>VOFC01003705.1_pt1 | contig 16212 bp, 22 predicted proteins | sample 5384161 | NCBI WGS metagenome assembly VOFC01 (sample SAMN12384722, study PRJNA508395) | human gut metagenome | isolation source: healthy gut B | host: Homo sapiens | reverse complement strand
TTCGTTATGGCAAAGTTACATTTTCGTCCTTACATTCCCAACCAAACCGTTCTTTTTCCACAAAGAATTGATGAAAACATAGTTGCGACCGACCCGGTCCGCATCGTGAATGCTGTTATTGACAACCTCAATCTTGAGAGTTTCAAGAAGCTTTATAAGGAAACGGGCCGTTGTCCTTATCATCCTAAAATGATGCTTAAGGTGATAATCTACGCCTACATGAATAATATCTATTCTTGCCGTAAAATAGAGAAGCACCTCCTTCGTGACATTCATTATATTTGGCTTGCCGGTAATGAGCATCCGGATTTTATCACGATCAACCGTTTTCGTAACCGTGTAAAGGAGGAAATAAATAATGTATTTACCCAGTTGGTTCTTGTCCTTGCCGATAAAGGCTTCATCAGCCTTGATGTGGAGTATATCGACGGTACTAAGATTGAATCCAAAGCCAACAAATATACTTTTGTCTGGCGCAAGACAGTCGAACAGACCAAGTACGAGACTAATGGATAAAATCCGTATTCTCTTGGAGCAGGTGGATGAAACCATTGCACAGGAGAACTCTATAAAAGACACATCCGTGGAGTTTACTTCCTGCAAGCTCTCTGACATAGTGGATGAACTTAAAGAAGCCCTGGAACGCCAGCCTGCAACAAAAGGATAAGAAGAAAAGAAAGCTCTGCGCAAAAAAGAAGAAGCAGGTCAGGGAACTTGAAGGGTATCGTGACAAGCTGATAGAATATGACAATCACCTTGATACCCTTGGAGAACGTAACTCCTATTCCAAGACCGATCCTGGTGTCACATTCATGCGCATGAAAGAAGATGCCATGAAGAACGGCAGACCAAACCCGGATATAATCTGCAAATAGGTACTGAAAACCAATTTATCACAGACTTCCGTCTGTTTCCCAACCCTACCGATACACTGACCCTCATACCTTTTTTCCACTCTTTCCAGTACCGCTATAACCGTTTACCGAATATCTGCGTGGCAGACTCCGGTTACGGTTCGGAAGAAAATTACCGGTTCATGCAGGAGAATGGGATAGAAGCCTTCATCAAGTACAATTACTTCCATAAAGAACAGCGTCCCCGTTATACTCCCAACCCGTTCCATGCCGAAAGTCTCCATTACAATGAGGGGGAGGATTATTACGTTTGTCCTATGGGACAGCACATGAACCGTATAGGAACCAAACGTGACAAGACAGCGAGCGGATACATCACCGAAAGTGCCCGGTATAAAGCAAAAAAGATGTGAAGGTTGCCCTTTGCGTGGCAGTTGTTTTAAAGCTCAGGGGAACCAATTATAGAAGTCAACCACCGGTTAAATCAATACAAACGGCAGGCACGGGAAAGGTTGCTCTCAGAAGAAGGTATCAAGCATAGAGGCAGGAGGTGTATAGAACCAGAGGCGGTGTTTGGACAAATGAAATACAACATGGCATACAGAAGATTCCGGCATGTGGGAGAAGACAAGGTTACAATGGACTTTGCTTTCTTTGCTATAGCCTTTAATATCAAAAAAAATGTGTGCTAAACTGATAAAAAAAAGAAGGAAAGGGGCTCATTACAGTTGCCAAATATATGTTTATGGGACTATTTATAACCCGATATAATTGGAATATAGCAACTTGTTGCCAAATGCATGAGGAAAAAAAAGTCATAGCCAAAAGAAAATATAGCAGAACTTAAAATATAAATGAGGTCAGTTACGCCCTATCAACTTGGAATTCTTCACATTAAAAGTTGAACCGGCTTTTGCAGTAGACCAGATATTGAAAGCTGCACGCCCGTCGAGAATGGAGTCATCCACATCGACATTCAGCGATACATTATGCAGTGTGTTGATAACATAATATACTCCTTCAAAAACACAACGGTTTACAGTCAGGTTTGTCACAGCTGTCCCGTCATACGCTTTAGCACTATTATACCCTACGGTAATCGCCCTCGACCAGGCAGATTTGGTAAAGTCACTTTTTTCTCATCCGTATAAGTATAATCCTGCGACTTATCCACATTCACTTTCGTTGCTCCAAAACCGATATAAGTATCTTCCAACAAGGCTGTAATCGTATTCTCATGACCTCCGTTCTGAATATTGAAACCGGACTGGTTGGACTTGCCGGAAGTCAACAACAGAGAACCGTTGCGGATAGTGACTTTCTGACCGGTTTCCTACTACCTTCACCAATGACTGTTCATTGGTAGAAGATACTGTCAGGTCATCGAATACCACGTTGGCAGCTCCGTCTATTATCTCGATAGGAGATACGGCAGCCTGGTCTACATGCATTTTTAAATGAGCAATCGTGGCGTTAGCAGCAATCTTCATCGGCTTTCCTACGGTTGCCGCAGCATTGGCAGATGCCTTGGAAGCATCAAACGAAGCCTCACGCTCAATCAAAATACTGGTGTAACCCGATACATTATCGGCTATCAGGTTGTCATAACTTTGCTGATTATCAAGGCAGCGGATGATAGTCCCGCTCCAACCTGTATCCTTCGATACAGAAGTAGTTATCTTTCCATAGAGTTTAACATTGCCTTTCTTCAGCGTCAGTGTTCCGATAGTAACACTGCTTTCCACAATCAGCGTATTATCCGCTGTAGTAGCCTCAACTGTCGTATAAGACTGTCCGTTCAACGTTACGGTAGACTCCGAAGCTTCAATGATTATCTTGCTGGCGGAAGGGGCGGTTATATTCAGTTCCTTAGGAGCATTTTACTCTCCTCACCGGTTTCTGTCGTATAATTAATGGTTATATCCTGACTCGTTTCAGGCAATGTTATGGATACCGCAACATCCTCGCTCTCATATTTGGGCAGTGAAATAGTCGCTGCTTCTTTCGGCGCTTCCGTTACAACCACATTAGTATTGGTTTTCAAGGCTTCAGCCACTTCGCTTACGGATGCTACCTCTATTACTTTTTTCACTTAAAGCAGGAGAAGAGAATGCAGGAGCTACCGTTACGTTTACCTTACCGTCAACCGTCAGTAAATTACCCGTTACATTCGTCTTGTAGTTACGCTGAACAGGTATGTTATTCAGGTCTTTCGTGGTAATCTGTCCACCGGCAGCGTTGTATACGGCAAGCGTCATATTTGCCAAATGTTGTCCGCCCGCTGTATTCGGTGCAAAGAGATAGTCCACAGTCAGGTTACCGTTGGCATCCACCACATCCGAAGCAGCTTTGTAAGCCACAGACGTCGGTTCGCCGAGCAAGTCACCCGTGGCTGCATTAAAACCGGTATAAAGATTCTTGAATGACAAGCCCGCCGTTACCGGAACAAATGCTTCTTTTTGATTATCAGGAATAGAAGCCAAATCTTCCGTTTTGATGTTCAACTGTCCGAACGGGCGGGTCAGCTCCACACTTCCAGAAAAAGCATTAGTCACCAGCTTCTCCAGACTGGCAAAGAAAGCATCCCGCGTATCATCCTTGCTGCTTCCGTTATAATCCCCTTTCATGGAAATGTTACGAAGGTCGGCAGTGTTGTAATGCAAATCGGTCTTTATGGCTTCATCTTCCACTGACTCGACGTGGTCTGCCCAGAACACGAACTTATAAGTCTGTGAAGTAACCAGGCGGACATCAAAGCCGGCCGTCAGACCATCCGATTGAATCGTACCTATCTGCCGGCTATAAAGTTCGTCGTTCAGGTAGATTTCCATGATACAACGATTCACCGATGTACCGTCACCCCGCCGTTGCAGCACGGGTTACAGCATCGTTCCCGTTCCCAGGCAACTGTACACTGAAAGAGGCGGCTACTTCGCCGTTTCTTCCGCCATTCGCCAGCTCGTCACTCTGACAGGCTGTGAATGCAAGCAGGATAATACCTGCCATTAATAAAAAACACTTTTTCATGTTCGTTTTGTTTAAAATGAGACATCTGTTTATTCTGTTTGAAGAAGTCCTGTTTAAATAAGCCGTCAGGGAACCACCACATTTATCTCTCCGTCGAAACCGGGGTTGATACCGATGCCGGGAGCGAACTCACGGGTAAGAAACGCATCACGCACTGTAGTAATCCTATTCCGCCTGACAGGTACTTCTACCCCGCCGACACGATTCACCTCCTGTCCCTTTTCGTTGCAGATAACCATTTCCAGCGTAACGGAAGACTCCGTACCATTCACCAGCACATAGTCGAAAAAGCCAGACAAGCCTCGTTGTTGGAAATAACAATGGGAACGGAAGTGAATTGTATACCCGTGACCGCCTCATTGGGACGATTGGAAACGACATTAAAACCTGTGGGGGAAATAACCGGTGTAAACCAGTTGCACCGTAAAATCTTCTATGCCCGCAGAACGGACAGACTTCATTTGTTCCAACTTGTTGAGGTACTTGATGACATCGGTAGTAATCAACTCTATTTTCGCCAGCGGACGTTCCAACTGTATCTCTTCGCGATGACGGACTGCCAAACGGCAACGATAAGGGGTAAGGTCAAGGGTTGCCTGCCCGCAAAACACATCTTTATAGTCGGTTCCACCCGTATAATCGCCTTTCAGCTTGACGGCAGCAAAATCGGAGGTGGTGTAAAAACAGTCGGCAGCAGTGTTGCCGGAAACCTCGGCAGCAAGTACAAAAGTCCCGCCATGCCACCACCCGATAGTTACGTGCATGAAGTTCACATTCCAATGCCACTTCTCCTGCATCTCCTTCCTCACAAATCAACTGACGGCGGAATTGCAGGCTTTGGTCGAACCTGTCATCGGCATATACTTCCACAATATAACGCACCTTGTACTTGTGCATACCGGCGGTACGGGTAGAGAATTCCGGAACATCGAACGGCATCATATCGGCACCGGGCAACAGGACAATTTCGGTATGTACGGTTGTAGGGTCTATCCCATCGCCTTCCGGCAATTCGTGTACGCTACATCCTCCCCACAAGAGTGCAGACAGCAAGCTACAGACAGCCACAAATAGTCGTTTCATCGCCGGCCTCCTTTCCAATCAATACGGTAGCCCACTGAAACACCCACATGGTCGATGCCGAAAAAATTCTTATGACGAGTATCGACATAGAGCACCACCGGGAATATTGAAAAAAGCGGTCATAATCCAGATAAGCATATCCCGCTCCCAAAGAAAACTCCAGACACCAGCACCCGCCTTTTCCGAGTGAAATCCGGTAACCGGCAGTAAGTCCCATATTCAGCAATGGAGCACCCGTATCGCTATTCTGATAGCGATATGTACTGTTCTTAAGAGCATAGTTGTAAGAAGCCACCCCGATATGCACACCGGTAAAAAGACCATCCACCTGCCCGAACCAATAACGCACTTCGGGCTGCACGCAGAAAGTGCGCAGCTTGCGGGAAGAAGTAAAATAATTGAGAGGAGAATAGTAAAAAAGGAATAAGGACAGAAATTACAGGCGAAATATCATACTCCACCGCTACGTTCATAACCGCCATTCCCCACGCCACAGCATTGGTCTTCAGCAACAACGAATGGTTATTGCGCCCGATGCTCGAATTCGGGTTGAATGTTCGCCCGACGTAGTACAAGGTATCTTCCCCATTACCGGCTTTTACATGCCCATCAATCGGAGCCATGAGAAATACGCACAACAGAAACAGCAACAATCTTATCTGCATAAACGTCTTATAAACTTCTATCTGCATAGGCAGACCGGAAGCATGCGTCCTCCAAACTCCGAAAAGGACCGGTTAGAAACAGAAACGTGGAGCTGCGTGCTGTTTCTAAATGGAGGCCCTAGGAATAGCCCTTTAACGAAAACAGACAGCAGTCCCACGCTACAAACGTGAGAATCCACTGTGCTGTCCTTCGTTAAATAATGAAAAATTTCCTAGGTTTCCATTTAGAGGACAAAGCACAACGCTTCTAATATATTTTTCTCCTTAAAAAATCAAGCCACAGTCGCTACCGAACTTCAATGCAAAGTTATAGAAATATAATTAGAATGAAAATTTTCACGCCATTTTTTGCAAAAAAGCATAGAAATCGTGCTCCACGAGTTGTAGAACAAAAAGATATTATCCATAAGTTTGCACGAAAGAGTATTTTTCGTTTATGAAAAGCTATATATTTTTAGACCGGATATGCTTTTTTCGCCCACCACGGTATAGGCGAACAGGAGACATTGGCAGGTAACGAATTCACCGTCAGCCTGCGACTGCAAGTAAACATCGCACATGCCATGCAGACCGATGATGTGGCGGACACCGTGAGCTATGCAGATGTGTATGAAGCCGTAAAGGCAGAAATGAAGGTTCCTTCCAAACTATTGGAACATGTCGGAGGACGTATTGTGAAACGGTTGTTCGGCGACTTTCCCAAATAGAAAATATTGAATTAAAGTTATCAAAGCGCAATCCGCCAATGGGGGCGGACATCGAAGCGGCGGGAATAGAGATTTGCATCTCACGGGAAGCGACAGCAATAGCTACTTAAAACAAAAGCAGCCCTGTACAGGCACTTCGGACATCCCCGCCTCATTATATGCACAGAATGAATTATTGCTTCTTCTTTCTTTTCTTAGCCGATTCAACCGCCTCGGCAACGACTTGCTTGTTCTCGAACCTCTTGGCATAGTTGCTATAATCGGGAACAGTACGTTCATAAGTCGGATCAAGGAAGAGCGGACTCGAAATGATATGGTCTGCCGTACTGCGGTTACAGCAAAAACACGATGTTCTCCACGCTGGCAAGACGGGTCAAAGCCTTAACATCCGTATCGTGCGGCTGCAAAGTCATGGGGTCTGTAAAGAAGAAAAGGTAATCAATCTCCCCGTCCACAATGCGCGAACCCATTTGCTGGTCACCGCCCAAAGGACCGGATTTGAGAATGGTAAAATCCCATTCGACATCGGGATGCTTCTCTTTCAATGCCGCCAAAATAAGGGTTCCCGGTAGTACCCGTACAATAGAACTGTGCCCCCTGAAGAAATTCCGAATTCCAAAGTACCCACTCTATGAGGTCTTTTTTCATGGCATCATGCGCCACCAGACCAATCTTTCTAACCAATTTTTCCATAAGCAAATAACTTTTACAAAACAAACAATCAGGAATAGATAACGGTTTCTACAACTGAGAGAAAAATTTCTTTCCACTCAGATAAAACCCTACCAAGATACTACTTTTTACCCGTTCGGGAATCATCGGGAGTGATGTTTTTTTCAAGTTCTCTTTACGGGCATCCGCAAACGAGGGACGGAGCAAATGGAATGCACGACGTGCGCGAAGCACTGCCCACATATTGGGGAACTGCCCTTTGAGCAGAAAACTCAAAGCCGCAACATAATCAAGCACTGCGCGCACACGCATTACAGGCCCAATTCTTCTTGCGGCAGATTCTTATAGAGCATTACAAGATTGTTACGAAAATTGAGAAAAGTCTTATGGGGATTCTCCTTTTTCAAGGTTGCACCGCCTACATGATAAACGGTACTTTGGGGTACACAAACCAGCATCCGCCCGCGGGCACGAAGCCGCCAGCACAAGTCTATCTCTTCCATATGAGCGAAAAAAAACGTCCGTCCAATCCGCCGGCATCCAAATAGTCTTTCCGACGGATAAACAAGGCAGCGCCTGTAGCCCAAAACACAGGAACGACAGTATCATACTGTCCGTTGTCTTTCTCTACTACACTCAGTATCCGCCCCCGGCAAAAGGGATAACCGTAACGGTCTATAAATCCACCGGCCGCTCCTGCATATTCGAACAGTTCCTTTTGCCGCCAACTCCGGATTTTAGGCTGGCACGCGGCAGCTTCGGGATGAGCGTCCATGTAGCTTACAAGTGGCGCCAACCAGTGTTCGGTCACTTCCACATCGGAATTAAGCAGCACCACATACTCTGCGGACACCTGCTGCAAGGCAAGGTTGTACCCTTCGGCAAAACCGAGGTTCTCTTTTAATATAATAAGATGCACGTCAGGAAACTCTTTGCGAAGCATATCAACGGAAGCATCTGTCGAACCGTTATCCGCCACATAAATCTTCGCACCTTCCGTTCCGGAACAGCGCACTACGGAAGGAAGAAACGAACGAAGCATCTCACAACCGTTCCAGTTCAATATGACAACAGCAATCTTATCCATGTTGTATGGTATCCTCACGCTTTAGTTTCCAACGCTTGTGCGACCAGAACCAATAAGCCGGTTCGCGACGGATTGTCTGTTCCAGGCGGCGGGCAAAAAGTTCCGTTATCTCACCGTCGGCTGTCGCTTTCGGAGTTTCGGTTATCAGGTCAAAACGAACCCGGCAATATCCCCTTCCCTGCTTTTGCAGTTCACAGTAGAATACAGGAAAGTCCATAAGTTTGGCAATACGTTCGGCACCATCCATAAAGACGGTATCCTGATTCAGGAAAGTTGTCCAGTAATGCGCCTCGTTAGGATTGGGCGACTGGTCGGTTATCATACCTACCGCCACGCGTTTGTTGTCGCGACGCAGCCTGATGATTTCACGAGCCGTAGAATGTTTGGGCACGTTATACCCCCCAAAACGCGCACGGATACGCTTAAACACCTCATCCATATATTTATTGTGCAGCGGTTTATAGATTTGCACCGGTATATCTCCTTCCCGCATGATGCTGCTCATACCTGTAATCCATTCGAAGTTGGCATAATGAGGTATCACCAACACAATGCCGCCATGTTTTTCGATCATGGCAAGGTACTCTTCCTTGTTGTCGTATTCCATGCGACGGCACAGCTCTTTGAAAGACATACGCAGCATTTTTACCTCTTCCAACATATAATCGCAGATGTAACGGTAGAATTTGCATTCTATCTCCCGCAACTCGGCTTCAGACTTTTCCGGAAAAAGCATTGTGCAGATTATTGCGCACTACCTTGCGCCGATAATTAACAATGTAGTGCATCAAAAAGCAAAATCCGTCGGACAGCACATAAAGCGCCCTGAAAGGCAACAAAGCCAACAGCCACATGCCCGCATAAGTCAACCAATAGATTAATCTCGACTTCACCCCGTTTATTACCAATTACTTATCACTAAAAGCGCAGTTGTCAAACACACCCAAAAGCGCTGTACCTTCTTCATTAAAATCACCCATATGCACCGGTATTACCTGATTGTCCAACGCATCATCGTGCGGAACTTCCACCCGGATATAATTCGGAGTGAAACCGTGCATCGGCGTTCCCGGTTTGGAACGCTCCAAGAGAACGGGCATTGTCTGTCCCGATATGGCCAGAAGCTGGCTGCGTCTGTGCTTTTCCTCGGAGGACACCACATGGTCTATCTTCAAAGCCTGCGTACCCGGACGTTCGGAATAGCTGAACACATGAAGCTGCGTCACATCCAGACTTTGAATAAACCGGTATGCCTGTTCAAAGTATTCTTCCGTTTCTCCACGGGTTCCCTACAATCACGTCCACACCGATAAAGGCATCAGGTATCAGTTCCTTTATCCGTTTCACTTTAGAAGCAAACAACGCCGTATCATATCGTCTGCGCATCAGTTTCAGCACTTCGTCACACCCGACTGCAAGGGTATATGAAAGTGAGGCATGAAACGCCTGGAACGGGAAACGAAGTCAATAATTTCGTCCGTCAGCAAGTTAGGCTCGATAGAGGATATGCGATAGCGCTCAATGCCCGTCCACTTCATCGAGAGCCTTTACCAGATCAAAGAACGTTTCGCCCGTCGACTTTCCGAAATCGCCGATATTCACTCCGGTGAGTACGATTTCCCTACCGCCTTCCGCTGCTGCCTGACGAGCCTGTTCCACCAAAGATGCGATGCTTCCGTTACGACTGCGGCCGCGGGCAAAAGGAATGGTGCAATACGAACAATAGTAATCGCAACCGTCCTGCACTTCAGAAAGAAGCGCGTGCGGTCGCCACGCGAACACGAGGGAGCAAACGAACGGATATCTTTCAAGGCGAGTCGTATGCGCCTCACCGCTTTCGTGCTTTCCGCAAATCGCCCAGATACTGAAGCAGTTCTCCTTTCTGCTCCGCACCCAGCACTACATCCACTCCATCTATCTTTGCTACATCACCGGGCTTCAATTGCGCATAACACCCCGTTACCACCACAAAAGCTCCCGGATGCTGCTTCACCAGACGATGAATCGCCTGGCGGCACTTCTTATCCGCCACTTCGGTGACCGAACAGGTGTTTACCACACATATATCCGCTTTCTCTCCTTGCGCGCCGTACGCACCCCTGCTTCACGCAAGATCTTACCGATAGTTGAAGTCTCTGAGAAATTTAGTTTACACCTAAAGTATAATAAACGGCTGTCTTATCTTGAAATACAGTGGTATCTATCATGAGTCTAAATCACATTTTCACGACAAAGGTACACATTATTATTATATTTTTCCTACTTTTGCCAATTTTCATCAAAAAAACGTGCAATGATACAAGAGAATTCATTAAGCTATACGAGCATAGTTTTCGCGAGAATTGGGACCTACCCTGTTACACAGATTATGGAGAAAATACGGGAATTACACCTATGGAGATAGTGGCGCAAAAATCGCCAGTTTACATCTGCTGTTCAAACATTGTAGCCTGCGCAGCGGCGATAAGATTTCAGTCATCGGCAAAAACAACGCTCGCTGGTGCATCGCCTATATGGCAACCATCACGTATGGAGCAATCATGGTTCCCATCCTGCAGGACTTCACCCCCAATGATGTACATCACATCGTCAATCATTCCGAATCTGTATTCCTCTTCACCAGCGATGCATTTGGGACAATCTGGAAGAGGAACGGTTTGCCGGATTACGAGGCGTATTCTCACTGACGATTTCCGGTGTCTTGTACCAGCGTGACGGAGAAACCATACAGCAGTTTCCTCAAACATCTGATAAAATGGAAGAAACCTACCCCAACGGTTTTACAAAAGAAAATGTGACGTATACAGACCTCTCCAATGATAAAGTGATGCTGTTAACTACACTTCCGGTACGACTGGTTTCAGTAAAGGTGTAATGCTGACAGGAAACAATCTGGCAGGTAACGTAACTTTTGGTATACGTACCGGACTCCTTAAGAAGGGGGATAAAGTGCTGTCTTTCCTTCCCCTCGCTCACGCATACGGTTGTGCTTTCGACTTTCTGACAGCTACCGCCGTGGGCACTCACGTTACTTTGCTAGGAAAAACACCTTCTCCCAAGATCCTAATGAAAGCTTTTGAAGAAGTGAAAGCCCAATCTGATTATAACCGTCCCCTTGTTATCGAAAAGATATATAAGAATGTTATCCAGCCGCTCATTAATAAGAAAGGTATGAAGTGGGCATTAAACATTCCTCTGCTCGACACCCAAATCTACAACCAGATACGCAAAAGAGCTAATTGATGCACTGGGAGGCCGGTTTCAAGGAAATCATTATCGGCGGTGCCGCTATGGACAAGGAAGTAGAAGAATTCTTCTACAAAATTAAATTCCCTTTTACTATAGGTTACGGTATGACGGAATGTGGGCCACTAATCAGCTATGCCCCTTGGGATGAATTTGTACTAGGCTCTTCCGGAAAGAGTTCTGGATATAATGGAAGCACGTATCTATAAAGAAAACCCTTGAGGCAGAAACCGGAGAAATCCAGGTTCGGGGAGAGAATGTGATGGCAGGCTATTACAAGAATCAGGAAGCTACGAAGGAAGTCTTTACGCAGACGGTTGGCTACGCACCGGTGACTCTCGGTTCCATGGACAGACGGAAATATCTTCATCCGTGGACGACTCAAAAGTATGATTCTGAGTTCGAGCGGGCAGAACATCTTCCCCGAAGAGCTGGAAGCAAAACTGAACAACCTGCCTTTCATTCTTGAAAGTCTCGTCATCGAGCGCAACAAGAAATTGGTAGCATCGTTTATGCCGATTATGAAGCGTTGGATTCTCTCGGATTAAACAATCCGGAAAATCTGAAAACAATTATGGATGAAAATCTGAAGAATCTGAATAGCAGCGTGGCTGCTTACGAAAAAGTCAGCAAAATCCAGCTATATCCTACGGAATTTGAAAAGACTCCGAAAAGGAGTATCAAAAGGATATCTATACAACAGTATTACTATAGATTAGTATGTTTTTAAACATACGAAAAAGGGAGAAAAGTAAGCTATTACAAAAAAAAAAATTATAAAAATAGTTGGCATTTCGAGAACAACATATTGAAAAAGTACATACCTTTGCAGCGTTTTAATAAAGCAATTGATTGTATTACGTTTTTAAAAAGCAAAGAAAATGAAAAAAGCAGTTAGTTTTAATGGCAGTAGCTATCGTAGCTGTATCATTCGCATCATGTGGTAACAAAGCAGCAGACGCAGCAAAAGTCCCAAATGAATAACCGCAGATTCTATCCGTATCGAAGCGATGACAGCTTTACCTGTCGGGATGAGGTAGTTACGACCATAACCGGACTTCACATTTACGATATCGTTCTTATAACCCAAGTTTACAACGTCTTCTTTCAATATAATTTCCATACTTTCCTCGTCCTTTTATTTCATCATGTCAGTTACATAAGGCAGCAATGCCAAGTGACGGGCTCTCTTTACAGCTTGAGCTACACGACGTTGGAACTTCAAAGAAGTACCGGTAATACGACGCGGAAGGATTTTTCCTTGCTCATTCAAGAATTTCTTCAAGAATTCAGGATCTTTGTAGTCGATGTACCTAATACCACTCTTTTTGAAACGGCAGTATTTTTTCTTCTTAACGTCTACTGACGGCGGAGTTAAATATCTGATTTCTGATTGAACTTGTTGTGCCATGATTAATCCTCCTTTTTTTTAGTTGATTTAACACTTCTTCTCTTCGCAGCGTACTCTGCAGCGTATTTGTCTTGCTTGAAAGTCAAGAAACGGATTACGCGCTCGTCACGACGGAAGTTGATTTCCAATTTCTCAATTACAGTAGGTTCTGCATTGAACTCAATCAGCTGATAGAAACCGGTTGACTTCTTCTGGATAGGATAAGCCAGCTTTTCAGTCCCCAGTTTTCTTCATTGATAATCTCAGCACCTTCAGCTGTGAAGAACGCCTTTGAATTTTTCTACCGCTTCCTTCATCTGAACATCAGATAAAACGGAGTTAAAATGAAAACGGTTTCGTATTGATTCATACTCGTTTAATTAAATAAATAATTTATTTTATTTTAAAATGCGGGTGCAAAGTTAGGCATTTTATTTTGAACTGCAAAAATAAGCGGACTTATTTTGTATTGTATCCAAAGTTGTACTATATTTGCAAAGTTGTTTAAACAATAATTTCATGATAGAGCAATTTAATTTCGATATCCGGCTTATATTCGCCATACTGAATGGTAAGGTATCTGCCGCGATTAACCGTAAATTATCACGTAACTTCAGGCAAAACGGTTTGGAAATCACTCCCGAGCAGTGGACTGTCCTCATCTTTTTATGGGAAAAAGACGGCGTTACACAACAAGAGTTGTGCAATGCAACTTTTAAAGACAAACCCAGCATGACCCGTCTCATAGACAACATGGAACGGCAGCATCTTGTTGTGCGTATTTCCGATAAAAAAGACCGCCGTACCAATCTGATCCACCTGACCAAAGACGGAAAAGAACTGGAAGAACGCGCCCGCGTCATAGCCAACCAGACGTTAAAGGAAGCATTGCAAGGCATCACCATCGAAGAGCTGAGCGTCAGCCAGGAAGTGCTGAGAAAAATATTTTCAATACGAAAGACTAACCGTAAATCCATAGGGAAGAGCTGAAAACCAACTAAATTAAGCGAATAATAGTTTTTTTGCAAAAAATAATTTCGCTTGTTAAAGAATTATGCTTTTTCTTTGTGACAAGAATACGAAAATAATAATCTATAAAAATACACACGCATGAAAGGTTTATTAAAGAATTTAGGATTGATATTAATCTTGGCTGGAGTAATCATCTTGATTGCTTGTTCTTTTACCGGCAATGTAAACAACAACGCGATTCTGGGCACCAGCGCTGTTTTAATTGTAATAGGATTGATTTCTTACATTCTTATCAACAAGAAATTGCGGATTAATACCGAGAAAAAGAAATAAAAAAGGCGATTGCACTGCAACCGCCTTTTTTTTATTTTGTCAGCTATCGAAATGGATTTCATCAGGACTCGGCTTCCGGAGTTATCAGTTTATATCCCTTTCCGTGAATATTGATAATCTCGATAGATTCATCTTCTTTCAGGTGCTTACGCAACTTCGTAATATACACATCCATACTACGGGCATTGAAGTAGTTATCATCAATCCAGATGGTCTTCAGAGCAAAGTCACGTTGCAGGGATTTCGTTAGCATGAGCACAGAGCAAACCCAGGAGTTCAGACTCTTTCGTAGTCAGCTTCGTCTGCTTTTCAGGCGTTGACAAAATCTGTTTCTGTGTATCGAAAGTAAACTTACCAATCTTGTAGATGCTGCTTTCTTTGTTCTTCTTGCCACGAACACGTCTCAAGATTGCTTCAATTCTGAACGTCAATTCTTCCATACTGAACGGTTTGGTGATATAATCATCCGCACCGATTTTAAATCCTTCCAGAATATCTTCTTTCAGGGTCTTGGCCGTCAAGAAGATAATAGGAATTTCCGCATTTGCTGCGCGAACCTCCTGTGCCAAAGTAAAGCCATCCTTCTTCGGCATCATCACGTCAAACACGCACAGGTCATATTTATTCTTCAAGAAAGCCTTATATCCTGCTTCTCCATCGGGATATAACTCAGCAGCGTAACCTTTTGCCTGTAAATATTCTCTTAAAAGCATGCCAAGATTTTCATCATCTTCGCACAATAAAATACGCAGTTTCTCATCCATATCAATCAATTTTTTAATAGAGGTAATGCAATAATAAATTTAGTTCCAACATTCAGTTCGCTTTCCGCACGGATGGTTTCCCTTATGGTCTTGAATAATCTTCCTTACATAAGCCAGTCCGAGTCCGAACCCCTTAACATCGTGCAGATTACCTGTATGCACGCGATAGAACTTATCAAATATCTTTTTCAAGTTTTCTTTTCTTGATACCTATACCGTTGTCTTGCACCGAAATCATCACTTTACCCGGTTCATTCCAGGTCTTCACCATCAACTGCAAGTCCACATCCGGTCTTTTTATACTTCACCGCATTATCCATGAGATTGAAAATCACATTCGTGATGTGCATTTCATCTGCAAAGATTATCGGATCGGTTGCTTTCAAGTCCGACTCAATCTTCCCGTTGTACCGTTCCACTTTCAAGGCAAACGTATTGATTACGCCGGTAATCAGTTCATTGGTATCAATTCCTTTCATTTTCAATGTCGCCTTCTGCCGGTCGAACATTGACATCTGCAGTACCTTTTCCACTTGAAAGCGCAAGCGCTTGGTCTCATCATTTATGACTCCCGATATATGCTGGAACATTTGCGGAGATTTACCTACCGCCGGATCTTTCAACATTTGCGCCGCCAAGGAAATGGTCGATATCGGTGTCTTAAATTCATGCGTCATATTATTGATAAAGTCATTCTTCATCTCCGTCAGTTTCTTTTGCCGGAATACGATATAAATCGTGAAGATAAACGTAATCAGCAACACAAAGGTGAATATCATCGACGGTATCATAAAGTTGATCGAGTCGAAAATATAATCTCTTTTGCCCGGAAAATGTATCTTAACGATACTCATACGGGCAGGCGGGTCGTTCAGGAACAAGGGTTGTGAGTAGGAACTCTCACTGCCTTCATCGCTGTAATCCGAACAGCGATACACTTCCCCTGCCGTCCCGGTCTATCACCTTAAAGTGATAGTTCAGCTCGATACCGTTGTCAATCAACCCCGATTTCAGATACTGGTCCAGATTCTTAAAATTCACCCGTTCCTCTATCGGCCGGCTACTGGCACGGTAAATCATCTGCCAGGCCACCTCATCCAGCAAGGCGCGTTGATACAGATAACGGTTCTTTATGGCATCCGCCAGCGAACGCGATGTCTGGGGTATCGTTTTCGTTCCGTGTTTACGCGAAATCATTGCCCTGGGCAGTTCCGATGCTTCGTTGGTAAATGTTTTCAGTTCGATAGCCGAATATCTGGTTCCGTCCGGCGATGTAACCGTAAAACGCTGCGTCTGCACCACTCCCTTTACCTTGCGAGCTCTGCTCCCACGCTTTCTTCTCAGCCTCGAGATATCCTCCCGCAACCAGCGGTCGACCTCCGCAGACTCCACTATCTTCGAAGCAGCCATCA
>VOFC01006158.1_pt1 | contig 16231 bp, 23 predicted proteins | sample 5384161 | NCBI WGS metagenome assembly VOFC01 (sample SAMN12384722, study PRJNA508395) | human gut metagenome | isolation source: healthy gut B | host: Homo sapiens | reverse complement strand
TGATCGCGCCGAGCAGCAGCACGCCCAGAAACGCCCCGGCAAGATGCCGAGCTCCACGCGGTTGACGCGCCAGAGCCGCCGCGCGATGCCGAACTCCGTCGCCCCGATGAGCGCGTTGACGACGATGGCCGTCAGCACCGGCACGGGCAGAAAGCGGATGAGCGGTGTGGCGAAGAGCAGCACGAGCAGCATGGTCACGCTCGCCGTGACGGACACGAGCTGCGTCTTGCCGCCGTTGCGCTCGTTGACGGCCGTGCGCGACACGCTGCCCGACACGACGCAGCAGCTGGAGGCAAATCTGCTGCTTCCAATGTACGGTCTTATCACGTTTACATGGGGCAATGTCTCAGAAATCGACCGCGAGAGCGGATTGGTGGTCATCAAGCCCTCCGGTGTGCCGTATGACGGCATGACAGCGGAAGACATGGTCGTGGTCGATCTTGACGGAAACGTCGTTGAGGGCAAATGGAAGCCGTCGAGCGACACACCGACGCATCTGGTGCGCTACAAGGCATTCCCGGAATGCGGCGGTATTGTCCATACGCACAGCCGCTGGGCAACGAGCTTTGCGCAGGCAGGCGTCGGCATCCAGCCGCTCGGCACGACGCAGGGCGATTATTTCTACGGCGAAATTCCCTGCACGCGCGAGATGACCCCGGCAGAAATTGCAGGCGAATATGAAAAAGAAACCGGCAATGTGATCGTTGAGACCTTCCAAGGCAAAGACCCCGCTGCGGTTCCCGCTGTCCTCGTCCACAGCCACGGCCCCTTTACCTGGGGCAAGGACGCGCACGAGGCGGTTCACAACGCCGTTGTGCTGGAAGAAGTCGCGTTCATGAACTTCCATGCGCTCCAGCTCAACCCGAATCAGACGCGGATTCAGCAGGAACTGCTGGACAAAAGCATTACCTCCGCAAGCACGGCAAAAACGCCTATTACGGGCAGGGATAAAAATAGTAAGAACCGCCGGAAGGCTCCATTTATGGAGTATCTTCCGGCGGTTCTTCAATTCAGGAATTCATTTCTGTGTGGTTTCCCCGATATGTTCGTTGTGCTACTTCGAGAGGCTGCCGTGATCCAGACGGTAACGGCGGGTACAGAGCGGATAGAACATGGCGGGATTGGAGGAGATCAGAAGAATTGCCGTTCCGCGGGCAAGAAGCGATTGAAAAACTCCAGCAGCAGATGCTGAATCAGATAGTCCTCGTTGGTATAGGGTGCGCAGCTGATCAGCACTGCGGGTTGCAGCAGCTGTAGGCGGTAGAGGAGAATTTTCTGCTGCGTGTAACGATCAAAGACATTCAGGGGCAGGTTTTGCTGCTCGGGGGTCAGCCCCAGAGTTGCTTCGATCTCCTTTGCGGAGGGAACGGCGGATGCCAGGGAGCGTAGCGATCAGCTTGTGCTTCGGATGGGAGGTGATGGCGTAGAGCAGATTGTCGTAAACGCTGAGGTGCGGAAACGACATGCTTTTGACGAAATGGGGCGGGAGCACAAACAAGCCGCTGCGGCTGCGAACCTTTGATGGCGCAGGATGCTTTGACCTGCGATTTCCAGATCTCCGCAGGAGAGCGGACGTTGACCGATGAAGGTCTGATACATGGAATCCAGCGTGATATTGCTGTCACAATAGATACTGACCAATTCTCCGGCATGGATCGAAAGATCAAAGGGGACGAGCGTGTCGATGGCAAAATTGCGCATGGTAAACAGCGCCGGTGCGGAGATCAGCGGAGGCTGATTTGTCTCGACGTGGAGCGGATTATAGACGTTGACGTAGAAGCGCAGGACGTCCTGCTTTGTAAAGCCGTGTGCTTTGGAAAGGCGGCCGACGACGGTTCCGAGCTTTAGAATCAAGAGCTGGTCAGCGGTGCAGGCAAGGTCGTCGACGCCGGCAGCCAGATATAAGACCGCAATGCCCCGCTGCTTTAGCAGCACAATAATTGCCTGCATTTTCGCACATTCCGCATTGCTGAAGCTTAAGAAGGCCTCGTCAAATACGACAAGCGTTGCGCCGTTCATCAGCCCGGCGGCAAGTGCGGTCATCTGCTGCTCAAAGCGGCTCAGAGATGAGACCGGTACGGAGGGAGAGAGGGAGAGACCGAGCAGACTTGTATAATAGGAAAAGGCGGCCAGACGGCTTTTGGATGGGAAAAAAGCCGCCCTTCTGCAAGCAGCAGTTGACGGAAAAAACCAGTCCAGCGCGCTGAACGCACGGAACGGCTGCGTGCGCTTGGACAGGCAGCAGCAGATTTCTCTGCTGGAATATTGACGGTGAAACGAACGGACAATGGGGCGGCCGCAGTAAAAACGGTACCATTGACCGGGCGCTGCCCACTGAGCACTGCGGCGAGTCCGGCTTTTGAGCCGTCGGAGGGGGCGAGAATACAGCATAGCTCCCCGGAGAACAGGTGCAGATGGAGGTTCGTTAAGACGGTAACGTCACCCAGCGCAACATTCATATTTTCAATTCGCAGAATCTCCTGCTTCATTGCAATTCCTCCGGGACAGAGCGCATGACCGGTACGGAAAACTCGATTTCCGTACCATGATCCGATAGCTTGCGAGATTCATACTGGCTTCCTTGCCATATACAAGACGCAGCCGCGCGCTGATGTTTTGCAGGGCGACGCCGTGTCCGGTTCCGGATACGGCGCTTTTTTGTTCGCGCAGAGCACGTTGCAGCGAGAGAAGCTTTTCCTCCGGGATGCCGCAGCCATCGTCGCTGACACAGATCAGCAGACGATTGGAGGTCAGGGTGATATCAACATAGATATGACCGGGCCTGTCCAGCAGCTCCAGCCCGTGAAAAATGCCGTTTTCAACAAGCGGCTGAAGCGTCAGTTTCGGCAGATAGCAGTCGAGCGCAGAGGGGTCCTCGCAGCTGACGTCCATGGAGAAGCGGTTTTGAAAGCGGTATTGCTGGATGGAAAAATAGATCTGGATATTTCGCAGTTCGTCGCGCAGGGGAACCATGGTAGATTGGCGGCTGATGCTGTATCGGAAAATGGAGGACAGGGACTCGGTCATATCGGCAATTTCCGGATGTTGTGCATGAGCGCCTGGCCGCGGATGGAATCGAGCGTATTATACAGGAAATGCGGGTTGATCTGGCTTTGCAGCGCAATCAGCGTGGACTGTTTCTGCGTGAGCGCACGTTCGTATTCCCGCTCGTTGTGCTCGATCTGGCCGCGCAGAGAAGCGGCGGGCTGTGAACGGCCGTTGCTCAGCAGCTCCAGCGCAGCATGATATTCCCGGATGATCGGGAAGACAGAGACGAGCGCGAGCAGAGTGAGCGCACAGGCAATTTTGGAAAACAGGGAACTGAACGGCGTGCTGGTGAAGAAGTCCAGGATAAATGCGAGCGCGCAGCACAGAAAGGCGGTCACGGTCAGGCAGCAATAGAGTCGTTTGCGCCGGTTGGGAGAATACTGTTTCATAGGGCGAAGCTCAATCATCGGTAAATAGAGCGGTAGCGGCTCGGCGTGATACCGACCTGCTGCTTAAACAGCTTTCGGAAATATTTGATGTCTTTATATCCGACCGAAAGGGAGATGGCTTCGACGGTATCGTCGCTCTGTTTGAGCAATTGTTTGGCGACATCCAGCTTTGCGGCAGTGACATAGCGGTTGAAGCTGATGCCGGCGCGTTTTTTGAACTGCGAACTGAAATAGGCGGGGCTGAGGTGGACGTAGGCGGCCACCTCATTGAGCGTGCAGGGAGATTCGCAGTGTGCGGCAATATATTCCTTGGCGCGGAGGATGGGGAGGTCGAGCGCTTCGCTTTCACATTTTTCAGGCAGCGGATATAGTCGGCAAAAAGCGTCGTCGAGCATCCGGCAGAGCTGCCGGCGGTTCCAGATATGGGAGAGCTGGCCGGTGAGTTCTGCGGCAAACTGCTTTGCATCAAAGCCGTTCAGCGGGTCTTCACTGTTGGCAAGGCAGAATTGGCGAAGCAGCGCGATGGTGAGCGTGTGCGGGCCGATTGGGGACGTGGTGACGGCTTCGTCGAAAATCAGCGACGAGAGAAGCTCGGAAAAGAGCTTTGGTCACAGGTTTGCAGCGTTTGCCACAGTTCAGGCCAGCGACCCTCAACGAGCGCTTCAACGGCAGAGGAGGAGCTGTTGAGCGTTTCGGCGTAGATGATGCGGTCGACACCGAGCATGATGCGGCTGCGGACGGCCTGGATGGCATCCTCGGTTGCGCGCGGCAGATCAGAAAGTGAAGCGCAGGAACGGCCAATGCCTATGGTGACGTGCATCTCCGGGAACATGGCGGCGACACAGTTTGCCGTGGACAGAACCGTGTCGTAATATTTCTGCATGGCGTCGGGATGGAGACTGTCGTAGTTATAGAGACAAAAGATGCTGCTGTCGCGGATTTGGAGCAGGGGCGGACTGATGGCGTCGCAGGAGAGCTGCCGGATTTGGGACTCCATCTTTGAAACGGCGGATTCGATGGTCGCGCTGACAAAGTCTTCGTAGTGCGCGGTGTCGACCCGCAGCGCAAAGCAACCGTAGCGGTCGCGATGCCAGTCGAGACCGTACAGCTCCAGATTTTCGGAAGTCAGGTCCTGCGCCCGGCCGCCGATGATGTCGTTCAGATAGCGCGTGACGAGACTTTTCTGCGCCTGCTGGAGGGAACGCTCCAGATTTCGTGTGCGGTTATTTTCATAGAGATCTTTTTGATGCCGGCTGATAATCACCTCAAGTGCGTTGTTCAGCTCTTCGCGGTTGATCGGCTTGAGGAGATAGTCGACAATACCATGGCGGAGCGCGTTGTGGACGTATTCAAAATGCTGATAGCCGCTCACGACAATAAAGTTTGCGTGAATGCCAAGCGCCTGCGTTCTGGAAACAAGCTCAAGGCCATCGAAAACCGGGATGCGGACGTCGGTTATGACGATCTGCGGCAGCAGATCCTGAATTTTTTGGAGCGCTTCCGGACCGGTATGCGCCAGGCCAACCAGCTCAAGATCAAGAGCATCCCAGTTGATCAGACTGATGAGCAATCGGCACACATTGACTTCGTCGTCACAGATTAGTACACGCATCATGATGGTTTGACCTCCGTTGCAGGTTTGGACAGGGGGAATTTCTTTCTGCTTCAATTATACAAAAAACTCGGGAAAAAGCGATGGAAAAGAATTGCTTTTTACAAAATCGCAATAATTTGTCCCCCATTGCAGAAAAAACGCCCCTGGTTTGGAAAGCAGGATGGCGGAGAATTTGAGCGATGAGCGGGGCTTGAAGTATGGAAAACATAAAAAAGACGAATATCGGACGTGAAAAGAGCGAAAAATTAGAGCCTCTTTCAAAGATCGTCACGTTGGCAGATGCCGGCCGTGGTGCTAAGATAAGACCGTAAGTTCGACGGAGGCGGCAAGGATGCCAACGTTTCTGACAAACATTTGAAAGGAGAACTCTTATGATCCTCAGAAGACCTGTGAAAAGACCTGGCGGCGGCGGTATTGTCGCGGGCGACGCGATGCCTTTCTATTATAATGGTGAATACCATCTGTTTTACCTGATGTCCCAGAGCGAAGACCTCCGCTATCCGGAGCGCAACCGGAACTACATCTACCACATCATCAGCAAAGACCTCATCAATTGGGAAGAATGTGACCAGCCGGCGCTCAGCCCCGGCTTTGGCGATGACTGCGACGCAACCGGCGTCTGGACCGGCTCGATTGTTTACGGCTGCGGCAAATTCCATATGTATTATGTGAGCTGCAATTTTGCCCATCACAACCCGCAGAAAATCAGCCACGCCACCTCGACAGACCTGATCCACTGGGAAAAGGACCCGCGCAACCCGCTGATTAAGCCGAACGAAGACTTCATGGAAGATCAGGACTTCCGCGATCCCAATGTCTTCTGGAACGAAAAAAGAGCAGTGCTGGTGGATGACCATTTCCTGCCGCGTGAAGGACGGCCCGGTCAGAAGACGTGGCGCGCTCTGCCTTTGCACATCAACGGATCTGGAAAACTGGACGGCGCCGGAGCTGTTTAATACGCCGTATCTGACGGACTGCCCCGAGTGCTCTGAAATCTTCCAGCTCGGAGAGAAGTGGTATCTCGTCTATTCCCGGTTCTCGGAAATGGTGCAGACGATCTACTTCGTGGCCGACGACCCCAGAGGTCCGTGGCGCAGCCCGATGACGCAGGGCCTTGACGGCCGCCGGTTCTACGCGGCAAAGTCCTGCGCAGGCGACGATGGACGGCGGATCTTCTTCGGCTGGTCGCATGAGAGAATCGGCGACAGCGACGAAGGCGAATGGCAGTGGGGCGGCGATTTCAATGTGCCGCGTGAGGCATATCCGCTGCCGAACGGCGATTTGGCGTTCCGCCCGATCCCGGAGGCAATGCAGGCGTTTGATCAGAAGCTCGACACCAGCTTCAAGGGGCTGCTCGGCAACTGGAAATCGTATGGAAAGGACGCCGTGACCTGCGAGGCGATCGGCACGTTTGGCTATGGCTTCTTCGATCTGACGGAGGAGGCCGCGGAAAAAGGATATGCTGTTCACCTGCCGAATCCGGCCCAGCGATGTCCGCGACAACTTCGGCCTGCTGCTCAAGTCGGACGAGGATATGGAAAGCGGCTACGCCCTGCGCTTCGAGCCGCGATGCCACCGTGTCTGCCTGCTGAAGCTGCCGCAGCCGATGGACCCGTACTGGGCGGGACTTTCCGGCCATGGCTCGGCTCCGGTGGAAGTCGATGGCCCGCGCGTGGTAGAGCGCCCGTTTGAAATTGTGGACGACAAGGAGATCACTGTCAAGGTTGTGATTTTCAAGTCGGTTTTGGAAGTGTTCGTCGATGATAAGGTTTGCCTGACCTATCGCGGCTATAAGCCCGGCCAGTATCAGTTTGGCTGCATGGTACAGGATGGCGTTGTCGCGTGGACGAAGCTGAACTTCATGAAGGACTGACTGCTGTGCGTTCGGCCGCCGCTTGCGCGGCGGGCGAACGAAAAAACTAGAGCTAAAGGATCGTGGAATTATGGAAAAGTCACTCAAAAAAGGTAATCGCTTCTCGACGCTCATTCGTAAGACTGGCGTGCTTTGGGTCATGATCGTGCTGTACGCGGTGTCGGTCTGCGTCGATCCATCTCACTTCCTGACGGGCCGGAATCAGATCAATCTTCTCAGAAATATCTCGCTGAATGGAATCATCGGCCTTGGAATGACCTTTATCATTCTGACAGGCGGGATTGACCTGTCTGTCGGTTCCACGGTCAGTGTAGTTGCGGTTTCTGTGGCGGCGCTTTTGAAGAACGGCGTAAATCCCTTTTTAGCGGTGCTTGCCGGTATTTTGATTGGTGCGGCAATCGGTCTGATCAACGGTCTCGGCGTGACAAAGGGGAAGATCCCAGCGTTTATCATGACGCTTGGCACGATGACTGCACTGGAGGGTGTTGCGCTGATTATTTCCGCAGGCAAGCCGGTTTCCTGGACGGAGTCTGGGATTGACTTTTTACATGGATCGGCCAGAAAAGTCTGCTCGGCGTTCCGGTAGTAGCGTTTTTGTTTGTGATTCTGCTGCTGGTCTGCGCGTTTGTCCTGCGCTATACGCCGTTTGGACGCGGTGTGTATGCCATCGGCGACAATAAAAGCGCGGCAAAGCTGTGCGGCATCAATACGTTTGGCGTGGAGACGCTTGCCTATGTGATCGGCGGCGTGCTGGCTGCGGTGACGGCCATTGTCTATATTTCCCGCCTGAATGTCGGCGGCCCGACCGTCGGCAACTCGATGGAAATGGATGCAATCTCGATCACCGTCATCGGCGGCACGAGCACATCGGGCGGAACCGGCGGCGTATTCGGTACGCTGATCGGCGCCGGAATCATTGTCATTATCTCGAATATTCTGAACCTGCTGGGCGTTACGGCGTTTGTGCAGCAGGTCGTGGAGGGCCTGATTATCATTCTGGCGGTTCTTCTGGAACGGCTGAGAGATAATAGAAAATCTTAAAATTACGTAGGAGGATCATTATGAAAAAGCTTCTCGCATTGCTTCTTGTTCTGGCGGCGCTGTTCTGCGTATTCGCAGGCTGCGCGAAAACTGACTGACACGACGACCCCATCCGGCGAGACCCAGAGCAGTGACTCCAGCGCAGATACGGCAGCGGCCGACGCTGGGGAAACCACGGACGAGACGGCGCAGACGGAGACGTCTGGGAAAAAAGTTTAAGATCGGTTTCTCGCAGTGCACGATGAAGCATGGCTGGCGCGTGTGCATGGCTGACGGCAACATCGACTGGGCCAAGGAAAACTGGCCGGATGCAGAGATCGTCTTCACGAATGCAGATGACTCCGAGGTGCAGCAGGTGCAGGACATGGAAGATCTGATTGCGGCCGGCTGCGACCTGATCCTGATTTCTCCGCTGACCTCTGAGGCACTGACGGATGTCTGCCAGCGCGCCCCTGGATCAGGGGATCTATGTGGTGACGATCGACCGTATGGTCAACTGCGACGTCACCGCGCACATCGGCGGTGACAACCTTGAGATTGCGGCGATGGATGCGGAAAAGCTGATTGAGCTGACCGGCGGCAAGGGCACGGTTGTCGAATGTGCCGGCACATCCGGTACGTCTGTCACCAATGACCGCCACGATGGCTTTGCAAATGCACTGGAAGGCACGGACATTCAGATCATCGATTCGCAGGATTGCGACTTTGCGCGTGCCAATGCGATGGAATATATTGAAGACGTTCTTTCCAAGTATGACCCCTCGGAGATCACGGCAATCTACTGCCACAACGACGAGATGGCCATGGGCGCGTATCTGGCGCTACAGGCCGCGGGCGAAGCAGGCAAAATCATGATCTTCAGCTGTGACGGCCAGAATGACGTCATCGATGAAATTGTCAATGGCAACATCACGCAGACCGCCGTGTATTCTACCTGCGCGCCGGACGCGATGATCCTTGCCAAAAAAAATCGTTGAGGGCGAGAGCTATGATAAGCTCGTTGTGCCGGAAAGCGTTGTCATCAATGCGGACAACGCGGCGGAAATGGTCGGCACCGGGTACTAAGCCGCGGAATGTAGAAGCCTGAGGCATTCGCGTGCCTCAGGCTTTCATAAAGGGAAATTAACGGAATACAAGGAGAATAGCTATGGCGAATGCATTGGAAATGAAAGATATCTGCATCGGCTTTTCCGGCGTGCAGGTTTTGAAAAATGTCAGCCTGACGGTTCGCGAAGGGACGGTACACGGTCTTGTCGGCGAAAATGGAGCGGGAAAATCGACCCTGATTAAAAAATACTTTCCGGTGCATATCGGAGCGATTCCGGAACGATCCGGGTTTTTGACGAGCAGCTTGATCCGAAGACGATCACGCCGCAGAAGATGATCGCAAAAGGGGTCGCTGTGATCTATCAGGAATTTATGCTGACCGAAAATATGACTGTGGCAGAGAATATTTTCCTGGGGAACCCGCTGCGAAATAAATTTGGCATGGTGGATTACGCGGCCATGGAGGCGGAGACGGCGCGGATCTGCGAACGACTGGAGATCAAGCTGGACCCAAAGGCAATTGTGGGCAAGCTGAGCGTGGCAATGCGCCAGATGGTTGAAATTGCGAAGGCCTTTTCCAAGCAGGCGAAGATCATTGTGCTCGACGAACCGACCGCTGTGCTTGGAGACCATGAGATTCAAGGCGTTTTCAAGCTGATCCACAAGCTGGTGGGCGAGGGCATCTCGTTTATCTATATTTCGCACCGGCTGAATGAAATTTTTGAGCTGGTGGACGACGTGACGATCATCAAGGACGGCAGCGTTGTCACAAGCGACCGCGTGGAGCACTTTTGACACAGACAGCCTGATCCGCAACATGATCGGCCGTGAGCTGCGGGATGTCTACCCGCCAAAGCGCGAGTATGCGGGCGAGGTGACGCTGTCGGTGGAGCATCTGACAGGACGTGGATTTGAAGATGTCAGCTTTCAGGTTCGCAAGGGTCGAGATCCTGGCAATTGCAGGTCTTGTTGGTGCGGGAAGAACAGAGGTACTGCGCGCGATCGTCGGCGCGGACCGACTGAGTTCAGGAAAGCTCTATCTGCATGGAAAACAGGTACACATCCGCAACCCGAAAGAAGCCATTGAAAAGGGGATCGGTCTGCTTCCGGAAGAACGTAAGCTCGAAGGACTGTTTTTGCAGCAGCCGGTGCGGTTCAATATCAGCATCTCCAATTTTGATGATATGAAGCGCAGCGGCGTCATTGACCTGCACAAGGAACGGGAAATCGCGCGGGAATACACAAAGAGACATCAGCGTCCGCCCGGACAATATTGAGGCGACGTGCATCAATCTCTCCGGCGGCAACCAGCAGAAGGTGGTCTTCTGCAAGTGGCTGAACGCAAAGTGTGAGATCCTTTTTGATCGACGAACCGACGCGCGGCGTGGATGTGGGCGCGAAGCAGGATATTTACCGCCTGATTGACAAGCTTGTCCGCCAGGGTGTGTCGGTGATTATGGTTTCGTCAGAGCTGCCGGAGGTGCTGGGCCTTTCCGACCGGGTGTTGGTGATGCACCAGGGACATCTGGTCGGTAATTTGAAAACCGCAGAGACCTCGGAGGAGGAAATCATGCAATATGCAACCGGACAGCACGGTGTGGAGTCGATTGGAGCCTGAACGGAATGAAGTATGAGGTTTATTGCGTCGGGGAAATGGTCATTGACTTTACCCCGACGGCGGAGAAAGCGACCTATTGCGCACACCCCGGCGGTGCGCCGGCAAATGTCGCCATCGCAATGGCAAGGCTCGGGCGGCGGACGGCTTTTACCGGCAAGGTTGGAAATGATGAGTTTGGCAGAGAACTGCTTGCGGCCTTGCAGGAGAACCATGTTCCAATGGTAGGAAGCACACCGTGTGATGAGGCGACAACGACATTAGTCTTTGTACATTTGCAGCCGGATGGAGAGCGCACATTTACCTTCGCCAGAAAGCCGGGCGCGGATATGTTCCTGACACCGCAGGAAATTGATCTGGATGTGTTGGCCGGGGCGGAGATCGTTCATGCAGGCTCCTGCTCGCTGTCGGCAGGAAACGCGAATGCCGCAACAAAGTATGCGCTTCGCACGGCGCATACGCTTGGAAAGCACGTCTCTTTCGACATCAATTACCGTGCGCCGCTTTGGAACGGCAACAAGGGAAAAGGCGCTGCGCGAGGTGGCGTCGGTGCTGCCGTATGTGGATTTTCTGAAACTCTCGGACGAGGAGCTGGACTTCGTCGGGGGCTGCGATCAAATCCCGCTGTGTATGGAGCAGTATGGGATTTCATTGCTTGTGGTAACGCTTGGCGCACAGGGGGCAGACGCATATCTGCGCGGACGGAAGACGCCGATCCATATAGACGGAATGAAGGCGGTGGTTGCCGATACAAACGGCGCCGGCGACGCGTTCTGGAGCGGGATGCTGAGCGCGCTGCTGACGCGCGGCGACTGGAAGCTCACACAGGACGGCGTGATGGAGATGCTGCGGTTTGCAAATGTCTGTGGATGGCTGACGGTTCAAACATATGGCGCGATTCCAGCCTTTCCGCGGATGGAAACAGTGAGGAACTATCTGGAATGAAACAAGTGCAAAAAATCTGGGAGGAGCCGATGCTCCTTACTCCGTCCGTGATCTCCTGCTGCGATCCCTGCAATTTGAGCGCAGCGTGCGGATGCTGGAAGCAGAGGGTATTCCCGCGCTGCATGTGGATATACTCGATGGGCACTTCAGCCCGAGTATGCCGCTGGGGCTGGATGCGGTTGCGCAGCTCAAAACAAAAACTGCACTGCCGTTTGACGTGCATCTGATGGCGACGGAGCATGACTTTTTTGTGACGGAGCTGATTGGCATGGGCGTGGAGCAGATCGTGTTCCACGTGGAGACGGAGCGTCATCTCGACTATCGGCTCAATCAAATCCACGAGGCCGGAATTCGCGCCGGTGTGGCGCTCAAACCGGCAACGCCACTCAGCACCCTGGACTATGTGCTCGAGAAATGCGATGCGGTGCTGTTAATGCTGATCAATCCCGGCTATGCGCAGTGCCGCGCGGAGGGGCAGGTTCCCCTACGCCGCGCGGAAAATCCGGCGCTGCGCGAGATGATCTCGTCGCGCGGCTTGCAGACAAAGATTATTTTGGACGGGCGGATCTCGAAAGAAAATTTGCAGCTGTTCGGTGCAGATGGAACGGCAGACAGTTTTGTCGTGGGCAGCACCTGCATCCAAAAGGAACGATTGGCAGAGAGCACACGGCAATTGCTGCAATACCGCAGGGCACTGCTGGAGGGACGGACATGAAACAGGAAGAATACGAAAAGACGGCGGAGCTTGTGCTGGGAGAGCTGGATGAGGCGCTGCATCTGGTCGCGCCGGACAGTGTGGAGCGGCTCCTGGAAGCCGTGGACGCGGCAGATCAGGTGTTTTTTGTCGGCGTGGGCCGCGTGATGCTGGCGCTCGAGGCGATTGCCAAGCGCTGGGCGCACCTTGGTGTAAAGACGCATCTGGTGGGTGAGATTACAGAGCCGGCCATTACGCCAAACGATCTGCTGATTGTTGGCTCTGGAAGCGGGACAACGCTGTTTCCAGCCGGGATCGCCCAAAAGGCGCATCAGATTGGAGCCAAGATTGTCCACATCGGCTCTAATCCGAATAGTCCGCTTCGGGAGATCTCTGAGTTTATGGTTCGGATTCCGGTGCGGACAAAGGCGTATCTGGAAGACGAGATCGACTCGCAGCAGCCCATGACATCACTGTTTGAACAGTCGTTGCTGCTGCTGGGCGATATTTCTGCAAAGATGATGATTGAACGAAAACAGCTGGATATGAAATCACTGTGGCAATACCACGCCAATTTGGAGTAAACAGATGGGACGAACAGATCTTCTTCGATATACGGGAAATCTTCAGCAGATTGCCTATGCACGGCGGATCTGCTACGACGAAGGGCGGGCACGCGGACTGCATGCGGTCGAAGTTGTGAACGGGCCGATGCGCTTTGGCATCATGCTGACAAGTGTATGGACGTGTCAGAGCTTTCCTGGCGTGGAGAGCAAATCAGTTTTCTTTTCCAAACCGGGACTCAATGGCCGGAATCCGTTTGATATCCATGGGGCGGAAGCGCAGAGGAGCATCATGGGCGGACTGTTTTTCACCTGTGGCTATGAGAATATCTGCGCACCGTATACGGATTCGAATGGAAAACACTATCCCATGCACGGCAGAATGAGAACCAGTCCGGCAGAGCACGTCAGCGTGGAAGCCGGCTGGAGGGGAGAGGACTATGTCATTCGGGTCAGCGGCGATATCCGGGAAGCGGAGCTGTTTGGAGAAAACCTCTTGCTGCACAGGACCATCGAAACGGTTTATGGCGTGCCGGAGCTTGCAATCCATGATGTGATCTCGAACGAGGCGTTTCGCGCAGAGCCGCTGATGCTGATGTATCACTGCAACTTCGGATATCCGTTCTTAGCGGAGTGCTGCCGGGTACTGCTGCCGGCCGAGACGGTGCAGCCGCGCGACGCATATTCAGCAGAGCACATTGGCCGGTGGAACCGGATGGATGCGCCGACGGACAATGCCGCAGAGCAGGTATATCTGCATACACTTCGAAGCGAAGAAAATGGAGATACTTTTGTGGCGATCGTCAACGAAGAAACGCTTCGCGGCGTGCAGCTCTGCTTTAACAAACGGGAGCTTCCGTATTTTGGGCAGTGGAAGTCAACGGCCAGCGGAGATTATGTCATGGGACTGGAACCGGGGAATGCCTGCGTCTACGGGCGGGCGTTCCATGAGACGGAGCAGACCCTTCCCATGCTGGCCGCGCAGGAAACTGCCGAGTATCATCTTCGGTTCCGCATCCTCGAAGGAGAGGACACAATTCGGAATTTGGAAAACCACAGATTACTCAAAAAGGAGAATGGGACGCAATGAAACGTTCGGAAATCAACGCGGTAATCCGCAAGTTTGAAGCACTTTTAGACAAATACAGCTTCGCGCTGCCGCCGTTCCTCTCCTGGACGCCGGAGGAATGGCAGACAAAGGGGCACGAATATGATGAAATTCGGGATAATATGCTCGGCTGGGATGTGACGGACTACGGCATGGGTCAGTTTGACACGCTCGGATTGGCGCTGATCACGATTCGAAATGGCAATGTCCATAATCCAAAGTATACGAAATGCTATGCGGAGAAAATTATGATGTGCGATGAGGGACAGGTTTCGCCGATGCACTTCCACTGGAACAAGATGGAGGACATCATCAACCGGGGCGGCAACGGAGACAATAGTAACGGGACGTTGCGAAACGTTCCGTTACTGTCATATTGGAGGTAAAGGGATGACAAGCGCAAAGTTGAAGCACCGCGCGAAGCTGCAGGAGTGGTCGGCACGGATACAAGACTGCCGCAGCAGCGGCCTGTCAGTGCGGGCGTGGTGCAGACAAGAAGAAATCAATGCAGCAACCGATTACCGTTGGGAACGGGAATTGCTGGCTTTGGCTGAAACAGAGCCGTGCTTGAGCGTGTCGGCCGTCAGATTTTGCTGAGCTTCCGACACCGAAACAGGTATCATGCAACGTTGCGGAACGTTCCGCAACGCTGCATATTGGAAACGCCAGTCTGGACATTTACCCCGGATTGTGACGCGGAACAGCTAAGACCGCTGGTGGAGCTTCTGTGCCTATGCTGAACGACTTCACTGGTGCAAATAAAGTCTATATTGCCTGTGGCTGCACAGATCTGCGTAAAGTCATAGACGGCCTGGCGCGCCTCGTCCAGCAGCAGTTTGAACGTTAGACCCATTTGCCAACACCCTGTTCCTGTTCTGCGGACGGCGTCGGGATCGGATCAAGGGCCTGTACTGGGAAAAGGGCGGCTTCAGCCTTCTTTAGAACAGGGTGTGTATCAATGGTCGCGCTCGGAATCCGAGGTAAAGGTGCTAACGCCGCAGCAGTACCGCTGGCTCATGGAAGGACTAGAAATCGAACAGCCGAAAGCCCGCCGCCCGGTAATGGGATTGACCACTGTCTGAGCAAATAAAATGGGTGGAAACCATGGAAAACACTGGCTTTTGCCGCATTCTGTGGTATAATGTTTGCATGGAAAACAGAGAAATGCGGACAAGCAACACGGCGGAAATGGTCACCATTTCCCGTGCGGAATATGAGCGATTTCAGGAACAGGCACAGGTCATTACCAGCCTCACGCTGCAGAATGAGTGGCTGCGGGAGCAGCTGAGCTTTACTTAAGGGCTTGAAGCTGTCCCGGCAGACCATGGCCAACTGGCTGCTGAAGGCTTCGGAGAAACGGCTGCAGCCGGTCTACGATGCGCTGCATAAGCAGCTCTGCAAAGAACCGGCGCTGCACGCGGATGAGACGACCCTGCAGGTGCTGAAAGAGCCGGGGCGTTCCTCTGCCAGTAAGTCCTACATGTGGCTGTACCGCACCAGCGGCTGCGCGAAACAGGCCATTGTGCTGTATGAGTACCAGCCCACCCGAAAAAAGCGGAGCATGCGGAGGCTTTCCTGAAAGGCTTCTCGGGCTGGCTGCACGCGGATGGATACCAGGGATACCACAGACTGCCCGGGAACATCCGTGTGGTGGGCTGCTGGGCACATGCGCGGCGAAAATTTGACGAGGCTTTGCAAACGCTGCCCAAGGAGATGCAAAAGGACTCGCCGGCAGCGATTGGCGAATGCGATTGCTCCCGGCTTTTCGCTGGAGCAGGCATTGGCGGAGCTGACGCCGGAGGAGCGGTATAAGAAGCGGCTGGAACAGGAGAAACCTGTTTTAGACGCGCTGTTGTCATGGGCAAATGAGATGCAGGCGAAGACTGCGCCAAAGTCTGCACTGGGAAAGGCGATCCATTACTTGCAGGAGCAGTGGCCGTATCTGACAAGGTATCTGGAGGATGGCCGTCTGGAGCTGAGCAACAACCGTGCCGAGCGCAGCATCAAACCCTTTGTAATGGGTAGGAAGAACTGGCTGTTTGCCAATACGCCGGGCGGCGCACAGGCCAGCAGCATGATCTACAGTCTGATTGAAACGTCGAAGGAGAACGGCTTAGATCCGTACCGATATTGCTGTGGATCCTGCAAAACTGCGCCGCAGCTGAGCGAAACTAACAAAGCATGGGCTGAAAGCCTGCTTCCCGCAAATGCCCCGGAAGAATGCTATATGCCGCAAAAAATAATTGACCGCCATCTCGGTGAGCAACAGCTCTTTGAGATGGCGGCCTTTATA
>VOFC01004038.1_pt1 | contig 16243 bp, 15 predicted proteins | sample 5384161 | NCBI WGS metagenome assembly VOFC01 (sample SAMN12384722, study PRJNA508395) | human gut metagenome | isolation source: healthy gut B | host: Homo sapiens | reverse complement strand
TTAGAATTGAAAATTAGTAGCCCTTTGATATAAATAAGTAAACGATGAATCCACCCCACAAAACAACTTCAGCAATTATCAAACACTTCAAGTGTTGCTGCAATTTTTCGGGGTCAATTTCGCCTTTTTTTCAGAAAATCATAAATTGAATTTCGCAATTTATCTATGTCTTCCTGCTTGATTTCCAGTTTCAAATAAAAATTTTTCCCGAAAAGGAGCTGGTGCATCCCATAATATATTGAAAGCAATATTAAAAATGAAGTAATACTTACAAGCGCTGGCTGGGTCCAGCTTATTGTCATACCTTCTACCGATGTAAGATTTCTATAACGTGGCTCCTTCCATGCCCGAAACACTGTCCAACATTGCATCCGTCAACTGCTCTGCCGTAATCGTTGGGTGCTGCACATCCTGCCCTTTGGTCAATTCGGTGAACATTTTCTCTGCCGCTTTCTTGCTCATGGCTTCCTGTTCGGCGTAATGGCTCCCGATACCCTTTTTGATTTCCTTGACCGCTGCCATGAAGTACATCTCGATATCATCAAGGTCACCTTGGTATACGGGCTTTCTCCGAAGGCCGATGTCCTTTGCGGCTTTGGCTGCTTCTGGAGTCTTGACCCTTGTACGCAGCAGGGTGCTCAATGTCGTGAGCATGGCATTCTGTGCTGCGATGCCGGAAGCAAAGGTATCGTCAAAATACTGCGCTATGCGGTAAGTAAGCTCTGCAAAGCGGGCGTTTTCCAACAGCAGATTGACCACCTCTGTATTGACACGCCCTGTGTAGAGGCTCTTTGCGGCTTCTACGGACAGGCCAAGTTCGGCAATGTCGTAGTTCTTGCGGTCGGGGATGTTGGTTTCTCCCAGCAGAAAATCCGTAGACACGTTGAACAGCCTTGCAATCCTTAGCACCTGCTCATGGGTCAGGGTTCCTTTTGCGCCACTGATAAAACGGTTGATGGTGCTCTTGGAGCAGCCGAGTTCCTTAGCGAGTTCTGGTTGGCTGATGTTGTGCTCTTTCATCAAGTCCGCAAGACGGATGTTGGACGGTGCGGGCAGATATTCCTGTGCCATGTGGTCGGCCCTCCTTTTTGAGCTTTTTCCTCATTATAATACGCTCTGCCGTTTTGTTCAATATACGGTTACCTCTCCGCCCTTGCTGTTGCAGCCCTGCAACCAGTAAGGGCTTTTTTCTTTTTCCGTTGCAGTTCTGCCGCTTTTTCGCCTTTCCTGCAAAATTTTCCGTATATTCAGGCAGGAAGCAAAAAACACCAGAGTTCCCACACTGGGGATACTCTGGTGCAACACATAACATCGCCCTGCCCGGTGGCCGCAGGGTGCGGGATTTTGTAGGCATCGAGCCGCTTGTCCACCCCTGTCCGTAAAAAGTGCATTTTTTCACGGAAGAAGTTCGTACAACCTGTACGGTCTGTACTTGTACGCACCCGTACGGCGAATTGAAAAAAATTAAAACGAATTGTCGTTTATATTTCAAATTTCCGTACGTCGTACGAACCGTACAGGTTATTTGAAGTCCGTACGCAATTTTTTCAGATGCGTACGGAGCAATCAAGTTCGCATTGTGCGAACTTGATCGTAAGCTCTCCCGCATGAGACGTTCCCCCTCGGAGAGTCCTCCCGAAGAGCCCACTACACTTTGCAGCCCATAGGGATGAAAGTGTTATAGTGGGTTATTACACTTCCGGGGAAGTGCATCTCCGTCCCCGTCACCTTCCTCTGAACCCCGAAAGGAGGGATGCCCTTTGGCAAGAAATGATGGTATTGACCGCACCAGTGTCCGAAACCTTGCCGTTTCGGACAAGGTTGTTGGCAACACTCAGCAGCACAATGAGCGTGAAAAAGGACAGCTATCGGAACCCCGATATTATCCCCCAGCGCGCTGCATGGAACGTCCACTTCAAGAAGCCTACTGCCAGTTACACTGACCTGTTCTCCCAACTGGAAGCCAATGGAACCATCTCCACGCGCGGCTTGAAACCGGATGCTACCCACTACTGTGAACTTGTCTTTGATGTCAACTCGGCCTATTTTGACAATCACGGTGGCTACGAGTTCGCCAAGCGGTTCTATGCGGATGCCTACAACGCAGCCGTTCAGATCGTGGGCGGTGAGCAGTATATCCTCTCGGCAGTCATGCACGCCGATGAGATCAACCGTGCCATGACCGAAGCATTAGGCCGCGAAGTCTACCACTATCATCTCCATGTGGTCTATGTGCCTGTGGTGGAAAAGCAGATCCTCTGGTCGAAACGCTGCAAGGACAAGGCACTGGTCGGCACCGTCAAGGAGACCGTCATGCAGGTCAGCCGAGCAAGAAGTGGGCTTCCAAGCCCCTGCTGGACGATGCCGGAAAGCCTGTCCTGCAAAAAGAGCGGCAAGCCCGTCCTGAAGAAGTCGTACAGTGTCCTACAAGACGATTTCTTCCACTATATGCGCAACGCCGGGTATACGGATGTAGGAGCGCGGTGAGCGTGGCAGCACTGAAGAACACCTGACCGTCACCCAATTCAAAGTCCAGCGGGAGCAGGAGCGTCTGGACAGCCTGACTTCTCAAATCGACCAGAAAGAACAGTCGCTTGCCCGAACCAGCACCGCTCTCTCCAAAAAGGAGAAGGAACTTGCCGCTGTGCAGAAAAAGGCCACGCTCACAAAAGAAGCCCTCATTCATGCACGCGCGATCTGGATTATATTGGTAAGCGCACCTTCCTCGGCAACTATTCGCTGACCGAAGAAGAGTTTTCCAAGTTTAAAAAGCAGGCCGACCACGGCTATATGATGGATGTGGAGAACCGCCGCCTGAAAGAAGAACTTTCCACCGCCAAGAAAGAGGCCGTTCGTTGGAGCAACAAGTACCACGACCTGTGGTACGACGTGAAACCCTATCTGGATGCTCTCCACCGTGCGCCCGAACTGGTGCGTGGCTTTCTGGAAAAGATTCTTGCCCCCAAGCAGGAGCACACCATGAATGTGCCGCAGCAAAACCGTAAGCGTGGGCAGGATATGGAACTTTGATTTTCGGAGGATACCATTTGAACAAAAAGAAGAAGTCAAACAAATCCGGCTACCCGGATGAAGCAATCAAGACCCTTGCACGTTGCTTTTATCCCTCCATGGTTGAGTTTTTCAACAGCGAGGAAGGCCAGCGTGAATATGAGGAATGGCTGAAAGAGCAGGAAGCTCTACAAGCCTTGCCTGTTGCCGCATAAAAACAGCAGGACGCTCCCAGTAAAGGGAACGCCCTGCCTTACATAGATGTATCTCGCCGAGGTGTGTCCAGTTGGGCGCACCTCTTATTTTTTTTGCCCTTAATCTTCTAACCCATGGCTTCCAGCTACGTTTTTCAAATACTCCTCCGGGTCACCGTTCAGAATCAAATCCGCATAGCCCAGTGGGTCGTTGTAGATGAGGTAGTCCAGTTCAGTCTGCTGGGCCATGGTCACATCCAGCGCATCCTCGACCCCGGTACAGTCGATGGAGATTTTTCTCCCATCCCGGAGCCGCAGCTCCACACATCCAGTGTCCATGTTGAAATGGCAGGCTCTTGCATCATCGTACTTCATAATCGCATCCTCCAAATCTTGTTATTGGCTTACGGTCTATGACAAGGCATCGGAGTTTTACGCCGTCCACGGGAGCCTTCATTGCTGTACCCGAAGAAAACGAAAAATCCGAACCCTTCTCCAATCGGAAATAGGTTCGGATTTTTCTTGTTTGGTGGGCGCGGGTGGATTCGAACCACCGAAGCTGAAAAGCAGCAGATTTACAGTCTGTCCCCATTGGCCACTCGGGAACACGCCCTTATACAGTTTTTCGCAGTCACGGACTGCCTGTATATATTACCACTTGGGGGCGTATTTGTCAACTGCTTTTTACAGCTTTTTCAGAAAAGAAGCTGACCGCACGGCTCAGTCGCGGGGACGGCCATAGCGGTGGACTTTTTTGGAGGAATGGCGGGTGTGGGGGGAGTTGAGCAGGACCCACGCCACATAGATGATGGCGCAGATGGCGCTGACGACGAGCACTACCTTGAGGTAGAGGCTGCCGAAGAACTCCTGCAGCTTCGAGAAAGAGTAGAGCAGGCTGCTCCGGCTCACGTCCTGCCCGGCGATGAGGTTGACCATGCCGATGGTCTCGCCGGCCAGCTTCAGCTCCACGGTGCCGACAACATCGCCCTGCTGGACGGGGGCGCAGACATAGTCGGGCAGATGGAAGTATTTCTGGGTCACGGTGCCGTCGCCCGAAGAGGGCAGCAGGGTCATCATGCTGTTGTCAGGGTAGAGCTTGAGGGTGTCGGTGTCGGAGGAATACTTCACGGGGATCTCTGCCAGAGCAAGGTCGGTGTCCAGCGCAGGCTGGATGGAAAAGCTCTGGAACACCCAGTCTATGAGCCGGGTCGTCTCATAGAGGGCCGGGCGGCGGTTGGCGTAGCCGTAGGTGTCGCAGGTGTCAGGGCTCTGCATGATGCAGAAGATATAGGTGGAGCCGTCCTGATTGGCCCACGAAACATAGCTCTGGTCGCCGTGGTCGTTTTTATAGGCCATCACGTCGCACATGCCGCCCTGCATGGCCTTTCGGTAGAAGCTGCCCCCGCTGGTCTTGTTGAGCGCTACATTCTGGCTCAGGAGGACGAAGCTCTTGGCGTGCTTTTCCTTGGCGGGCATGGTGAAGGTAGGGGCGGACGAGATCTCCACGAAGGCATCAAAGCTCATCAGATACCGCAGGATGAGGTACATATCCACGGCTGTGGTCACATTGCCGCTGTCGAGGCCGCAGGCGTCCGTCCATGTGCTGCCGGTGGTGCCGATGCGCTGGGAGAGGGCATTCATCTGGCTCACCCAGCCGGCGAGGTCACCGCCCGAGAGGCTGTAGGCGAGGCCCATCGCGGCCTCGTTGGCGTTGCGCAGAAGCATGGCGTAGACGGCTTCCCGGTAGGTGAAGGTCTCATTGGAGCGCATATCGGCATTATCACTGTTGTGGACATAATCCGAGATGGCAAAGGGCATCTGGAAGGTGTTGTCGAGCTGGTCGGCGTAGTTTGTCAGCAGCAGCGCGATGGTCATATATTTGGTCAGCCCCCCGGCGGGCACCTGACGGGAGCTGTCCTTGTCGTAGACGATGATGTTGGTGTCTGTATTGACGACATAGGCGCTTCTGGCCTGCACCTCATAGAAGAGGCTGGGGTCGAAGAGGGCTGAGGCCGGTGCACACAGACAGCTCAACAGCAAAACAAGGCTGAGAAACAGGGTAACGATACGTTTCATGTGGACATTTTCCTCAAAAAGCGATAATATATTATAGTATCGGACAAAATGTGCTGTCCGTTCCTACAGGGCAAAAACAGGCTCAGAAGAGGGCCTCATACTTTATAATAACAGGTTTGATGGAGCGTGACAAGGCCTTTGGGTCGATTTCACACTCCGCACAGGGAGGCAGAGAATGGTATATCTTACGGGCGACACCCACGGCGAGCTGGACCGTTTCAAAGAAAGAGAACTGCGCCGGGCAGGCAAGGGCGACATCGTCATCGTGCTGGGCGATTTCGGCTTTGTGTGGGACGGCAGCAAGGCCGAGCAGAAGAAGCTGGACTGGCTGCGCAAGCGGCCTTATACCATCCTTTTCCTCGATGGCAGCCACGAGAACTATGACCTGCTGGAACAGTACCCCGCCGAAGAGCGGTTCGGCGGGCTGGTGCAGCCGCTGGGAGGGGAGCTGTACCATGTCTGCCGGGGCAGCGTACTGGAGCTGGAAGGGAAGAAGTACCTCTGCTTCGGCGGAGCGGAAAGCCCGGACAAGGAAGAGCGGGAAGCCCACGTCAACTGGTGGCCGCAGGAGATGCCTTCGGACGAGGAATACGCCCGCTGCGAGGCCGCGCTGGAAGCGAACGGCTGGCAGGTAGATTATGTGCTGACCCACGACGCGCCAAGCAAGTTTCTGGATTTCAGCGTGCTGGCTGAGGGCGAGAATAACCGGCTGCACCTCTTCCTCGACAAGGTCGTCATGAAAACGACTTACGAGAAATGGTTCTTCGGCTGCCATCACAAGGATGTGCAGCTCTCCACCAAGAGCCGCTGCCTCTTCTGCGATGTAGTGAGCATCGGCGAGAAGAAGCCGTGGTGGAAGAGAAGATAACGAAAAAGGACTGCCGCGGGCAGTCCTTTTTCGTTACTCAATTCATTGCACCGGCTTTGTCGAACATCTGCTCCACCTGACGGGCCAGCAGGGCGTGCTCGGGCCGCTCGAGGAGCGGGTCTTCGGCCAGAAGGGCCACGGCCTCGCTCTGGGCGGCGTGGAGGGTGCGGGTGTCGTTCATCAAATCGGCGATCTGCAAGGTCGGCAGACCGTGCTGGCGGCTCCCGAAGAAGTCGCCGGGGCCGCGGGTCTCGAGGTCGTACTGCGCCACGGCAAAGCCGTCTGAGGTGGAGCAGAGGAAGCGGAGCCGCTTCTGCACCGACTCGGAGGCGTTGTCGCTGACGAGGAAGCACCAGCTCTCCGCCGCGCCGCGCCCCACCCGCCCGCGCAGCTGGTGCAGGGCGCTCAGGCCGTACCGCTCGGCGTTTTCGATGACCATGACCGTCGCATTCGGCACGTCCACACCGACTTCGATGACGGTGGTAGACACGAGGGCGTCCAGACGTCCGGATTTGAAGTCGTCCATCACCTCGGCCTTTTCCTTCGGCTTGAGCTTGCCGTGCATCAGGCCCACCCGGCGGTCCGGCAGATAGGCTTTTGCGATGTCCTCATAGTAGCTCTTGACGGCGTTCAGGCCGCTGCCGCCTGCATCCTCGATGGCAGGGCAGACGATATACACCTGTCGTCCGGAATCGATTTCTCTATCAAGGAAGCCGTAGAGGTCGGCCCGCTTTTTGCCGGTGATGCAGCGGGTCTTGACGGGCTTGCGGCCCGGCGGCAGCTCGTCGAGGATGGAGATGTCGAGGTCGCCGTACATCAGCAGCCCCAGCGTCCGGGGGATGGGAGTGGCACTCATGACCAGCAGGTGGGGATTCGCGGCCTTTTCGGCCAGCAGGCCCCGCTGGCGCACACCGAAGCGGTGCTGTTCGTCCACGACGGCCAGACCCAGCCGGGCGAACGCCACGCCCTCGCTGAGGATGGCGTGGGTGCCTACGATGAGGTCGGCCTCGTCGTCCCGGATGGCGGCGAGGGTGGTGCGCCGTGCGGCGGCTTTCATGCCGCCGGTGAGCAGGGCCACCCGCATCCCAAAGGGGGAGAGCAGGCGGTTCAGGTTCTCGGCGTGCTGGCTGGCCAGGATCTCGGTGGGGGCCAGCAGTGCGGCCTGATACCCGGCCCGGATGCAGGCCCAGATGGCCGCAGCGGCCACCAGCGTTTTGCCGCTGCCCACGTCGCCCTGCAAAAGGCGGTTCATGGAGGTCTCGCCCGCCATATCGGTCAGGATCTCTTCCACGGCCCGCCGCTGTGCGCCGGTGGGAGAAAAGGGGAGAGAGTCCCAGAAGGGGGAGGCGTCGGCTTTCTTCATCGGCGCGCCGGTGGAGGCCGCGCCGTGGTTCTTCATCCGCCCGATGCCCAGCTGTAGGACCAGAAGCTCTTCGTAGATGAGCCGCCGCCGCGCCGCGAAGGCCTCCTCCTCGGTGGCAGGGCAGTGGATGGCCCGGACGGCGTCGGCCTTGGGGAGCAGGCGGTATTTTTTCAGCATCCCGGGGGGCAGGGGGTCGGGCAGAAGCTCGACGTGAGGGAGGAGCTGGCGCACGCACTTGGCGATGGCGCTGCTGGTCAGCCCCTCGGTCTGGGGGTAGACGGCCTCGAAGGGGGAGGAGGCCACCTGTGCGTCGGTGCGCACCTGCGGGTTGACCATCTGGCGGCGGAGCATCCCGCCGGTCACGATGCCCTGAAAATAATATTCCTGCCCCAGCTCCAGCTTCTGGGCGGCGTATGGATTATTGAACCACGTGATCTCGAGGCTGGATACATCGTCTCCGGCGGTGATGCGCTCCATCCGCCGCCCGCCCGGCAGGATGCGCCCGCCGGGCTTTGCAAACACTTCGGCCTTCACGACGCACTCGGTGTCGGCGGGGGCCTCGGCGATGGAGTAGGGCTTTGAAAAATCCAGATACCGGCGGGGATAGTGGCAGAGCAGGTCGCTGAGGGTCAGGATGCCCAGCTTCTCGAACCGCTCGGCGGTCTTGGGGCCGACGCCCTTGAGGTAGCGTACCGGAGTGTCCGGGGTGAGGGTGGTGTGAGACTCGGCAGGCATGGCGCGGCCTCCTTTCAGGGAAAGTGATAGTATGCCCATTGTATCACGGCAGAGGGCAAAAGAAAAGCGCCCCGCCGGCGCGGAAAAGCATTCAGACTTTACTGTCTTTCTTGAACGAGCCTTTGAACCCTTCCCAGAGGAAAACGACCCGGGGCCGGGGTAGAAAGTAGTTGACCAGCAGCGCTGCGATGACGCCAATGGCGGTGTCGAAGATGCGGTTGAGAGCGTAGCTCATATAGGTCTCAATGGGAGTGCTGAACAAAACGATGCAGAGCACCACTAGACTCTTAGCCGTTTCTTTGCTGATTCTTTTAGCATAGCACAGAGCGAAGAGGGGAGACAAGCTTTTCCGCATAAGTAGATTATTTAACGAGCAAAACAACAAAAAAAATCCCGGATGCCTCAGCACCCGGGAATCTTTTGGAGGTGACGACCAGATTTGAACTGGTGGATGAGGGTTTTGCAGACCCTTGCCTTACCACTTGGCCACGTCACCATATTTGGAGCAACTGCTGCTGCTCCATTTGGAGCGGCCGACGAGGCTCGAACTCGCTACCTCCACCTTGGCAAGGTGGCGCTCTACCAGATGAGCTACGGCCGCATATTCGGTGCGTTTACCCTCGCACCCATCATTAGATGATGCCCTGAAAACAAGTTTCAAAGTAGGTTGAGGCTTTCGCCCCAGATGTGGCGACCCGGATCGGGCTCGAACCGACGACCCCCAGCGTGACAGGCTGGTGCTCTAACCAACTGAGCTACCGGGCCATACTGGAACAACGATTGCTGCTCCATTATGGAGCGGCCGACGAGGCTCGAACTCGCTACCTCCACCTTGGCAAGGTGGCGCTCTACCAGATGAGCTACGGCCGCATATTGGAAACCCTGTTGGGTCTCCTGACTGGTGCCTCCGATCGGAATCGAACCAATGACACGGGGATTTTCAGTCCCCTGCTCTACCGACTGAGCTACAGAGGCGCACCGGACGATGATTATTATACCTGAAATTTCGATTTTGTAAAGGGGTAAATGCAAAATTTTTTGAGAATTTTTGAACTTTCTTTATTTTGCCCGTGTTATCGTCTAAAATAAGACTGACTTTTCTGACGACTTTTTGCGGGCGGCAGACAGGGAAAGACTATTTGACATCTTCAACAACCTATGGTTTAATAAATAAGAATGAAAAGAATCGCTTTTCTCCCGCTGTGGGAATAGATACCTATATATAGCAAAAGCGTTTGAGACGGCCCCGCTGCAAGAACATTCCGGGGCCGGGAGGAGCAGCATGGCAAGAAAACAGGAATATGGCAACGAAAGCATCACTTCGCTGAAGGGTGCCGACCGTGTGCGCAAGCGCCCGGCCGTCATCTTCGGCTCGGACGGCGTGGAGGGCTGCGCCCACTCCATCTTTGAGATCGTCTCCAACTCCATCGACGAGGCCCGCGACGGCCACGGTGACACCATCAACGTCACCCGCTGCAAGGATGGCAGCGTCATCGTCGAGGACTTTGGCCGCGGTATGCCCGTGGACTATAATAAGAATGAAGAGCGCTACAACTGGGAGCTGCTGTTCTGATGTACGCAGGCGGCAAGTACGGCGAGGGCGAGGACAACTATGAATTCAGCCTCGGTCTGAACGGTCTGGGCCTCTGCGCCACCCAGTACGCCTCGGCATGGATGACTGCTGACATCTACCGCGATGGCTTCCACTACCATCTGGAGTTCCGGAAGGGTGAGAATGTGGGCGGCCTGCACAAAGAACCCTACAAGGGCCGCCGCACCGGCAGCATCATCCACTGGAAGCCGGACGATGAGGTCTTTACCGACATCGACGTCCCCGGCAGCTACTATAAAGATGTCCTCCGCCGTCAGGCTGTCGTAAACGCGGGCCTGACCCTCAACTTCACCGACGAAAAGGAGAAAGACCCCGCCACCGGCAAGCCGTGGAAGGAGAGCTGGTGCTATGAGCACGGTATCGCCGACTATGTAGCTGAGACGGCGGGCGAGGAAAGCCTGACCCCAGTGTTCAGCTGCGAGAGCGAAGCTACTGGCCGTGACCGCGAAGACCAGCCTGACTATAAGGTAAAGATGAGCGCGGCGTTCTGCTTCTCCAACAAGGTGCAGCTGCTGGAATACTACCACAATTCGTCCTGGCTGGAGCATGGCGGCAGCCCCGAGCACGCCGTCCGCACGGCCTTCGTCTACCAGATCAACAAGTATCTGAAGGATAAGAACCTCTACAAAAAGGGCGAGAGTGCCATCAGTTTTCAGGATGTGCAGGACTGTCTGGTCTACGTTTCGTCCAGTTTTTCCACCCGCACCAGCTATGAGAACCAGACAAAAAAGGCCATCACCAACAAGTTCGTCTCTCAGGCCATGACCGACTTCCTCAAGCACTATCTGGAAGTCTACTTCCTCGAAAAGCCCGACGAGGCCCAGAAGATCTGTCAGCAGGTGCTGGTGAACAAGCAGAGCCGTGAGCACGCCGAAAAAACGCGCCAGAGCATCAAAAAGACGCTCTCGACCCAAATCGACCTTGCGAACCGGGTGCAGAAGTTCGTGGACTGCCGCACCAAGGACGCCTCCCGCCGTGAGCTGTATATCGTCGAGGGCGATTCGGCCATGGGTGCGGTCAAGACCAGCCGCGACAGTGAATATCAGGCCATCATGCCCATCCGCGGCAAGATCCTGAACTGCCTCAAGGCCGACTATGCCCGCATCTTCAAGTCGGACGTCATCGTGGATCTCATCAAGGTGATGGGCTGCGGCGTGGAGCTGGGCGGCAAGCACAACAAGGAGCTTGCTACCTTCAACCTCGACAATCTCCGCTTCAATAAGATCGTCATCTGTACCGATGCCGACGTGGACGGCTACCAGATCCGCACACTGGTGCTGACCATGCTCTACCGCCTGACCCCCCCACTCCTCATCAACGAGGGCTACGTCTATATCGCGGAGTCGCCGCTGTACGAGATCACCACGAAAGACCGCACCTATTTCGCCTACACGGAACCCGAGAAGGCAACATTCCTCGAGGAGATCGGCGATAAGAAATACACGATCCAGCGCTCGAAAGGTCTGGGCAAAAACGACCCCGAGATGATGTGGCTGACGACGATGAACCCCGAGAGCCGCCGCCTCATCAAGGTGATGCCTACCGACGTGGAGCGCACCGCGCAGGTGTTCGACATCCTGCTGGGTGACAACCTCGCAGGCCGCAAGGAGCATATCGCCCAGCACGGCGCAGAGTATCTGGATGATCTGGATGTGTCTTAAAGCCAGGAACGATAATGGCAAAAAAACTGAGAGGTCGAGCAAAAAATTTACCAAAAAAAAATCGAGCAAAAAAACCGCAAAGCCTGTCCGCCCCCAGCTGGGCGAGGGTGTTGAGATACTGAACGCCGGCAGTGTGCTGGAAGACCCCATCACCCGCACGCTGGAAACGAACTATATGCCCTACGCCATGAGCGTCATCGTCAGCCGCGCCCTGCCGGAGATCGACGGCTTCAAGCCCGCCCACCGGAAGCTGCTGTATACGATGTATGAGATGGGCCTGATCAAGGGCGCGCGCACCAAGTCGGCGAACATCGTGGGCAGCACCATGCACCTGAACCCCCACGGCGACGCCGCCATCTATGACACCATGGTCCGCATGGGCCGGGGCAACGAGAGCCTGCTGGTGCCGTTCGTGGACAGCAAGGGCAACTTCGGCAAAGCCTACAGCCGCGATATGTCCTGCGCAGCGGCCCGCTACACCGAAGCAAAACTGGAAAGTGTCTGCGAAGAGCTGTTCCGGGACATCGACAAAGAGACGGTGGACTTCGTCCCCAACTACGACGGCACCACCACCGAGCCGACCCTTCTGCCCGTGACTTTCCCGACCATTCTGGCCAACAACACGCTGGGCATCGCCGTCGGTATGGCCTGCAACATCTGCTCCTTCAATCTGGCAGAGCTGTGCAATACCACCATCGCCCTCATGAAGGATGCGAAGCACGACATCTCCACCACCATGCCCGCCCCGGACTTCGTGGGCGGCGGCCAGATCCTCTACGACGAAGCCCAGATGCGGGACATCTTCGAGAATGGCCGCGGCAGCGTGAAGGTGCGCGCCCGCTACGCCGCCGTGCCGGGCGAGAACATGATCGAGATCACCCAGATACCGCCCACCACCACGGTGGAGGCCATCATGGACAAGATCGCCGAACTGGTCAAGGCGGGCAAAATCAAAGAGATCAGCGATATGCGGGACGAGACCGATTTGAACGGCCTCAAGCTCACCCTCGACCTCAAGCGCGGCGTGGACGCCGACAAGCTGATGGCCAAGCTCTTCAAGGCCACCCCGCTGGAAGACAGCTTCAGCTGCAACTTCAACATCCTTGTCTCGGGCCAGCCCCGGGTCATGGGCGTGCGGGAGATTTTGCAGGAGTGGACGGCCTTCCGGATGGAATGCGTCCGCCGACGCACCTACTATGACCTCCACGGCAAGGAAAAGCGCCTCCACCTGCTCAAGGGTCTGGCGGCGATTTTGATGGACATCGATAAGGCCATCCACATCATCCGCACCACGGAGGAGGAGACGGAAGTCGTCCCCAATCTGATGATAGGCTTTGGCATCGACGAAGTGCAGGCCGACTATGTGGCTGAGATCAAGCTGCGCCACCTCAACCGGGAATATATCCTCAAGCGCACCGGCGAGATCGAGCAGCTGGAAGCCGACATCGCCGATTTGAACGACATCCTCGCAAAGCCTGCCCGCATCCGCAAAATTATCATGAAGGAATTGGCCGACGTGGCAAAAAGTACGGCCAGCCCCGCCGCAGCGAGATCCTCTACGACCTGCCCGAGGAAGAGGGCGGCGCCGAGGAAGAGGCCGTGCCGGATTATCCCGTCACCGTGTTCTTCACCCGCGAGGGCTATCTGAAGAAGATCCCGCCCCAGAGCCTGCGCACGGCCGGTGCGCACAAGCTCAAGGAGGGCGACGAGATCGTCCGGCAGGTGGAGACGCGGAATAACGTAGAAGCGCTCTTCTTCACCGACAAGCAGCAGGTGTATAAGGTGCGTCTGGCCGAGCTGGAAGACGGCAAGGTGGCCCAGATGGGCATCTATCTGCCGGGCCGATTGGGCATGGACGAGGGCGAGAACATCCTCGACATGGTCATTACCTCCGACTACAGCGGCTATATGCTCTTCTTCTTTGCCAGCGGAAAGTGCGCAAAGATCCCGCTCAGCTCCTACGCCACCAAGCAGAACCGCCGCAAGCTGCTGAAAGCCTACAGCGACAAAGAGCCGCTGGCGACCATGTTCTTCCTGCCTGAGGAGACGGAGCTGGCCATCCGCACCAGCGCGGGACGGATGCTCCTGGTCGGCACGGCGCAGATCGCTGCAAAGACCACCCGCGACAGTCAGGGTGTGGCGGTCGTGACCCTGAAAAAACCAGAACCAGACCATCGCCTCCGTCGTCCCGGCGGACACGCTGGAACTGGCAAATCCCCACCGCTACCGCGTCCGCAGCCTGCCGGCTACGGGTGCGCTGATTCGCGCGGAGGATGAAGGGGAGCAGATGACGCTGCTATGATCTTTGCGCCTGCGGCGCGGATGGAGCGCTTTTTCATTAAGGCTAATTGTTCTCTTTTGATGCCAAAAGAGAACCAGAAAACACCAGCGATTTCGACGCGCTGGATCCACGAGAAAGGGCTGCTCGCCCCTTTCAGACCCCGAAGAAATGGGAAGTCGAAGCCCAAAAATGCTAGCCGCTTCGCTAAACGCATTTTTAGGGCTTCTCCGGTTTACGGCTCCGCCGATGGTGTTCCGCTTTCGCAGAACTTTACGTTCAGCAAGGCGTAAAGTCTGCTGCGAAGCAGCAAATTGGAGAAACGAGAAAAAAGCGTTTAGCGCAGCGGCTAGCTTTTTTCCGTTTCGACCTCATCTTCGGAATTGTTAAGGGCGAGCAGCCCTTAACTCGTTGCGGGGAGAGTGGAGTCCAGAGGTAGGGAGGGGGGACTCGAAACACCCCTCCCTACCTCTGGCCCGCGCGGAGCGCAAAGCCATTTGACCGAAAGAAAAAAACGCCCCGCGCCACCAGCGCGAGAACCAGCTTAAAAAAACCTGCCTCTGGCCCGCGCGGAGCGCAAGCCACTTGACCAAAAGAAAAAACTGCCCCGCGCCACCAGCGCGAGATCCCACACAAAAGAGGAACGATAACCATGCAGAATATCGACCTGATCTGCGTCGGCAAGCTCAATGCGAAATATTTTGCAGAGGGCGTGGCCGAGTACCAGAAGCGTCTGGCGGCGTTTGCGTCCTTCCGCATCATCGAGCTGCCGGAAGAAAAAATCGAAGAGAAGAACGCCTCCGACGCTGTGGTGAAAAAGGCGCTGGATAAAGAGGGCAAAGCCATCCTCGGCAGCGTCCGCAAGGGCGCGGCGATCGTCGCCATGTGCATCGAAGGAAAACAAATTTCCTCCGATGAGCTGGCCCAGTTCCTTGCCGACCGCGCAAACAGCGGTGCGGGAGATGTGGCCTTCGTTATCGGCTCGTCCCACGGCCTCTCGGACGAGGTCAAGCGCGCGGCGGCGCTCAAGTTCAGCATGGGCCGCATCACGATGCCCCACCAGCTGGCCCGCCTTGTTCTCACCGAACAAATCTACCGTGCCTGCACCATCAACGCCGGAATGAAATATCATAAGTAAGACTCATAGCCCTCGCAGAAGCGGGGGCTTTTGTCGTCTGCGGAAAATTTCGTCAGACGCTTTATTTTTTACCATTTTTCTATATGATAAATCCGATTGTGTTGTTCCGGATGCGGGGCAAGGCTTTACAATCCCTCCAAAACATGATAAAGTAAAGGTACTCTGCTTTCGACACGAAAAGCAGGCCCGGCTGCGGGGAAAGCCGCCGGGACAACGACTCAACACGACACGGCAAACCAGCCGCGGACGGAAAGGATGTACTTACAATGGAACAGAGCGAAAAGACCCTTGATATGATCGTCAATCTCTGCAAGAACCGTGGTTATGTGTTCCCCGGCTCTGAGATCTACGGCGGTCTGGCCAATAGCTGGGACTACGGCCCTCTGGGTGTCGAGTTCAAGAACAACGTCAGAAAGCATGGCTGAAAAAGTTCGTGCAGGAGAGCCCCTACAATGTGGGCCTCGATGCCGCCATCATCATGAATCCCCAGACCTGGGTCACCACCGGCCACGTGGCCGGCTTCTCGGACCCCCTGCTGGACTGCCGTGCCCTGCAAGGCCCGCCACCGTGCCGACAAGCTTATCGGCGACGAGCACCCCGAGGTCAACGTCGATGCCATGAGCTTTGACGAGATGGACGCTTTCATCGCTGAACACGAGGATATTGTCTGCCCCGTCTGCGGCAAGCACGACTTCACCCCCATCCGGAAGTTCAATCTGATGTTCAAGACCCAGATCGGCGTCACCGAGGACAGCTCTTCCACCTGCTACCTCCGTCCCGAGACGGCGCAGGGCATCTTCGTGAACTTTGCCAACATCCAGCGTACCACGCGCCGCAAGCTGCCGTTCGGCGTCTGCCAGGTCGGCAAGGCCTTCCGCAACGAGATCACGCCCGGCAATTTCACCTTCCGTACCCGGGAATTTGAGCAGATGGAGTGTGAGTTCTTCTGCCAGCCGGGCACCGACCTCGAGTGGTTCGCCTACTGGAAGGACTACTGCAAAAAGTGGCTGCTGAGCCTCGGCATCAAGAAGGAGCACCTGCGCCTGCGTGACCACGAGCCTGCAGAGCTGGCCTTCTACAGCCGTGCTACCACCGATATCGAATACGCCTTCCCGTTCACCGATTGGGGCGAGCTCTGGGGCATTGCCGACCGTACAAATTACGACCTTGGCCGCCATCAGGAAGCCTCCGGCAAGAGCCTCGAGTACTTCGACAGCGAGACCAACGAGCACTACATCCCCTATGTCATCGAGCCGTCTCTGGGCTGTGACCGCGTGGCTCTGGCCTTCCTGTGCGAGGCTTATGATGA
>VOFC01005234.1_pt1 | contig 16247 bp, 25 predicted proteins | sample 5384161 | NCBI WGS metagenome assembly VOFC01 (sample SAMN12384722, study PRJNA508395) | human gut metagenome | isolation source: healthy gut B | host: Homo sapiens | reverse complement strand
GCATTAAAGCAATATCTGCCAACATACGATAAAACTCGAAAATACCTTGAGAAGGATAAATGGGTTAAAGAAATGCTTGCTGATTCAAAAATGGATAAAGGCATGTGAACTAGCTAAAAATATAAAGGTAGAGATTCTTATAGCGAGATTTATAAGGCGATTAAAAAAGTTAGTGAATCGTTATAATAAATATGGATTGATGAAAAAAAAGATTTATATGTTGTTTTGGGAATCATAATTAGTGGAATTGCTATTGCATTTATCATTAATACGTTGTTGGCATATGGTAATGTTATTAAAACAAATCTTTCAAAATGACTCGTGGTTAAATTTTTGGGGGAAGTTATAGTAGTGGAATTTTTTTGCTGTTGTAGTAGGTTATCTTGCTATTATTTATAGTAATAGAAATAGTGAGAAAGCTATTCTACAACAAGAAAAAAACTGTTAATTCGTCAACAAAATATTAAAAGTTGGATGATTATAATAACTGTCTAAAAAATAATTTGGCTTTACTTAATATAGTAGATGTTATGGGAATTACTGTTGGTCTTGACCATCAGAATATATCATTATCTAAATCAGAAATATGTCAAATTAAAGGTCGAATCTATGCAACAGATTTGCAGTATAGATATGTGTTTGAAGTTGATGTACAACGCCAGAAAACAAATTTAGAAAAGACTTATGAAGAATGCTGGATTAAAGCACGTATTGGACTATCGGATTTATTGGATCAAGAACTCTCTTTTTATAGAACGTGTTAATCAAAACAGATATGATATTCAAATAAAAGAGAATAATATGCATCGAAAAAAATATCTTATTGAATTAAGTAAACAAGCGGTAGATATAGAAAAGAGAAAGTTATTTCTGCAAGAGATTAAGGATGTTAACATGGAACTGGAACGATTAGATAAAAAAATTATTTCATACTATGATGATGTTGATAAGATGACCACTTCGATTAAAGATTTTTCGCTTGAATTAAATAGTACTATAAAGGCCTTATTTGATATTTCTTTATTGCTTATTAAAGGGAAAGAGGCTCAATTTAAATTAGAAAAATAAGGGTTTGGTATATATGTTTTTTAAGTTTTAGGATCACTAGTGTCCCATTAAAATTGGTCAATTAAAATTTAAATGAACTTGGCCTATTTGGTCCGAATCGTTCTTTGTCATTTTGAAATTTAGTTTTATCAAAGAGGTCTCTCAGATGAGTTTTATCTGTCAATGAGATATTCAATATTTGTAGTACTTCGTATGTACTTTACTAGTCTACATACTAAATAAGGCACGCTATATTTATATTTCTGCAATCCTATATGATAAGAACCGGTAAGTTTGACTTTTTGTACGATATCGGAAGTGGTAAGGTTTATGAAGAAGTTTTCCTAATGCTGGCGTTTCCTCCTAATCAAATATGTCTATACAGATTTTTCGGTAGTTGAGGAAGGCTTGCTGTTAAACACATAATAAATAAAGCTTGTAAATAGAGAAGAATGAAGTCATAGAAGAATGATCCTTCTTTTGTCTTTTGTCATTGAAGCGTTTGAAGGACAGGCGGCTATAATGCAGGAAAGCTTGCACATGCTACTGGAGAACCGACTGGATGAGCAGGAAAATGCGTTGGTGGAGGATAATCTTGAAATGACAAGACTAGAGGAGTCGAACGAACAGAAAGCAGAAACGACTCATCAAAGACTGGACAGACAAGGGATTCTTTCTTGACCAACTATCAGAACGAAGAGGGAGAGGTGATATACGAGATTTCGTCGCACACAAGCAAACTGATAGATTGGGTGGTGAGCTTGAAAAAGAGGATTACATCGGTACTGAATCAAAGTTCAAGACACTGTTTTCCCAACTGAAGGAATTGGTGGAATACTCGAACGAGGACCGTGAGAAGCGACTAGAATTGCTTCGAACCAAAAAAATGGAGATAGAGCATCAGATTCAGCGGCTGGAGATGGGCGAAGAGGTCGAGGTTTACGAGGACTACCAGATAGAACCACGATACAACAGTTTGAACAAACTGGCGAAGGAACTGCTGAGCGATTTCAAAGAGGTGGATGACAACTTTAAGGGGATTATCAAAGAGATATACGAACGTCAGACAGAAAATGCAGAGAAGAAAGCTTTGTTGAACTACATCTTTGATGCATATGGCGAACTAAAACAATCGCAACAAGGCAAAAGTTTCTATGCATTTTGGGAGTTTCTGCTCTCGGCCGATCTGCAGAAAGAATGGGACGAGTTGACTGGTGCACTCTACAAAACGCTGGAAAATAGAGGCATTGATGCACATGACATGTTTCTCAAGGAAATGAAAAAAGCATCTGTTTGACGCTGGTGAGAAGGTTGCGAAAACCAACGACCGCATGAGCGAGAAACTGAGTCGAATCATTCGCCAGAACGGACATATGAATGCTGAGGCGACAAAGCAAGTAATCAACGATATAAAGAAACTACTCATCGAAGCCAGCAGACGGAAAGAAAAAGCCAGATGCTTCGCTTGAATACGAAACCATTGACATCAATCTGCCGCTGGAGCGCCCTCTTACCCTCACACCTGTAAAAGAGACTGTGTATAAGGATAAGCCTGACATAGCCGGACTGAGTCTGGCTGATTTGGAGAGTATTGGTAAACTCTACAATCCGTATCACATCGACCGAAAGGTGCTGAGAGACCGCATCAACGAGGTGTTGAACGACAGACAGCAGACGACCCTAGCAGAGGTGATAGAGCGGAACGAGGGTGTGGAGAAAGGTCTGTCGGAAGTGTTTGGATACATTGGCGTGCTGAAGGAATATAAGACTGTGGTAAACGAAGAGCGCCAGCAATATATTGTTTTTGCAGAAAACAAAACGATATCAATTCCCGAAATCATAATAACACGATGAACGCAGCAAATATACAACCATACAGCAGGGCTGTGGTGAAACTTCTGAAAGGCATCGTAGAGAAAGACGATGTAGTGTGGAATGATGTACTCGACTACCAGAGCGAGATACTGGACTATATCAGCGTGATGGGGCTGGAACTCATCGTGAAAAAGGATGAAGGTTTTGCCTTTGTCAAGCAAATGAAATTGGACGAAGACAAAACGTTGAACATGGTGTCGAGAAGGTCGTATGGTTTTGAGGTTTCGGTGATACTCATCGTGTTGAGGCAGATACTCGAAGACTTCGACAGCAATCCAACAGAGTCGCAGGCTTCGTATAAGTATGTAACTGCCACTGAAATAAAGGAAGAGGCAGAATTGTTTCTTCCCGCCACATTCAATCGTGCCAAGTTTGAGAAAGACCTTGACCGCTATATCGACAGCATCGTCAGCTTTGGTTTCCTTGTGGAAGCAAAGCATGCTGAGGGCGAGAAACGCTATAAAATACATCGCATCATCAAGGAGAAGGTGACACTGGACGATCTATTGGAATTCAAAAACAAACTGAACGACTATGATGCAGCAGATGAATATCTTTAATACCAGTCCGGAAGTGGCAGGCTTCAAGCTTGACTATTTGGAAGTGTGGAATTGGGGAACCTTTGACAAAAAAGTGTACCATATGAATTTGCATGGTAACAACTCGCTATTGACCGGAGCAAACGCCTCGGGCAAGAGTACGCTGATAGATGCTCTGCTCACGCTGATGGTGCCACTGAAGCGCCAACGATTTTACAATCAATCATCGGGTGTGGAGAAGAAGGGCAACCGTACAGAGGAGTCGTACTTCTTTGGCAACTATGGCAATCAGCAGCAGGAGGGTGCAGCGAGCACTACCACGCTTAGATTGCGAGACAAAGGGGCACGTTCGGTACTTCTTGCATCGTTCTGCAATGTGGACAAACGTGTGGTGACGCTGTTTCAGGTGCGCTACTACACTGGCGAGGAACTGAAGGTGTTGTTTGGTATAGCCCGAGAGTCCGCTGACTATAAAGCGCGACTTTTCGGAGTTTGACCTGCATGGCGACTGGCGCAAGCGACTGACGAAAAAATACAATACGAATGAAACAAAACGCACGATAGAGTTTTTTGATGGTCCGGTGGCATATGGCGAAAAGATGATAACCCTCTTCGGTATGCGTTCGGACAAGGCGCTTACACTCTTCAATCAAATAGTGGGTGTGAAAGTGTTGGACGATCTGGACAGTTTTATTCGTACGAATATGCTCGAGGAACTGCCGGCTGAGGAGAAGTATCAGGAACTGAAGGACAACTTCCAAAATCTGATGGAGGCTAAGACTAATATCGATAAGGTGAAGGAGCAGATTGCCCAACTGGAACCTATCAATACATTGGCAAAGGAACTGATGGCGATAGATATACGCATAGCTGAATTGGAGCAGGAGAAGAGTGTGGTGGCCTATTGGTTTGCTGCGCGAACGGTGGATTTGTGCAACGAGGAGTTGGCGCGCTGCAAGAGCAACTTGAGAAAACTGGAAGATGAGTTGAAGGCGTTAAAGGTGAAGAAGAGTGAGCTGGAACAAGAGCAGACGCGCTTGTCGGTGGCTATTGAGAAGGACGAGGTGGGTCAGCAGATACGTGAGATTGAGAAGGAAATCAATCAGAAGGTGAAGATGCGTGATAACCGCAAAGCCGAAGAATACGATAAGCTAGCAAAGACTGGTGAAGATGGAACAAAGTCCTGATGCAGAGGTATTCGATGCCAATCGTGCGACCGCCAAACACGAGAAAGATGCTCTGCAGGTAAAGATTGACAGGCAACTCATGGAAGAGAAGCGTCAGGCACAAAAAACCGTCAGGATGAAATCAGTAGCAACATAGAAGAACGAATGGCCACCATACGCTATCTGCAGCAGCATAAGAACAATATCTCTGGTCGTGTGGCTGAGATTCGTGATGAGATACTGGAGGCTGTTGGTGCAACCGCCGAAGAGATTCCATTCATCGGTGAACTGATACGTGTGAAGGATATGAGCGCGATTGGGAGTATTCCATTGAGCGTATTCTGCACAATTTTGCCTTGAGATTGGTAGTGCCGAGAAGTATTACAAGCAGGTGAAATGAGTATGTGAATGGTCATAATCTGCGAGGACGCATCGTGTATCAGCGATACCAGGGCACAGAGACTCTTCGTGAGTTTGAGGATAGGACATTGAAAGCGGATTCGTTGCTCCGTAAGCTTGAATACAAGCCAATGTGTTTGTATTTGGATTGGCTTGAGGATAGGTTATTTGCTGAGTTCAACTATAGTTGTGTTGATTCGCTTGCGGACTTCAACCATCTGCAAGAGAAAGCAGTAACAAAAGAGGGGCTGATAAAGAGCGAGAGGTGGTAAGCATGAGAAAGACGACCGACCAGAGATACGAGGCAAGGAACACTATGTGCTTGGCTGGGATAACAAGGAGAAAATTGCCGTGTTACAGGCAGAAGGTGCGTCAGTTGCAGCAGGAAGAAAAGATGACAGGCAACCAAAGTCCGTCGTATAGAGGCAGATACAAAGAATGCTCAGGAAGAAGCGGAAACCTACTTGAAGCTGTTTGATAAATACGATAAATTTGATGATATCGACTGGTGGTCGTGTGCACTAGTCATTCAGCAAAAGGAAGAACAGAAACGACAACTGGAGGAAGCCAATGATCGGGGTGAAGATTTTGCAGGAGCAATTGGAGAGGGTGAGAAAAGAAATCGGTTTACTTGATGATGAGAAGTTTAATGAAGCTATCAAAACAAAACATTATCGGAAAAATCGTGAGAATAAGCTCAAAGAAAGGAGAAAATGAAAGTAATTCAGCTTTGGCTCAAATAGGCGTTGTTGATACGGATGCTTTTTGAGTCGCAACACACAGATTTACTGAATGTGGCATTGGAGGATTTGGAACGGAAAGCGTGACACGTTACAACATGAGATCGATTTAGCTTTGCAGAAACAGCGTGAAACGAAGAGTCGCAAGAATAGCGATTTGAAGAACCTGATTTATCGCTTCAAGAATCCCGCTGAGGAAATTACCATGAAGTATCACGATTGGCGTTCGGATGTGAGCCGTTTGCCCGAAGCCGTGGAGTTTGTGGGCGAATATCAGACCTATTACCAACGATTGCTGGACGAAGATTTACCAGGGTTTGAATCGCGCTTCAACAAGTATTTGCAGGAGAATATCATCAACAAAGTCAGTGCATTCAATATGTTCTTCCAAAACTGGTGTCAGTCTATCACCAAGACCATCGACCAATTGAATTCGTATCTTGTGGGCATCGATTTCAAAGGATGCTCCAAAGACGTATATCCAGTTGGTCGCAGCCAAACGATTGAACGTGGATTTGAAGGAGTTCCAAGACCTTCTGAGCAGTGCAATCCCGAACATCCATGAGATGAATTCGACAATCGATGGCAGCAGGATTCATTTTGAACAGCATATCGAACCGCTGATGTCTCGTTTACAAGACGAATCATGGCGAAAGTTGGTGATGGATGTGCGTGGATGGTACACATATAAGGCGGAGGAGTTTTATCAAGACGATGATCAGAAGCGTAACACCTACGAGGCTATGGGACAGCTGTCAGGTGGCGAGAAGGCGCAATTGACATATACCATCCTGGGGTCAGCTATCGCTTATCAGTTTGGCTTGACTAAGAACGGACTCGACTCTTCGTTCCGCTTCATTGCCATAGATGAGGCTTTTCGCGCACAGGACGAGGACAAGGCTCGCTATCTGATTTCGCTCTGCAAACAGCTCCACCTGCAGTTGCTCGTGGTGACTCCAGTGACAACATCCACATCGTGGAGAACGATATTTCGTATGTGCATTATGTGGAGCGCAAGGGCAACTGTTCTGTGCTCTATAATATGCCTATCAGTGAGTTTAAGGCAGAACGTGAAAGGAGTATGGAGGTATGATAACGGCAGTAGAAATACGTAAGAAGACTGAACGCAAGTATGTAGATTATTTGCGTTCGGTGGTAGCTGGCTCTGAGTTTGAGCCAATTGTGATCCCTTGCGACAAGAAGGCTAGCGCATCGATGGACGAGTATCAACGTGAACTGACGGACATCCGTTCGCAATCGAAAGAGGTGAAGGGCTTTGGTTACACGATTGAGTGGAAAACAGTGAAAACGAAAGCATTGGGCGAACAGGATCTGCCTGAGCGCGTGTTATTCGAGAGTGCATCGGACATTGAGCGCTTCTTGCAGAAGTGTGGTGAAGTATCACAGTTTCGTAAGGATGTGGCAATGTTGCTTGATGAGTTTCCGCAGCTTCGTTCATGGGTGGAACGCTATCCACTTAAGGTGATGGAGAATGCTTCCTCTTGGCCTGATTTGTTGAAAGTTTTGCGCTATTTTGTGGCGAATCCTTGTCCTGAGGTTGTACATTCGTGAATTGCCTATTGAGGTGCATACCAAGTTTATTGAACGTAATAAGGGAGTGCTTCGTGAGTTGCTGGATATTGTCATTGTAGAGCATGTCTGTTCGGATGAGAAGGAGTTCGAGAAGCGCTTTGGATTGCGATACGATGAGTCATGGGTGCGGATTCGTGTGCTGGAAGCATCGATTGCGAATGAATACTTTTTTGGTGTAGACGATCTTACGATGCCTCAGAGTCAGTTCTGTGCGTTATCGTTGCCTGTGCAAAAGGTGTTTGTGGTGGAGAATAAAGTCAACTTCCTGACTTTTCCCAAGTTGGCAGGAAGTCTGCTGATTTGGGGGCATGGATTCACCATTGGCATCCTCAAGTCTGTTCCGTTCATGCGGCACGCTTCCCTATATTATTGGGGCGACATTGATGCACAGGGCTTCGAAATTCTTTCGCAGTTCCGCAGTTATTTTCCCCAGACGCAAAGCCTTCTGATGGATCGCGCTACCTTTGACACCTATTTTGAAGGCGACAAAGGCACTCCAAGCAATGTATCAAAGCCTCTCCATCTTACCCCTGCGGAAGCCACACTGTATAATCATATCAAGTCTCACAACCTACGTCTAGAGCAAGAGAAAATTCCGCAAAAATGTATTGAAAAATATTCAATGGTTCGTTAAAAATTAGCCAAGTCTAAGTGGTTCTGCGGTAAATAAAAGTAGTTCTTTGAAAATTTTGTCAATTAATGTCGTGTCTGCTTGAATGGCGAACACGCCGTTCAAGCATATTGGCGTTGTGTGTTACCGACTTGCATGAAGAAACCGAATATTTGATTTTCATTCTTTGCAAGTGCCCTTGGCGAGATTGATTGCAGTAAGCGAAACGTTGAAGTGAAAGGCCATCTTTCTGAACAAGTCTTGACTATTACAGCTTACCATTCAAAAAGCTTAGTTACTTCCAAAATAGATGTACATAATATGTCAAACTTGCGTTTTTACAAGTCTTCTGAGTCGTTTAGAAGCAATCTTTTCTCATTTTTTTTTGATTTACCATATGTGGCATGATAGATATATGATTTCCATCATCTCGGTTAAACCTTACATCTTTTGTTTTTGTAGGTTCATGCCACTAAGTTGAGTTAAATTTTGATTGTCTTAAAACTTCAATCTGCCAGCATCTTTAATAACAGATAATATTCTTTCTTATGTCTTTCCATCCTCGCTAAGTCTTTGTCTGTATGGTGTAGAATGCGGGTAATATCCATATTGTACTGAAGGTCATTCAATTTGACTTTGATGGCCAAACGATGTCCGCGGAAACGCTCGATATATGTTTCACGATTGGTAGTTGTGCGGAAGTCCATTAGGTCGAGAGCCTCTTCAATCTCGTCCCATTCTTGCTTTGTTAATTTGTGGTATTTTTCGTTCGGAAAAGATCCTACGATATCTTCAAATTCATAAATCCAGTCATGTTTTTCCTTGTTCTTCTCCCCAGTCATCCAGTATCGCTTTCAGTTTTCTAATGATCTCTTTTACGGTATGACCTGTATCTTCAGCTACATTAAACAGAAATCCCACGGTTTTTTCTTTCCAGTCGAAACCGTTTCGTCCGACAGTCGATAAATGTTCTTCAAAGTAATCTTTACCTGCTTGATCTACCTGTCCTTTGTGCAATTCTTTGGCCAATCGTGCCGCTGCGTATGCTACATGTATCTTATATCCCATGATATCTTCATAGGCATCTTTTGTTTCTTTTTTGCAGCTTGAGGGTTAAACGTTCCCAAGTATTTGATATATTTCATATAAGTCCGTCCTCCCCGCACCTGATAGCCCTGACATAGTGTCAAGTGGCTGGTCTGCAATTCGATACAATACATTAATATCTTGGATATTGTTGCGCATTGCTTCATTCAACCGTTTTCCCGCCTGTTTCGCCATTCGTTGTTCCAATGCGATGCTCTGCTTGCAGAATGCTATAAAATTTGAGTCAAGTTTCATCCTTTTACACGCTTCTTTTTAATTAATTCCTCTTGTTTTTAATTATATAGTTAATTATAACATATTTGGCAGACTATCATTGTCTGCCAAATATGTTGCTAGTAATTATGGGATTATATCCCGTTTTTGTCAATGTTTACTTTTTTCTATTTCATCCCATTCTGCCAGAGAGATAATTTCATGGTATTGTTCCAATGATAAAGAATTCTCCTCGCTATCCATACATTCGTATTCCCATGGAAGTTGATAAACGGTTCCTTCTTCATGATGGCCCATGTAATCGTGGAATGTGTACGGAATCAATTTCACATGATCCTCCTCCTTGAGTATTCGCAAAAGTTTGTCAGCGTCGTGTATTTCCAAAGGAACGCCAGACTTGTATAGTGCAGTGGCGACTTCTACCGCAACATCCACATACGCCGAGTAGCTGTTGGAAACAATGATTCTCCATCCGGGGCTGTCAAAATCCGATGCGAGTACATTCAGCCGCAACAATCCCAGTTCCCCATAATGGTCCGAGGCGAATTTATTGAAATCCGTTTCACTGTCGAGAGCGTATTCATCTTGCAAATCACAGAATGTAGCCATGTTGTAATATGCGACATCCTGTAATTCCAATGGCACTCCATTCGGGAGGGTACGTATCTTTCGTGTAGTATCAAACCTTTCAAAATACCGGCCATAGGCTTCATGAGCGATCCGATAATATTTTGCAATACGAACATATCGTCATTGTATCTAACGGCCGCCCGAAATTCTTGCAGACGGAATCCTCCAGTGCTTTTATTGCCGTCGTCTCGTCTTCGACCTCAATTTTAAATCTCGGTTCTATTCTGTTGAACTCCTTTCTCGCAATTCTCCCGTTTCGCTGCTGGTAAGGAAGATGATTCGCCACATAATCATTGAACCCCTCCGGATCTTGTATAATAGCATCGATTAGCTTCTGAAGATATAAGGCCAACTTTACAAAGAAATCCCTTTGCCATTCATTGGGAAAAAAAACAATCCCTATTCTGTTTCCATATCGAGGAATAATTCGCAATAGTAAAATACGAGTGTTTCCTGTCCGTGAATTGTATGGTGCGATTTTCTCTGTACCTGGCGGAGCTGACATGATACCATACCGTTTCCCTGGGATTTGACAATTCCCAATCCCGGAGGTATTCTTCCTTGCTCTCATATTCTCCGTCTGCAATCGACGCTTCGCAATCTCCCCATTCTTCCGGAGTAGGGCGGGGGCAATTCGGTATAAAATCCTCTGTATTCATCGTCACTCATCTCTTCCAGTTGAGCAAATTGCTCCTGAAGTTTAACTAACATCTTCAATGTATCGTTATCAACCACGATTTCTGTATCGCGCCCGCTTCCGAGCTGTTCGAATATCGCAGCATTCAATCCGCATTCTTTTGCCAAGTCTATGAAAAGATGCCTGGTAAAGATTGTCTTCTTATGTCGTTCCATATCTCATTCGTTTTCAATCGTTAAAAATTTCCCCGGATCAAATCCATTGATTACATGCTCATTTTCAAATGCATATCCCATCTGGTTGCAAATCACTTTTGTACTCCCGATTTCTGTGTCGATATTGGTATGCGAATGTCCGTAAATCCAAGCATTGATCCGGCTGTTAGCCGATCAGGTCTCCGTATTCACTGGCAAAGGCACTGTTCAATACGGAACCTTTATGCTGAGGAGCAACAACCTGCAAAGTAGGCAGGTGGTGAGTCACGACCACTATGTGTTCTGCCGTACTTTCGGCAAGACTTTTTTTGATATGCCCTAAACAGAAGTCATGCATCTGATTATATGCTTCCGTTTGGAGCAGTTTCCCTTTGTACATGGCCTGACGGAAATCGTTAAGTCCTTTCCAAACGAAATATTCGTCTGCCGGTTCGATATGCGACCAAAATGTGCTCATTATGAAATCGGTATCGTCTATTCTCAATACTTGATTTTGATAATAACCGACATTCTCTTTGAACATCCATCGCCATTGTAATCCCCGTTCCATCACATCGCAATAATTGTAATATTCATGGTTCCCGGGAACAATAAGAACCTGCCTATAGTTTTTTAGATGCCCATTTCCCAGAAATTCCCCAAAGGAGCTACTCTGTCTCTTCAGATAGAAAATATCTCCGGCCAATATGAGTATATCGCCCGTTACCGGAAATCTGTTTTGTTTTATGTACCTGCTGTTCTCCCTGAACTCAAAATGCAGATCGCTCATATATTGTATTCTCATATTACTTATTTTTATTTGCTTGTTCAACCTGTTTTTGGATTATCCTCTTTACCAGCTCAAATGAGACCGGAGTAAAGTCATTATTATCCACTCCCACATCATATTGCGTCGGAAAGAGCATATCCAGCCGTGAAGCGTCTTTTCCCGTATTATTCTTGCTCGTATGCACATGCCCGAACAGTTGCCACATATTCCTGTAAGCACCTCCATAGCAGAGGAACGGATAGTGGTTCAGGTAGATTTTCTGCTTGTCGACCTCTATGTGCATTTGCATGCTTGTCAATTCAAACCTGCTGGTGTATCCTTGCCTGATATTTTTTAGCTCATGATTACCGAGAACAAGATAGATTTTCTCCATTCAGTCTGTTAAGAATCTTGGTCCATTCATGGGATCCTCCCAGGCAAAAATCCCCCAATGAAACACGATATCATCTTGACCAACTACCCGGTTCCAATTTTCGATCAGCGTTTCATTCATATCTTCTACATTCTTGAATAGCCTCTTGCAAAAAGCCAATGATATTCGAATGATAAAAGTGCGTGTCCGATGTAAAATACACCTTGCTTCCGTCAAACTTTGTAATTCATTTTGCTCTCTTTTTGTGCACATCGCTGTGCGGTTAATTAAAATTGGTTGTTCCTGCGCTCATTGGACGGAAATGACGGGGGAGGAATTGCACGGAGCAAACAGTCACCAATGGGCATAAAACAAAATAGTTGGAAAGTTCGGTAAGGACTCTCCAACTATTTCTGCTGTTTATTCTAAGATCAAGATGCGAGCATCTATCGCATCTTATCTCCTATATGTGTTCGCTGGAAAGTATTTATGAAATTTGCAGACGTTTCAATGCTCCAAACATGAAGAACATACGACCGAACTCGAAGCATTTGTTGCCTCGAATTGTCGTTTGGGATAATATGTTCATTCTATTTTGCAGCATTGTAAATTTTCAAAAGAGGCGCAAATGTACAGAATAATTTCGCAATACTCCAAATATTTTTCAGTGAATTCTTTAAATCACCCTCTAAAAATCAATGTGAGACTTAAGAGGATGTTCAATATGCCATGATTCGAATACTTCGCAATAATGGTTGGGAATATTTATCAAATGTATTATATGAAATCTCATTGGTTATGATTTTTGCTGTTATATTCAAATATACCAATCGCTTGATTATCAGAATCTATTTTGGCTGAAAAAAACAATTCAGTTCTATTCGAATATTATCTGTAATTTGGATAAGTTTTAGTGGTACTGATAAAATTTGCCTATTTATCACCGTTAAATTGTATGAGGGACAGAATTTTGTCCCTTGTATCCAACGGGTTGATTGTCAATTAGTTACTCTGCTTGCCCACGCAAACGATATTTCTGTTATATAAAGTATTGTATATCAATATGTAAATTTTCGAAGAATATTTTTGGGGGACAAACGAGGGACAATATTTCGCATACCAAAAGAAAGAAAAACAATAAAACCACTTCCAAAAACCGTGCTGAATTGCAAGGGACAAAATTTGTCCTTGTCATATTGTGTTTGTTCCTCGCTTCCCTCGGATTGCAAGTTAAATTCTGTATTGTTTTCGAAATACTAAAAACTTTCATAATAAAGTTTAGTTTGTTTTTTGTATATCTAATCAAGTTCTAAACTAAACCGCTCTTTCATCCATGAGTTCTCTTGTTTTTCTTTTCGCCAGCCCAAATGCTACTTTTAATCGTTTTTGCTCTACTTTAATGCAGGGTTAAAATAGAGCAACATTCATTGTAGTTGATAGAAAAGAAAGAATATTGTGTACGAATTTGAGATTATTTCTCAAATTCGTACGCTAATTGAGTTTTTATTATTACCTTTGTACTTGAAATATTATTCTATATAAAGACTTTAAGGTTTAATTATATGATACTTGAATTTACAGTTGAGAATTACAGGTCGTTTTACGGAAAGAAGACCTTGGTATTAGAAGCGGATAAGGCGTTGAAGGAATGCTCTGAGACTAATCTGTTTGCATGCAACAAGCATATTTTTGCTCCGTACCTTAGCGTTGTATGGAGCTAATTCGAGTGGAAAGTCAATCTTGTCAGTGCTATGCACACGATGGCAAGATGCGTTCTGTTGTCTGTGAAACTGAACGACAATGAAGAATTGGAATATGATCCATTTCTTCTCTTGAAAGATAATGAGCGCCCTACTATGTTTGAGGTAATTTTTTCTCAAAGGTGAATATTGCTATAGATATGGATTCAGGTACAACCTTGAACGAATAGTTGATGAGTGGTTGTTCCGTAAGACTACGCCTCGTTCTAAAGAGCAGATGCTATTTGTTAGGAATGAGGAGGAATCTGCGTAGAGGAGAATAATTTCCCGGAAGGAGTCGGATATGAAGAAAAGACCAATGACAACCGTTTGTTCCTGTCATTATGCCAACAGTTAGGCGGTGAAATATCTCGTCAGGTTATTTCTTGGTTTCAATCGGACTTTAATGTGATTTCCGGATTAAACAATCAGCAGTATAGATCATATTCAAAGCTGTTCTTCCATAAGAAAGAACAATCTAGTGTTGATGCTCTCAACTTCTTCCAAAAGTTGAGACTTGGATTCAATAGTATTCTCACTCACGAAGAAGAGCCTAATATCCCATCGGATTTACCTACAGAGTTAAGAGCCATGTTTCAAAAGGAGATACAAGGAAAGAAAAGTATCGAGTTGGATTCTGTACACAACATATACTCGGATAAAGGTAAGGTCGTAGGTTCCGTTAATTTTCGTTTGAAGAAAGAGAATCATCAGGAACAAACAAATTGTTTGACCTTTCTGCTCCAATCTTCAATACCCTGTATATTCTGGGGAGCCACGCTTGTTATTGATGAATTGGATACTAAGATGCACCCTCTGATTTCTCAGTATATTATTGAATTATTCAATAATCCGGAAACAAATCCAAAGAATGCGCAGCTGATATTTACCACTCATGACACACACTTGCTGTCACAGAAAATTCTTCGTCGCGACCAGATTTGGTTTACAGAAAAAGACTCACAAGAGCAGACAGACTTGTATAGCCTGATGGACATAGTCCTTCCAGATGGGACGAAACCTCGCAACGATGCAAACTACGAGAGAAATTATATTGCGGGGCGTTATGGAGCTATTCCTTATATCCTTAACGATTAAATTTTAAGGCTATGGCAGCAAAGAGAATAAAGATAGATAATGCGTCTTTGAAATTCAAACGACAGTCACAGAGAGTGAGCAAAAGTTTATACGTTGCTCCATATTAATTGTATGTGAAGGTACTAAGACTGAACCCAATTATTTTGAGGCGTTAGCTGAAAAACAGCAAGGAGTGATTGTTTACGATATCGAAGTTAAAGGACTTGGTCGTGGGACAAAGGGTGTTGTAGAGAAAGCAATCGAACTGAAAAAAGAGAACAATTACGACCGGGTATGGGCAGTATTTGATAAAGACGAATTTCCTGCTAAAAGATTTCAATGAGGCAATTTTAATGGGGCAAAATAATGGCATTGAGATAGCTTGGAGCAATGAAGCATTCGAATTGTGGTATCTGTATCACTTCAGAATGTGACAACAGGGAGTGTCTCAAGAAAACACTATGAAGAGAAGATTTCTGCGGCTGTGAATGCTTCTCCAAAATACCGGTCAAAGAAGAAATATATACGCAAAGAAAGATCCTAACAACTACGACATCATGATTACCTATGGTTCTATGGATTCGGCGATGCAGTTCGCAGAAGCCAAACATTTTGAATACACAGATGCTCGTTACGCAAATCAGAATCCATGCACGACGGTTTATCGACTTGTAAGACAATTGTTAGGTAAGGATGAGATCTTGAATGTAGAGATTATGTCATCGGTTGCAAATAGTAAGGAATCGTCGCCAAAACAGTATAATGATAGATAAGATTCTACACACTTTTCATCCAATTGAACAGTGCGCATCCTTTTCGGAAAAATATGTGAATTCAACTTTGGATAATTACCAGGATAAGCGAATAGCCTATGCTCATTGCTAAAACTTATACCATTTTCATAATGTCAAAATGAAAAGCATAAGAGTCATACGTGTAATAGAATAATATGTATATATAAGGAGATTAAAATTTCAAACTTCCGTAACTTCAAGGAAGCTTCAGTTCCCTTCCATGAAGGAGTAAATGTCATAATAGGACATAATAATACAGGCAAAAAGCAACCTGCTCCGTGCAATGGGTTTTAGTGCTTGGTCGTAGTGACGGCCGTAGGTTGGATACAAGTGACTTATTTTATGAGACAGATGGGCAACGCTTCAACAGCAGTCGCCACGTATCCAAATAACTCTTGTCCTATGTAGAAGTGTAAAATGATGAATGTTTCTAATAATTTGATTGCTCAAAAACTTAATTCTCTAAATGCTGTTCAACAAAATAATACAGTACAAACTCACTCTCCTGTACAAACAGATAGAACAATGTCTTCATCAAATTTGTTGATAGATTTCTTGAAAAATCAAGCATTGGTAAATTCTCCAGTTATAAATAAAACAAATGCCGTACAAAATACTGAACAAGTAAAACCTTACAAAAATGATTTGCGAACATTATTTACAACAAACAGTGCCAAGATTTTAGCAATTGTTCCCAGAATTTTTAATGCAAAAGATTTGAACGGTAATGAATACATTGATAATA
>VOFC01002258.1_pt1 | contig 16256 bp, 24 predicted proteins | sample 5384161 | NCBI WGS metagenome assembly VOFC01 (sample SAMN12384722, study PRJNA508395) | human gut metagenome | isolation source: healthy gut B | host: Homo sapiens | reverse complement strand
TCAATTCTTCACGTTAAACCAGCTTCGTATTCTCCGACTAATCTCAATTCTCCTTCTATCGCATCTTCTTCCTGTTGCTGTGCAGATTTTTTTCGCTTCATTTTCTTCGTCGCTGCTAAATGGATTGGGAATAAACAGTCGCTTGTAGGTTGCCGGTGTGCTTCCTGTATCCTGCACTATCCAGTCAAAACTGGTAGCCTCTCCCTCTATCTGCTTGTAATTCCACCAGATGTCGTTTCTGTCCACGCGCATCATCGCGGTTTCATTTTCCCATACATTTGTCTCCCACTGTTCACTCAGCTTGTTATAGGCATCACTGTCCTGGTCTTTGATGGTCTGTTCAAATTTTCTTGCCGCCAGTCCCACAGCTTCCATCGCGTCTATGTAACTTTGAACCTTTCGGGAAATTGCATCCAAATGGCTCATATTTAATTTTAAGTCTCGTTTCATTGTGTGAAATTTTCCCTGTATTTAAAAATATTTCTTTTTAAATATTTACACACTCCCCCTATTTTCTTACTATAAAATACATCGCTTATAAATTTTCTTGATTAATCTTCATACTCTTCAATTTTATAGGATAATAATCCTTCAATTTTATAGGATAATAATCTCACATCACTACTCAAGAACTTGTATATAATGTTCTCCAAATACCAAGACATATCTGTATACTTTCCCTTATTGGTCTTACGATTTATTGTTATGCTCAATATAATTTGACTGGTATTAGCTGCCATTAAAGAAATCCCTTCAGTACCATTACAATAAAATAAATTTATACCTATCTGTTCTTTGTCAGCAATTTTTTAGAAATAATATCATATAGCTCACTTTCAGATATCTCGCCACATTGCCAATCTACTCATTGGCATCACCAATCGGCAAATATTCGGTCTTCCCTTGTGGGTTATAAATATACCATCCTATTTGTTAAAATATCTTTAAAACCGCTCCTTTAATCTAATAATTTAAAAACAATATTTTATAGTAAACATTTCGAATTCTTAATTTCTATCATTTCTTCTTGATTCAAATTTTTAAATTCTATCCCAACGAAATCATCTCCTAGAAACAATAAATTATTTAAATCATTAATCCTATATGCATTTAGAACACACTCTTCAATATCATCTCTTAATATTAAAATTGCATTTTCTGACTTCCAAAATTTAAATTTCCCATCTACGGTAACATTCATATTATTCTCATTGAAATCCTTATTACATATACTAATTCCCATACCCTCATTTATAATTACGGGAGTATCACTAATATTATTAATTATTTCATCTTGAACAAAATAGCTAATATACTCTATCATTCCATCTTCTGGATTAATTGCTATGTCCAACGGAGGCTTGCGCTTATCCTCATAAAACAAATGGTAATTTTGTCCTATTCTTTTATCAACAACTGATATTTCAAATAAAACAAGCCCCTCTCCCATACCTTCTATTTTTCGAATATATTTTTGTTATTAAATACTTTTTCAAACTTCACTTTTTTCGCCTCTCTAATTAATCATCCTTGCATGATATACTACACCAGTCTCAGTATTAATACCAAGTTCCCAATTACCATATGTACCAAATTCTGTCCACGCGCATCATCGCGGTTTCATTTTCCGGCGCAATATAGTCTGTCATATCAGAAATATAACTGTCAATCATCTCTTTGATAACGCCCAGCCGGTACTTCAGTATCTTTTCATTTTCCCATACATTTGTCTCCCACTGTTCACTCAGCTTATTATAGGCATCACTGTCCTGGTCTTTGATGGTCTGTTCAAATTTTCTTGCCGCCAGTCCCACAGCTTCCATCGCGTCTATGTAACTTTGAACCTTTCGGAAAATTGCATCCAAATGGCTCATATTTAATTTTAAGTCTCGTTTCATTGTGTGAAATTTTCCCTGTATTTAAAAATATTTCTTTTTAAATATTTACACACTCCCCTATTTTCTTACTATAAAATACATCTGCATTTATCAAAACTAAACAGCTCATCTAGCTCAAATACTTATTTTAAACTATTTTTCTTTTTATAAACATTTACTACATTCCGATTTTTCCCACCAGCTGTGATAATAATTCAATGTGTTCTCTAATTTTTACTTTTTCAAATTTTGAACCTTTTCGCTACCACCTAATCCCAATAATGGTACATAACCAAAGCATTCATCCTGCTCCAGTTTACCTAATTTATTTACTGCTTCTATATACTGGGGTATCTACTTTTTTCTAACTGGTACCATTCATCTAAAAATTGTTTTTCTTCAGTGCATTACAAGTTACTAATTTTTTTATAATATATTACATTGTAAGTCTTTTATGTACTGAGGATAATTATGATAATTAATTTCTATTAAGCTACCTTCTTTAAGTTTTGTCCACAATAATTTTTACAATTTTCATTGCACATATGCGGTAAAGTCTGTATCAGAATTACTGCTTTTATGAAGCCAAATCTGGAGTTTCAATTTCTAATGTCCCTTCAATATAAACTCTATCCTCCCGTTTATACATCATTTTATTCTCAAACTCTATTAGTATGGGTTCATCACATATTGAAGTCTTAGCATAAATAGTATACTCATCAACAACATCCTTAACTTCAATAATAGCTTTTATATTAGATGAATTTTCAATTTCCTGAATAAAATTCAATTCATTATTCGTAATATACGAATGACTTACTAAATCTATTCGTATTTCAGTGACTAATATAATGGTCTCATAAATTAAGACACTTTTTTCGGACAGTTTTTAATGAATCTGATATACTAAAATCAGTAACAAAGAAAGGATTCATAAAAATGTCCAGACAAAGAAGAAATTTCAGTGCCAAATTTAAATCAGACCTTGTAATCGAACTACTTAAGGGTGAGAAAGATCTCAATACCCTTGCTGTTGAAAATAATATCCAGCCGAATCTGCTCCGCAACTGGAAAAAAGAATTCCTCGACAATGCTTCTGCTGTATTTGATGACAAGCGTGAGGATAACCTCAAGGAAAAGCTTGCTGAAGAACGCAAGGAAAAGGCGGAGTATGCCAAAAAGGTTGGTCAGTTAACCATGCAGGTTGACTGGCTCAAAAAAAAATCTGAAGAAATTTGTGGACCAGACTACGAGAGTAAGTTTAGTCCAAAACCTTTTGACGACTAAAGAAATCCCGGCTTCTGTCGGCGCAAAACTGCTTGATATCAATCGTACAAGTATTTATTACAAAGGCACGCCTACATCCGATGAAGAACTGGCTTGTAAAGAGATTATCGATCATCTCCATACAGATAACCCATCCTGGGGTGCAAGACAAATGTCCGCCCAGCTGAAGGCTAGAGGATATCATGTGGGACGTCGAAAAACACGACGTTACATGAATGAAATGGATATTTATCCAATCTATCCTAAGATGAACCTTTCCAAGCGTATGCAACAGGCCAAGGTATGTCCTTATCTGCTCCGTAATGCTATCATAGATAAGCCAAATCAGGCATGGTCTATTGACATTACATATATTCCAATCAAACGAGGTTTTCTATATTTGACAGCTGTTATTGATTGGCACAGTCGTTGCATCGTTGGCTGGGAAGTAGATGATACGCTTGATACCAGAATGGTCATTAATGCTTTAAAAAAAGGCATTCAAGGTAGCAAAACCGCAGATATTGAATTCTGATCAGGGTTGCCAGTTTACAAGTCAGCAATACATTGATTTTGTAAAGGTAAACGGCATCCGGCAAAGCATGGATGGCAAAAAGCCGCTGGGCAGATAACATCATGATTGAGCGTTGGTTCCGCAGCTTCAAATATGAAGAAGCTTATCTGACACAATACAATAACATCAAAGAAGCCAGAACTGCCATCGGACAGTATATCCACACTTACAACTTTGAGCGGCGTCATTCTGCACTTGATTATAAGACACCGGCTGAATGCTACTATCCGGCCATGCTGTTGCCATATGTAGCTTAGCATAAATGGGACTGGGGAAGGTTCAACTACTTTCCCTATGTTCTCTGTAACTTATCAACCATATCAGTTCATTATAAAAATCTCAGATTTTTGTCTTGACAACTGAGCCACTATATAATGTATCCCCTACGTTCCTTAATTCTGTTTTGTCATTATCATTCAAAAACTCTGAGTATTCAATATAATGTACTATAAGTTTTTTATTATCTATAGTATTCACTACTACAAATCTTTCATATCCATCACCTATAATATTTTGAATTATCATCTTCATAACATTTTCTATTTATTGTAATTTATTAAAAGATTTAAAATCACTTGGCATATAACATTTGAGCAAATAATCATATAATTTTCAACACTTTTTTCTCTAATTGCTAATAGACTAAAAACTGTATCACCTACATATCATTCATTTCATGGACAGATAGGTGATACAGTTATTTTAAATAATTTATGTTCTCCATAAATTATTGTATAACTACAATTAACACCAACGCATTATTGTATATAATTTAATCAATTTGAACCTCACTACACTCAAATGTCAATATAGAAACGCATTAATCTTCTAATACAATTTTTACAATACTTTCTTCACATGTAACATCAACAATCGAATCATAATCAATCTCATCTTCTTTTTTTCTGAATCCCAATTATAATTTGTTGAATTCAAAAATTTTAAAATAACTTCCTTTAATTCTGGGTCACCATCTTGATATTCATTTTGCTTCCACATGCATAAATCAATATTTAGTATCACTGTTCCATTTGCATAAACCAACTCATTTACACAGCTATCATTAAAATTTATTTTCTTTATTAATTCAGTTACTAACATATTATTCTTCTCCTTTAATTACGATATGAGATGCCTTTGACCCTTTTCCGACAGGTTTTCCATCTATATCCAAATAATAATCAACTTTTTGTTTGTATAATTTGGATTCATTACATGATAATGGTCTACTGCTTCAAATCCATTTTCACCATCAACCCCTTTATCATATCTTATTTTTAAACCTGACTTTGGGTCATAAAATTCTCTTGAGTTTGTGTTTGCTGCCATTTTAGGATTTGTAATGTCTTCCATCGTGAACTCCCATTGTCTAAAGCCAATGGGCTTCCTGCTTCGCAGACCTACCCATTGTCCACCGGATGTTTTGCTCCCTAAAGCCAATGTTATTTTTATGCTATTCGTCTTAATCCTTCTTCCAGTATATTCTTTGCTGCATTGATATCTCTGTCATGATTTGTTCCACAGACAGGACATATCCATTCCCTTACTGACAGATTTTTCGTCTCTGTATTTTGGTATCCACAGACCGAACACAATTGACTACTGGCATAGCTATTTTGACATATTTTCTGCCATTCCACTTGGCCTTATATTCCATAACTGTCTTGTCAGCTCATGCCATGATACATCACTTATAGACTTTGCCAAATGATGATTTTTTTACCATGTTTTTATCTGCAAATCTTCCGAAACTATCACTTGGTTTTCGCTGATAATCTCATGTGACATCTTGTGCAGATAATCTTTTCTGGTATTTGTCATTTTCTCATGGCATAATGCTATCTTTTTCTTTGTTTTGTAGTAATTTTGACTTCTTTTCTCTTTATGGGCTAACTGCCTTTGCACTTTCACCAGTTTCTTTTCGTATTTTCTGATGATTTTGGGATTTTCGTATTTCTTTCCAGCTGAAGTAATACATAACTCCTTAATACCTAAATCTATTCCTGTATTTTGATTTTATGAGTTTACTAAAATTGTACATAATATTTTCCAGTTCCACGATATCGTTCTGTTTCCAAAAAATATCAGTTTTGCTTTTATAAATTTAAGTTTTACTGTGAAATCTACTGTTATATTGCCATTCGCATGATTATCGTCTCAAACTTCGGATAACCTGCAAAAAAAATTTCTGGTATTTATATTTATCCACTTCTTTCAGCCATTCATATTCTTTCTTAATTGTCTGTTGCAGTAATTGTTACAGTCGGTTTTACTAACTGATTTTTTAGATTTCTCATATAAGCCGGTATGCCAGGGTCTGATTATACACAAAACGGCAACAGCCAAATGTTTTTGCAATCTGTATTTTCTGCTCATTATTAGGGTATATTCTGTATTTATATGCCTTTAACATCCACTGTCGCCCTTTTTCTCAACCTTGATTTTCTATATATCTTTTCAGCATTTGCAGACAAAAATAATGTGATATTGTAATAGGTATTTGTGTCTGTTTTTAGATTTCCATGTTCCCATGCCATGAGTATACAATAATTTCTGATTTTGGCTACCTTAACCCACCGTCTAAAGCCAGTGGGATTGCGGTAGCCCTATTTCAACGATTCCATATAGATATCCAGCATTTCCGGATCAATCTTTATTCCCGCCATTGCTCCCTCCTCTTTTAGTAAACATACGGATTGAGCATCTTCAATAGAAAAATGCTATTAAACTCATGATTTCTGACTCAACAATTTCCAGAACCAGCTGAGCACTTTTTTTCTACGTAAGATGGTAAAAGGCAGACTTCAGGCACGATATTTGCAAGAAGCAGACCGATATCAACAGTCTGGAAAAGATATTAAAATTATCATAGAAAAAAACGCATTGTCTCCACAGCACAAAGTGCTATGTAAACAATGCGTTCTGCATCTTTAAAAGGAACAATATTCCGTTTTGATTTTGAATGTTCTTATATACACCCAGAGGGAAAATTTCGCCCTAAGGTCTCTAAATTGTTTTTAATGAATCTTTCTCTACTTCAGATCTATTGCGAATTCAAAGACTGTGGTTTGTTTTTTAGATGGTGGGTGTCCTTAAGTGGAGACATAATTAAATAAAAATTTTTACTTTGTAAATTTTTTATAATATTCATTATTTTTATACGATTGTTCAATCTGATAAAACAAATCAACATTCTTCTCATCAGACCATACATCAAATCCAACATATGGAGAAGTACGATTTTTATTCCTATTTCACAATTATCCTGTAATAGATAGAGGTGTGCGTCACCACTCTTGAAGTACTTGTGACTTCGTTCATTGAGACTGCTCCCTCTGCTTTGCAGGATTTTGCGTATTAGCTGGATGTTGGCAGCATATGTGCTGTACTTCGTATATCTAACCAGATTGTAACCCGCATTGAAGTGAGGATTCTATCTACTTACAATTCACATTAGAAAGGATTTCAATTATGCACATCGTAGGCATTGATATTGGCAAAAATCATCATGAAGCATCCATTGTTTCACCTGAAGGCAAACAAATCGGCCCTTCTCTTCGCTTTGCAACTACACACAAAGGTGCAGATTCTCTTATGAGCTTTATCTTTAAAAACATCGGTAATTCCCCTTGTGTATTTGGCATGGAAGCTACAGGTCATTACTGGTATCCCATTTATTCATTTCTAAAAGCAAAAGGATATACTATCTATGTAATCAATCCTATCCAGTCTGATTCTTTGAGAAAAATGTATATACGACAAACCAAAAACGACTCAATTGACTCTTTTTTGATTGCAGAAGTGATACGTTTCGGTCAGTTTTGGGACTACTTCCATGGCTGATGAAAACATCCTTGCCATGCGTCAGTTATGTCGTTATCATGATTCTGTCATTTCTTCCAGAACTGAAATTAAGCTCCGAATCGGCACAATTATGGAACAAATCTTCCCAGAGTACGAAAAACAATTTTCTTCTCTTTGGGTGAGCACATCCATGGGCATTCTGGAAAAGTATCTCACCCCTGAGAATATTGAGAATGCACCAATAGATGAGCTCTTTGAAATCATAAAAGATAAGAGCCACAACCGACTTACCAGAACTAAAGCCATTTCCATCAAAGAAGCTGCAGCTGATACCTTTGGTATTAAGATAGCACAGGATGCTTTCTCTTTCCAGTTAAAACAGCTCATTGATCGGATGAATTTTCTTGATAAGCAGATTGAAGCTCTTGACTGCCAGATTCTTGAAGTACTACAAGCATTTTGATTGTTATCTTCATACTATTCCGGGGACTGGCATGATTGCTGCTGCAACCATTCTTGCCGAAATTGGTGATATACATAGATTTAAGAGTTCATCAGCCTTAGTTGCCTTTGCAGGTATTGATCCAACTGTACGACAATCCGGTGAATTTAGCAACACTCATAATCACATGTCCAAACGGGGTTCACCTTACTTACGGCATGCCATTTTTTCTCGCTGCAACTGCCCGTTCTTTCCATAACAGTCCGTTGAATGCATATTACAAAAAGAAACGTGACCAAGGTAAACATCTCTACAAAAGAACGCATCATCTTCACAGCATCAAATACCATGAAAATAATGCGTTCTAAGTCTTTTTGATAAACAATATTCAGTTCGGATATACTTATTATAAAAAAAAATAACTAGACTATACTTACTATTTTTCTAATTTCTTTTAACAAACACTCGCATGCTGCTTCTTCATTTTCAAAATATCCTACACTAGTCTTTATTCCTCTTTCGCTATAGTATACATGCCATCTATTTTTTTCCTTCTCCAAACAATATGATTCGTTAGGCAAACCTCCTGAAAGAGAATATAAGTCTTTTGGAACTTTATTTAACAATAATACTTCTTCCAATTCTTGTTTGTTCATATTAATTTTGCACCTTTCGTAATATTCCTTGTTGTAATAAATCTGATATTTTTTTGACTAAATTCGTATTGAATTCCTCCTCCTTTTCACCAAACCACGGAGCTATTTTTCCAGCTTGTACCTCAACTGGTTTAACAACTTCAAAGACTGTATACGGTTTTTGGTCTGTCCCTATTGGTAATGATTTTTCCGTATAGGGTATTCCTTTCGGAGAAACAAATGTTCCTCCATCATATCCATATCTATCGATTAAAGTACCAGGTTCTAATGTGACTTTTGTTGTTGATTTCCATCAAATCCTCTATTAGGTGGCCATATAGGACTTCCATCTGGATTATAATAATTTGAAGTACTATCACTCTCACCAACCTTCCCGGCTGTTTTTCCTGCTTTCCCAGCATCTTCCGCTGTACTCTCGGCTCCCTTGGCTGCTCCCTCGAGCCCTTTTCCTGCTTTCCCGGCATCTTCCGCTGCACTCTCGGCCCCTTTGGCGGCTTCCTCAAGCCCTTTTCCTGCTTTCCCGGCATCTTCCGCTGCATTCCCGGCTCCCTTGGCCGCTCCCTCGGCTATGTCTGCCACATTATCGGCGGTCTTTCCTGTCTTGGCTACATTCTTAAGTTTATCCAGCCCCTTGTCTGCAAGTAGTGCTGTCACAACTTCCGTTACTATGTATCCGGACGAGTACGCAACTCCTTTTTCATCGGCCGTGTCACATATTGACTGCCCGATTCCTCCGATGGTATTTACCGGATCTTTGAACAGCGGCTCGTACTTTTGTTTTATCTTTTCTACTTCCTGATCCAATGTCTCCGGAACATGCCCCAGCGTCATCCGTGAACACTCACTATGCACATACAGAAGTCCCAAATCCACCACAAGCGTCAGAAGTCCCTTAACGGTGTCTACGAGGCTATCCCCTATGCCTGCCAGAAAATCCCTGATTGCGTTTCCTGCATCACTGAACTTGTCCCCCATTGAGCTCCATTCACTGTAGTAAGCCGACATCTTGCTTTTTATATGAATCATCTGTGTTTTCAAACGGAATCACTTTGTTCTCATAAATTTTCTTGATTTCATCCACACTATCCGATAATTTTTTTCTTATGGATGTATCAAGCTGCTCTCGGAATCCCTGCAGCTTTTCATAGTTTCTCTGTCTGCGTGCACTTTCTGCATCTTCTTCCTGTTGCTGTGCAGATTTTTTCGCTTCATTTTCTTCGTCGCTGCTAAATGGATTGGGAATAAACAGCCGCTTGTAGGTTGCCAGTGTGCTTCCTGTATCCTGCACAATCCAGTCAAAACTGGTAGCCTCTCCCTCTATCTGCTTATAATTCCACCAGATGTCGTTTCTGTCCACGCGCATCATCGCGGTTTCATTTTCCGGCGCAATATAGTCTGTCATATCAGAAATATAACTGTCAATCATCTCTTTGATGACGCCCAGCCGGTACTTCAGTATCTTTTCATTTTCCCATACATTTGTCTCCCACTGTTCACTCAGCTTGTTATAGGCATCACTGTCCTGCTCTTTGATGGTCTGTTCAAATTTTCTTGCCGCCAGTCCCACAGCTTCCATCGCATCTATGTATCTTTGCACTTTTCGGGAAATTGCATCCAAATGGCTCATATTTAATTTTAAGTCTCGTTTCATTGTGTGAAATTTTCCTTGTATTTAAAAAATAATTTTTTAAATATTTACACTCCCAATATAGCTATATTTATAAACTAAAATTAGCATAACACACAACGGTCACACAGTTGTCACACCACTTTAATTTCCCTGCGAACAGTTGGCTGCATCAATCGCAACGGCAAGCATAAGGGCCGGAATTTCATCCTGTGGATTCATGATATCCAATACATAAGTATCTCCCCAGTGGAACAATTCTTTTGAGATATGGATGACCACACTACATGCCGCATAGACATCATAATTCCAATTCATAAAATCACCTTCACACCGCCATCCGTTATAATCGATTTCATACCGTGGTTTGAAAAAAGTAAATTCCTTCTGGATGCTTCCCATCTCCCTGCCACCAATCTCAATATCAAAGCAAGGCAAAAGAGTAAACACTCTCTGCTTGATCATTCCGATTTCATTTCCTGCTGCATCGTACACATGAATCTGATGTCCCATACGAAACATTTCGGTTTTTACAAAATACTTTCGATTTTCATTTTCATCATATACATCATATGTGTCCGTCCATGAAAACACTCTCTGCTTAATCAATAATCTCATCGCTATCTCCTCATATATTTAGTTTTTATTAAATAATTATAATATCTGCACCAGATGAAAACAAGAGTATGAACTTTTTGTGTACTGCGAAAAAATTTTCTATGGGAAAAAAAGAAATTAACAAACCGGAAATCACAGTGGAAACTTTCAACCGTGCAATACGTACTTACCAACGTGAAGATGTGTCTTACCTTCTTGCACATGGTATATTAAAACAGGTTCCAGAAGATGAAAAACTTCACCCTGTCATTTCCAGAAAAACATCCAAAAAAAAATGTGTACATTGGCAGTGCCATTGCCTGCGCACTTGTTCTGCCTATTATTGTAGGATTTGCTTTTTCTTCTGGTTCGGGAAAGAATGATAACGCTACAGTTTCTTCTACAGAATCCGTTGAGAACACCCAAAAAATAATTTCCGACATTTACATTTTATTTTACGTACAAGTCTGATGATTTTTCATGCAACAAAATTCTCCGCAAATGACACTATAAAAACGACAGAAAAATCATATAGGGAGGATTTGCTTATGAAAAAAAATTATATGTTGCAGCTTTATTAACCATCAGCCTTCTATTGACCGCCTGTGGTGCATCCAATACACCGGAAACAGAAAATGATCTGATAGACCCACCGATAGAAAAGACTTTGGCTTCCACCGAAAGCCAAAATGATACATTGGAGAAAATCACTCAATCCGGTCCTTGTGGAACCATCTGCCTGTCTCTTCCAAAAGGCTGGAGTTATATCATGCGAAATGTAGACGATGAGAAACTAACCACATGCGACTATGGTATTCAGATTCGTCCTGACGATGCGAAAAGCGGCTATGTGGAAATTGGCTATTCTTCTACCTTTGGTCTGTGCGGAACAGGGCTTGAAACAAAATATGTTACCCTTTCCGGAAAAAGCGCAGAAGTATGTTACTATGATAAATCCCCGATCTGGAGTTTCGTGATTTTCGGTGACACGAATCATACACTGATTGCCTCGACAATTGACACGGAAAGCTGGTGGGATACTTATGAAAATGAATTGATGTCAATTTTGGATTCGGTTCGTCTGGACAATACCAGTTGTTCCTGAGCTATTGGCATTTAATCGTTAAAAAAATCCCGCTTTTTTTCAAAAGCGGGATCTCTTTTATTTCATCTTTTTCTTATAATCCTAATACTCTTTTTTTTGCTGCAGCAAACTCATCTTCCGTGAGAATGCCATCATCCAGCATTTGTTTCAGTTTCATAATCTCGCCGGATGTGGAACTGTATTCTTCTTCCGGTCGTTCCATGCTTTCCTCACTTTTGACGTAGCTGGCCTGAAATTCTGCGTTGATCTGGGAAATTTCTTTCTCACCTTTGATGTATGCATCATACATATCAAACAGATCAATCCCGCTTCCTTCCACACAGTCATCCGGTTCCTGCCAGGAACGTATGAGTGCAATGCGTTCCTCTTTGGTTGTATCTTTAATCAAATATCCACTCATAAGTTATCCTTCCTAGTAACCTTATCTCATATTACATATAATCTTCATACTCGCTTGTATACTCATCCATGTACTCTTCGTAATATTTGTACAATGGTGAAGACGGATCCTCTAATTGTCCTGCAAGCGAAAATCCAAATAACCACATAAGTGTTGCAATCACAATAGAAATTCCTGCTGTCACAATACCTCCGATTGCGAGTCCCTTTCTCTTATTGGTAACAATCTGCACAATACCAAAGATAATTGCAAGAATCGCAAGAATATAGTTTACGCAACATGCAAACAAAAAGATGGAGGCAATACCAAGAATCAGAGAAGCAATACCAAATCCGATGGAATCTCCCTTCTGTTTCTGTGTTGCCTGCCCGTATACCGGCTGCTGATAAGCATTTCCATTATTGTACTGCTGGTTATTATACCCGTTGGTATTATTGTATCCGTTCTGACCACTGTAGGTATTCGTGTTGTTATATGTCTGATTTCCATATCGCTGCTGACTGTTATACATATCCTGTCCGTACATATTGGCATCGCCATATCTCTGCTGGCTATTGTACATGTCAGAACTTCCATAATTCTGATTGACAGTTTCTTCCTGCGATGCAGCTTTCTGATTAACAGTATCCTGCTGTACGCTTTCTGTCTCTGGCTGCACATCCGGCTCCGGTGCGCTGTATGCCTGTGGCTCCGGTGTGCTGTATGTCTGTGGCTCCGGTGCATTGTACGCCTGTGCTTCCGGTGCATTATACGCACCTGTATCTGATGTCTGATCCGTCACATTTCCGGTTCCATCCTGATTAAAAATTCATCACTCATGATGTATCCCCCTTTTTTCTCGATTCCTTCCGTTTTTAAAGCGAATGTCATTTTCACAACGAGAAAAGTATATCATTTCTATATAATGTGTGTCAAATTTATGCCTGCTCCTGCTTCCAGAAATCTACCGGCTCATAATCCTGCAGTTTTGCAAGAAATCCTGCTTTTTGTAGTTCCTCCTGAATGATATCCAGTATTTCCTTACTCTCTGCCCGGATCGTATGATAATGATATCCTGAAGTTACATTCTTAAGAAGGCTCGACTTTCCTGTCGCAATTTCTTCCATGTAACGCCGGATGTCCATGCGGGATTTGATATTCATATCTGCCCGAAGCACGCCATATACTTTATGATATACAAATACATCCACAATAGTTCCGCCTAAGTCTACAATGGTGGTAAGTTCCTTCTCCACATCTTCATCCGCATGATACACTTTAAATACACGGGTTGTCTCCGTCTGCCCCTGCATCAGATAGCCTCGATTTGTGGAGAAAATATCAAAACCGTTTGCCCTCAGTAACGCAATATCCTGCACAATCACCTGACGGCTCACATCAAAATGTTTTGCCAGTGTCACCCCGGCAAGCGGGCTGCTGCTCTCTGTCAGCATCCGCACAATTTCATCTCTTCTTGCTTCTCCATTCATATCCTGTAACCTCTACACCTGTACCGGATGCAGATTTTTCAATGAAATATCCAGAATCGGTGCAGAGTGGGTCAATGCTCCACTGGATACAAAATCCACACCCAGATTGATCAATCTGGTAATGTTCTCTTTTGTTACATTGCCGGACACCTCAATCTCCGCTCTGCCATCAATATATGCAATGGCTTCTTTTAAGGTATCGGTATCCATATTATCCAGCATGATGATATCTGCGCCTGCCTCAACAGCCTCCTTTACCATATCCAGTGTTTCTACTTCCACTTCAATTTTACGTACAAATGGCGCATACTCTTTCGCTGCCTGGATGGCTTCCTTTACACCACCTGCTGCTCCGATATGGTTGTCCTTCAAAAAGCACTCCGTCTGACAAATTATAACGATGGTTATTTCCTCCACCGATACGTACTGCATATTTTTCAAAAAATACGATTGTTTGGTGGTCTTTCTTGTATCAAGAAGCTTTGTCCTGCTGCCTTTCAGCAAAGCTGCTACTTGGTGTGTGTACGTTGCAATACCGCTCATACGCTGTAAGTAATTGAGTGCGGTGCGCTCCCCGCACAGAAGGGGTACGGATGTCTCCATGTACCTTTGCCATCAGCTGCCCTTTTTTTCACTTCTTCACCATCTTTTACAAAAAACTCGACCTCTGTCTTCTCGTCAAGCAATGTAAATACTCGCTCAAATACCTGCAATCCGCAGATAATTCCATCCTCTTTACAGATGAGATCAACCTCTCCTGCCTGTGGATGTGGCATAACACTGTTTGTGGATACGTCCTCACTTGTGATATCTTCTTTTAAAGCACTTAATATAAATGGGTCTACATTTAACCCTAATGTTACCTGATCGTACATATCATTCCTCACTTTTATTTCTTTCACTCAATATTCAGGCGGTCTTTGACTCTTCCATCCTGCGGTCCGCCTCCGCAATTGCTTCCCGGACTTCTTTATGATACATCTTTGCCAGCTTCTCGTCATCTTCATACGCAGCCATATCAACCGCCGCAAAAAAAGCTCCGGTTTCTGCTTTGCCTTCTGCATAAGTTCACCGCTCATCTGCTTCGCGGCACGCTTTGCAAATACAAGGCTTTCGAGAAGGGAATTACTTGCCAGACGATTTCTTCCGTGAACACCATTACATGCCGTCTCGCCAACTGCATACAGCCGGTCCATGGACGTCTTGCTCATATAGTCAACCCACACACCTCCCATAAAGTAGTGTTGTGCCGGAACCACCGGAATACATTCCTTAGTCACATCATACCCCATTTGCCGGCAATGCTCAACGATATTTGGGAAATGCGTGCGAAGTTCTTCCTCCGGAATCGTCCGCAAATCTTCCCACACATGCTCCGTGTGATCCTTTTCCATCTGTTCATAGATTGCTTCTGTGAGCAGGTCTCTCGGAAGAAGTTCGTTAACAAAGCGATTCATATTCTTATCATACAACTTTGCTCCTTCTCCTCGTACAGATTCAGAAATCAGGAAACTGCGTTCCTGCTCATCCCTTAAGAAAAAAGTTGTGGGATGAATTTGTACATAATTGATATTTTTCAACCGAACCTTGTGATGCAGCGCAAGCGCAAGTGCATCTCCGGTCAGATGGCGGAAATTCGTGGAATGACGATAAAGACCACCGATGCCTCCACATGCCCAGACGGTCTCATTCGCCTCTACGGTTTCTAATGTTCCATCTTCTCTTCGGATAACCGCACCATAACAAATGTTGTCCTCTTCTACGATATCCACCATCGTTGTATGTTCAAAAATTGTGACATTCGGCAATTTTTTTACCGCTTCATACAGTTTACTTGTAATTGCTTCCCCTGTAATATCTTCATGAAACAGGATACGCTTGTCCGAGTGTGCTCCCTCTCTGGTAAAAGCCAAAGCACCATTCTCGTCTCTTGCAAAATCCACACCATATCCAAGCAAATCATGAATTACGTCTTGTGAGGAACGAATCATGATATCCACCGACTCACGGTCATTCTCATAATGACCAGCCTTCATCGTATCTTCAAAATACCTGTCATAATCCGCATCATTTTTCAGCATACAGATTCCACCCTGCGCAAGATAGGAATCGCTGCTCTCCACATCAGATTTTGTAATGATTGTAATTTTCTTATCTTCTGGAAGCTGTAAAGCACAATACAGACCGGAACATCCGCTTCCAACGATTAATACATCTGTCTTCATACTCTCCACATTCTTTCTGTATAACTTATATACGCGTTATTGTCTCGTAGTATAGCACATATCTTTACATGTGACAAGACAGATGTTAATTCAGTGTCTGTAACAAAAGCCATCAAAGAAAAATACTGTAGGTTTTCAAAACCTACAGCATTTTTTCAGACTTTTTGCTTGTTGTATTAGCCTCTGATTTGACCTCAATTGGAAAAATATCATT
>VOFC01004621.1_pt1 | contig 16263 bp, 28 predicted proteins | sample 5384161 | NCBI WGS metagenome assembly VOFC01 (sample SAMN12384722, study PRJNA508395) | human gut metagenome | isolation source: healthy gut B | host: Homo sapiens | reverse complement strand
TCCGGTTGTTCACGTACAAGGATCTGGTCGCCGTCATCCATGCCGGCAGCATTCATGCTGTCCCCGCGAATGTTCAACCAGAAATACTTTTGCACCGTCTGTCTGCCGGATGGGAATGTAATCTTCAATGTTTTCCTCGGCATACATCGGCATCCCTGCACGGACAGTACCCAACAGCGGGGCAACGTTTTGGGCATTATAAGGCGTGGCTCCCGCTGGACGTTCTTTATCAGCGCTATCCCCTGTCATAATAAAACTCGGGGTGGTTTTAGTGCCTTCGCATAAGCTGCAATGCGGTCACGCCGCATATTAGCAATTTCACCGCTTTCCCAGCGGGAGACTGTTGCTTCTGATACGTCTACCAGCTCTGCGATTTCCTTTTGCGTTAACCCAAGAGCTTTTCGTCGGTCAGCTAAGTAATTCCCCATGATCTGATGCTCCTTTCTGCCTTTATTATATCATTATATTGCGTTTTTGCAATGTGTTTTTGCAATTTCCCAAAAGAAAACTTGCATTTTCGTATTTGACTTACGTATACGCAAGAGTTATACTGTTCTTGCGCAAAGGAGGTGAGCAAATGTTCAACCGCGATTTATTCCGTGCCAAATGTATCGAGCATGGCATAAGAACTCAAGATGCAGCCCAGATTATGGGCATCAATCCGGCAACTCTGTCCCGTAAAATGGGTGGTCAGTCCGACTTCACCCGAAACGAGATTCAGTTGTTCCGGGCCGCACTGCATCTTACTCCGCAGGAGACCGATGCTATTTTTTTTCGCGTAAACTTACGTTTACGTAATATCAGTGAAAGGAGGTGAACCACATGGACAATAACAAAGAGCCCGTGGTCAATATCACGGTCAACATCACAGGCGTTCAGGAAACCACTCAGCTTGTTGAACTCCTGTGTGAAAAAAAAAGAAGCCAAGGCGCTGGCAGGCGACTTGACTTCTTTGCTGGAATCGCTTGAAGAGGGAGAAGGGCGCGGGGTGCTGAAAGATGTGTCAATTGCACAGCTCGTGGAAGAACTGGTCAGCCGGGACGGAGTGGAGGTTGAGAGCAAACTTTTTGCCGGTCCGCAAAGTATGCCGTCACACTTCGGGCAGCCCTGACAGAAGAAGAATGTCCCTCCTGCCTGCAATAAAGCTATTGTAGCAGCGCTTCTACTGTGAGACTTGGCTCTTTACATAGTGGCAGCAAATCCCATTCAGAAAAAGCGCAGGTAATTTCTTTGCGGATTTTTCCTTTATTGCTATCGATTCGCATGAGGCATTTCTTTCCCTGCTCGATGCAGCGTACATCTCCGGTTGACGCAAGTAGCAGATGCACATACCCCAACCCCTCAAGCTTAACTGGGAAAGTATCAGAGAACCATCTTCTACGAATCACTTCAACGCTTCCCTTTTTTTGCTTTGGCTATGTAGTTCCATCCGGTATTCTCCAAACCGATTGATTTGAGCATCACAACTCATCTGTAATTGGCTCAGCGTTATCGGCTCTCGAGATTTATTGATGATATACAAATGGAGCACTTCCGTATATCCGCCGGTTTTAGCCTCTGGCCCAAAGCAAAAAACATTTTTACTTCAATGACCACGCGTTTTCTGTTCTCAAGATGCCTTTCAAGCCAGTTCCATGCAGACAACACTGCTCCAAAAACCGCAATCGCTGGCGCGATCCAGTCCTGATTGCAGGTCACCCACTGAATAATTTTTGTCCACTTACTTCACCCCCCTTTCCTTGCAACAGTATAGCACGGAAAGGGAGCCACCTACAAGGAGGTACAAAAACACATGAACGACTTACAGATCTTCTCCAACCCCGAGTTCGGGCGGGTGCGCAACGTCGAACTCAACGGCCAGCCGTGGCTGGTTGGCGCCGACGTTGCAACCGCACTCGGCTACAAGAATCCTCGCAAAGCGCTGGCCGACCACATCGACCCCGAGGACAAGGGTGTAACGAAACGTGACACCCCGGCGGCGAGCAGGATATACTCATCATCAACGAGTCCGGCCTGTACAGCCTGATTCTGAGCAGCAAGATGCCCACGGCCAAAGCCTTCAAGCGCTGGGTGATCGGCGAGGTTCTGCCAGCCATCCGCAAAACGGCGTATACGAAAACCGTCAAGGCCCAGCAGCATATTGAGCAGCTGGAAGCCACCAACGAGCGTCTGACCGCAGCTATTCATGCTGTCAGCACCGCAAAGGAGCAGCTTGCGGAGGTCACTGACCTGCGCAATGACTTCATCACTTCATTCAGGCCAAGGCCAACTATGGCAAAATCTGCGACAGCCTCCGTCAGGCCGAAGGCCTTGTGGCCAAGGCACAGAATCCGAGCTGGACAGCCGCATCGACCAGCTTCAGATCATCGCCTTTGGCCTGCCCGGCTTCGACCAGATCATGGCCGACATCTTCACCACCGAGAAAAAGGAGGACCGCTATGAGGAAGCATACTCCTCCCGTCCCTTCTACCCCATTCATGAATGTCCGTGATGCTGCCCGGGCCACCGGGCTTTCGGAATACTACCTGCGCAAAGAGCTTGCTAAAGGCACCATTCCTCACCTCAAGAGTGGCCGGTGCATCACGATCAACGTCCCCGCCCTGCTGGTGCAGCTGGGTGTGCCGCAGAAATAAAAAGGAGGCATCCGCATGAGAATCAAATCTGGCGTCTTTACTGGCTGGCGGTTGCCAGCGGTGCCGTCGGGATGCTGTACGCACTTGGCTTTGCAGGCAGCATCGAAGCCCTCGGTGTCGTCTCCGACACCGACTTCATCACCGCGATGGTGCTGCTGTTGCTGGCACTGTTCTTTGCCCGGCTGGGCGACCATGCCGCAGAGCGCGAGGTGCAGCGCCGCAGGTACATCGACCGCAGCCACGCCCGCACCGAAGCGCCGGAGTACCGGCAGAACCGGAGGGACGCATGAAAACGAAGCGCATGAAAAAAGCTCCTGATGGGCATGGGCCTGTCCTGCAATCAGGTGAACCACATGGTCAAAGAGCAGCGGTTGAAAGGCTCTTCCAAAATCAGCAATGCAGCCTATTACTACGCTGTCAACCGCAGTCTTTCCAAGCCATGCTGGCGCGATTGGCTGCCGTATGTCAAGAGCCTTGTGCTGGAGTGAAGCACATGACGAGTAAACAAAAAAAAGCCCGTCGGTGCTGGAACACCGGCGAGCCTGCAAAGGGATGATGGTTTTTCTAGCCCAACTTTGGAGGTTTTAGCAAGAGATGAAAGGTATTCTTATCGAGCCGGGCAAAGACCCGGTCATCACTACCCTGCCGGACACGCTGCAGGGCATGGAAGCGCTTTTGCAGTGCCCCTGTGAACAGAAGGTTTTGCCCCGCACGCCGGCAGTGCTGGTGTACGGCATCCTCGGCAAGGGGCTGAACCGTACTTATCGTGGCCAGCCTATCTATGGCACTATCCTCTGCTACGGCTGGAAGAACAACAGCTTCGTGCCCATGAGCAAAGACCTGCAGGCCGAGATGCTCGACTCGCCTGAAGGACACGGAGGTGAGAGTGTGACTACCTATATCTGCAAGTGTGGGCAGAGAGTGCAGAAATCCAGCAACGCCGACAATACCGGCAATCGTCTGGAAGGATATGGTCTGGGCCATGAATGCTATGGCTGTCCCTACGCCATGCCGTGGGGGCGGCAACAAGGGGACAAGGCTGCCAAGCGTTTCGTGCAGGATATTAAGGGCTACGAATGTCGGACGAGCAGAACGCTCTCATATGACTCCCACTTTATCGGCTCGACCGAAGACAAGTGCACCTGCTCTGTGGTCAGCCTGGATTTTGACTTCCTGGAACATATCAGTGCATGGGTCAAAGATACTTTCCTCTGGGCGAACTCACTGGCGGCTTTTCTCAAGACGAGATTCGCCCCACTGATTACTCCCACAATGGCCGCTACTGCTGTACATTCGTCTGCGCTTCCAAAAAGGGCATTGCTGCCAAGGCAGCTTTGTTCGCCCGCTTTTTCTATCCGGATGGAAGCCGCAAGGACATGACCCCACAGCAGGAAATGGAAAAGATCCTGGCTGACATCAGAAAAATGCACACAAGAGCCCCCGGCGGCGGAGGACGTGGCCGTGGCTGCGCTGCCCCCTGCAGAGGCTGCCGCACCGGGCTTTGACTTCGGTGCAGTCGCTCAGACCAACGCTCTGCTGTTGCAGGACGCTCAGACCTTTATCACCGGCAAAATGCGGCCCTGGCCCAAAAGCAGCCCATCGCCGCTGTAGTGGATGAGGAGGAAGTGGAACGCCGGGCAAACCAGCGGGCCCATGACATCGCCGAGGACTTAGCCGCCGAGATGACCGCCGACCTGCAGGCACGGCTGGAACAGGCCTCTTCCGGCAGCGAACAGGACGCCCGCGACGCCTACGACAGCATCCTTCTGGCCGGCCGCTCCATCACAAGCATCGTTCAGTCCGCCAAAATGCAGTTCCGCAAACTGCCGGACGGCCAGCGGGAGACCGCAATCAACCAGTTCGTTCACACACATCGCATCCGCTCAAGGGGAGGTATCCAGATGTCTGTAACCATCACGACCCTCGAGGCCGAAAACGTCAAGCGCATCAAGGCCGTTGCGCTCACCCCTGCCCCACCGGTCTCACCCTCGTGGGCGGCAACAACAATCAGGGCAAGACCAGCGTTCTCGACGCGCTGGCATGGGCGCTTGGCGGCGAAAAATTCCGCCCGAACGCCGCCCAGCGGGACGGTGCTGTGGCTCCCGCCCACCTCAAGGTCAGGCTCTCCAACGGCGTTGTGGTGGAGCGCAAGGGCAAGAATGCCAGTCTGACCGTCACCGACCCCACCGGCCGCCGCAGCGGCCAGCAGCTGCTGAACGCTTTTGTCGAGCCGCTGGCCCTCGATCTGCCCCGCTTCATGGAAGCATCCGACAAGGAAAAAGGCCGACATCCTGCTGCGGATCATCGGCATCGGCACCGAACTCCACACCCGGGATATTGAGATCAAGGCCCTGTACGACAAGCGCACCTTCACCGGCCAGCTGGCCGCGCAGAAAAAGCACTTTGCCGAGGAGCTGATTTCCTACCCCGATGCCCCGGAGGAGCCGGTCAGCGCCTCCGACCTCATCCGCCAGCAGCAGGAAATTCTGGCCCGCAACGGCGAGAATCAGCGTCTGCGGGCACAGTACACAGAGCTTGAGCGTCAGGAGCAGCAATGTGTGGCCGAACTGAAACGCACCCGTGAACGCATTGCCGAGCTGGAACAACAGTATCAGGAGCTCGACGCCAAGCACACCCATCTGTTCAATCAGCGGAAAACCGCTCAAAAGACCGTTGCCCAGCTTCCAGGACGAATCCACCGCCGAACTGGAAGCTTCCATCCGGGACATTGAGGAGATCAACCAGAAAGTGCGGGCCAATCTGGAAAAAAGCCCGCGCCGAGGACGAAGCCTCCAAGTACGCCAGCGACTACGACAAGCTCACCGAAGCCATCACCAGAAACGGGCCGACCGCATGGCCCTGCTGAACGGTGCCGACCTGCCCTGCCGGAGCTGAGCGTGGAGGACGGCGCTCTTACTTATAAAGGTAAGCGCTGGCGGGATATGTCCGGCAGCGACCAGCTCCGGGTGGCTGCGGCCATCGTCCGGCGGCTCAACCCGGACTGCGGCTTTGTCCTTCTGGACAAGCTGGAACAGATGGACATGACCACCCTGCAGGAGTTCGGTCATGGCTGGAAGCAGAACACCTGCAGGCCATTGCCACCCGGGTCTCCACCGGCAGCGAGTGCCAGATCATCATTGAGGACGGCATGGTGAAGGATGCCGAAACCACCCTGCCGCCCGTCACCGAAAAGCCCCAGCAGAAAAGCTGGACGAAAGGAGCGTTTTAAATGAGCAAATATGCCATCACCACCGGGGTTCAGAATTCCCCGGTCAAGACCGTGCTGTACGGCCCCGAGGGCATCGGCAAGAGCACATTTGCCTCTCACTTCCCGGACCCCGTTTTCATCGACACCGAGGGCGGCACCAAGCGGCTCAACGTGGCCCGCCTGCCCGCACCCACCAGCTGGGCCATGCTGCTGGATGAGGTGTCCGAGGTCCGCAAGGGCAATGTCCCCTGCCGTACGCTGGTCATCGACACCGCCGACTGGGCCGAGCGTCTGGCCATCGACGCCATCTGCGCCAAAGCCAAGGTGAACGGCATCGAAGATTTCGGCTACGGCAAGGGCTACACCTATGTTAAGGAAGAGTTCGGCAAGCTGCTGGACGCGCTGGAAGATGTGCTGAACACCGGCCACAACGTTCTGATTCTTGCCCACGCCGCCATCACCAAGTTCGAGCAGCCGGACGCGGCGGGCAACTACGACCGCTGGAGCATGAAAACCAGCAAGCAGGTGGACCCGCTGATGCGGGAGTGGTGCGATATGCTCCTCTTCGCCAACTACCAGACCATCGTAGAAAAGAGCGGCAGCGGCCCCAACGCCAAGAACAAAGCCACCGGCGGCCGCCGGGTCTCTACACCACCCATCACCCCTGCTGGGATGCAAAAAACCGCTTCGACCTGCCGGATGAAGTACCCTTCGACTACGCCAGCATTGCCGCCTGCATCCCCGGCACCACCTGTCTGCGCCGCACCGCAACCGGAACCGCAGCCGCGCCCCCCAGCCGAAAAGCCCCATTCTTCCCAGCTTCCGAATGAGGACACCTGCCCGCACCCAAGCCTCAGCCGGAACCGCCCGCCGAGACGGTGCCCAAAGCCCTGCTGACGCCCGACCTTCATGGCGCGTCTGGGCGTCCCCGAAAAGCTGGCCGCGCTGATGAGTGCCAACAACGTCACCCCCCGAAGAATTGCAGTCTCGTCGTGGGCAAGCGGGGCTATTTCCCCGGAAGATATGCCCATCAGGGACTATTCCGCCGACTTTGTGGAGGGCTGTCTCGTGGCCGCATGGCCGCAGGTGCTTCAGATGGTGCTGGACAACCGTGACCTGCCGTTTCTGATTTCTTCCTCTTAGGCGCTCCGCGCCCACGCCGGGTTGCGGCTCTCAGCATCCGCTGCGCTCCGCTTGCGTCTTGCTGGCCGCTGCCCCAACAGCTCCTCCCTGCTTCCGCCGCTGGCGGCGGTCGTCGTCGCCGTTGCCCCTAACAGGGGGAGCTGGCTGCCGCAGAATGAAGGAATTATTATAAAGGAGAATACTTATGGCTGAAATGAACACCACCCGACCGCGCTCTTGGGCTGGGACGACGAATTTACCAACGTGTCGCAGGACTTCGTGCTCCTGCCCGAGGGCGAGTATGCCTTCGAGGTCACCGGCATGGAGCGTGCCCGCTTTGAGGGCAGCGCCAAGCTGCCGCCCTGCTCCATGGCAAAACTGACCCTGAAGATCTTCGGCGGGGCTCAAGGGTGACACCACCGTCACCGACCGCCTGTACCTGCACACCAAAACGCAGGGCCTGCTGGGTGCTTTTTTCGAGAGCATCGGCCAGTGCAAGCGCGGCGAGACCTTCCGCCCCCGCTGGAACGAGGTCGTCGGTGCCAAAGGGCCGCTGCAAGTCTGGGCATCCACGAGTACACCAAGCAGAGCGGCCCCAACGCGGGCAAGACCGGCCAGAGCAACGAAGTCATCCGCTTTCTGCCGCCGCCCCAAGCCTAAGGCCGCACCCGCGCAGGGCTGGACACAGGGGGCGTTCTGATGGGGCAGGAACTGAGACCCTACCAGCAGCAGGCCCGTGAACGCATCCACACCGAGTGGGAAAATGGCCGTCTCCCGCACTCTGCTGGTGCTGCCCACCGGCACCGGCAAGACCATCGTGTTCGCCTCCGTCGCCGCCGATCAGGTGCGGGCGGGCGACCGGGTGCTCATCCTTGCCCACCGGGGCGAGCTGCTGGAACAGGCGGCAGATAAGCTTCAGCGCTCCACCGGTCTCGTCAGCGCAGTGGAAAAAAGCAGTCCACCTGCCTGAGCAGCTGGTTCCGGGTAGTGGTGGGCAGCGTGCAGACCCTGCAGCGCTCCGCCCGGCTGGAACGCTTTCCTCATGATTACTTCGGGACCATCATCATTGACGAGGCCCACCATTCCATCACCGACGGCTACCGCCGCATCCTCGACTACTTCGGCAGCGCGAAGGTGCTGGGCGTCACCGCCACCCCTCGACCGGGGCGACATGCGCAATCCTGGGCGAGGTGTTCGACAGCCTGGCCTATGAGTACAAGCTGACCGATGCCATCAAAGACGGCTACCTCTGCCGCATCATGGCCCAGACCGTCCCCCTCAAGCTGGACATCTCCACCGTGGGCCATGAGCAGCGGCGATTATTCCGTAGGCGAGCTTGGCACTGCCCTTGACCCCTATCTGGAACAAATTGCCGCCGAGATGGCCCAGCGCTGCAAAGGGCCGCAAAACGGTGGTGTTCCTGCCCCTCATCAAGACCAGCCAGAAGTTCCGGGACCTGCTGAACGCCAAGGGCTTCTGCGCCGCCGAGGTCAACGGCCAAAGCGACGACCGCGCCGAGGTGCTGGCCGATTTTGACGCCGGGAAGTATAACGTGCTGTGCAACTCCATGCTGCTCACCGAGGGCTGGGACTGCCCCTCGGTGGATTGCGTCGTCGTGCTGCGGCCCACGAAGGTGCGCAGCCTCTACAGCCAGATGGTGGGACGCGGCACCCGGCTCTCCCCGGGCAAGACCGACCTGCTGCTCCTCGACTTTTTGTGGATGACCGACAAGCACGAGCTCTGCCGCCCGGCGGATCTGGTCTGCGAGGACCGCGCCGTGGCCCGCCAGATGACCGAAAATCTGGCCGAGAGCGGCTGCCCGCAGGACATCGAGGAAGCCGCCGCCGAGGCCAGCGAGGACGTAGTGACCCAGCGGGAGGAAGCCCTTGCAAAGCAGCTGGAAGAACAGCGCCGCAAAAAGGCAAAGCTGGTGGACCCGCTGCAGTACGAGATGAGCATTCAGGCCGAAGACCTTGCCGGGTATGTGCCGGCCTTTGGCTGGGAAGCAGGCCCGCCCACCGAACAGCAGACCGCCGCGCTGGAAAAATGGGCATCCTGCCGGACGCCGTGGAGTCGGCAGGCAAGCAACCTTTGCTGGACCGGCTGCAACAAGCGCCGGGACGAGGGCCTGACCACCCCAAAGCAGATACGCTGCCTGGAGAAATACGGCTTCCAGCACGTCGGCACATGGAGCTTCGAGCAGGCCAAACAGATGATAGACCGCATTGCCGCCGGCGGCTGGCGGGGCGCGCCGAAGGGCGTTGACCCCAAGAACCTACATCCGCCCGCAGAACCGGCCATTCCGGATAGCATCTTTGGATGGTAATGCGAATGGAACATGAAAATGACATCAAAGAAGCGCTGGACTTCGTCTCTCCGTCCGCCCTGACCTATGAAGAATGGCTCATGGTGGGCATGGGTCTGAAAGAAGCCGGTCTGCCCGTCACCGTGTGGGAGCAGTGGAGCGCCCGGGACGGCGGGCGGTATCACAAGGGCGAGTGCATTAAAAAGTGGGAGAGTTTCCATGGCAGCTCGAAGCCTGTCACCCAGAGCAGCATCTTCCAGCTGGCCTATTCCCACGGTTGGAGCGGCCCGGCAGGCCATGCGCTGGACTGGGGCGACGAGCTCTCTGCCGGGCCCGGTGCCCAGACCGAGGGCCGCGTGGTAGATCCCCGGTGGGTGGAAGCCCACGAGCTGGATCTGCCCGCAGAGTGGCACCCGGCAGAGCAGATCAAGCGCTACCTGCAAGCCCTGTTTGAGCCGGAGGAATACGTTGGCCTTACGTCACCGAGAGCTACCGGAAGGCCGACCGACGGGCGCCCGGCCCCCAACGGCTGCTCCTGTCAGCTGACCGCCGGGCAGCTCATCATGGAGCTGGACCATTACGGCGATGATATCGGCAAGGTGCCCTTGGCGACTGCAACCCCGAAATCGGTGCGTGGATCTGCTTTAACCCCATGGACGGCGGAGGCCGCCGCAACGAGAACGTGACCGACTTCCGCTACGCCCTCGTGGAGTGCGACAACATGGAGCTGGGCAAGCAGCAGGCCATCATCCGCCAGCTGGAACTGCCCTGCGCGGCGCTGGTGTACACGGCGGGAAAAGCCTACACGCCATCGTGCGGGTCAACGCGCCGGATTACGCTGAGTACCGCAGGCGGGTGGATTATCTCTACGCCGCCTGCCAGAAAAACGGCCTGACCATCGACCAACAGAACCGCAACCCTTCCCGCCTTTCCCGGATGCCCGGCATCCTGCGCGGTGACAAACGGCAGACCCTGCTGGAAACCAACATCGGGAAAATCCTGCTGGGACGAGTGGCGCGACTGGCTGGAAGCGGAGACCGACGAGCTGCCCGACACCGAATGTCTGGCCGACGACTGGGAGACCTGCCCCCGCTGGCCGATGCCCTCATCTCCGGTGTACTGCGCCAGGGCCACAAGATGCTGCTGGCAGGCCCCTCCAAGGCGGGCAAGAGCTTTGCCCTCATCGAGCTATGCATCGCCATCGCCGAAGGCACGCCCTGGCTGGGCCGGTTCTCCTGCGCACAGGGCAAGGTGCTGTACGTCAACCTGGAGCTGGACCGGGCCAGCTGCCTGCACCGCTTCAAGGACGTGTACACTGCCCTCGGCCTGCCCCGCAGAACCTGCGGAACATCGACATCTGGAATCTGCGCGGCGCATCTGTGCCCATGGACAAGCTGGCCCCAAAGCTCATCCGCCGGGCCCAGAAAAAGGGCTACACTGCCGTCATCCTCGACCCCATCTACAAGGTCATCACCGGCGACGAAAACAGCGCCGACCAGATGGCGAAATTCTGCAACCAGTTCGATGTGGTCTGCCGCGCGCTGGACTGCGCCGTCATCTACTGCCACCACCATTCCAAGGGTGCGCAGGGCGGCAAGCGCAGCATGGACAGAGCATCCGGCTCCGGCGTGTTTGCCCGCGACCCGGATGCCATGCTGGACATGACTGAGCTGGTGCCCACCGATGCCATCCGGGAACAGCTGCATAACAAAGCCGCCTGCCGCGTCATCAAGGCCATGCTGGATAAACGCGGCCATGCGGATGCCTACGGCCCGGACGATGCCCTGAGCCGCAGCCGGATGCTGACCATTGCCAAAGAACACCTTGGCATGGCCGACCTGTGGGCCATCGATGCTGAAGTGGCCGCCGCCCAGAAGCAGGCCGACGGCATGACCGCATGGCGCATCGAGGGCACCCTGCGCGAGTTCGCCCGCTTCGACCCGGTGAACCTCTGGTTCGACTACCCCGTGCACAAGCCGGACACCGGCCTGCTGGAGGACCTGCAGCCGGACAGCGATTTCAAAACGCTGGGCAGCCGCGGTGCCGCCAAGCGCTGGGGCGATAAAGGCAAGGTGACCAAGGACAAAAAGGCCGAACTGGACACCGCCTTTGAAGCCTGCATGATGGACGGCGAAGTTACCGTCTATGCGCTGGCTGAGTACATGGACCTGAAGCCCCGCACCATCAAGACGCGGCTGAAAGATGACGGACGTTTCTGGATCGATGGCGAGAAAGTGGGCCGCAAAGGAGCCCGGCAGCGCAGGTTAAACAAACCGTAATAAGTCCGATTACATTTTGTTGTAAAAATGCAGAAATAGCCGCTATTTTGCACGACACGAAAAACTGCAAAAATGCAGAAATAGCCGCTATGACTGCAACATTTGCAGTGCAAAATAGCCTATATATAATAGCTATGACTGCAACTGCAATTGTGATGGGGTATCCCAGAGGATGGGGCGACCACAGCCCCATCCATTCGGGGAACCCTCCCCATCACGTTGACGCTAAAACCTGAAAAAAGAAAAACGAGGTGAACCCCATGTACATGCAATTCTTTCTCCCCATGCGTCCGCCCACCACTACCCATAACGCCAAAGAGCTTCATGCCTACATGAAGGGCGGGCAGCCGCACGCGGTGCTCCACGACAGCCCGGAACTGAAACAGACCCGTGCCAAGCTCCACGCCCATCTGGCACCCCACGCGCCGGAAAAACCCATCCCCGCAGGCCGCCCGGTGCGTCTGCTGGTCAAGTGGATGTTCCCCGCCGAGGGCCGCCGGACGGCAGCTGGCGCACTTCCAAGCCCGACACTGACAATCTGGAAAAAGGCCCTCAAGGACGAGATGACCCGCCTGCACTTCTGGCACGACGACGCCCAGGTGTGCAGCGAGATCGTGGAGAAATTCTGGTCGGACCCCTGCGGCGTGTTCGTCGTGGTGCTGGTGTCTGGTGGTGGCAAAGCCGGTGACGAAAAAGCTGATCAAGGGCAACACCTACGGCACCGCGTACATCACCGAAGCCAATGAATGCAGCGAAACTTTCATCAAGGAAGTATTCGACCGTACCCTGTCCAGCCCGGACAGAAAGGTCTTTCATGATCTGAACCCCAAGGCGGAGGGGCACTGGTACTAAGACCGTGCTGGACTTCCACGAAGCAAAAAGCAGCGAAAATCCCGCCTACGGCCTGAACTATGGACACTTCACCATTGCGGACAACATGAGCATCTCGGACGAGCAGCCTGGGCCGTGCTTGCCACCCATGACCGCAAGAGTATCTGGTACGCCCGCGACATTCTGGGCCAGCGCAGAGCCGCCGAGGGCCTGATCTACGATATGTTTGACCGTGGGCGAAATGTGTTCAAGCTTGGTGAAGAGCCGATTGGCTTGCGTTCTGTTGCAGTCCGGTGGATTGGCGTAGATTATGGCACCCGTAACGATACTGTTCTGCTCGAAGCGTATGACGACGGAAATATATTGTGGATTACCAGAGAATACCGCTGGACAAGTCGCAGAGAGCGAAAGCAGAAAACCGACGAAGAATATGCTGATGATTTTATGGCTTTTATGGGCGAGAGTTATTGTGCCACCATCATAGACCCTTCTGCCGCATCTTTTATCGAAGCATTGCGTCGCCGAGGGGTCTTATGTCATGGAAGCTGACAATGACGTTTTGAACGGTATCCGCCGGGTATCCACTTTGATGAGCCGATGCCTGCTTAAAATTTGCTCAGACTGCAAAGGAACGATTGATGAACTCGAATCGTATCACTGGGATGATAAAGCCGCACTCGTTGGCATTGAAAAGCCCATAAAGGAAGATGACCACGGTTGCGATGTCGTTCGTTATCTATGTAACACCGCTATTCCCCACTGGCGATATGGAGAATAAAATTTTTGACTTTTTGTGTAACCAAAAGTTATAATATTTACGGTGACACAAAAAGTGAGGTGATAGAATGTCGCCAAGAACTGACGACCTACGGCCGAGCCAAAGACCCATGACACGCGAATCCGAATGTCTGATACTGACGTACAGCTGTTAGAATTCTGCTGTAAAGAAACCGGAATGACAAAAGCGGACGTAATCCGTCAGGGCATAAAGCCAGTCTATGAAGGTCTGAAAAATAACGCCTTGCCCGGCGACTGGAAATCTTGGGCAAAGCGTTATAAGACACCAGAGGTATTGCCATCTGGTAAATCTATTATACCATTTGGCGTTACCTCTACAAGAGAATAAGAGGTAAAAAATCATGAATACGATTCTCTGCACACCAAACGAAGCTGTGAAGTATCGAGTAACTCACGCCCCTCAAGAACTGGCTTGGGCCAAGGATATGGCCGATATGTACTGTGCGCGCCCTGTTGAAGAGTGATGCCACCCAGTTTTACACTTTCTTGGCCGACATTTTCATGGCTGGCCGCATCAGCGGAGTGCGCGAAGAACGCGCCCGCCGGAAAAGGCGGTGTTCGTTAATGGGAAAATTTATTGACTTAACAGGACAGCGCTTTGGAAAACTTGTTGTTACTGAGCGAGCACCCAATGGAGCAGGTGGAAATGTTCGATGGGTCTGTCATTGTGACTGTGGCACCGGAAATCGTTGTGTTTTTTCGGCAACTCTCTTAAAACGGGGAAATCACAAATCGTGTGGTTGTTCACGGTTGATTGATTTGACTGGACAGCGCTTCGGAAAGCTTACTGTTAAAGAGCGTGGTCCCAATAATCGTTTTGGTGCAGCACGTTGATTTGCCAATGTGATTGTGGCAATACTACAGTTGTCGATGGTAATTCCCTCAGAAGAGGGCCGCGTTCCTGTGGGTGCGCAAAGTTCAAGTATCCTGCTGATTTATCCGGTTATCGATTCGGGCGACTCGTCGTTATTGAAAGAGCCGCCAACGATAGCCATAACAAAAAGCCCGCTGGCTGTGCAAATGCGACTGTGGGCAAACAAAAATTATTGGACGTCAAGAACTATTGAGTGGCACCACAAAGTCATGCGGCTGTTCCGTTCAGAAACCACAGCAAAAAAAGACACGTCAAACATTATGGCCGAAGAGACACCCCGCGTCTCTACCGCATCTGGCACCATATGAAAGAGCGTTGCTACTCTCCATCTTGCAAAGAGTTCATGGTACGGCGCTCGTGGAATCCATATGTGTGAAGTATGGCTCAACGACTTTGCGGCTTTCAGAGACTGGGCTTTAGCAAACGGCTATTCTGATGAACTGAGCATTGACCGAATCGATAACGACGGGAATTATGAACCCACGAACTGCCGATGGGCAACGATGAAAGAACAGTGCTCTAACAGGCGGAATAGTCCCAAATACAAATAACCATACAATCGCATCTTATCGAAATGATAGGGTGCGATTTTCATTTGATTGGAGGTTTGAGCATGTCCAGGCGTAACAAGAACCGCCCCGCCGGGGGCAATACAACCGAATACCCTGACACTGGATGCTTTCTCCAACCCGCTGTTCCGGCTGGGCTATGGCAGCCAGAGCCCGCTGGAAGCCACCAGCTATCCGCTCACCCGAATGACCGGCAACTATGCGCTGCTCAACAGCCTCTACCGTGAAAACTGGGTCGCAGAATGTTGTTGGCCTGATGGTGGACGATATGCTGCGGGAATGGTACGAACTCAAGGACGCTGCGCCCGATCAGCTGAAAGCTCTGCATCGTGCTGAGCAGCGCGCCGGTCTGCGCAGATGTATTTCCACCGGCCCGGAAATGGGGTCGCCTGTATGGCGGTGCCGCCGGGCTGATCCTGATCGCCGGGCAGACCGACCTTTCCCAACCGCTGGACCCCGACAGCATCCAGCCCGGCAGTTTCCGGGGCCTGTACATCCTTGACCGCTGGCAGGGTATCTCACCGGAACCGGGCCTGACCTTTGAGGGTGGCGAGGTGGTGCCTGCGTTCTATTCCATCAACGATGCCGCCGGGCATATCGTCACCCGGTGCATCACTCCCGCGTCGTCCGGTTCATTGGCAGAGAACTGCCGGAACTGGAACGGCAGGCGGAGCTTCACTGGGGCGAATCCGAGGTGGAAGCCCTGTACAAGGATGTTGTGGCCCATGATAATGTTTCGGCCAACATGGCAGCGCTAACCTTTCAGGCCAACATCAACACCATGGAGGTCAAGGGTCTGGAACAGCTGCTTTCCCTTTCCAGCCCGGATGTGCAGCGGCGCTTCTGGAACACCATGCAGGCCCAGAGTGTGCTGCGCTCCAACTTTGGTGTACAGCTGGTGGAAATAGGGCAACAAGATCAACAATACACAGTACACCTTCACCGGCCTGCAGGAAGTGTGAGAGTATGTGCCTGAACCTGTGCGGCGCATCCCACTACCCTATGACGAAGCTGTTCGGACGCTCTCCCAAGCCGGGCATGAACGCCACCGGCGAAAGCGATTTGAAGAACTACTACGACTATGTGGATATCCTCTTCGGCATCTTCCTCATCCTGGTATTCATCTTCTGCTTCGTCGTAGTCTTCCTCAGCCTCGGCGTGCACGCCGCCAAATGCAGCGCACAGCCACTGCCACACCTCTGCCGGGGTCAGATCAAAAATGTACAGGCTGACACACAGTGCCAGCACGATCATGATCAGGGTTGCCGCGGGCCGTCCGCACAGCAGCAGCAGGCTGCCGCCCAGCAGTGCGCCCAGCGCACCGCCGCCAATCCATGCATTCACGCCGTTTGCGTAGCAGGCAGCCGTCATCTGAAATGCCGACATGCCCTGCGGCTGGATATCGGAAAAAAAACGATCACCGTGCCGCAGGCAAACACCAGCCCCAGAACCAACTTGAAGATCTTGGGCAGAAGGTCTTCGCCCCGGGTATACTGCACAGCAAGGCAGCACACTGCCGCGCCCAGCACAAAAAGCTGCCGCAGCCAAAAAGTCCGAACAGCACATCGTGCAGGGCTGATGCGCTGCTGCATCTGCTCAAAGCTGCGCATGGTCTGCGGCACCCCAGAATGACGCCGGAATGCC
>VOFC01005116.1_pt1 | contig 16271 bp, 17 predicted proteins | sample 5384161 | NCBI WGS metagenome assembly VOFC01 (sample SAMN12384722, study PRJNA508395) | human gut metagenome | isolation source: healthy gut B | host: Homo sapiens | reverse complement strand
GTTTTTCTGCTGGCGAGCACCCTGCTCACCGTAGACGGGCTTGTGCACCGCATACATGATGCTGGAAAACTGGCCGTGGTGCACATCGACCTTGTGGACGGCCTTTCGTCGCGGGAGATCGCGGTGGACTCCCTCAACGCCCTGTGCCACCCGGACGGCATCATCTCCACCCGCCCGACCCTGATCCGCCGGGCGCGCCACCGCGGCCTGCTGACCGTCCAGCGGGCATTCATCCTGGATTCCCTCTCGCTGACCAGCCTGTCCGGCCAGCTGGAGCAGGGCAAGCCGGATTTTGTCGAGATCCTGCCCGGCATCATGCCTCGGGTCATCGCCGAGATCAGCGCCCGCACACAGGTGCCTGTCATTGCAGGCGGCCTGCTGCGGGACAAAGGGGAACGCAATATATCGAAAGCGATATTTTCTTCGTCAATGTCGATACTTTTTACAAAAATATAGCGAGTTTCCGCACTCCACGGGATATGTTTGCTCGCTAAACATAGTACGCAGGACATATCCAAACAATATAATCTTAATTATGATGATTCAAATTATATTGTTCTCATAAACAGTGTCTTCCTGAATCAAAATCAAGTTCGGATTCTCTGCAGCCATCTCCACCAGTCGATCGGTAAAGCCGCTCTTAGAGAACAGTCCGCACACAATTTCGTAGCCCTTAAAGGCCGCTGTAAGTTCTTTGGACTGCCCCTTTTCTTGCAAGGCAGAGTAGACCGCCACATCCACAGGTTTCGCATGGTACTTGCACTCGCCAAGGAACAGCCGTTTGTGCTGATTGTCCACCGCAGCAACGTCGATCTCTGTGTCTCCCTCGTTGTCGTTGCGCCAGTAAGAACCAATGCGTGAGGGTGCAAAGTCAATCTGTCCCTTGCGGCACAGCTCCGCAAAGATATTCCGGCAGATGCTCTCATATGCGAAAGCCACGAACTTCTGCTTGAAATCTTTGCTCATCTCATCCAGCACGATCTGCTGATTATCCAGTTCCAGCTCCCCCTTGAACGGGTACACATAGCGGAACCAGAAGCGGATGAAGTTGTCCGAGACATAATACAGGCTTTTCCGGGAACGCTCTGGATTCTTTTCGGTGATGGGAACGTTCTTGATAGCAAAACCAAGGTCGATCAGTGTTTTAAGGTACGGCGTAATAGCCGAAGTGTCCTGTTCCATCGTCATGCCGATCTTGCTTAGCTTGTGATTGCCGTCTGAGATTGCTTTCAGCACAGAGAAATAGTTGATGGGTGTCTGAACTTCCTCATTGAGCAGGAAATCCGGTTCTTCATACAAAAAGCCGTTTTTCGACAGTACCACACGCCGAATCTGCTCCACCAGCGGCTCGTCCGTCTGGAAAAAATTCCATATATTTCGGTACGCCGCCCGTGATGGCATACTGCTCCACAGCCTGCTCAAACGACAGGTTCTGCGCCGCATACACATCCGTAAATTGCAGCGGCATCAGCCGAATCTGTGCAGTTCTACGGCCATAGAGCGGGCTGTCGTATGCCAGAGCGTGTTTTTTTCATCATGCTGATGAGGGAACCGCAGAGAATCAGCATCACGTTATGGTCTTTCAGCACTTCATCCCATGCGTTTTGCAAGATGGACGGGAAATCCGGGTTCGTCTTGACCAGATACGGAAATTCGTCAATGACAAGCACCTTTTTTTCATCCGGGTGGTCGTCTGCTACCACCTGAAATAAATCAAGCCAGTCAGTAAATGTGACCTTGCTGAGCATGGGGTTCTTGGTCGTGCGGGAAAGCACTCCGGCAAAACGCTTCATGCTCTGGGCTTCGCTCTCTGTGGTTGCCAGAAAGTAGAACGCACGTTTATCCTTGATAAACTCTTTGATGAGCGTTGTTTTTCCAACGCGCCGCCTACCGTAAATCACTACAAAACCGCTGCCGCGTTCTAGTTCCGCATTCAGCGTTGCCAGTTCGGATGTTCTGCCGATGAAGTCCATACCGTTCACCTCTTGCTTAATATAATTTGAATTATGATAATATCGATTATATTATAGCTGTTCTGCACAAAACCGTCAATAGGACGAAACATCGAATTTTCAACAACTTGGACACTACTTATTTATTCTGCATCAGTTTTTTTCAACTTTGTAAGCTCTTTCGTAATTCGGTTGGTCATTTCATATTGTTCTTCAGTTGTATAAATATAAGAGATTCGAATGACCATTGTGCCAACAATTGCATAGGAGCCAGTATACAAAATTGTATTATCAAAACCGTGCAGGTACTCACAACGAGCTTCAGCATCCTCCCGTGTGCCATATACCTCGATTGCACCACCTCCGTCTGTTCCTTTGGATACAGGAGAGTCTCCATCCACATTGATGCCCGTAGATGTAAAATAAATGCAAGCAGTATATCCGCCATCTTCCTTGTTCAGTAACCCGTTTGGATCATTGTCCGGTGTTACAGCCTGAATTTCCAGAATGTCATCAACATTTTGCAGCCGTTCCGCAACCCACGCTTCAGATGGAGCAGTAATTTGTTCCAGGATACGAATATTCTCCGTCAGGTAATCGGAAAGATCCGCAATCGTCCGAATATCCATCTGCGTCTTTTTTGCCGAATTTCCATTAGAAAAGGAACGAATAACCGAGGACAAAGTAGTGTCCACCGAACTCAATTTGTCAGCTGCGATCGGAAAGCCATCGAGATTGTCAATGGAAGTGGTCTTAAGCAAAAAATTGTATGTATCGGCATTCGCATTATATCCAACGATGGCTTCGTTATAGGCAATGGAAGCTTTCTGCAAAGAAAATATTTCCCGCATAAGGATCACTCCTGCTCCAAGCAAAATCATAGTCAGAATGCTCACTACAATCCACGTGATTGGCAAGGTATTCTTTGGGGTAGTTTTCGTGTCCTGCATTATCTTACGAGCTCCGTTAATCTTTGAATGATTTTTTCGGTTGAATGCTGTTTGATCAGACCTTCTTTGGCATATGACGCAACATATAAAATCTTGTTTTTCAAAAGTATTGCAGCAACACCTTCATTCAGACTGGTTGGTGACGCCGCGATTGCAACGACAGCATACTGCGTTTCCGCATCAATCTCAATAACACGTCCGTTTTCCGCAAGAAGGCGGCATAACTTCAAGAAAGGAAGGTCATTAACAGCAACTGTTGAGAATCGCACTTTCGTCTTTTCTACATTCGGAAATTTGGCAAGCACACTGAGTAAAAATGTATCTTCCTGCATACGAACCTTCTCTCTTTCAATGAATATATACAATTTCCTGCAATGATGTTTTCATCTCAGTGCGAACATCATCTTCTGTAGGAAGGGCAATTTTTGCACGAGTTTGGACTTCTTCCTCAAAAAAGAGGTTCCATTAAATTTACGGCAAAAGCTTCACGTCTTCACTGGAGTACATTTCTTTCAAAGTGTCACCTGACAAGGAATTTTGAAGCTTTTCTGTAATTGCTTTTCCTTCCGCTTCACTGATGAGATAATCGTTGCTCAGTGCCTGAAACTGCTCTGAAATAATATCATACATCTGCTGTGCATCGCCTGCATAAATTTTGCTGAGAAGTGCATTGCTCACATAACCGGAAGCTGCCCCACCAGCCATGCCACCGACAAAGGTCCCGACCGCTGTTCCTACACCAGGCAAAAGTGTTGAACCAACTGCACCACCAGCAATGCCGCCAGCTGTTGTTCCCGCTACAGATGCGACAGTAACAACCAAATTTTTCAAAAGCTGTTCTTTAGAAATTCGTCCATGGAACAAATCCATGATGTCACCCACAGACAAGGCAACGACGATAACACCCGATGTGATAATCTGATTTTGAAGAATATTGGCCACATGGGCAGTAATTTGGCTTGCTGTAAGAGCAGACGTATTTTCACCGAATGCATTCAGAATAGCAGTGGAAACACCGTTACCCAGCGATTTCGCAATAGCCTCTGTCGTAGGCTGAAGTGCAGTTTTAAGCCCGGTTTTTGCAAGCTGACTTGAGATCACATAAGTTGCAAAGACGAAGCCGCCTGTCTTAAGGCCATTCAGTGCAGCATTTTTCGTGGCATCTTGAAAGCTTTCGCCATTCATTTTGCAAGAAATAAAATCAAGTGCAAAACTGATGCCAAATGAACTCGCTGCAGTGATCACACCGTTTGTGGCATCATATTTCAAGGAGTCAATATTTCCCGCTTTGACAATGTTTTGGGCTTGTTTATAAGTATACTTTCCTTGCCTTACAAAATTCACAGCTTCGGAAGGATCCGAAACACCCGGAACTTTCCCCTCGCTGATTTTCTTTTGCATCAAGCGGAGCGCTTCTTCGTATTGGTCGTAAGGAACTTCCAGCCACATTGCTGTTCCGTCAGAAGTAAGATATCGATATTCTCCTGTAACACTGTCAAATGCAGCGTTCACAGAACCACTGGCAGTGGAATAATATTTATCTTGAATATAGGTAGTCGTTCCATCTCGGTTAAGAATTTTACGGTCTGCACCATTTTTAGCGTTGTTATCTCCTATAATGGCTGCCTTTTCTCCATGCAGAACATCCGAGAGATTATTTGCACGTTCTGCCGCAAATCCATGCCCCTGTGCAGCGGTAAACTTTCGTTCCGCATATGTCTTTTCAATCGTCTGCAAGGCTCCTTGCAAATAACCACCCAGTTCACCGATAGCAGACCTTTCATTTTTACTCGCATATCCATGCAAAGCAGAAAAAGGTAAGGACCCGATCATTAGACAGACGCAAAGCAGCATTGCTGTGAAACGTTGCGATATAGATCTTTCCATTGTACTTCACCACGTGGCTTTTTAAAATCCTCCAATTTGAATTGTCTGATCTGCATAGCGCCATTTTTCTGAAAATCTTTGATAAGTCTAATATAACAGTCACAAAATGATTCGACAATTCAAAACGAGAAGAGTCTTAGAAAAAACAATATTATATAGGCACTTTGCATTCCCAGTACAACTATAGCAAGCAGGGCGGCTGTATATACAGCCGCTATTTTGCGTTGCAAAATGCTTGTTGGGAAATCCCAAGCCCTTGAGCTATACCCATTGACTGCACGCTACGCGTTTTGAAAAACGCTCTTTTACACTCGTATACTGTGTGTTCACAATTCAAACTGCGCATTTTTGTCTAACAGTTTTTTACGTTGCTGCCAATCGGGCATGAGTGTTGTCAGGATCGCATAAAAATCCTTCGAGTGGTTTGGGTATAGAAAATGACAAAACTCGTGCAATACTACATATTCAATACAACTGACGGGCATTTCGAGCAAGTGCTGGTTCAATGTAATGATAGCCTTCTGCGGAAGACAAGATCCCCAGCGAGTATCCATCGATCGAATATGGATTCGTGGAAATGGCACATCATATTTTCGAAATATCGGATAAAGCCGATCCACTGTCTGCTGAAATATTTCGCGGCACACCTTATTCAGATAACGGTCAACAATACGTTGTTTTTGCTCCTGATTTTCTGTATCTTTTACAGTAAGATAGAGATAAACACCATCGGAACGTATATCGTCTTTTTTTTCCTTGCTCTACCCGCAGACGCAGACTGCGCCCCAACACGGAAAAAACTTTCCCCACTGACATAATGCCGGGGCTGCGGTGCGTACTGTCGGAATTCTCGAAATTGCTGCTGTGCCTCAACAATGTAACGGCTGCGTCGTTTCACGAATTGTGTAACAACACTTTCCGAGACATCTTTCGGAGCAGAAACATAAACAGAGGCATCTGTCCGAATCCGAAGATTGATATTGCGTACGTTCTTTCGTTCTAGCTGATAGCAGATACAACCATGCTCCGTCTCAACCGCACAAATCTGTATCATGCAAACCTCCGCAACGCAACTGTTTTAACATTTTCAATAATCATGTCAATCACATCAAAAAAGAAAGTACCAGGCCCTTTTCTTTTTTTGATAGCGGTAAAACAGATCATCAATATCCTGTGAGATTCGATCATGAATCGTCAGGTTATGGGTCCAGTCCACCTGGCTATGCTTTTCGATGATTGTCGTAATATCCAGTGCCATCTCGGCGGCAAAATCAGGCTCCACTGACAATTTTTCATTGGAGAAAATCGCAGTCAGCACACCATAGAACGCCTGTGCATGGACATTGGCTCGGATACGATCCGGGTATGCGATAGCGCTTTTTCCCGTGCGGTAATCCTCCAGAATATCCCGCATCTTGGCCAGATATTCCGCCTCCGTTATCGTCCGGGCTTTATACAGCTCCAGCGCTTCCTTGATGCGCTTAGAAAAATTTTCATAGTATGCTGGGTTCTCCTGATACTTCGTATTGATACTCTTGGCGAGCCGTGTGCGAATCGCATCAGCTTTGGCACGCAGTGAGCCCAACTCGTTTAATTCCTTTTCAAACGCATCTCTGTCCAGAATGTCTACCGGCTCGGTGATTCGCTTCAGACCCTCTACTGAAAGGTGTACGTCCAGCAGGTTTTGCATCAGAGGTTCGTATTCCCGATTGTCGATTGAATCACCATAACGAGGTTTCACGCTGCGCCGTACCGCAGAGAAAAAGCCAAATGCTTTGATATATTTTTCCCGCTCTTCCACCGCCAGCGCCTCATAGGTTTTTTTTCAGAATTCAGAACAAGATTCAAGGAGCGACCAAAGTTACACAGCCGTTTGTAAAACTCTTCCCGCTTCGAACTATCCGCTAAGAAAACCTCTACCGCCTCTACATCGGTTCCGACAAGTGTCAGACCGGGAACAGCCGAAAACAACTCCATCAGTACAGAATAATCGCTGCGTACCGTTCCAATCGCAGAGAGCACATCTACCACAACGCCTTTCAGATCATGCCCGTCAAAGTTTTCCAGCCCGGCACCACTGTAAAGTTCCATTGCCTCATCCAATTTTTTAATCAGGCCCCGGTAATCCACGATCATTCCATAGCTTTTGCCCTCACACAGGCGGTTTGTGCGGGCAATGGCCTGAAGCAAACCGTGCTCCTTAAGTTCTTTGTCCAAGTAAAGCACTTGGCAGAGCGGCTCATCAAAGCCGGTAAGCCATTTGCTGCACACGATCACAAGATCCAATTCTCCGGCATGATACTGTGCCTTGATTGCTTCTTCATAATCATCGGCACTGCCATAGCGCTGCATCATCCGATTCCAGTAGGCAACTACCTTGTCGTCCGCTCCTTCATCTGCATCATCCACGCTTTCGCGCAGATCCGGGGCCGAGATCACGACAGCGCAGTTCAGGTCGCCAAATTGCTCAAAGCATTCCAGATACCGAACGGCATCCCGCTTGTAATTGGTGGCGACCATTCCCTTGAAACCTGTATTTTTATAGGTTCGGCAAAAGTCCTCGTTGATGTCCAAAGCGATCCGTTTGATGCGTGCATCCGTAGAGGTCAGTCGTCGGATGCTGCTCCATTTCCGGGCGAGATCATCTCTCTGTGATTCCGTCAGACGTTTTGTTGTTTGCTGAAACCATAGGTCGATGTTCTTTTCGTCAACTTTCTGCTCCACAAAGCGGCCTTCATAGATCAGTGGAACAATTGCACCATCGGCTACACCGTCCTGAATCGTATACTTGTGAATCAGTCCGCCAAACTTTTTCAAGGTGTTCTTCTCGCTCTTCATCAAGGGCGTTCCTGTAAAACCGATATAGCAGGCGTTTGGAAAAACCGTCCGCATTTTATGTGACATTTTGCCGTAATTGGAGCGGTGGCTTTCGTCCACAAGAACAAAAATGTCCCGAGATTTGTTGCAACCGTCCAGTCGCTCGGCAGTGCTGAATTTGTTGATGATGCTGGTGACGATGTCCACCCGCTCATCCGTAACCAATCCCAGCAGATGCCGCCCGTTGGTAGCACGCGCAGGGCGAAGCCGTGTGTGCGCGAATGTCGCCGTGATTTGCTTGTCCAGCTCTTTTCGGTCGGTGACGATCACTACGCGTGGATGGTCTGCCTGCAGCTCCAGCAGCAAATATTTCGCCACCATCACCATGGTCAGACTTTTTCCGCTGCCCTGTGTATGCCAGATTACACCGCCGCGCCGATTTCCTTTTTCATCACGCTGTTTGACTGTGTGCAGAATTTCCTTTACCGCAAAATATTGCTGATATCGGCAGATCTTTTTCACATTGTAGTCAAACAGCACGAAATACTTTGTCAGTTCCAACAAACGGACCGGTGTAAACAGGGAAACAATATCTTTATCCTGCACCGTTGGTGTCCGATCCAGGATCAGCTGAGCCATTTTCCGGTTCAGGAAATCTGCATCTTGCTCTTTCCAGATGCTCCAAAACTTTTCGGTGTTCCCGTTGTTGCATAGCGTACCTCGTTTTTATTGGTCGCCATTACGATCTGCGCAAACGCATAAAGCTGGGGGATATAGTGAGGCTGCTGGTTACGGCAGGTTTGCTCAATGGCCTGTTCCACCGGGATATCCGGTGCCTTGCACTCAATCACCGCAAACGGAATTCCATTGACAAACAGCACGATGTCCGGGCGGGCATCATGCTGTCCATCGGCGCTTTCCACCGCAAATTCTTCCGTGACATGGTAAAGGTTCTGCGTCGGGTCCTCCCAGTCAATGTACTTCAAGTTGAAGTTCAGCAGCCTTCCTTCGCCTACAGTTTCGGGATAGCTTTTGCCCAGCATAAGCGCATCATAGATTTTTTCGCTGGTGCGCACAAGGCCGTCCGTCAGCGGTATTTCCAGATCATCCATGGCGTGCTCAATGTTGACTGCAGAAAATTCATTTTCCACACCGCCATAGGTATAGCGGTTCAGTTTCCGCAGCTGACCGCGCAGCACATCCCGCAACAGCACCCGGTAGCCGCTTCCGCGCTGCTGACGGCATTCTTCCGGGGAGAGATATGTATACCCCATGGCCTGCAGCAGTTCCAGCGCAGGCTTTTTGCTGATGTTGGCTTCGGAGTAAATGGATTTATCGAGGTTCATGTTGACCTCCTTATTTTTTGACAACTGTATCAAATGTCATCTTTTCAAATGCAATATCATTTGTTTTCAGAATACGTTGCTTAGTGGTGTCAATCGTAATAATATTTTCATTTATTTCGGCTTTCTCAAGGATATAGGTGTCTTCGCTGTGGAAAATAATAGCTTCGTTTTGGTTTTCATTTGTAAAAATATAAAATGTTTTCTTTGAGACGGCAGTTGCGTATCCATCTAACGGCATCAAAATCAACACCATTAGAAGAAGAATGATACCAAGCAACAGAACTGACGTAAAATCAAATTTAAAACTCTGTTGATTTTTTTTTTCATATTGTTCACTTTCCAACTGCTTCATCTTTTCGATTTGTTCAAAGAAATCCAACTCGTCTTTACCCGCTATGATTTTATCTGTGCTTTCACTAATTGATTTTCGTTGATTTCTTGTTCTCCAATAGGCAAGGATTGATGATACAAGCAGTGAGCAGATGCTCAATAAAAAGGCTACAAAATTCTCAGAGGTTGTAATCGCTGCTTTTGATAGCCACATTGTAATGAAGAGAATGAGTTCCGCAGCTGCGTAATGAACGAAAAATATCCCTCGCCACACCCAAAGTTCTCTTCTATTTCCTTTTACTAAAGATTTTAGCAATTGCTCTTGTTCGTTTAATCCTTTTTGGGTTGTTTCAATTCCTTTCCAAACTTCAAAATCTTCCGCAGTTGATCTTTTATGGTTCCAAAACATTTTCTCGACTGAGGCAAGCTGCTTTTTTTCGGGCGCTGTACGCTTTCAAGAATGCTTTGATCTGTTTTTTAGCATAACGTGCAAATATTGAGTAGTGGTAGTGTTTCACAAAAGCACTTTCAATAATGGTACTGGTAAAAGAAACTGCAATAACCCATGCGATAGAATCTACCGCCAAATAAATGATATTTTTGGTTTCCAGCGCAGCATAAAGTTCGTCAATATTCCAATACTTCAGATAAGCAATATTGGAAAGGCATCCGGCATAGCTGATAATCACTGATATTATAGTTACGGCGGCTGAAACCAACGCAATTAAACTAGATCGATTTTTTCTGAGATATAATTTAAATTCATCTTTCTTAGAATTCATGTTTTCTGAAACATTTTCCATCTTGTTTACCCTCATGAGTTAAGTCAATAACAGCTGCATCAATGCTTTCTTCTTTTTGCTTTTCAGCCTCAATAGATTTTTGGAGCAGGTCAATTTCATGGTCGGCAGCGCTTAAAATTTCAACGATGGCCTTTTGCTCCAATTCACAAGGTAGATAGAGCACCATGTTTTTATAATCCTTGTAATAAACATGAGGTATCGTCGAACCATTGCTGTAAATTTGGAAATCAACTGCTGACATACAATAAAACAGATACAATAAATCTATATCGTTTGCAAAAATGCACCCTAATGTTCCTATTGTTGAAGATTTTTTCTTTGCAAAGCGCAACGCGACCAGCGCCTGCGCCATCTTTTACAATAGAAATATAAGGCTGTTCATTTTCATAGAAATCAATGTTTCCGAAGCACCCGCTTGCATCGTATACAGAGTACGGGCCACACCCTAAGTGGGATTCGTAAGTTTTAAATGATGCAGCAGATGCGCTATACTTGCTTACATTTTCAAGTTTTGCAAATTGCCACTCTCCATTAAATCCCGGCAACCGCTTTTTCCCGGTCAGCAACTGCTGCATCAGATATTTTTTCTGCTGCTGTTTTTGAGCAAGGAGCTTTTCTTTCAGCTCAATCACTTTGTCCTGTGTGGAGAGGATGGCAACGATTTTTTGCTGCTCGGGAAGGGTCGGCAGCTGACAAGTAATGGGCGTGAACGAATCCCAATATAAGCGAAGCCGAAAATCGGTGACACCGTAAGACTGTCGATGGATTACATGGATCATTCGGGGCGTTTTCATGCAGTAGTCCATGTACTCCGGCCATATTTTTTCATTAGGTTTTGCCACGATATACGCTGGACTTACAAGACCATCCGACCTTACAACGCCAATGGCTCCTTGCCATGCACGCATCATATTGAAAACAAGATCCCCCTTGCGAGCAGTCTTATACTGAGTTTTATCGGCGATTCGTTTTACCTTTTTCCAAGCTTGTCTTCGTCCAGTTCACCTTCGGAAACGCCTGCGTGAATGGAAACTGTTAAAATCGGAAGCGAAGGGTCGCCTTTTTCTTTTCGTTCCGTGTAAAGTTCACCGAGCGAATAAGTGTGTATTGTAGGTTGTTGCATATATGTTAGCCTTCCATATTTGGTATAGAGATTCAATTATTCTTCAAGCTCATTCGGCAACTCGTAGATAAACATTAAAAGCGATGATAAAAATGTTATAACCTTTTTGGTCTCTTCTTTTTTTCCTTTATGACAATTTCATGCTTTGCAACATTACCTGTTTTTCGGATATAGTCTACCCATTTCTTTCCGTTTGGAGGAATAAAATTATGTTCCTCCAAATAGTTCACATACTTGGCAAACGAAAGTCCTTCAACAGATCCCGGTTCCACAGCAATATGCATCAGCAGTGTTCTTGCAATCATCTGCGAAGCTGTATAACATTGATTCGCGTAACAAGTACGGCATTCATCATACAGTTTCGCTATACCATCCGGAAGATTCTTGATAGTTCTTCCCCAAAGCTCTCCTGGAATAGTTTCCTTGGTTTCAGTATAGAAGATTGTAGGGCAGCCACATAATGGACATTTATAAACCGTTGCCAAACATCTTCCATAATGGGAGGGGGCATTGTCTGCAATATAAACTATGTTAAACCCATCATTTGGAGCAATGGTGTTCTCGCAATAGCCACATTTGATAGACCGCACTTTGATTCCATCTGATTGAGAAAAATGAATGTTGCTTGACTCAAGCCCTTTGAAAATGTTCTTCATTTGGTTCGGCCTTTCTTAAATCTATTTTAAGCTGCAAAGAAAACATTGGTTACAACCCTAACTCATCCAAATACTTTTTCATCTGCTCCTGTACCTGTGCCAGCTCAGCTTCGATATCCGCAATTTTTTTCTTCACCGCCTGAATATCCACCGGAGCTTCCTCTTCAAAAGTATCCACATAGCGGGGAATGTTCAGATTGTAGTCGTTCTCCCGGATTTCATCCAGCGTCGCACGATAGCTGTATTTCGGCACGGTTTCACGCTTTTTATAGGCATCCACAATTTTCTGGATGTCCGTGTCCCGCAGAAGGTTCTGGTTTTTGCCCTTTTCGAAGTTGCCCTCTGCGGAAGCGTCGATGAACAGAACATTATCGACACCTCGGCTAATGCGATCCTTGCGGAACACCAGAATGCAGGCCGGAATACCCGTGCCATAAAACAGGTTGGCAGGCAGACCGATCACAGCATCCAGAAGGTTGTGTTCAACAATCTGGCGGCGAATTTTGACCTCACTTACGCCGGGAACAGTACACCGTGGGGCAGCACGACAGCCATCCGGCCATGACTGCGGTCAAGGCTGTTGAGCATATGCAGAACAAAGGCATAATCACCCTTGGAAGATGGTGGAACGCCCCAATCAAAGCGCCCCCATGGGTCCAGAGAAGCGTTCATTTTTTCCGGCTTTTTCCCTTGGCATCCAGAACCGCATTGGAAAGGAAGCCGCTGTCCCATTTGTCCAAACTGAATGGCGGGTTTGCTACAACGCACTGGAACAACATCAGATTATCGTTTTCGATGTTCTGCGGATTGCTCAGGGTATCGCCCTGCCAGATGCGGGCATCGTCTACCTCGTGCAGGAACATATTCATCTTGCACAGAGCCCATGTCTGTGCGTTTAATTCCTGACCGTAAACTGCCACTTTTCCGTCCGGCACGCGCTTGCATGCCTTGAGCAGGAGTCCACCGCTGCCGCAGGTCGGGTCATAGATACGGTCGTTTTCCTGCGGATCTACCAATGGCGCGGCCAGTTCGGAGACCTTGCTGGGCGGAAAGAACTCTCCGCCCTTCTTGCCGGCGTCCGAAGCAAAGTTGCCGATCATATATTCATAGGCGTCACCAATGATGTCGGAACCGTCCAGCGCAGAAGAACGCAGGTCAAGTCCGTGGAAGTCTTCCAGCAGGTTGCAGAGGGTCGCATTTTTTGCCTTGATGTCTGTACCAAAGTCCACATTGGAGTTGAAATCGATGGAGCGAAACACGTTCCGAAGCTTGCTGCTGTTATGATCTTCAATAGAAGCCAGTGCCGTGTTGATCTTCAGCCCGATTTCGGAATCATGGCGATTTTTATAAAGGTACCCAAACGTAGATGTATCGTCCAGCTTAAAGCGCTCCCGGCTCATGGCACGCTCGACACGGCGTTCATCACCGTCGTATTGCTCCCGGTATTGCTCTCGCTTTTCCTCCGAAACGTCGCTCAGATATTTTACGAACAGCATGGAAAGAATGTAGTCCTTATAACGGGAACTGTCAATTTTACCGCGAAAGCTGTCGCAGGCGTTCCAAAGAACGCGTTCGATTTCCGATTTTGTCGTCATAGTCGTTATCCTTTCCTCTGTGCGTGATTCATTTGTTCCAGCATCGCCTCATAGCAGCTTCGCTTTTCAACTTCCAACTTACGCAGAAGGCGTAGTTCCTGCTGTGCCAGCAAGCGAAGCGCTTCCATCTGGCGTTGTATTTCCGGCGATGGCAGCTGAAGCTCCAAGCGGCAAAAATACCTTGCGTTTACGGAGCTGATCATACTTTTGGTGGTATTTTGATAGATCTGCCTTTTTGCCTTCGGCGTGTTCAGATACCAATAAAGATACCCCGGCACAAGCTCTGTTCCCCGAATGCGAATTACAATAAAATTCGACGTGATCACCAAGTTGCGTGTGGTGTCGTCAATCAAAACTGCTGTGTAGGGGGGCAGTCAAGCGCACTACAATGTCATTTGGCTGCGTCAGATAGTCCATGGACAATGGTTCTTTCGCAAAGTACGGCTCCAATTCAGCAGGATCAATCTCACCTTCCGCTTTTACCGCCCGTAGACTAAGTTGGTGGTATCGTATCGCCTGTGGGGAGTCGGCGCTTGCCTGTTTTCGAGAAAGGACAAGTCCGCTACGGATATCTGCAATTTCTCCAAGATTCATTTCACACCTCTGTTGTCACGTGCAATAAAGAACAAAATCTTTTTTGAAAAAGAAAGCCAGAGCGGATTTCACTCTGTCTCTGAGTTAAGTATACTCTGCTTTGATTATCAATGTCAAGTGCTTTTTACAAATTCTCACGTCATAATTAAAAATAACACTTTTTTGAGCTTATCAAATTTCATCGTTTCCCTGATTTGACCCACATGACACTATAGCATCGTAGAATTGGCTCGGATTTTTTATTTTGCTTCATTGTATACAACACATAGACTAAGAGGGTGGGTAACTTGGACTACGAGTCCATAAACTTTTTGCTGCGGAAACCGGTACACTGTTGTCAAAGGAGGCGAACAATATGCTGAAACTAAGCAGTCTCAAAATAGACCCCGAGTTTTCCGCTCAAATTTTGCCGCTGAGTTTTGAAGAGCTCCAGCAGCTTGAGCAGAACATCATTGCCGAGGGTCGTCTTCTGAATCCCATCATCACATGGAATGGCTACATTCTGGATGGGCACACCCGCTACCGCATCCTGAAAAAGCACGGCTTTATCAAGTTTGAAATGGAAGAAATCCAGCTTGCGAACAAGTACGAAGCGCTTGCATGGATCTGCAAAAAAATCAGCTTGGCCGCAGAAATCTCAGCCCGGAACGAAAGAAGTTTCTTCTGGGCAAAGAGTATGAATCAACCAAGCTGGCAGTGGGCGGGCAGCCCGGAAATTGCAATAAAGTAAATCGATGTGATCAAAATGATCACATCGATTCAGAAAAACGCACTTGCGAACGAATCGCCGTAGAACATGGTGTTGGGTCTGCGACGGTACGACGTGCCGAAAAGTACATGAACGCGGTCGGAAATCGTTGCAGAACTTCGCAAGCCGAAAAGTGAGCGAGATAGGCAGCTTGCTTCCTCTACAAAAAGCCCTTCCGTGAAGGTCGAATCTTTTGATGATGACGGAAGTCGATTTCTGATCGGCATTTCAAAAAAAGTACAAGGGCACAAAGGGGCACTGACCGAAAGTGATCAAAAAGCCCTAAAAAATCTGTTGAAGCACCTGCGGATCATTCCATCCACATCGCTGCGATTGAAGGTGCTTATGACGCCTTTATCGAGAATTGGGAACTCACGTTTCGTGAGTACCCAGATCTTCTGACAGGGCCGGAAAACTGGAAGCAAATTGAAAAGTATTCTGACAATCTGCAGCGCTATCTGGAATTTATCCGCTCGAAGCACTTGAAAATGCTGGAATCGCAGAGACAGGGAGGGTGATTGGCTTGTTTGATGATTTGACCGTTTGTACTCCGCTACCCCGGTATCTGCCATTTCCAAAGTTTTTGCTGGACGCCCAATTAAGCCATACAGCGAAGCTGCTGTACGCACTTCTGCTCGACCGGGCAACACTTTCCCGAAAAAAACAACTGGACCGATGAACAGGGCCGGATTTATGTGGTCTATCCGATTCCAAAGCTGGCACAAACCCTTGGGTGCAGCTTCTCCAGTATAACGCGTTCTCTTACAGAACTAACGAATGCCGGCCTTATTGAGCGGACTCGCAGCGGTTTTTCAAAGCCCAGCAGAATTTTTTCTCAAAATTCCGCATACAGCGCAAAAATGCGCTGCAACTCTGCGCATTTCTGGCTCATCAGACTGTGCAGAAATGACCAATATGATTGTGCAAAAATGCCCACCTAACTACCTGAATAAGAACCAACTGAGTTTTAACCACTCTACAGAACAAAGAAATGTTCCACTGTATGAATTTCGGGAAGGAGAAAGCTTATGACAAACGGCAAGACCGTTTTAGAATCGGTCATTCCCGCAGTTTCCAAATCGAATGGGGACTATTATGGCAAAGACGGCCTGCTTTATTGCGGAAAATGTCATACGCCAAAAGAAGCGTTCTTTGCAAAGAACTTTGTCCTGATGGGAAAAGAACAGGCATCCCGTAGATTGCCGGTGTCGTAAGATGGAGCGAGAGCAACAGGAAGTCGCTATTCGTCAGCAAACGCACAGCGAACTTGTCCGACGGTTGAAAGCAGGGGGCTTCTCGGATACGGCAATGCTCGACTGGAACTTTGAAAACGACGATGGTCGTGCCCCTCAAATGCATTACGCACACCGCTATGTGGAGCAATGGCAGACCATGCGTGCAGAGAACCTAGGACTGCTCCTCTGGGGCGGTGTTGGCACCGGCAAGAGTTTCCTTGCCGGGTGCATTGCA
>VOFC01003665.1_pt1 | contig 16322 bp, 29 predicted proteins | sample 5384161 | NCBI WGS metagenome assembly VOFC01 (sample SAMN12384722, study PRJNA508395) | human gut metagenome | isolation source: healthy gut B | host: Homo sapiens | reverse complement strand
GGTTCATCCGGGAGGGCTACTTTGAGAAACACCTGAACCGGATGCGCAACCACTACAAGGCCCAAAAGGCCGGCATCCTTCAGCAGCTGAAGGCCAGCCCCATCGCCGGCAGCATCTCAGTCCGGATGGAAAGGAGGGGCTGCACTTCCTGCTGGAGGTCCACGGGACTCTGGAGGACACCGATCTGATCCGGCTGGCCCGGCAGCGGGGGCTGCGCATTTCCTGCCTGTCCCAGTATTACCGACAGCAGCCCACCGCCAGCCACATCATTGTGGTCAACTATGCCGGTCTGCCCTCGGAGCGGTCCCAGGAGGCCTTCCGGCGGCTCATCGCCTGCATTGGGGATGCCCTGAAAGCCGACAAGTGACTTCCTTTTCACCCATTGATCTGACAGCAAAACCGCCCGCCCCGAATGGAAATCCGGGTGGGCGGTTTCGTCTGTTTGTTTTAGGGGTCAGGCGCCCTCTTTGGTGTGCTCCTGGCAGGCGGCGCAGTCGTGGCTGCAGGACCAGAGCTTCTCTGCGGTGGGGGTCCAGCGCTGGGCGTAGGGCTGGGTCTTTTCCGTCAGATGCTCCACGGACTCCGGGGACTGCAGGTCGGTGGAGTGGGCGCCGGTGCGCTCAATGATCTCCCGGATCTTCTCCGGGTTCTCCAGCATCGGGCACGGCCTCAGGTGGTTGCAGTTGAAGGGCTGGTTGTCGTGGTATGCCATGAACAGCGGGGAGGTCAGCACCTCCAGCAGCGACTTCTCCCGGATGTTGCTGTCGGAGTAGTGAATGAACACGCAGGGGTCCATATCACCGTTGGCATTGATGTGCAGAACCTGCGGCCGCCGGCAATACAGCCACCGACAAACTCCGCGTCGTTCTGGAAGTCCATCATGAACAGCGGCTTGGTGTGGCGGTACTCGTCCCGGATCTTGTGAGAGTTGTACTCCCGCTGCTCCGGGTGCGCAGCAGCTCCGGCTGGCGTCGTTGCCCACCGGCATGTAGTGGAAGAACCAGATGAAGTAGGCGCCCAGATCGATGAGTTTGTCCATAAAGGCCTCAGAGGTGATGGAGTCCATATTGGCGCTGGTGTAGCAGGCGGAGATGCCAAAGGGCAGGTGACGCTCTTTCAGCAGCTCCATGGCGTTTATGACCTTCTGATAGACGCCCTGGCCCCGGCGTGCTGTCGGTGGCCTCCTCAAAGCCTCCAGGGAGATGGCGGGGATGAAGTTTTTCACCCGCAGCATGTTGTCGGCAAATTCCTCGTCGATCAGGGTGGCGTTGGTGAAGCACAGGAAGACGCAGTCATTGTGCTTGTTGCACAGGGCAATCAGGTCATCCTTGCGCACCATGGGCTCGCCGCCGGTGTAGATATAGATGTAAACGCCCAAATCCTTGCCCTGGGTGATGATATTGTCGATCTCGTCAAAGGTCAGGTTGAGCTTTGTTGCCGTATTCCGCAGCCCAGCAGCCCACGCAGTGGAGGTTGCAGAAAAGGAGGTGGGGTCCAACAGAATGGCCCAGGGTACATTGCAATTGTACTTCTGGCGGATCTCCTCCTGGCGCTGCCAACCCACCAGGTTGCCGTTGACAATGAAGTTGGTGAACACGGTCTTGAGCACCTCATTGTCCACATTCTTCACCAAATTCACAATGAACTTGTGCCAGTTGTCGTTGGGGTCGTTGATGACCCGGCGGATGACCTCCCCGCTGCTTGGGAAAACTGTCGGGGCTGTCACTGGCAAACCGATCTACCCAGGCCATCAGCTTGGGCAGATTTTCCTCCGGGTCCTTTTCCAGATAGCTCAGGGCCTGACGGATGCCAAACGACTGCAGTGTTTGCTTGATTCCCATAAGAAAACTCCCTTCTGTGTCCCCCTTCCATCAGGTACAGCTCAGTGCCGGTACGGCACCCCTTAGGGTTGCAGGACAGAAGGGTAGAAAACTTGATCCATTTCAATTCTGATCTATACTATTTAGTATAGTGCCCCCTGCCCCAAAGAAATGGACAAAAAAAAGCGGAGTGTTCCAATTCTGACACTCTGGCTTTTTTGTTCAATTCCGTTGAAACTTGTCACTTCGAATCCGCCAGCTCCACACACCGGTCTGCCATCCAGTTTAATGCTGTCCTCAAAGAACCGGACCAGCTTTGTCCTGGAGAAAGGCCGCGTCACTGCGCATTCCTTCCCCACCCAGCTCAAAATAACCCGGTGACACCGTAGGTGAAGATGTCCAGCACAAACTGCCGGTCCTCCTGATTGACCAAGCGTCCCTGCCAGGGCCTCCTCAAAGGAGGTCTCCATCAGGGGGAGACAATCTTGCGCAGGATTCCTCCAGCTGAGGGCGATCCATGGACTGGTAGATATTCAGCAGCCAGCCCCGGTTTTCCGTGGCATAGTTCAGTGCAATGGCCACATCCCGGACCCAGATTCCTCCGTCCCTGTGGTTTTCGGTCAGTATTTTGCAGTCCTCCACCAACAGCCATTCCACCAGATCATAGATGTCGCGGAAGTGGTAGTAGAAGGTCTTGCGGCTGACCTGGGCCCCCGTCCGTCACATCCTGAATGGTGATATGCCCAGGGTGTGTTTTGCAGCAGTTTCTTCAACGCGTCCGCCATGGCCCGCTTGGTGAGATTTGTCATGAATCGCCTCTAATTTCTGCTTGGAATCCGGCCCCGCCGAATCAATGTGGTTATACTATCTGTATAGTATATTATACCAGTTTCCTTTGCTTTGGCAACTTCCCCGTAGTCCTTCAGGGCCGCCTTCACCGCCTCCTCCGCCAGAACGGAACAGTGGAGCTTCACCGGGGCAGGCCGTCCAGGGCCTCCACCACCGCCCGGTTGGTGAGGCCCATCGCCTCGGTGACCGGTTTGCCCTTGATGATCTCGGTGGCCATGGAGCTTGTGGCGATGGCGGCGCCGCAGCCGAAGGTCTTGAACTTCGCGTCGGTGACGGTGTCGTCCTCGTCAATTTTGAGGTAGATCTTCATGATGTCGCCGCACTTGGCGTTGCCCACTTCGCCCACGCCGTCGGCGTCTTCCATTTTGCCCATGTTCCGCGGGTTGCGGAAGTGGTCCATCACTTTCTCACTGTATAATTGCCATAGTCTCGCGCATCCTTTCTATCCGGTCCCGCCAGACGGGAGACATGTTGCATAAGTTCCCCACCACCATCTCCCGGGGATTTCCCGCAGCATGGTGTCCACCTCTGCCTCGGTGTTCTCCTCGCACCAAAGGACAGGCGCAGGGAGCCATGGGCCACCTCGTGGGGCCGGCCGATGGCCAGCAGGACGTGGGAGGGGTCCAGGGACCCCCGGAGGTGCAGGCGGACCCGGAGGAGGCGCAGATCCCCGGTCGTCCAGCCGCAGGAGGAGGGACTCCCCTCAATGCCCGCAAACAGACGTTGACGTTGCCCCGGCAGGCGGTGGTCCCAGTCCCCGTTGAGGGGACGTCGGGAATTTCCGCCAGGCCCCCTATCAGCTTGTCCCGCAGGGCGGTGACCCGGGCGGCGTTGCTCCTCCAGGTGGTCCAGGCGGTTTCAGGGCGGCGGCCATGCCCCAATTCCGGCCAGGTTTTCGGTGCCGGCCCGCTTGCCGGCGCTCCTGGGCGCCCCCTCGATCAGGGCCCAGGAAAATGCCCCGGCGACGTAGAGGGCGCCCACCCCTTTGGGGCCGTGGAACTTGTGGGCCGACAGAGAGCATGTCGATGTTCTGCGCCCCCACGTCGATGGCCAGGTGCCCGGCCGCCTGAACGGCGTCGGTGTGGAAGAGGACCCCCGCTCCCGGCAGATCCGCCCCGATCTCCCGATGGGCTGGATGGTGCCGATCTCATTGTTGGCGTACATGATGGTGACCAGGGCGGTGTCCTCCCGGAGGGCTGCCTCCAGCTCCTCCAGCCGCACCAGGCCGTCCTCATGCACCGGCAGGTAGGTGACCTCAAAGCCCTGCTGTTCCAATTTCTTCAGGGTGTGCAGCACCGCATGGTGCCGGGCCGGGCCCCCAGGCACTGGGCCACGGTGCGCCAGGCCTCATCCAGCAGCTGGTTGGCCTCCTGCCCTTTCCGATGCAGGCTGGAGGGGTTTCCGTAATATTCCGTCAGGCAGGGCATCATCGCCTCCAGGGCTGTCTTGCTCACCGAGGTGGTGGCCGCGTTGTCAAAATAGACGTTCATTGTGCTCCTCCTTTGTAATTCCCTATTGTAACCATAGGATATTATATAATACCCTATTTGTCAAGTAGGAATTTTAAAAAATAAAAAATCACCGCCCGGCTCTCTCCGGTGGCAGAGAGCCGGGCGGCGGTGCCGTCTTGTCAGGAGGGAATGCGGTCCAAAAGTCCTGGAGGGTATACTGATCCACATAATCGCTGATCACCCGGTCCATCCCCTCCCAAAACCAGAGGGTGACGCACTGATCACAGCGCTCGCACTGGTTGATCTCGCTTTGCAGACAGGTGATGGGGCCAGACTGCCCTCCACCGCCCGGAGCACATCCCCGATCCGGTAGTCCTTGGGGGGCCGGGTGAGCATATACCCCCTGGACGCCCTGAATGCTCTTGAGAAAGTCCGCCTTTATTGAGCTTGAGCACAATCTGTTCCAGATATTTTACACTGATACCCTGGCGGCTGGAAATCTCCTTCAGGAGACCACCGCCCCCTGGCCCTGTTGAGCGATGTCCAGCAGCAGCCGCAGCGCGTATCGGCCTTTGGTCGAAATCTTCATTGCAATCAACTCCAGCACATATTTTATCCGTTTTTCTCCAAAATGCAACCGTTTTGCTAGGCAAAACCTGAAACAGATCCGCTCCGGTCAAAATGTCCGCTTTTTCCGTTTGTGCTTGCCTTTTTTTGGGGCCGGAGTACAATAACAGTGTACTATGATATGGAGGTGACATGCCATGATTGATGAGACCGCCACCGGTTTTCAAACAATATGCGCCTGATCCAGGAGACGGTTCCCGGCAAACAGATTACCCTGGCCCACATCATCGCCAACCCGGACCCGGTGATTTACCGCAAGCTGGGCCTGGACCCCAAGCTGGATTACAGCAAGTCCGCCATCGGCATCGTCACCGTGACCCCAGTGAGACCAGCATCATCTGCGCCGACATCGCCATCAAGTCCACCGGGGTGGATCTGAGGCTTTGTGGACCGGTTCAGCGGCACCCTGATCTTCACCGGACTGGTCTCCCCAGGTGGAGCAGGCCATGGAGGATTTGTGCGACTACTGCCGGGACAAGCTGGGCTGCACCGTCTGCCCCATCACCAAGACCCTGACCGATATGCGGAAAATTATCTTTATGGGCCGCAGCGGCTCCGGCAAGACTACCCTGAAGCAGGCGCTCCGGGGGAGGGCATCCACTACGACAAGACCCAATACATCCACCACGGCGACGCCATCATTGATACCCCCGGCGAGTACTGCGAGAGCAAGCACCTGGGCCGGGCCCTGGCGCTCTATGCCTATGAGGCGGATGATGGTGGGTCTTTTGATCTCTTCCATTGAGGAGTTCTCCATCTACTCCCCAGGGGTCACCGCTTCCACCAACCGCGAGACCATCGGCATCGTCACCCAGATTGACCGGCCCGACGGGGACCCGGCCCGGGCGGAGCGTTGGCTGCGGCTGGCGGGCTGTGAAAAAATTTTCTATGTCAGCGCCAAGCAGGGCATCGGCCTGAAAGAACTGATGGATTATCTGGACACCGACGGCCCCGGGCCCGAGGACAAAAATAAAGCAAAAACAGACACGCCGGAGGCAAATCCGGCGTGTTTTTTGCATAGCACCGACTTTCGGGGGCAAACTGTCTCAGGAATGTTATTTGAGGAGGCACACGCCATGTTTGGAACCAACAGCCAGAATCGGGGCGGGATGCTGCGCCCCTTCCAGGAGCTGGAAAGCAGATCACCTCCAGCCTGCTGGGCCGGGCCCAAACTGGACTTTACACTGGATGTGAAGGATCAGGGGGAGGCCTATGTAACCTGCCGGGGCTGAAAAGGAGGATCTGTCCGTGACGCTGGAGGGGAAATTATCTGCACCATCTCTGCCCAGCGCAGCGGCCAGCGGAGGGAGGATGCATCCGGCAGCTATATCCGCCGGGAGCGGAACTACGGCAGTCTGAGCCGCACCTTGACATCTCTGAAGTGGATACCGAGGGATTACCGCCAGCTATCGGGCTGGGGTGCTCTCCCTGTGGCTGCCCAAAAGCACTGGGAGGGCCAGAACATCCGACAGGTGGAGATACACTGACCCGACACTTTCCCAAAAAAAGGGGCCCTTGGGTGGGCCCCCCTCTTCTGCTGAAAAGCCATAGGTTTGGGCAGTTTCACGGGGAATTCCGTCCTCCGCAGAGGACGGAACGAAATCGAATTCCGTCATTTTCGGGGACATGCGCCTCGAAAATGACACTTTGTTTTTGGAACGCCTTTGGCGCTCATCCCACTCGCCCTGAAACATGCTGCCAGCATGTTTCTATTTCGTCGTGGATCACCAGGAGATCTCCCATGTCAATTTTTTGGGCAGCATCCGATCCACGGCGAATTTGTCATTGTTTTCCTGCAAAGAGAGCCCACCACGTCATACTTGTGGTCGCAGGGCTGGTTCTCTTTTCCCATGACCGTGATGTGGTGATAGGCGCCGTACATGGCCGGACGCATCAGGTTGCAGGCGCAGGCGTCCACGCCGATGTAGTCCTTGTAGGTGTGCTTTTCCGATGGATGGCCCGGCCCCACGTCACCAGATGGCCGTAGGGCCCCAGCATGAACCGGCCCAGTTCGCCGATGTACAGCGCCACATCACCCATACCGGCGGGGACCAGGATCTCTTCATAGGCCCGGCGGCACGCCCCTCGCCGATGACAAGGATGTCGTTTTCCGGCTGGTCCGGGACGGTAGGGGATCCCGATGCCGCCGGAGAGGTTGATGAAGGTGATATGGCAGCCGGTCTCCGCCCAGCTCCGCCGCCAGTTGGAACAAAATGCGCGCCAGGGCGGGATAGTAGGCGTTGGAGAGGGTGTTGGAGGCCAGGAAGGCATGGATGCCGAACTCTTTGGCGCCCATGGCCTTCAGCACCCGGAAGCCCTCAAAGCGATCTGGGCCGGGTCATACCATACTTGGCATCGCCGGGTTGTCCATGACCTGGAAACCCTCCCGGGTCTCGCCCAGCTGGAACACGCCGCCGGGATTGTAGCGGCAGCAGATGGTCTCCGGAATATGGCCGATGGTCTCTTTCAGGAAGTCGATATGGGTGAAGTCATCCAGATTGATGGTGGCCCCCAGCTTGGCGGCCAGGGCAAACTCCTCGGCGGGGGTGTCGTTGGAGGAGAACATGATCTCATCCCCGGCAAAGCCGCAGCGGTCGCTCATCATCAGCTCCGTCAGAGAGGAGCAGTCCACGCCGCAGCCCTCCTCCTTCAGAATCTTCAGGATGCCGGGGTGGGAGCGGCCTTCACGGCGAAATACTCCCGGATAGCCGGGATTCCAGGCAAATGCCTTGTTCACCGCCCGGGCAGTGGCCCGATACCCGCCTCGTCGTAAAGATGAAAGGGCGTGGGATATTCCTTGCAGATGGCTTCCAGCTGATCCCGATTGACAAAAAGGTGTCTTGCTCATTTGTTTCTATAACTCCTTGCCTGGACATTGGCCCGTTTTTTCCTGAGTTACATGATAGCCGATTCCCTTTCTTTTGACAAGGCTTTCCGGCCCCGGATGGCAAACTTTTTAAAAACTGCAAATCCCCCCGCTTTCGCCCCGCCTCTTTGGTCAAAATTGCAAAACTTCAGGAAAATAACTTGCATTTTTGTGTGAATCACTCGTATACTAATAGTTACAATTTCATCGCTAGTCGAACTCTGCAGGGAGAACCGGGCCCCATCCAGGGCCCGTGCCGAAGGCATAACACGCTCAGGCGGCCCCAATGGTGGGGTCGGGGACTGCAGACGGATAGCACTCTGGAGAAGCCCGCCCCGCGCGGGTGCCGAAGGTGCAACATGGCGCAAAAAGCGCGCCATGAATCTCTCAGGCCAAAGGACAGAGCTGTCACCGCTGCCGTGGTCCCATTCTCTTTCAGATCGCGACGGCAAGGGCAACCGTTCTTTGGACAAGACCACAGAGAGAGGTGGTTTTGTCCATTTTCTTTTGCCCGTGACATTTGAAACTGTGTTCCAACCATTCACGAGGAGGTATTGTAACCATGTCTTTCGCAACGATCCTGGAAACCATTGACGGCTGGGTCTGGGGCCCGGTGATGCTGGTCATCCTGGTGGGCACCGGCATCTTCCTGACCCTGCGCACCAAATTCCTGCCCTGGCGCAACCTGGGCTACGCCATCAAGAGCACCCTGTCCAAGGAGGCCCGCACCACCCATCGGGGCACCGGCGACGTCTCCCCCTTCGCCTGCCTGTGCACCGCCCTGGCCGCCACCATCGGCACCGGCAACATTGCCGGCGTGGCCTCCCCCCCCCGCCGGCGGCCCCGGTGCCCTGGTCTGGATGTGGATCTCCGCCGCCTTCGGCATCTCGTCCAAGTTCACCGAGTGCGCTCTGGCCGTCAAGTACCGGATCACCAACGACAAGCAGGAGATGCTGGGCGGCCCCATGGTGTCCGCCGAGGTGGGCATCCCTGCCGTCTACGGAGGCAAAGTTCAAAGGGCCTGGGCAAGGTGCTGGGTATCCTGTTCGCCTTCTTCGCCGTGGTGGCCTCCTTCGGCATCGGCAACCTGACCCAGGGCAACTCCATCGCCGATGCCTTCCACAGCATCTGCGGCGTGCCCATGTGGATTGTGGGCATCATCGTGGGTCTGGCCACCCTGGTCATCGTTGTGGGCGGCCTGAAGTCCATCTCCAAGGTGTCCTCGGTGGTGGTCCCCGTCATGGCCATCTTCTACTTCGTGGGTGCCCTGATCGTCATCTGCTGCCATATCACCGCAGTCCCCGGTGCCTTCGTGGACATGTTCCGGATGGCCTTCTCCGTCAAGGCTGTGGGCGGCGGCGTGCCGGCAGCGTGGTGGCCTCCATGGCTCAGGCCATGAGCCTGGGCGTGGCCCGGGGCTGCTTTTCCCATGAGGCGGGCATGGGCTCCGCCGCCATCCCCGCCTCCGCCGCCACCACCGACAACCACGTCCGTCAGGGCTACATCAACTCCACCGGCACCTTCTGGGACACCTTCGTGGTGTGCACCGTCACCAGACTGTCCGTGCTGACCTCCGGTGTCATGGACCGGGTGGTGGTGGACGGCAAGGGTGCTTCAGGGCGCCTCCCTGACCATCGCCGCTTTCCAGTCCACCCTGGGCCCCATCGGCGCCTGGCTGGTGGCCATCTCCCCCTGGCCCTGTTCGCCTTCTCCACCATTCTGGGCTGGGAGTACCACGGCGAAAAGGCCCTGGAGTATCTGACCCGCTCCACCAAGGTGGCCATGCTCTACCGGCTGCTGTTCTCCGTCATCGCCTTCGTGGGCTGCGTGTCCGCCTTTGAGATCGCCTGGAACATCTCCGACATCCTCAACGCCCTGATGGTGGTGCCCAACGCCATCATCATGTGGATGCTGGTGGGCCCCCTGGTCAAGGATATGGACGCCTTCCAGCACATCAAGCGGAAGGAAAAGGCGGAAAAGCAGGCCGCCAAAAACTGAATCATTCTCCCGCGCCGCCCCCCCCGGCGCCGCTGTTTCAGCGGCGCCGGGGCTCATGTTTTGTCCTCCGGGACATACAGTAACCCCAAAGGGGGGAAGGCTGTGTTGCTGCAATGGAGTGAATGGATTTGGAGCATGGTGTTGCCGCTGCTGCTGGTGAGCGGGGTGTGTGGCTCACCCTGCGCACCCGGGGCTTTGCCCTGCCAACCTGGGCCGGGCCACCGCATTGTCTTTTCAAACCCGGCCGGGGTGCCCGGCCAGGCCAGCCCCTTCTCCTGCCTGTGCACCGCCCTGGCCTCCACCGTGGGCACCGGCAACATCGCCGGGGTGGCCTTTGCCCTCACCGCCGGCGGCCCCGGAGCCTGGTCTGGATGGATTTCCGCGGCGGTGGGCACCGCCGTCAAGTACGCCGAGTGCGCCCTGGCGGTCCAGTACCGGCGCACCAAGCCCGGGGGCGGCGTGCTGGGGGACCCATGGTTACCCTGACCCATCTGCCCCTGAAAAAGCTGGGGCTGGCCCTGGGAACAACCTACGCTCTGCTGGAGGGTGTGCTCCACCCTGACGGCGAGCAACCTGGTCCAGAGCAGCGCCATCTCCGCCGCTCTGACCCATCTGGCCGGAGTGCCCGCCCCTCTAACCGGGCCCTGGTGGGGGACACACCCTGGTCATTCTCTCTGGGGGTGTCTCCTCCATCACCCGTTTTTCCGCCGGCCTGGTGCCGGTGATGCTGAAACTCTATGTGCTGGGGGGCGGGGCGGTACTGCTGACCCACCCGAGCCAGACCGCGGCGGCCTTCAGGGGCCCTGCTGGGCCAGGCCTTCGATCTCCGGAGCATGGGGGCCGGGGCCTTTGGGGCCATGGTGCGGATCGGTGTGACCCGGGGCTGCTTCTCCAACGAGTCGGGCACCGGCAGCGCCGCCTTCTCCGCCGCCGTCACCACCACCGACCCGGTGCGTCAGGGGCTCATCAGCGCCACCGCCAACCTGTGGACACCGGCCTGATCTGCTCCGTCACCGGGCTGTCCATTCTGGCCGCCGGGGTCCTGGATTCCGGCCTCCAGGGGTGGCTCCTGACCATGGCCGCCTACCGCACCGGTCTGGGGCCGGTGGGGGGTGGATTGTGGGCATCTGTCTGGTGCTCTTTGCCTTCTCCACCCTGCCCGCCCTGGCCTTCCAGGGGAGCAGGCTCTGGCCTTCCTCACCCCCAGCCCCGGGCTGCGGCAAGCCACTACCGGCTGTGCTTTTCCCTGGTGGCCGCCCTGGGCTGCCTGCTCTCCATTGAACCCGCCCTGGCCGCCGCCGACCTCTTCAACGCCCTGCTCATCGCCGTCAATCTGATTCTCTCTGGGGCTAAAGCTCCCGCAGCGGTCCCAGGTTTGATTTGACCGCAAAAGTGCAGAACTGCTACAATAGCGGTGATTCATTCAAATAAAGGAGTTTCCCCACTATGAAGCAGATCCTGCTGGTGGCCCCTGGGGGGCGGCGTGGGGGCGGTGCCGCTACGGCCTCACCCTGCTGCCCATCAACGGCAAATTTCCTGTTCCACCCTGCTGGCCAACCTGGCCGGCGCCCTGATCATCGGCTTTCTGGCGGGCTGTGCGGCCCAGATATCCAAATTTCCTCCCGGAGCTCAACCTGCTGCTGAAAACAGGCTTCTGCGGAGGCTTCACCACCTTCTCCACCTTCAGCCTGGACACCGTCTCCCTGCTTCAGCAGCACCGGTATCTGGCCGGGTGGCTACGCCGCTCTGAGTCTGGCGGGCTGCCTGGCCGGGGGTGGTACTGGGACAGGCCCTGGCCCAACTGGTGTTTGACCGCTGAGGCGGCATTTGCCCGAAACGCCGGGGTTTTCCTTGTATCCCGGGCGAAAAAAATGGTATAATCCCAAAGATACAGAAGAGAACAGGAAAGGAGTCTTCCCTATGACCTACAAAAGAAGAATTCATCACCTTTATGGTGCGTTCCGGCGTGCTTACCTTTGGCGATTTTACCACCAAATCCGGACGCAAGACCCCTATTTCATCAACACCGGGAACTATAAAACAGGGGCCCAGGCCGCCAAGCTGGGTGACTACTATGCCGAGTGCATTCAGGAGCACATGGGGCCTGAGGTCACCGCCCTCTTCGGCCCCGCCTACAAGGGCATTCCTCTGGTGGTGGCCGCCGCCTCTTCCCCTGTACCGCAACTATCAGCGGGATCTGCCCTACTGCTTCAACCGCAAAGGAGGCCAAGGACCACGGCGAAGGCGGCAGCATGGTGGGCTACAAGCCCCAGGATGGCGACGTCATCGCCATCGTGGAGGACGTGGTCACCGCCGGCACCGCCGTCCGGGAGAGCATTGAGCTGTTCAAGTCCGTGGCTGACGTGAAGATGGCCTACCTCTTCGTCAGCGTGGACCGGATGGAGCAGGGGCACCAACAGTGCTCCACCCTGGACGAGCTGCGGGGAGGACTACGGAATCCAGGTCTACCCCATTGTCACCGTCCGGGAGATCATCTCCTTCCTGCACAACCGCCCCATCGACGGCAAGGTGTATATCGACGACGAGATGAAGGCCCGGATGGAGGCCTATCTGGCCCAGTACGGCGCGACAGTTTAACCGATTTTTCCCAGCAGGAGCGCCATGAAAGCGCTCCTGCTGTTTCTTTCCGGCAGAGAGGGGGAATACTATGTCCATCCATGAGGGGCCACCGGGCCCGGCTGAAGCAGCGCTTCGCCGAACACGGTGAGCGGGTCTTTGACGACCACCAGCTGTTGGAGCTGATGCTCTTTTACGCCGTGCCCCAGGGAGATGTAAACCCGCTGGCCCACCGGCTCATCAACCACTTCGGCTCCTTCGCCGCGGTGCTGGACGCCAAGCCTGAGGAGCTGCGGAAGGTCAAAGGGGTGGGCGATCACACCGCCCTGTTCCTGTCCATGTTCCCCCAGGTGCTCCGGCGCTATCTGGCCTCCAAGTCCGGCAGCAGAAGAGCAGATCTGCTCCGTCACCGACGCCGGGGGAGTTTCTGCTGCCCTACTTTTTCGGGGCCCGGAATGAGACCGTCTTTCTGCTCTGTCTGGACGCCAAAGGGCAAAGGTGCTCTCCTGCCGCTGCCTGGCCGAGGGCAGCCTGGACCGGGTGGGACTCAACTCCCGTCAGGTGGTGGAGACCGCCCTGGAAGACCGGGCCAGCTCCGTCATTCTGGCCCACAACCATATCAGCGGCCTGGCCACCCCCTCCCAGGCCGACGTGACCCTCACCCAGTCTCTGCGGCCCCTGCTGCGGTCCCTGGGCATTCATCTGCTGGACCATCTGATCATCGCCGACGGAGATTTCGTCTCTATGGTCCAGTCCGACTACTGCCGGCGGAGGATTCCCCCCGGACCCGTTGACATCGAACATTTGTTTCTGTAAAATGGACTCAAACTGGCAGGAGGAATGACCATGCCGAATTTTGAAGTTGTGAGCCCTTTCCAGCCCGCCGGCGACCAGCCCCAGGCCATCGAGGCCCCTGGCCCGGGGGTGGAGCTGGGCCTGGAGGAGCAGACACTGCTGGGCGTTACCGGCTCCGGCAAGACCTTCACTATGGCCAGCGTCATTGAAAAAGGGTCAACGTCCTACGCTGGTGCTGGCCCATAACAAGACCCTGGCCGCCCAACTGTGCGCCGAGTTCCGGGAGTTTTTCCCCACAACGCGGTGGAGTACTTCGTCTCCTACTATGACTACTATCAGCCCGAGGCCTATATCCCCCACACGGATACGTATATTGAGAAAGACGCTTCCGTGAACGATGAGATTGACCGCCTGCGCCTGTCCGCCACGGCGTCTCTGATGGAACGGCGGGATGTGATCGTGGTGTCATCGGTGTCCCTGCATCTACGGTCTGGGCGACCCCATCGACTTTGCCAACATGATGGTCTCCCTGCGGGTGGGGGCGGAAATCCCCCATCCGGGAGCTGCTGAACAAGCTGGTGGACATCCGCTATGAGCGCAATGACGTGGCCTTCGAGCGGAACATGTTCCGGGTCCGGGGGGACACGGTGGAGGTGTAGCCGGCCAACTGGAAGGATGTGGCCCTGCGCGTTGAATTCTTCGGCGATGAGATTGACCGGATCAGCGAGATCAATGTGGTTACCGGCGCGCCCACCCGCGTGCTGGACCACGTGGCCATCTACCCGGCCTCCCACTACGTGGCCTCCAAGGAGAAGATGGCCGCTGCCATCGACGAGATCTACCGGGAGCTGGACGAGCGGGTCAAATTCTTTGAGGACCAGGGCAAGGCCATGGAGGCCCAGCGGATCCCCAGCGCACCCTGTATGACATCGAGATGATGCGGGAGCTGGGCTACTGCACCGGCATTGAGAACTACAGCCGGGTCATCGCCGGCCGGCCGGCGGGCTCGCCCCCCCACACCCTGCTGGACTATTTCCCCAAGGACTTCCTCATGTTCATCGACGAATCCCACGTGACCCTGCCCCAGGTGCACGCCATGTACAACGGCGACCGGGCCCGGAAAAAGACCACCCTGGTGGACTACGGCTTCCGCCTGCCCTGCGCCTTTGACAACCGGCCGCTGAAATTTCCGGAGTTTAGCAGCGGGTCAACCAGGTGGTCTATGTGTCCGCTACCCCTGGGGAGTACGAGCGCACCCGCTCCGGCCAGATTGTGGAGCAGGTCATCCGGCCACCGGCCTGCTGGACCCCCGGTCGGGGAGGTGGGGCCGGTGAGAGGGGCAGATGGACGACCTGATCGGGGAGATCAACCCGCTCCGCCCGGAACGAGCGGGTGCTGGTTACCACCCTGACGAAGCGAATGGCTGAGGACCTGACCGCCTATCTCCAGGGGCAGGCATTAAAGTTCGGTATATGCACCACGACATCGACGCCATGGAGCGCATGGAGATCATCCGCGACCTCCGGCTGGGCGACTCGACGTGCTGGTGGGCATCAACCTCCTCCGTGAGGGACTGGACCTGCCAGAGGTGTCCCTGGTGGCCATTCTGGACGCCGATAAGGAGGGCTTCCTCCGCTCTGAGACCAGTCTGATACAGACCATCGGCCGCCCTCCATGCGCCGGGCCATTGACGACCGGAGCGGCGCCGCAAGCAGGATGACTACAACAAGGCCCACGGCATCGTCCTGAACCACCATCCGGAAGCGCTTGACGTCCGGGAGCTGCTGAGATTGCCCGCGGAGCCCGCCCAGCAGGATGCCAAACCGGTGAAGCAGATGACCAAGTTGAGCGGCTCCAGCTCATCGACAAGCTGGAGAAGCAGATGAAGGAGGCAGCGAAAATGCTGGAGTTCGAACTGGCCGGGGACCAGATCATCGAGCTGCGGGAGAAAATGCCAAAAGAGGGGGACTTCTGAATACAATGACCGGGGCTGTATGTTCTCCGGCCTGCCCCGGCGCCTTCGCCCGAGGCGAGGACCGGCGGGAGGCCCTGGCCAAAATGGCCGCCTTCTGCCGCCGGACCAGCCCCGGCCCCAAACTGCTCTGGTAAGATCACCCCAGGAGGTGTACCAGCCGGAGGTGGCGGTGGAGGACGCCGACGGCAATGTGCTGTTTGACACGGAGCGGCTCCCTGACGGCAGAGGAATATGCCTTGCTGCGGAGGCTGGTGCTGAAGTCCGCCCGGTGTCTGGACCAGCTTTATGAGGCCGGACGGATGCCCCGCTGGCCTCGGAGCGGCCACCTTTTACAACCAGTACCCCCAACACCGCCCGGCGCATGTTCGACCATGCCAGCGGCTGCACCGGCTACTATGTGGCGGGACTGGGGCTCAGTGACATTCTGCCGGGCTGCTACGAGACCCCGGCCCGGATCCACGCCAAGGCTATGTTCCGCCGCTCCCGGTCCAAGTGGGGTTTGGAAATTCCTGACCCCTTTCTGTTTACCTGAAGCAAACCAATGCCCATTCCGGGAGACGGAGGGCAACTTGTAATAACTGAGGTTTTTCCATTATGCAGGATCATATTTTTCGTCAAGGGCGCCCGCGCCAACAATCTGAAAAAATGTGGATGTCAGCATCCCCCGGGACAAACTGGTGGTGCTCACCGGTCTCAGCGGCTCGGGAAAATCCAGTCTGGCTTTCGACACCATCTACGCCGAGGGCCAGCGGCGGTATGTGGAGTCTCTGTCCTCCTATGCCCGTCAGTTTCTGGGCCAGATGGACAAGCCGGATGTGGACTATATAGACGGCCTCTCTCCGGCCATATCAATAGACCAGAAGACCACCTCCAAGAACCCACGGTCCACAGTAGGCACAGTCACCGAGATATACGACTACCTTCGTCTGCTTTGGGCCCGGGTGGGAGCACCCCATTGCCCCAACTGCGGCAAGGAGATCCACCGGCAGACCATCGACCAGATCATCGACCAGGTGTTGTCTCTGCCGGAGGGCCACCCGCATTCCAGGTGATGGCGCCGGTGATCCGGGGCAAGAAGGGCGAGCACGCCAAGGTCTTTGAGGACGCCCGCCGTCCCGGCTACGTCCGCTGCCGGGTGGACGGCAGCCTCTGAGAGCTCACCGAGGAGACAAGCTGGACAAAACAAAAAGCACAACATCGAGATTGTGGTGGACCGGCTGGTGATCCGGGACAACATTACCCAGCGGCTCACCGACTCGGTGGAGACCCCGCCTCCAACCTGTCCGGGAGGAATCGTGCTCATCAATCTGGTGAAGGAGGACCAGGATCTGCTGTTCTCCCAGAACTATGCCTGTGAGGACTGC
>VOFC01006962.1_pt1 | contig 16323 bp, 19 predicted proteins | sample 5384161 | NCBI WGS metagenome assembly VOFC01 (sample SAMN12384722, study PRJNA508395) | human gut metagenome | isolation source: healthy gut B | host: Homo sapiens | reverse complement strand
CATACGAATCATGGCACACGGCGCTTTCCACCGTCAATGCGGTCTACCTCATTTAAAACGGCAAAAAGCAAAGGGGATGTGTCTTAACGGCACATACCCCTTTTGTCAGCGACCCTTGTCCGGCAACTGCTATATTATTTGTTTCGTGAAACCTGTTTTATGGACAGCTGCCTCCGGGGTGCTTTTTGTTTATGATTCCTCGCCCTCGACGGGGTGGGGGCGGCCGGCGGCGTAGAGCTGGCGGCGGATCGCCGCGAACATGCGCTCGGCCATGTCGAGATAGCGCCGGATCTCGACCTCGTTGATCTCAAACGGCAGGTCGGTGGGGTAGCGCGTTTCGATGTACAGATCGTTGAGCGCCGCGCTCTCATCGAGGTACTCCGAGAAGCCGTCCGGGTCGAGCCGGATGGCCTGACGGCACAGATAGGTGAGGTTGTGGCCGTCGAAGTGCCTGCCCGTGCGGTAGAGCAGATAACCCTTTGAGAGCCTTTTTCGATGGCCTGCTGACAGTGGAAGGCGATATTGTAGGCGTCGCCTCCGTAGGTCAGCAGCAGGCGGGCGGATTGCAGATCACACAGCGCCTTATCCAGCCACTTGTAGTAGAAATGGCTGTCAGATCCGCCCTTTACGTCGTCTCGTCATAGATTACCTGCCCTTTCCGGGCGATCCATGCGGCATACGAGGTCTTGTCCGAAATCAGATCGTCCCATTCACCGATCGTGTAAACGCTCAGGCTGACCGGCACATCGACCGTGATCGCCAGATGCAGGTGGGGTGCGCACCGCGCGGGCGTCCGCATCATCGGGAAGGATGACGCAAAGGCTGAACGCCTTGAGCTTGTCGGTCGCCATGGTGCGCTTTTCCGCATAGAGAATGACTTTCCGGGGCGTGCACGCCGTGAGGATGTCGCGCACAGCCTGTTCGATGATCTCTGTCATTTAGGCTTCCTCCTTTTGCGGCAGGGGAGAGAGCGAGGCGAGCGCCTCGAAGTGAGGCCGGCCCTCTGCTTCGCCGCGGATATAGCGCGCGCCGTCCACGGTGCCGCAGAGCAGCGACACCTGCTCGCCGAAGGCGGTCTCGGCGGTGTAATTGACCTGAAGCGAGGACACGAAGCCCGGCTGCTTCTGGAGGTCAAGCGCATCTGAGATCAGTTCGACGACACGCACATTGTTGACATGGTTGTTGATGTCGAGGTCGGAATACTGAACGGGGTGGATATGATGCAGCCGCACATTGTCGCACGACAGCCTGGGCAGCGGGGCGAACAGCTCGCCGCTCGTGCACGACAGACAGCCCTGCGCGGCCGGGAGCGCGGTCGGACGCAGAATGCGGTGGGTCGACGGCTCGAGCGTGACCCACATGGACTGTGCCTCGCCTACCTGTACGTCGTCGATATAGAATGCGAAGCAGCGGTACCAGCTCGGCCCCTTGAAGCCGGGACACCAGGTCTCGCAGCGCACGCGCTCATACGGCAGCAGCGGCCGCGTGAGCGTGGCCTTGATGCGTGAGAGCACCCAGACCACGCCGAGCGCCGCAGGGCCGAGGCCGAGCGCCTCCGCGTGCACGGTGGCGGCGTCCTGCATCATGCTCCAGAGAAAGGACGGCTTTGCGATGCCGCGATTGTCGATGTGGCTGTAGCTGATCTCATATTCACGGGAAAGAAGCTCGACCATGGGAAACACCTCCGAAAAATCAGGCGAAAAGACTTGCGATGAGCGTCGAGAGCATGTTCAGCAGCGTGACCTGCTGCTGGGTGCAGCCGTCCGGCTCGTTCGTGCTCGGGGGCGCGGGATGCCCGGCATCCTTTGCCTTGTAGTGCGCGGTCAGCATGGCCGGGCAGCCGGCCACGCGCTCGAGCGAGGCATAGCTGAAATAGACCTCGCCCTGAATGTCGATGCTGTCGTCGAGCAGCGCGAGCTGACGCTCGAGCTCGGCCGTGCCGTACCAGACATCGCCCTCCTGCGCTTCAGCCGAGCGGTACGCGCCGAGACCGATATAGAGCGCAACGTCGCTCGTCGAGACCGCCTTCTGCCACCAGCGCACGAGCGCTTCGAAGTCGGCGGCCTTGTGGCCGATCTCCCAGTAGAGCTGCGGACAGATGTAATCGACCGTGCCGCGGCGGATCCATTCGAGCGAGTCGCAGTACAGCTCGCTGTAGGAGGACTGGCCGTGGGTGTCGCTGCCGCGGGAGTTCTCGGACTTGTTCGCCCAGAGACCGGCCGGGCTCACGCCGAAGGACAGCTCGGGGTCGAGCGTATGCAGCGTCTCGTCGAGCGAAGCGATGAGCGTGTTCACGTTGTCGCGGCGCCAGTCGTCGATGCTGCTGAAGTCCGCGCCGTAGCGTGCAAAGGTCGCTGCATCATTGAAATCCGTGCCGGGATAGAAGTAGTCGTCGAGATGGATGCCGTCCACATCATAATTGCGGACGATCTCGGCCGCGCCGTCCACGACGAGCTGCTGCACTGCCGGGAGACCGGGGTTAAAGTAGTAGTTGCCGTCGTATTCGACCACCCATTCAGGATGCTGGCGCGCCGGGCTGCTCTCGGGCAGGGCGTCAAGCTCCTCCCCTGCCGTTTCGCGTGATGCGGTAGGGGTTGATCCAGGCGTGCAGCTGAAGGCCGCGCTCATGCGCGCCCTCGACCCAGTACGCGAGCACATCAAAGTCCCCGTCGGGCGAAGCGCCGCAGTTGCCGCTGACGTAGCGGCTCTGGGGGAAAAGACCGGACCGGTAGAGCGCATCCGCCGAGGGACGCACCTGAAGAAAGACCGTGTTCAGGCCCATCGCCGCGATGTTGTCGAGCATGGTGTCCGCCTCGGCGGCAACGCGCCTGCGCGGTCATGCTGGCAGAGGACGGATAGTCGATGTTCGCTACGCTTGCGACCCAGACGCCGCGCATATTGTCCTGTGCGGTTGCGCCGCGCCGGCAAACGGCACGAGCATGGCGAGCACAAGTAAAAACCGAAAGTATACGTCGCTTGAGCATATTGTTCTCCTTTATATTTATCTGTATAGCATGCTTCTCTGGCTACATTATAGCACAGGGCGGACAAAAAAGCGAGGGGAAGAGAGAAATGGAAAAGCGTGTTTCCGCCCCGGCGCACGCGACGGAAAACCGTGCGTTTCGGAAAGAAAATGACCGCGTTCATGCAAACAGAAAGCACAGTGCACAAAAATCTCGATTATTCAGGAAGATTTCAGGAAAAACAAAGAAAAGTTAGGCAAAAGGTAAACAATGTATTGAAATACGCGCATGAAAACTCTGATAAAAATAAACAGGATTTTGGCGGAGTTTTTGTGCGAAGAGTGAAAAATGTTTAGTTCGTACAAAAATATGTTGCATAATACGGCAATAGTGCTATGATAATACGAGGGAAAAAACCAGAGGGTTTATATTCAGAGAGAAGGAGACGTGGCCTGCCATGTTACGATTTTTGGAAAGTATGCAGTTTATGCTGTTTGTTTTCTTCACCGCAGCATATGCGTATCAGATCGTCTACCTGTTCGTCGGTCTCATCGGCAAGGGCAGGGGCGGCAGAGAGAACGCGAAGCTGCATCGCTATGCGGCGGTCGTTGCGGCTCGAAACGAGTCGGCGGTCATCGCAAACCTTATCCGCACATTAAAGGAGCAGAACTATCCGTCAGAGCTGCTCGATATATACGTCATCGCGGACAACTGTACGGATAATACCGCCCAGATCTCGCGGCAGGCGGGCGCTTATGTCTACGAGCGCTTTAACAAGGTGCAGGTCGGCAAGGGCTACGCGCTCGAGTACCTGTTCCACCATATCTTCGAGGACAAGGGCGAGACGGCCTACGACGGCTTTTTTCGTGTTCGACGCGGACAACATCGTAGATCCGCAGTTCGTCCGTGAGATGAACAAGATGTACGATACCGGCGAGTATTCCGCACTGACCAGCTACCGCAATTCGCAGAACTTCTGCGCGAACTGGATCTCTGCGGGCTACGCGCTGTGGTTTTTGCGCGAAGCGCGCTTCCTCAACCGTCCGCGCACCCGTCTGGGCGTTAACTGCGCGGTCTCGGGCACCGGTTTTCTGGTCTCGGCGCAGGCTGTCCGCGAGGATGCCGGCTGGCCGTACCATCTGCTGACCGAGGACATCGAGTTTTCCATCGCCAGCGCGCCAAAGGGGCGCCGTATCGGCTACTGCGGCAAGGCGATCATCTATGACGAGCAGCCGACGCAGTTCCGCCAGTCGTGGGATCAGCGTCTGCGCTGGAGCAAGGGCTTCTATCAGGTCGACGCGAAGTATACCGGTTCTCTGCTGCGCGGCTGCACGAGCGGCGGCAGAAAGGGCATGAGCTGCTACGATATGCTGATGACGGTCGCGCCCTGCAACCTGTTCACCATCGCGGTGCTCGCGCTGTCCATCATCGTATGCGTGGCGAGCCTGACGCAGCCGGCCTTCATTACATACCGCGCGATGCGCGTCATCGGCCGCATTTTCTGGCTGACGCTGCGCGGCATCACGGCAAGCCTGTTCCTGTTCGGCGCAGCAACCATGGCCGCCGAATGGAAGCGCATCGCAGGCCCGGTGCACAAGAAGATCCTCTATACCTTCACGTTCCCGCTCTTCATGCTGACCTACGTTCCGATCTCGGTCGCAGCGCTCGTCGGCAAGGTCGAGTGGCGTCCGATCCGTCACGGCATCGCCTCCTCCAACTCCTCCATCGAGAGCTGAGAACCAGAATGAATATAGACAAACCGCCGGATGCAGCTGTATCCGGCGGTTTTTTGTTGACAGAGGGCGAAAAACTCTGTATAGTGGATGTTACATGGACAGAATGGATGTGTTTTTTGAATGCAGAAAAAGGTACTTTGCGCTGCATGATCTATCCGGCTTCGGGCGCTCGTCGCTCGTGCCGATCATATCGAAAAGCTGTCGGCGTTCGGCCATCAGTGCGTCCCGCTGCCGACGGCGGTCTTTTCCACGCACATGGCGATACCGGGCTGGGTCAAGAGCGACCTGACCGGGGAGATGCACCCGACCATCGACCAGTACGACCGTCTCGGTCTGCGGTTCGAGGCGGTGTATGCCGGCTTTCTCGGCTCGGCCTCTCAGATCGACAGCGTGCGCGAGGCGGCCGAGCGCCTCAAGGCGGAGAACGGTCTGACGCTCATCGACCCGGTCATGGGCGACAACGGCGAGGTGTACAGCAGCTATACGCCCGAAATGTGCACGCGGATGCGCGAGCTCTGTGCGATCGCGGACCTCATCACCCCGGAATACCACCGAGGCGGCGATCCTGCTCGGCCGCGACCCGGCGTCCGCGCCGCAGTCCGAGCGCGAGGCGGAGGAGGGATGCGCGCGCTCTATGAGGAGTACGGCGCGTCGGTCGTGCTGACCGGTCTGGACTACGAGCCGGGACGGGTCGGCTCGGGCTGTTTGGAAAACGGAGAGCTGACCATCAGCCTGCATGAGCGCATCGACTGCTATTATCCGGGAACGGGCGACGTGTTCGCCGCGGTCATGCTCGGCGCGCTGCTGGGCGGCGCAAAGCTGCGCGATGCCTGCGTCAAGGCCGGTGAGTTCGTGCGCGACACCATCGCCTACACCGCGCAGCAGGGGGACTGACCCGAACTTCGGCGTGCAGTTTGAAAAAGCTTTTACCATACCTTTGGCAGAAAAAAGGAGAGCCTGTGAAACCCTTTACGGTACACAGGCTCTTTTTTCGTTTACTTTCGCAGAAATTCCGGCAGGCGGCGGCGCGCCTCGACGCGGTAGATGCGCGAACCCTCCGAGGAGAACTTTTCCTCGTATTCGGTCATGACGTTGCCCCTCGAAGTCCGAGTTGTGCAGGTCGAGCGAGATGTTCTGGAGCAGCCAGCCGAACTGGCAGATCTCCTGAAGGCTCCACTCGAAAAAGCGCTGATTGTCGGTCTTGAAGCACAGATCGCCCTGCTGCCGCAGGATCTCATCATAGACCTCCAGATACGCGCGCCAGGTCAGACGGCGCTTGCGCTGGCGGTTGGGCGGCCACGGATCGGAGAAGTTCAGGTAGATGCGGTCGACCTCGGCCGGAGCGAATACCTCGCGCAGCTCGGCCGCGTCGAAGGAGACGAAGCGCAGATTGGGGAGCGGATGCTCCTCGCAGCGCTCGGCCGCCATGATGAGCGCGCCCTCCTCGCGCTCGACCGCGATGAAGTTTATGTCCGGGTGAAGCTCTGCCATGCCGATGGCGAAGCGGGCCCTTGCCGCAGCCGATCTCGAGGTGCAGCGGATTGTCGTTGCCGAACAGCGCACGCCACTTCTGCCGCGCAGCTGCTTGGGCTCAAAGACCATGACGTCCGCGCAGGCCGCGAAACGCACGTCCAGATTTTTTCTTCTTGCGCATTCTCATGCGTGATATATTCCCCTTTTATACAGCGTATATTTTTTGGTTCAGTGATTCCAACACTTTATTATAGCACAGACAGACGGCAGAGCACAATATAAAATGCGGAATTTGTTCGAAAACTGTAAAATCTGAGTAAAATGCACTTTGTGTGTTGGGAAACCTCGTGCAGCTGTGCTATAATGATAGTAATTCGGTGCACTAGTATATACGGCAACACCGCACAATGAAATCGCTTTTGTTCAACTATGCGGCATTGCCCTGAAAGCGGCGCACGGAATTGCTTCTGAGACAAAGGGGGGAGATAAATATGTTCAAACGTTCCCAGCGGCGTGCTTGCGCACGTCACTTCACTGCCTCGCCGCACGGCGTGGGCACCATGGGCAGGACGGCCTGCGAATTCATCGACTTCCTCGCGGACGCGCACCAGACCTACTGGCAGGTGCTGCCGCTCGGTCATACCGGCTTCGGTGATTCGCCGTACCAGTGCTTTTCGGCAGCGGCAGGCAATCCGTATCTGATCGACATGGATCTGCTCGTCGAGTACGGCCTGCTGACGGCGGACGAGGTGCGCCCGGCGATTTCAACGCCTTCGCCCGATGTGGCGGACTTCGAGCAGCTGGCCGATACGCGCTGGCCGCTGTTCCGCAAGGCGTATTCGCGCGTCACGCCCGAGATGAAGGCGGCTATCGCGGACTTCACCGAGGAGAACCGCGAATGGCTGCCCGATTACGCGCTGTTCATGGCGCTCAAGGAGGAGAAGTACCACCACGCGCCGGTCTATATGTGGCCGGAGGAGGACGTCTGCGACCGCAAGCCGGAGGCGCTCGCCCGCGTGACCGAGGAGCTGCGCGGTGAAATTGACTTCCGCATTTTCCTTCAGTATATCTTCTTCAAGCAGTGGAACGCGCTGCGCGCGCACGCAAAGGAAAGGGCATCCAGATCATCGGGGATATCCCAATCTATGTTTCCGCAGACTCCTCGGATGTGTGGACGCACCCGGCGCTGTTCAAGCTCAAGTATGACCTCAGCCCCAAGCTCGTCGCGGGCGTGCCGCCCGACTACTATTCCGCGACCGGTCAGCTCTGGGGCAACCCGGTCTACGACTGGGCGGCGCACAAAAAAGACCGGCTACGCCTGGTGGATCTGGCGCATGAAGAGCAATATGGCGCTGTTCGATGTCGTCCGTCTCGACCATTTCCGCGGCTTTCGCGGCCTACTGGGAGGTCGACGCGGCCGAGGACACCGCCATCAACGGCAAGTGGCGCAAAGGCCCGGGCATGGAGCTGTTCCGCGCCATCGAGAAGGCGCTCGGCCCCATTCCGCTCATCGCAGAGGATCTGGGCGTGCAGACCGACGAGGTGCGCGAGCTGTTCGCGCGAGCGGCTTCCCGGGCATGCGCGTGCTCATCTTCGGCTTCACCCCGGACTATGACAACGAGCACCTGCCGCATAACTACCTGCCGAACAGCATCGTCTACACCTCGACCCACGATTCGCAGACCGTCTGCGAGCAGATCATGGACATCTGCTCCGAGCCGGAGAAGCAGTTCGCCTACCGCTATCTGCGCACCTCGCACGCGGAGGCAATGGGCTGGAGCGCGATCAAGTGCGTCTGGGCATCCCCGGCGCATATCGCCATGACGACGCTTCAGGGCCTGCTGTCGCTCGGCGCGGACGCGCGCATGAACACCCCGGCGACCATCGGCGGCAAAACTGGCGCTGGCGCGTGCGTGCAGAGGCGCTCAACCCGACCGTAGCCGCGCTCCTCGGCGACATCATGCGCAAAACCTAATGCGCGGATAACGCATACCCCGGACACAGACAGGAAGAGGACAGCAAAAGACAATGAAGATGAAAATGCGATTTTTGATTTGGACGGAACGCTGCTCAACACGCTGGGCGACCTGTGCGACAGCGTCAACTGCGCGATCGTTCCGCGCGGCTTTCCGGCCGTAGACGCGCATCCGCATCGGCAACGGCGTACGCCGTCTGGTCGAGCGCAGCATTCCCGAGGAAAGCCGCACGGACGAGATGATCGACATCTGTCTGGCGGATTTCCGCGCGTTCTACGGCGAGCACATGATGAACCGCACGCATCCGTATGAGGGCATTGTTTCGGTGCTCGAAACGCTCAAGGAGAACGGCGTGACGGTCGGTGTGCTGTCGAACAAAGTACGATTCCGCCGCGAAAGCGCTGATTGAGCACTATTTCGGTGATTTAGTAAAGCATTACCTATGGCGAACGCCCGAATATCCCGCGCAAGCCGGATCCCGACAAGCGTTGCTGCAGCTGCTAGACGAGCTGGGCGGCGATAAGGAACACGACCCTCTACATCGGCGACAGTGCGACCGATATGCAGACCGCAGTAAACGCAGGACTGACCGCCATCGGTGTTGCCTGGGGATTTCGCTCGGCGGAGGAGCTGCGTGCATCCGGTGCGGACGCGCTTGCGTATGAGCCGAGCGATCTGCTGCCGCTGTTCGAGTATGGCGTGCCCGATGTGAGCAAGGCGGAGAAGGCTCTGACCGGCTACGGCTTCGGTTTCCACTATTTTGCAACAAAAGACGAGGCGGTTTCGCTACCTGAGAGACACCTGTGCAGGCAAATCCGTGTCGATGGGCGGCTCAATGACGATGAAGCAGCTTGGTTTTCCGGAGAACTTTGCGGACAGCACGGACGTGCACTGGCATTGGATCGACAAAGGGCGTGTACTGCCAGACGCCGGACGTTTACCTGTCTTCAGCGAACGGACTGAGCGAGACCGGGCGAGATCGTCAACATCGACGGCAAGTGCAACCGCGTGGCGGCCACGCTGTTCGGACCGAAGCGCTGCATTTTCGTGTGCGGCGTGAACAAGCTGCGTCCCGACCTGCAGAGCGCCCATCAAGCGGGCAAAAATATTGCCGCTCCGCTCAATGCCAAGCGGCTGAATAAAAAAACACCGTGTGCGGTTGACGGCAGATGTCACAACTGTAAAAAGTCCGGAGCGTATCTGCCGCGCCATGGTCATTCATATGGGCGTGCCGAGCGGATTTGAAAGCTGTGAGGTCGTGCTCATCGGCGAAAAAACTGGGATATTAAGGCAATACCGCATAATTGAACAAGAGTGATTTGCGAGTAAATTTTGCGTACTGACGAGGCACAGTTTTGCGGTAATACTGATGTATTACCGTGAAACTGCAACAAAGTCAGAGCACAAAATTTCCGCAAAGCACCGCCGCTTTAATTGTGCGGTGTTGCCTAACAAAAACCCGTGTATCTCTTGTGAAATACACGGGTTTAGTTTATCGAAAAAAGTTGAAATTTACTTCAATTGCGCGGCAGCGCGCATGAAAATAGAATTTGCTGTGCAAATTCGTAAAAAGCCGGACATGTATCTGGCTTTTTACACTTTAGAGGGGAGAAAGTTTCTGCATAGGAACTTTCGGACGACTTTGGAACCTGCGGTCCGTTCCTGCTTGTCGGCGAAACTGTAGTTTCGCGACAGCCGCAACCCGTGTATCTCTTGTGAAATACACGGGTTTTTGTTAAATGAGCACCTCAAACACCCATACCATCAGCGGCATGGTGAGGATGGAGAACAGCGTTGTGAGCACATACAGTGCACTGGAATACTCAGCATCGCGGTCGTAAAGCTGCGCCATCGAAGTAACCGTAGCGCACGCAGGCGTGATGCACGCGAGATACACGGTCAGCAGAATGCTGTGTCCATCCGGAATCCAGCTTGCCGCACCGATGACGCGAAGCAGCAGCACTGTGATAATCGGGCAGATAATCAGCCGCAGCAGCACAGGAACATAATGCCGACGGCGCATAAACAGCTGGCGGAGCGGCGTGTCCGCAATGACGATACCGGCCAGCAGCATGCCGATCGGGCCGACCATCGCGCCAAGCTGAGAAAACAAATCGTTCACCAGACCGGGCAGCGGCAGCCGCAGGATGAACAGTGCACCGCCGATCAAAATGGCGATGATATTGACATTGCCGATGATCTTTTTCCACTCAAAGCCGCGCGTACCGCAGAGCAGACTGCGGCAGTGCGTCCACAGGAGAACCTGCTGTACGACGAGGAACGCACAGGAATAGATCACATAATCCTCGCCAAGCAGTGCCCGCACCAGCGGAATGACCAGAATGCCCGCATTCGTGTAGATGATGCAGGTGCGCTCAATCACATCCAGCCGCAGCGGACGGCGCAGCAGCCGCGCCAGCAGAAGAAGCAGCGCGTGCAGCGCAATCGCCAGCGCAAAGGCGTACAGCAATCCGGTAACAACGGCAGGAGAGTAATCCACCTGAAAGGCGTTGATGATGACGCACGGCATAACCGCATACACCATCACGACCGACAGCACGCGGCTGTCCGCACTTTTGAGCAGCCGGACCTTGACGAGCACGCAGCCGATCAGAAGAATGAGAAACAGCTCTCGGCAATCTGCTGCGCTAAAATAAGACTGATTTGCATAATATCACTTTCACAGCAAAAGAAGAGGGAAAAAGTGGAGAGCATACCGCAGCCGGTGTTCTCTCCACTCTTCATTTGAATTGTATTTAGAACAGACCGGTGATCTTACCGTTGCTGTCTACGTCGATCTTCTCTGCAGCCGGAACCTTGGGCAGACCGGGCATGGTCATGATCGAGCCGGTCTCTACAACAACAAAGCCTGCACCGGCAGCCAGACGAGCGGTGCGCACGTTGACAACAAACTCGGTCGGGCGGCCGAGCAGCGATGCGTCATCGGAGAGCGAATACTGCGTCTTTGCAACGCAGACCGGCAGGTTGCCGTAGCCCATCTCGGTGATGTTTGCCAGCTCCTTCTTTGCGGCAGGCGCGATGGTCACGCCGAGTGCACCGTAAATCTCCTTGGCGATCTTGCGGATCTTGTCCTCGAGCGGGAGCGAATCCTCGTACAGCATGTGGAAGTCGGCCTTGCTCTCGTCAAGCACAGCCAGAACCTCGTCGGCCAGCGCCTGACCGCCTTCGCCGCCCTTGGCGAATACCTCGGACAGGGCAACGCGGACGCCGCGCTCTGCGCAGTGCTTTCGGATGAACTCCATCTCCTCGGCGGTATCGGTCGGGAATGCGTTGATGGCGACAACGACCGGCACGCCGAACTTCTTCATGTTGTCCAGATGGGCGTCGAGGTTGCAGATGCCGCGCTTCAGCGCATCCATGTTCGGCTGGTTGAGATCAGCCTTGGGTACGCCGCCGTTGTACTTGAGGGCGCGGACGGTCGCGACCAGAACGATGCAGTCCGGAGCCAGACCCGGCCTTGCGGCACTTGATGTCCATGAACTTCTCTGCGCCGAGGTCTGCGCCGAAGCCGGCCTCGGTGATGGCGATGTCTGCGAGCTTCATCGCGAGACGGACGGGTCGCCTGAACACTGTTGCAGCCGTGTGCGATGTTCGCGAACGGGCCGCCGTGCATCAGGCCGGGCGTGCCCTCGAGCGTCTGAATCAGGTTCGGCTTGATGGCATCCTTCATCAGCGCCGTCATCGCGCCCTCTGCATGCAGGTCGCGCGCGTAGATCGGCTTGCCGGCGAAGGTGTACGCGACCAGAATATCTCCAAAGCGCTTTTTCAGGTCGTCGAGATCAGCGGCCAGACACAGGATAGCCATAACCTCGGATGCTACGGTGATCATGAAGTGATCCTCGCGCGGCACACCGTTTACCTTGCCGCCCAGACCGATGGTGATGTTGCGCAGCGCACGGTCGTTCATGTCCATTACGCGGGTGAACACAATGCGGCGCGGATCGATGCCGAGCAGATTGCCCTGCTGGATATGGTTGTCGAGCATGGCGGCGAGGAGATTGTTCGCTGCGCCGATGGCGTGCAAGTCGCCGGTGAAGTGCAGGTCGATGTCCTCCATCGGAACAACCTGCGCGTAGCCGCCGCCGGCCGCGCCGCCCTTGATTCCGAATACCGGGCCGAGCGACGGCTCGCGCAGTGCGATAATAGCGTTTTTGCCCTGTTTGCACAGTGCCTGACCCAGACCGACCGAGGTCGTGGTCTTGCCCTCACCGGCAGGCGTCGGGTTGATGGCGGTAACGAGGACCAGCTTGCCGTTTTCCTTGTCCTTCACCTTGGTCCACACGTCTGCGGACAGCTTTGCCTTGTACTTGCCGTACAGCTCCAGATCGTCGGCATCCAGACCGGCAGCAGCGGCAACCTCGGTGATCGGGCGCATCTGACAGCCCTGTGCGATTTCAATATCGGATAACATGAAATTCCTCCTCTATTTTGCAGCGGGTAACATAATATATTCATTATATCAATACTTCGTCCGGTTTTCCATACAAGCACGCGAAAAAACCGAAATTGTTACTCGCAAAGCGGGGTGTGTTGTGGTATCATATAGAAATGTAATTGAGAATGGAAAAATGAATAATGAAAATGAGTGTGGCAGTGCAAAATTTTATGCACTGCAAAAATACATCAAGTGCGCTTTTGTTCAATTATGCGATACCGGCGCGATTCTCAATTCTCAATTTTCCATTTTGAAAGGGAGGGGTTTGATGGACACTTTTTTCCATTGTACACTCTGTTACGCATTATATCAAAAACACCGACCTGTATCTGATGCTGCTGGGACTGGTCTGCTCGATCTACGGCATGCTCTCATTTACTCGGCAACGCTCAATCCGGTGACGGCGCTGGACGGCTCGACGAAAAACCTGTATGTACAGGGTGCCGCGATCATTCTCGGTCTGGCGGCGTTTGTCGCTGATGAGTCCTGATCGACTTGGAAAATCTGGGCGACCTATGGAAAATATTCGTGATCGGCAACATTCTGCTGCAGTTTCTGCTGTTTACGCCGCTCGGCACCGAGGTCAACGGCCAGCGTGCATGGCTCAATCTGGGCGTGACCAGCCTTCAGCCGGGCGAGCTCGGCAAGCTGATCTTCATCTTCACGATTGCCGCGCACATGACCGAAATCGGGGATCATATCACCGAATGGCGCGGACTGGTTTCGGTCGGTCTGCACACGCTGGTAATGATGGGGGCGGTCGTGCTCTCCTCGGGCGACTCCGGCATGGCGATCCAGTACCTGATGATCGCGGTCATTATGCTGTTCGCGGCCGGTCTGTCGCTCAAATGGATCGCGCTCGCTGCCGGCGTCGGTATGGCAAGCGTGCCGATCCTGTGGAATTATGTGCTCAAGGAATACCAGAAAACGCGAATCCTCGTGCTGTTTGACCCGTCGATTGACGTGGAACAGTCCCGACAGGCGACCTACGGCAAGATCGCCATCGGCTCGGGGCAGCTCACCGGTCAAGGCTGGACCAACGGCACGATGACGCAGCTCCAGTACGTCCCGGAGAACCAGACCGACTATATCTTTTCGGTCGCCGGTGAGGAGCTCGGCTTTCTCGGCTGCATGCTCATCATCATCCTGCTGATGGCGCTGATCATCCGCCTGTTTTATGTGTCCTACCGCGCGTCCACGCCGTTTTCGGCGCTGATTGCGGTCGGCGTTGGCGGCATGCTGCTGTTCCAGACGTTTATGAATATCTTTATGAATGTCGGTCTGCTGCCTGTCATGGGCCTGACGCTGCCGTTCTTCTCCTACGGTGGTACGTCCATCGTTACCATGTTCGCCGCGCTCGGCATCGCCGCAGGTGTCAGAATGCGGGAAAAGCCAAGCTGGCTGCAAAACTGATATGGGCATCCCGCCCTGCGCATACATTGAAAATGACAGAAGGGATTTTTTGCAAAATGACCAGACAACAAGCATGGGAGCTTCTTCGCAGGTACAACGCGGAGCCGTTCCATTTACGGCATGCGCTGACGGTTGAGGGCGTCATGCGCTGTTTTGCCGAGCAGCGCGGTTATGACTCGGAATTCTGGGGCATTGTCGGCCTGCTGCACGACATCGATTTCGAGCGCTGGCCGGAGCAGCACTGTGTCAAGGCGCCCGAGCTGCTGCGCGAGGGCGGTGCAGACGAGTATCATTCACGCGGTATGCAGCCACGGCTGGGCAATTTGCGTGGATATCAAGCCGGAGCACGAGATGGAAAAGCTGCTGTATGCAGCCGATGAGCTGACCGGGCTGATCGGTGCGGCGGCGCTCATGCGCCCGTCCAAGAGCGTGCAGGACATGGAGCTCAAGAGCCTGAAGAAGAAATACAAGGATAAAAAGTTCGCGGCAGGCTGCTCGCGTGAGGTCATCGAGCGCGGCGCGGAGCTGTGTGGACTGACGCTCGAGGAGCTGTGGCAGCAGACACTGGATGCCATGCGCTCCTGCGAGGATTCCATCAACAGGCAGATGGAAGAGATTTAACGAAATATTGTACTTATATGGAATAATCGGGGCATTTGTAATATTACAAATGCCTCGGTTTCGTCATATTTCGTTGAAATGTGCCATGTTTTGTGGTAAAATACCATCAAGAATGCCCACAGCGGGCATGCAGGAAAGCAACCCACCGGCGAAACAGCATGGAGGTTCAAGAATGCGTTTCAAACGAATGATCGCGGCATTGCTTAGTGCGGCGATATATGACAGCGGGTGCGGCAGCCGCAGAATTGCCGCAGGATGCCGCGGAGGCAGAGACCACAGCCGTCACGACCGAGACTGCCGCCGAGCGGGATCTGACACAGGATCTGCCGCAGGCGAGAGCAGTCGTCAGCGCGGCAAAGACCACGCACGCGTTTCAGCTCAACGGCAAGGCGGTGACCAATCCGGCAGGCGTACTTAATTAACAAGTATAATTATTTCAAGCTGCGCGATGTAGCGTATCTGCTGCGCAACAGCACCGCAGAGTTTGAGGTAGGCTGGGAGAAGTCCACCAACGTTATCACCCTGACGACCGGCAAGAACTACACCGCGGTCGGCGGAGAGCTGAACACGAAGGCACTGTCCAGCGCGCAGGCAAACCCACCACGGCTATCGTCAAGGTGAACGGCAAAAAGGTTTCGTTCGACGGTTACATCATCAACGGAAACAACTACTACAAGATTGCAGATATGGCGGCCGCACTCGGCTTTACGGCGGATTACGACGTACCCAGCCGCACGGTTTCGCTCAAAACACCGGCGCCTGCACCGACTCCGGCTTCGTTCACGACCGGCGTACCGCGTCAATGTCCATTCGGCGCTGACCGTGCGCAGCGGTCCGGGAACCGGCTATTCTGAGCTGGGCGAGTACGCAAAGGACGCACTGGTTATCGTGGACAAGCTGTCGAACGGCTGGGCGCACCTGCTGGACAGCGCAGGCGGCAGCGGCCGTTACTGCAGCGCAGACTATCTGGTGCGCGTAAGGGATTACAATGCGGCGGTCGATAAGGCATCGAGCCGACTGTCTCCCCAGCCGACTGTCTCCCCGAGCCGAGCACACCTTCGACGCCGAGCACACCTTCGACGCGCGAGTACACCTTCGACGCCGAGTAACTTCGACGCCAGTACACCGGTGAACGCCGACTGAGCCGACAACGCCGGACACGCCCGCCGAGACGTTCACAAGCGGCGTGTACCGTGTAACCGTGGGTTCCGAGCTGTCTGTTCGCTCGAGTCCGAGCACCTCCGGCACGCTGGTCGGCGTGCTGAAAAACGGCGCGGAAATCGCGGTTGACAGCATCAGCAACGGCTGGGCGCATATTATGGATAACTCTTCGGGCAGCGGCCGCTACTGCAGTGCGGCTTACCTGACGCGCGTGCGCGACTACGTCAGCGGCGACGAGGATAACGATCCGATACAGCCGCCGCGCACCTCGCACATTGACGGCGTGAAGACGGTCATTATCGACCCGGTCACGGCGGCAGCGATGTCGGCGCGAACAACGGCGGTTCGCTCGATGAGAAGCACGTCAACCTGTATGTGGCGCAGTACCTCAAGCAGTACCTTGAGGCAGCCGGTGCAAAGGTTATCATGGTGCGCGATACCCTTGAGGAAGGCAGCAGGCTGACGCTGCGCGGCGCTGTTATGAAACAACAGTATGCGTCCTCGGCGGACCTGTTCTTCAGTAT
>VOFC01002329.1_pt1 | contig 16331 bp, 22 predicted proteins | sample 5384161 | NCBI WGS metagenome assembly VOFC01 (sample SAMN12384722, study PRJNA508395) | human gut metagenome | isolation source: healthy gut B | host: Homo sapiens | reverse complement strand
GTGGTTTTCTGTTCATAAACTTCTGGTATCCTGTACACAACGAAACGAGAAAGAGGGAGCCTTATGAACGCATGCCATGCAAGCGCTCTCCCAGCTGAGCTAATCCCCCATTTTCCAGAAGCGGTGGCGTGAGAATGCTCAAACAAGAAATTTTCTATTTACGTTGCATCTTGGGGTTGTAACCAGAGTACCAGCCCCAGCTGAAATCCCCATAGCTGAGAGTTGTCAATAAGCTTTTTTTTTTTATTTTTTGTGAGCGACGCTGCGGCGGGTGCTGCGCTTGTAGTAGAACAGGTACTGCTGCACGATGCCGGCCTGCTGGCCGTAGGCGGGGAAGGGGTCGCGCCCGCCAAATTCCTCGTCGATGAGACGCTGGATCCAGACGTCGATGGGGGCCATCGCGGTGCGGCCATAGCCGAAGAGGCAGACACAGTTGGCGACTTTTTTGCCGACGCCGTCCAGCGAGCAGGCGGGAAAAGAGGGCGTCGTCGGGCAGCGCCGCCAGAGCACCGAGGTCGAGTGTGCCGCTGGAAGCCTGGCAGCGCGTTCTGATGTAGCGGGTGCGGTAGCCCAGCCCCAGCCCGTCAGCTGCGCTCAGAGAGGCCGCAGAGCTGCTGCGGGGTGGGGAAGAGGAAAACTTCATCGCCTTCGGCACTGAGCGGTTCGCCGCAGCACCGGGCAAGGCGTTCTACGGCGGTGCGGATGGCCGGAATGCTCTTTGCGCTGGGAGATAAGAAAGGTGATGAGCATTTCCATGGGTCCTGATGCAGGATTCGGATGCCCTGCCCGAAATCGAGCGATTTGTCCAGATAGCTGCTCTGTCCCGCCAAGCTGCACCGCAGCGCGGCATAGTTCCGGCCCAAATCAAAGTAGTTGGCCCAGCACTCCCCAATCCGAGCCATACCATGCAGCGTCGTATTGCCCAGCGCCCAGCGGAGTCAGATAAAGCGAGTGCGCCGCCGGAAAGAAAACGGTAGCGCCCGTCGGCCAGTTTCTGCGGCCGGAAGCACTGGCCGCTTTCGATGATTTGTCGAGGTCAAAGTCGTCCTGATGGTGACGAGCTGATGGGTAAGGGAACGGTATGCATGGAAAACTCCTTTTTGGAAAAATTGTGGCGATGCCCGATTCGCAGGTGGAAACTGATTTCTATCCGTACCCTTTGCGGGGAGGGCAACCTTGATGCTGAAAAGACCGGCGTGGTTGTAGAGGATTTCTATCTGCGCCCTCGGTGAAGAGGACGTCTTGGTTACGCCCCCGACGACGAAACCGCGATATGATTATTATGTTATTCTATCCACACCCTCCTCCGTGAGGGGGATGACTCCATGGCCGGGAAGGCTGCGGACGGTGTGATTTCTATCCACGCCCTCCGCGAGGAAAAGCGACCACCCAGGCCGCCCAGATCCAGCCCCGCATTTCTATCACGCCCTCCGCGAGGGGCGAATTACCCCGATGACGGGCAACGCACACGAATATTTCTATCCACGCCCTCCGCGAGCGAAGGTTACGGCCTGGCATCCCTGGGGCAACTTCATGCGGATTTCTATCCACGCCCTCCGCGAGAGGCGACAGTAACCGGCGCTGACCCGGCGACGCACCGAATTTCTATCCGCCCTCCGCGAGGCGGGCGACCTCCAATGACCTTGACATTGATGGACGTAGGCATTTCTATCCACGCCCCTCGCGAGGGGGCCCGTCGGACGGCCAGTTGACAAGGCCCCATTATATTTCTATCCACGCCCTCCGCGAGGCGACCCGCCATTCATCCATGAGCCGATGAACATATCGATTTCTATCCACGCCCTCCGCGAGGAGGGCGACACGACGGGATGTCCTGATGCCCTGGCGACGATTTCTATCCGCCCTCCGCGAGGAGGGCGACACAGTCAGGGACGGCTGTGCAAAGCATAGCAGGATTTCTATCCACGCCCTCCGCGAGGAGGGCGACACCATCAAAATTCTGGTTCAACTGCAACCCGGATTTCTATCCACGCCCTCCGCGAGGGCGGGCGACGCCACGGTCACGCAGCAGCCGCGCGGAACCTCGATATTTTATCCACGCCCTCCGCGAGGAGGGCGACGCGGTATGGGCTTTTGGGATTTGATTTTCAAAAATTTCTATCCACGCCCTCCGCGAGGAGGGCGACTTTCCGCTGTTGCGCCACTGGCCGATGCCGCGCAATTTCTATCCACGCCCTCCGCGAGGAGGGCGACCGCAAAAAGCATACGCAAATATTTTCAAGGGGGTATTTCTATCCACGCCCTCCGCGAGGAGGGGCGACTGTCCAACTTGTTTTAGATTTTACCATTTTATGGATTTCTATCCACGCCCTCCGCGAGGAGGGCGACTTTCCCATCGGCGGCAAGACCGAGACGGGCAAATTTCTATCCACGCCCTCCGCGAGGAGGGCGACCTGGCCGCTGTAGCAGGTCATGGCCCACTGTACATTTCTATCCACGCCCTCCGCGAGGAGGCGACGAAGGCAAGAGATGTTCAACAGATCACCCAGTCGGAATTTCTATCCACGCCCTCCGCGAGGGAGACCGACGGCGCAGCCGATGAGGGCAGCGCCCCGGCAATTTTCTATCCACGCCCTCCGCGAGGGGCGACCTTTCCGCTGTTGCGCCACTGGCCGATGCCGCGCAATTTCTATCCACGCCCTCCGCGAGGGGGGCGACAAACCTTCTGCACCTCTGCTTTGGGGTCGCCCTATTTTATCCACGCCCTCCGCGAGGAGGGCGACCGGGCAGATACAGAGATTCACTGGGCCATATTTCTATCCACGCCCTCCGCGAGGAGGGCGACCCATGCCGGGGTACTGCGGGTACTTCTCCAGCAGATTTCTATCCACGCCCTCCGCGAGGGGGCGACGTCTTTGTCCAGCCATCTGCGGCGCTGGATGAACGATTTTATCCACGCCCTCCGCGAGGAGGGCGACATGGTGGCGCACAGGCTGGCTCTCGCTCCATAGAATTTCTATCCACGCCCTCCGCGAGGAGGGCGACGCCAGGTCTGCGGCCAGATCACCAACCTTGTCACATTTCTATCCACGCCCTCCGCGAGGAGGGCGACACCTCATGCTGGTCGAAGCCTGTCACCAACATCATTTCTATCCACGCCCTCCGCGAGGGTGGGCGACTTTAAGGCCACTGGTATTTTGCCCTCATCCACGGCATTTCATCCACGCCCTCCGCGAGGGGGCGACAACTTTGCTCTACGGCGACCCACGCACCAAGAATTTCTATCCACGCCCTCCGCGAGGAGGGCGACAGCTCTCCCGGCATGGAAAAAGGCCGTCGAATTTCTATCCACGCCCTCCGCGAGGAGGGCGACCCACTGCGCACATCCATCCCGTGGGTGCCGGTTCATTTCTATCCACGCCCTCCGCGAGGGGGCGACCGACCCGCGAGTATTACTACGGCGGGCGCGAACAATTTTATCCACGCCCTCCGCGAGGAGGGCGACAAAGTCTTGGTCGCTACAGACGCGATAGAAAGTATTTCTATCCACGCCCTCCGGAGGGCGACCCCAAACACCAAAGAGCAAGTTGACATGGTGATTTCCATTTCTATCCACGCCCTCCGCGAGGAGGCGACCTTGTGTTGCCCTCGCTGCCCTCTCTGGTTGCGAATTTCTATCCACGCCCTCCGCGAGGGGGACCGAATGCCAGACCATTGCGAACGGTATGCGGAATTTCTATCCACGCCCTCCGCGAGGCGACGTATCCCTGCGGCTGGTATAAATTCTGTAGACATGGAATTTCTATCCGCCCTCCGCGAGGGGGCGACCTGAGGGTTGCCATGTGAGCTCCCGTCCGTATTTATTTCAATCCACGCTCTCCGCGAGGAGAGCGACCACCATTCGCCGCCCTAGAGGCAGCCGGACCCGGAATTTCTATCCACGCCCTCCGCGAGGAGGGCGACGATGGGTTCGACGCTCCACCAAGGTCGATATTTCTATCCACGCCCTCCGCGAGGCGACGAAAAAAAAGCCGTTCCGGGGGAACTGGATGCGCAAAATATTTCTATCCACGCCCTCCGCGAGGCGACGCGACAAAAGGCGCCTGCCAGCGTCGCTGAAAAATGCGTATTTCTATCCACGCCCTCCGCGAGGCGGCGACGCCAACCGATGGCGGCCACATCTGCCAGCACGGATTTCTATCCACGCCCTCCGCGAGGAGACCAGGTTGCCAAACTGCTGCTCGCTTGATGGCAACTTTCTTTATCCACGCCCTCCGCGAGGAGGCGACGGTAGGCGAAACCACCGCGAGGACCTTTGAGCATTTCTATCCACGCCCTCCGCGAGGGCGACCAGAAGCAAAGATTTGCAGGAAAACTTTTCGATTTTTCTATCCACGCCCTCCGCCGGAGGGCGACGATAACGCTCGGAGGGAGATGTGATGATTTCCATCGGGATGGCATCCAGTTCTATCCACGCCTCCGCGAGGAGGGCGACAATGCAGGAGGACGGTGCAACCAGCAACTCAATCTCCAGCTTTTTATCCACGCCCTCCGCGAGGAGGGCGACAGCAAAAACAGAGACAAAATCTCTATTTTCAAACAAATTATACAACATTCTGCACGAATTTAGAAGAGCTTTGATTTACAACGGATCAAAGAACTATCCAAATCATGCAAAAGACTCGAAAATCCGGTGCGAAGGTGCCGGAAAGATGCTGAGGACTCACCCTTCGCACCGGGGCGCAAAACTCAGAACAACAGCAGGCCGTCCTGCTCGAAGGGCGGATGAACGCCGATATGCTCCACCTTTGCTCTTATAGTTGTTGCCCAGCTGGTGAAGCGCAGGCTGTCCAGCGCGGGGTCGATGAGGGCCGTCAGCTCCGCCTTGAGAACGGCATACTGCGCGGCATCCAGCAGACACTCGAACACGGAGTTCTGCACCCGCTGGCCGTGGTCCACGCAGCGCTTGGCGACTTTGCGCAGACGTTTGCGCCCGGCAGGAGTTTCGGTGTTGACGTCGTAGGTGATAAGGACCAGCATACACATCCCTCACTTCCAGAAAAATGGCGGGTAAAGCTCCATATCGCCCCGCAGGGTGCGGGCCAGAAGCAGAGCCTGCACATAAGGCACGAGGCCCCACGGAAGCTTTTCGTTCAGGAACGGGTGGGTGATAGTCTCCTGCTTGCGGGTCTGCCACCCGCCCAGAAAGGCGCGGCGGCCCTCATCGGTGAGAAGGACGGCCCCGTTCTCCTGCTTCTGGAAATGCTTCGGCGTCATGATTTTCTGGTTGATGCAGGAGAGCACGAAGCGGTCGGCATAAACTGCACGCAGCTCTTCCATGAGGTCGAGGGCGAGGCTCCTGCGCCCGGGCCGGGCGCGGTGGAGAAAGCCGACATAGGGGTCGAGGCCCACACTCTGAAGAGCCGCCGTGCAGTCGGAGGCCAGAAGCGAATAAGCGAAGGAGAGCAGGGCATTGGTGTTGTCCAGCGGCGGGCGGCGGCTCCGGCCTGCGAAAGAAAAATCATCGTGCTGCTGCAGGATGAGTGAATCAAAGCAGTCGAAATACCGCTGTGCCGCCTCGCCCTCCAGACCGCGAAGCTGGTCGAGGTCGTCACACTGCTCGATGAGGGGGCAGCGCCGCCGCCAGCTGGGCGCTGGTGCGCTTCAGCTGCTCAACCGGTACGCGCTGGGGTGATCCCGGGTGGCGCGCTCCAACACCCAGCGGGCGTTGTAAACCTTGCCCAGGATGAAATTGCGCGCATAGAGACAGCTCTCTGCCTCGCTGTCTGCGATGCGGTACTGGGTCTGCCGCAGCAGGACGTTGCCCCGCTCTTCGCCTACGGCCCGGGCCAGAAAGCGGCCCCTGCGGGCTGAAAAAGCTCAAATCGACCCCGAGGCTGGCGCATTTGCCCATCAGGGCGGGGCTGGCCCCGGCATAGCTGAAGCAGACGATGCCCTCCAGCGTGTGGAGCGACCCGGCCAATTTCAGCCTTGTTGCAGAGCAGGACGATGTTCTCCCCCTCGAGGGAAAGGTAGGCGTCCTTGTTGAGGACGTAGAGCGTGTTCAGGAATTTCCTCATGGCACAGCCTCCTGCATCTCGTCCAGATGGGCGCGGAGATAGGCTTTCGGGTCGGCACGCTGATACAGCACGGGGGGATGCTGCACACCAGCATCTCTTCCAGAGCCATGGCCTGTGCGCAGAGCTGCAGCCGGTCAGCGTCGCTGGCCTTGGCGCGGCCATGCTTGTACTCGACAGGCATGGGCTTCCAGAGCCCTTCCGTGCTTTGCAGGGGGATGCCCTCCGGGTCGGCCCGAACTCGACGACATCGCAGTTTCCGCTCAGGCCCAGCCGACGGCTGACCACCTGCATCCCTCGGGTGATGAGCAGGCCGCCGCGCCGTTCGGTCTGGTTTGCGTCATGGCAGCGGGCGTGGTCGAGCTGGCCTTCGACGGTGCGGCGGTTCTCCGCCCACTGCTGTTCCAGATGGATGAGTGCCCACTGGCGGCGGCAGAAGCAGAAGTGCTGGATGCCCGACAGGGCAGCCAGTCGTCTGCGGCCGCCCATCAGGACAGCCTCTCGCAGGTGACTCCTTCCGGCAGAGTGTCTGCCACCGTGACGGTGTAGTCGCGGTAGCTGCGGGCGGCGCCCACATCGGGCTTGCGCTCGACGGTGACGGAGTCGAAGAGCTTGTAGGCCGGGGCATTGCCCAGCTCAGAATCGTGCTTTGAACACGATGAGCTCCCGCACGGCCATCTTGCCCCGGGCAGCGCTGTGGTCGTTCTCGAACATATTCAGGATGGCAGTCCACAGAAGCTTTAAATCATCCTCGGAGAAGCCGGTGGTCTTCCGGGCGAGGTTGGCCGAGACATAGCCCTCGGCGCGGTAGAGGGCGTAAGGCACGATGTGCTTGCGGCCCATCTCAGTACCCTTCTTCTCGGCATCGGCCTCGGTAGTGATGGCCACGCGGGTGATGGTGACTTCCTGCGGGACGATGGGGTCTACCGACCGGGCAAAGCTCAGCTGGACGGGGCCGCGCACCTGACCGCAGTTCAGCGCACCCTTTGACGAAGGTGGTCATGACAGCACCGAAGGTGCGGATGTCGAAGTAGTTCTCACATATAGTCCCGCAGCTTGGCATCGATGTCGGGGTCGGCTTTTTTGGCAGCTTTCAGGTCGGGGTCGATGCCCAGAGTTTTGATGGCCTCGGCGTCGCTGCGGTTGAGGGGAACGCCGTCCTTGATGAAAACATCATGTCGCAGCCTACCTGTGAATAGACAGGGTTGGCACTTTTAGCCCAGCACACAACAGCGGTAACATCATTCCCTTTTCCGATAATACGACAATGTTTTTTCGGTCAGACAATAGATAATTTAGTGCAGTCGTATGCGAATGCAGCGCTTGCTGACAGGAGCATTAGAACCTTTGTTCATGACCATAGGAACAAAAAGGCAGAAGCATTGAAAGAAACTAACGATGCACCAGAGCTTTGTGCGCCGGGGGGAAACCACTAATGTTGGGGTGGGTTCGCTCAATGGGGCCTTCTTTGCCAGTGACGAGGCATGGGTCCGATGAAGGCATCAGCACTATTGTTATTATAGTATTTTTCCCATGCAACTTGAATAATGTCGGATTCAATGGAAAAAATTCATGGTGTCCATTTTTTTGAGTCTTCATAGCCCAGAATTATGTTAGCATTTGAAGATATATTTTTCCATTGCTCAGCCACAACGGATGGGTAGCTGCTTTCAGCAGTGGACTCCAGTGATCGAAAAAGCGTATAGCTTTGGCAACGGAGAATCTACTCCATCTAGGATTGTGTGATGCAGGAAGAAGAAGCTTTGAAACATTCTATTGCACGTTCGGGTTTTCCTTTTTCATCTGCAACCTAATAAATAAGAGGATGTATCGCTCGTGGAACCAAGATTCATGAGTATCGCAATAAGCTATGAGCTGAGGCGGAGTCTATAACTTACCTTTGAAATTATCATCCCATCCAGGTGCGGATAAGACGCCTTTTGTCTCGAAGTGCTTCATAGTAAGATGTTAGTGCTTTTGAGTATCATAAACACCTACGTCCTGCGATTCCATCACGCCGTCCACCAGTTTTGCGCGGAAGAACTGGCTGCGGATGCCGGCCGGGTCAGTAATCGAGGCTGTGGAGCATGAAACCGCTGTCCTGCGTGGACCTTCAGCGCCGGAGCCGCCGCCCGGCCACTCCCGGAAGTTGGCCGGGAACTCCCGGCACCCGAAACAGGGGCTGGTGATAGCATCTGCCCCTGCGCAGGTGTCGGCGCAGGATGTCCTGAAACTTGCCGGGGTTGTCGCTGGGGGCGGCTTTGTCTTCGTCAAATCGAAGTGGCACTCTGATGACGTAGTGACATCCCAGGTGACCATCGCGCCCGCTGCTGGATGTCCTCGAGGTGTAGAGCACCGGCGGCGTGTGCCGCCCTTTGGCCGCACTGGGAGGGTGGCGGAGGACAGCAGGGTGGACTTGACCTCGGTTGCGCCGGATGTTGGTGAACTGGATGGGCCGCTGGGTGTACCTCGGACGCTTCGTCTCGGGGTCGAGGCCGAAGGGCTTGAGCAGATAGATGGCATCGATGGTGCAACCACCTCTATTCTTAAATTCATTAATGGATTAAAAATCTCTGAGCTAATAGTACCACAAAATTTAGAATGTCAATATGAATTTTCATTAATATATTATAATTGAAACTGAAAATACTTGTCAAAAGGGGATTTCCTTCTATAATAGAATATGTCACAAATATTTTGTGTGGGTTGAAATATTAATGGATACAGAAGTATCCGAAGAAAGCAACAGCAGGGAAGTAAAGCCTTTGCTGTTGCTTTTTTATTCTTAAGAGTTAAAAAACAAACCTCTTCCAGTTTCAACATCCAATTAAGACCGAGTTTCTGGCTGTATTGAGTTAAATCACTCAATATGGCAGAACCATCCGGTTCGAAAGTTCTAACATACCTGAATTATATAAAGATTGCCGCACTGCTCGCGGTAAGCGACAAAATCCACGTCCACGCCCGCCTCGATCAGAGGTCGACACGACGCGGCACGGTTCCCCCTCTTCAGCCGCTGGCGGATTTGCCAGCCGGGCGGCGAACTCCTCCTGCGGCAGGGGTGCCGAGGTCAGTCTTGTACTCGGCGTTGGAGAAGTCGGCCAGAACATTTTCTGCGCCCAGCAGGCCTCGAGAAGACGGCGGCGGTCTGGTCGATGATGGACATATAAGGGATGACATAGATGACCCGCTTCATCTTCTGGGCGGCGGCGTGCTCCAGCGCAAAGGCGAGGGAGGCGAAGGTCTTGCCGCCGCCGGTGGGTACGGTGAGGGTGTAGAGCCCCTGTGGCCGTGCGCGCCTTTTCGAGGCAGGCGCGGAGGACGGCGTTGCGCTGGACGCTGACGGGCGAGGGCGATTCGGCCCTGAGATAGCGCTGCGCCTGTGCCGAGACGATGTCCCGCAGCGCGGCGATGTCCGCGCCGCTGCCCCGGGGTGCGGCCTTGCCGTCCATGAAGGTCTCGGTGTCGATGAAGTCGGCGTCCACGAAGGCAGGAGTAGAGCATCCGGGTGAAGAACGCGAGGCTCAGCGGGTCGGCGCAGGCCCACGCGGGCGGCGTCGAGGCGGGGAGCGTTACTTCCTGCCAGCCGTCGTAGGGGGCTACCGGCTTCTTGCTCCGGCCAAACAGGGTGGCGTCGCCCGGGTCATCGGCGGGGCTCCCGCCGTCGGGCAGGCCGCCGTGGTGCCCGGCCACCGCGAAGGCGGCGTGGAGATGCTGGCGAACCCAGGCCTCCTGCGCCCCGGCGGTGGAGTGGTGGTCCACCTTGGGGCCGCCTTTGAGCCGCAGCTGGAAGGCGTCGCTGTATTTGCCGACGTCGTGAGCCACGCGGCAAATTCGGCCTCGCGCTGCGCCCCCGAAGGGGCTGCGAAGGAACCAGCCAGTCTGGCAGTGCCGGCGAGATGGTCGTAGACGGTCTGGGTGCGGGTGCCGTCCTCGCTGATGTGGGCAAGACGTATGGAGTGCTCCATAAAATGACCTCCTGACTCTGGTTTGCAATAAGGATACGCTTTTCAAAAAGCGGCTGTCAACAAAACGCGCTTTTCAACGAAAAATTCTGGGACTTTGCACAAAAAAGCAGACGGAAAAATCTGCAATGTGCCAAAGAAGAAAGAAAAACGAGTTTTTTCTTGTTTTTATGATAATGCAAATAATGTCCGATAAACTGGACTTTTGCTTATTTTTTCAGGCAAAAATGAAAAAGAGAGCTGCGTTTTCTGTAAAAAAATGAAGATGTTGTGTACAACAACACCGCATTAAGATGGAATTAAGGCAGGGTTAAGAAAACTGCAAGAAAAGTGCCGAGTTATTCCATCTGGGAATGGACTTTCGGGAAAATCAAGGCGAATATCCCCCTTTTCATTTGCTTAAATCTGTTGTATTATGAATAACAGATATGGAATCAGAGCAAAATGCGCCGCGATGAAGCGCAAACAGGAATGATAAAAAAAAAAAGGGCAATAGGGGAGAGCTACGATGGACGAAAAAGATTACGAGCTGCTGCACGCGCTGGACGAGACGCGCAACATCACCCACGCAGCGGACAAACTGTACATGACCCAGTCGGCACTTTCCAAGCGCATCAAGGCGCTGGAACAGGAGCTGGGGGTGGAGATCGTCCTGCGCTCGCGGCAGGGCATCCGCTTCACGCCGGCAGGTGAACAGGTGCTGCTCCACAGCGCCGCCGCCGCCGCCCGCGAGATGGAAAAAGATGCGCCGCCAGCTGGCTGCCATCCAGGGCGAAGCCTGCGGCACCCTGCGGGCCGGCATCTCGGTGAACTTCTCCTACTACCGCCTGCCCGAGGTGCTGACCGAGTACCACAAAGCCTACCCGAAGGTACGCCTCGACATCGCCACCGGCCACAGCCGGAACATCTACCAGCAGATGTTGGATTCTTCGCTGGACGTGGCAGTGCTGCGGGGCGAGTATCCGTGGGACGGCACCCAGTTCCTGCTCTCGCAGGAGAATATCTGCCTGATCTGCAGCGAGGAGAACAAGGACAGACCCATCTCCGATTACCTTTATATCGACCACAGCAGCGACGCCACCATCAGCGCCCAGATGGCCCGCTGGCGCTACGAGAACGGCGTGACCAACGATGTGGGCAATTTTGTGGTGGATAACATCATGGTCTGCCGCGAGATGGTGGAGCGGGGCCTCGGCTGGGCGCTGATGCCGGAAGTGGCGCTGGATAACTTCAAAGGATATGTCAAGCCTGCACCTTCGAGAACGGCGAGCCCTTCGTCCGGCGCACCTATATTTTCTGCCAGAGGAACGCAGCCGCCCTGCCGCAGGTGCAGCTCTTTATGGACATGCTCAAAAAGCACCGCTGAGAGGAGAAAAACATGGAAACGACTGTTTCGCTGGTCCAGATGCTGGATGCACGGGAGCGCCGGGTGCAGCATCAGCAGGAGCTGCTGGCCCGGTACCACAAGCCGCTCATCTGCTTTACCATGAATATCTGCGGCCCGATAAAGGATTCGCCCCTCATCCGGCGGGGCTTTGCGCGGGGGCGTCAGCTGCTGCGCCAGCAGTTTCTGCGGGCAAAGCTGACGCCGCTGTATCAGGACGCCGTCCGGGAAGTGACCGGCTGTGAGGCGTTCTATGTGCTGGACGCCGACCCGCTGACCATCAAGAAATTCACCACCGACATCGAGGACGCCACCCGCTGGGGCGGGCTGTTCGACATGGACGTCATCCGCCCGGACGGCCTCAAAGTGGACAGAGAAGAGCTAAACCTCGAAGGCCGCCGCTGTCTCATCTGCGGCGGGCCTGCTAAGGTGTGCAGCAGCCGCCGCATCCATACCGTGGCCAAACTGCAGGAAAAAACGACGGAGATCTTGACCGAGGCCCGGGACGCGCAGGACATTGCCGACGCGGCCCGTCTGGCCGTCCGCGCCCTGCTCTACGAAGTGACCACCACCCCGAAGCCCGGCCTTGTGGACCGGCGTAACAGCGGAAGCCATAAAGACATGGACGTCTTCACCTTCATGGACAGCGCCGCGGCACTCTATCCCTATTTTGAAGCCTGCGCCCAGACGGGCCGCGAGACGGCGGAACAGCCCGCGCCCGAGACATTCGCGGCCCTGCGGCCTCTGGGTTGTGAGGCCGAGGGCGAGATGCTGGACGCCACCGGCGGCGTGAACACGCACAAGGGCGCGGTCTTTTCGGTGGGCATCGTCTGCGCGGCGCTGGGACGCCTCGACCGCTCCCTCTGGGCCGAAGCAGCCCGTGTTCTGGCGGAAGTATCCGCAATGACGGCGGGCCTGACCGAGAAGGATTTTGCAGGCGTCACCGCCGAAAACGCCTCCACCGTGGGCCAGAAGCTTTATATTCAGTACGGTATCACTGGTGTGCGGGGGCAGGTGGAAGCTGGACTTCCCACGGTGCTGAATGTCGGTCTGCCGGTGCTGGAAGAGGGCCTTGCCAAGGGTTACGACTTCGACCGGGCGCCGGCGGCGGCGCACTGCTGGCCATCCTGGCCAACAGCACCGATACCAACATCATCGCCCGCTCGAGCCGGGGAGCGTCAGCTGGCCCTCACCGAAGAGCTGAAAGCCCTTCTCGCCCAGACGCCTTACCCGGATAAAGATGCCCTCGCGGCGCTGGATGACCGGTTCATTGCAGAAAATCTCTCGCCCGGCGGCAGTGCCGACCTGCTGGCGCTGACCTGGCTGCTCCATTTTGTTACTACTGAAGGGAATATCGATGAGTGAATATACCATTTCGCAGGTCTGTCCGACCGATAAAACCGTTCTGGCCCAAATCGACACACTGCTGAGTCAGGAGGGCATCCGCCGCGACGGCAATCTGGACTACATCTGCGCCATGTTCGACGAAGAATACAACGTCATCGGCACCGGCAGCTGCTTCGGCAACACCCTGCGGTGCTTCGCCGTCAGCAGCGCCCATCAGGGCGAGGGTCTGCTGAACCAGATCATCACCCACCTCATCGAGGTGCAGTGCGCGCGGGGGAATATGCATCTGTTTCTCTACACCAAGGTAAAAAGCTCCAAGTTTTTCGGCGACCTCGGCTTCTACGAGATCGCCCGGGTGGAGGATACCCTTTGTCTTCATGGAGAACCGCCGCGACGGTTTCGGGGCTTATCTGCGCGATCTGGAAAAGACCAGGGCCGAGGGCAAAAGTGCGGCCCTCGTCATGAACGCGAACCCTTTTACCCTCGGTCATCAATATCTTGTGGAAAAAGCTGCTGCCGCCTGCGACACGCTCCACCTGTTCGTGGTCAGTGAGGACGCCAGCCTCGTGCCTTTTGCCGTGCGCAGGAAGCTGGTGGAGGCGGGCGTGGCCCATCTGCCGAATGTGGTGCTCCACGACAGCGGCCCCTATATCATCTCGAATGCCACCTTCCCCAGCTACTTCCTGAAGGATGAGGCAGCTGTCATCGACGGCCACGCCCGGCTGGACCTTGCCGTCTTTACGAAAATCGCGGCGGCGCTGAACATCACTGCCCGCTATGTGGGCGAGGAGCCTGCCAGTCAGGTGACGGGGCTTTTTACAACCAGATCATGTGCGAGCAGCTGCCCAAAGCGGGTATCGAGTGTGTCGTTGTACCCCGCAAAGAAGCAAACGGCAAGGCCATCAGTGCTTCCACCGTCCGCCAGTGCCTGCAGAGCGGCGATTGGGATACCCTCGAGACGCTGCTGCCCAAGACCAGCCTCGACTATTTCCGCAGCCCGGAGGCAGAGCCGGTGCTGGCAGCAATGCCGTCAATGCAGAAATAGGGCAATGGCTCCTTTTTCTCTCTTTGTGGTCATGACAACGAAAGCGCAAACCGAAAAAAAGCAGACGCTGCACAAAGCGTCTGCTTTTGGTATCATTCAGTTTCCCCTGGAATGGTCTTCTCGGGCGGACCGGTAAATAATCGAAACAAAAAAAGCAGACGCTGCACAAAGCGTCTGCTTTTTTGGTATCATTTAGTTTGTGGTCTGGGTGGCGGACTGTATCATCTTCCAGACAGACTCGATGCTCTGGCGTATCTGAGCCAGCGTGGCGATGTCCTCGTCGCTCATCCGGGAAGCCGGGGGAGAGAGCACCGTCTTGGCAGAGGTCACCGTGCCGGTGAGCTGGATGTGGACGTTGTGGTCCGGGATGGTCAGCAACACATGGATGGGCGTGGTCTTCGAGAAGAGAGCGTCCGTCGAAAAGCCGAGCACGAGGGTCGTGCCGTCGGCTGCGGCGGGGAACTGATAGTAGCGGTAGCCGTCCCGCGCGGCGGAAGGAGAGGCTTTTTCAGCCCCTTGAGCGAGAGGGTGAAGCCGGAAAGCTCCTGCAGCTCGACCTTGTTCGTCTCGACGCCCAGTACGGCGGCAGCCTGCGTCTGGGAGATGTAGTCTCCGAGACTCCACTCCGGGCAGAAGAACGCTTGCGATGGAGAGTTTATCGGTGACAGCCTGACGCAGAACGGTGTAGAGCTGCCCGATGTCGAAGAGCGTCTCTTCCGAGTCGATATAGGCCCGGGTGAAGGGGGATGTCTTGACGGAATCGTCTTCGTTGAGCTGGTAGAAGGAAAGCTGCAGCTTTCCGGGCGCATACTGCCCGCTGATACTTCCGCTGGAAGCGTTTACCCGTTCGAGGATGTTCAGCAGCGGCGGCTTATCCGGGCTGTTGGGCGCTATCTCATACCGGAAGGTGAAGGATGCACCGGTTTGCAGAGCCGAGATTTTGCTGTGCAGCTGGAAAAAGACCACGCCCACAGCGGCCACTACAGCCACCAGCACGACCGCTAAAGCAACAAACAGTGGATTGACACGTTTTTTTTGGAGATGCCATCTGCAAGACCTCCTGTCATAGACTCTATGATTATAGCATACGAGCAGGCAGACAAAATGTCAAGCCGGAACTTGACGTTATCAGACGGTCAGCGTATACTGTCTGGTACGTCTTATATAAGGTAAAGGGAGGCAGAAATGAAAATAGCGATACTTGGCACCAGCGGCAGCGGAAAATCCACGCTGGCAAAGCGCCTGGGGGAAGATACGGCCTGCCGGTGCTCCATATGGATACCGTGCATTTCCTGCCCGGCTGGGTGGAGCGGCCCTTTGAGGAAGAAGAGGCCATCATCCGCCGCTTCCTCGACGAGAATGCAGGGGGCTGGGTCATCGACGGCAACTACACCAAGACCTGTTACGCCCGGCGGCTGGAAGAGGCCGATAAGGTGATTGTGCTCTGGTTTTCGCCGCTGGTCTGCCTCTGGCGGGCGGTACGGCGCTGGCAGCAGAACAAAGGCCGTGTGAGGGAGTCGTCTGCGCCCGGGTGCGAAGAAAAAAGATCGACGCGGAGTTTGTCCGCTGGATCCTCCACGATGGGCGTACAAAGCAAAAGTGGGCGAAGATGGAGAGGATCGGGGAAAAGTATCCGGAGAAATATGTATTGATTCGGAACCAGCGGGAGCTGGATGGGTTCTTAAAGGAACTTTGAACTGGTTCTCGCGCCGGTGGCGCGGGGGGCAGAGCGCTTTTTACGCGGGCTAAGTTCTCTTTTGCGTGCCAAAAGAGAACCAGAAAACCACCAGCGCCTGTGCGGGGGCAGAGCGCTTTTCATTACGGCTGGATCCACGAACCAGAAAAAGGGCTGCTCGCCCGCTGGACAGATCCCGAAGGAGCTTGTCGAAACGGAAAAATGCTAGCCGCTTCGCTAAACGCATTTTTCTCGTTTCTCCGATTTGCTGCTTCGCAGCTGGTGTTACGCTTTCTGCAGGGCGGTAACGTTCAGCAGAAGCGAACGTGAAATCTTCGGCGGAGCCGTAAATGGGAGAAACGCACAAAAAATGCGTTTAGCGAAGCGGCTAGCATTTTTCCGCTTCGACCTCATCTTCGGAATTGTTAAGGGCGAGCAGCCCTTAACTCGTTGCGGGGAGAGTGGAGTCCAGAAGAAAAAACCGGCCCCGCGCCACCAGCGCGAGAACCAACTCAGCCATCTTTCCATTATCTTTCTGTTTTGCTTTCGCCGTGGCCCTCTAAAGGGCCCAATTATATAATAATACCTGAAACAAAGGGTTTTGTCAAGCATTTTTTCAAAAAAGTTTGCATTTTTTCAAAAAGGACGCAGCTTCACGATGGACTAAAAATGGAACTCCCGATGCCTGCAAAACCTTGACGCAGGCGGCAAAAAGGGCTATGATGAGGGCAGAGAGCATGCAGAGCTGGTAAACTGCGGAAAAACAAAAGGAATTCAGGAGGAAAAACAGATGAATTATTCAGATGTTTTGGCCAATGCCCGGAGTGCATCGGCAAATACTGCAAGGCCTGCCCGGTGTGCAACGGCGTGGCCTGCA
>VOFC01000032.1_pt1 | contig 16359 bp, 32 predicted proteins | sample 5384161 | NCBI WGS metagenome assembly VOFC01 (sample SAMN12384722, study PRJNA508395) | human gut metagenome | isolation source: healthy gut B | host: Homo sapiens | reverse complement strand
CCATCAGAGTTGAGCGGTCAGGAAACTTGCCGGAGATCATATTCACAAAATTGATACCCGTTTGAGACTTTCCCGCTCGTTTCGGCATGGAGATCGTCAAAAGGCGCAGCTTCCCGTCCAGAACATCTTGAAACCCCTGCACCATCGGTCTGAGATAGTGCTTGCGTGGAGCATAAAACCGCTTTTCCGGCTTGCGGTCGAGTTCGATATAAGTCATGAAGGAGTCAAAATCATGGGGTGCTTCAAAGAGAAGACACCGCCGCCACTGTTCATAGAACTTCGCCCCGCCGCCACGGACTACCTGATCTGCGGAGAGTGCCAGCAGCTCCTTGTTCACCTTATGCGCCGCCGAGAAATCCTCGGTTTCCCACTCCCGGCACAGAAAAAAGGTCGCTGTACGCCCCGTTATCTCCCGGTCGCCGGTCGATCACGACTCGAATAGAGCCGGAGAGTTTTTCATAATTCATGTGCATTTCCTTTCCAATAAAAACGAGCTACCCGTGTATTTCTACACAGATAGCCCGTTATGGCTGTCACTCCTGCCCTTGCAGAAGCCGATTATAGAATTTTCGGTATCACAAACGCCAGAACCAGCAAAATAGAACTGATTATCAGGAAATACCCGATTACATTGAGAAAAAAACCTCATAGTGTCAGCCCTCATACTCCGAAATCGTCTTATTGTCCCAATCCAGAACCCCTAAATAGCCGCCCTCGGTGTCAGAATACAGCTCAACTGCTTTTTTCGTGTTCACTGTCTTCCATTTCACTTTGCCACGCCAGTTGAAATAGGCTTGGGTCTTGGTGTCAGGGATACCCGCCAGCTCTACATAGATGATCTGACGGTTTTCCATCGTCACATTGAGCTGTAAATCCTCGCTGTCATAGATTTTACCACAAATCACAGTCATTGGGTCATTGTCTACGATAGAAACATCATGAAAATCAGTCACGCCAATGGTATCGAACACTTCCCGATAGCTTGCGATCTCGTCATCGGTGAACCCGGCTTCGGAAAGAGCCGTATCCCACGCAACAGGTTCCGCCGAGTCCTTCTTAGAACACCCTGCCAGAAAGAAGACTACGATGACCGCCAGCCCTATCAGCCATGCCACTTTTTTCATTTCACCCAACCTTTCTTACCCCTCATTTACTTTCATAAAGATATTTATAGGCTTTATTCTTTTTGCTCGGAAGTATAGAACGAAACAAAGAAAAGTTGCTCTCCGGTTACATCGGATATTCCATAATTTCCAACATAGAATATATCATCACCGTAACCTGCCTGTTTGAGCATATCTATGTCTTCGCTGCGAAGTCCATAAAGATCTTTCATATTTAACACTCCGTCTTCAAAATAGGCTCATGAACCCCCTTGACCCAATTCATGTCGCCGTATTTATACATACCCTCGTACAGAGGACGGTTGCCAAGAATACTCTTGATGGTAGACACCTGAAACCGCTTGCCGGAACGGGTCTGGTATCCCGCCTTTTCCAGCAGCTCCGTGATACCCAGCATGGAAACGCCGTCCTCATGCTTCTCGAAGATGAACTTCACGATAGGAGCTTCCTGCTCGTCAATGGTGAGAACACCATCAACTACCTTGTAACCGTAGGGACGGCGACCACCGCTGTACCCGCCGCAGGAAGCCTTGATGGAACGACCCTTGCCGGTTCGTAGAGCGATGTTCTTCCGCTCCTGCTCTGCCACGAATTGAAGCAACGCACGGTAGATGTTGGCAAACTCGCTGCCCTCCGTGAAGCTCTCCTGCGTACTCAGAAGTTTGATGTTCTTCTTTTCCAGCACATACAGGTAGTAGAAGTACAGCTTGGTATCACGAGCCACACGGTCATTCTTGAATACGATCACCGCTTCATAGGGAGGATTGCTTACATCGTCCCCATAAAGGATTTCATTTAAGCCGGGGCGGTCATCTTTCGCACCACTGATTTCATCGACCTTCCAGTCTACGATGTTGTATCCGTTGTCGTTGGCGTAGAGAAGAATGGCCTGCTTCTGAACCTCGATACCGTATTTGTCATCATCGGCCTGTCGCTCGGTGGAGACTCGGATATAGCCGATTGCGTTTTTGAATGTCATCATAAGCTCACCTCTTGCATATAAGATAGCATAAGTAAATGTAATTGTCAATAGGTAAGTGTAAATAAGCCTTTTTATTTTTTGCGGGTATTTTTCACTTCACCCCGCCCTCGCTGCCGCTGGCATATCCCCCGCCCCCGGCACCCATTCACGCCGCCCAGATCAGGCCGAAAAAGCGCAAAAAATAACCGCCCCGGAATAGCACCGGGGCGGCGTTCACTTATTCAATTTCAATATTTCAATCAGGATTTGCACCGGCAGCAGGAGAACCAGAAGAATAAAATACATCAACCGTTCACCGCCCTTCGTGCGCTCCCTCTCGGCGTGAATTGGAGATCAACGGCGAGAGGTTGCACCCACTCCCACGCCCCGCCGCTCTTGGCCTGCCGAATGACCCAAGTATGCAGAAGCGCCAGCGGGTTATATTGGAGGGTGTAGCGGTAGCGGGTGCCGGTGGTGAACTCCTTCCCGGCGTGGTATTCCGTGAAAATGCGGGATTGTAGATTGATTGACAACATAGCTTCTTCCTCCTTCACCAGTTCCGACCCGTGGCGGCGATGTATGCGAGATTTTCCACCGCTTCGCCGTGCGTGATGTTCCATAGCCTGCGCAAATGCCCTCTCAGGCGCTCAGAAGCGCACCAGAGCGCCGGAAGCCCTTCCGGGGTCAAGTAATACACCGAGCCGCCAGCGTCCACCAGAAGCCGCTCAGGGGCTTTATAACGGTACTGCTGAAATACGCCGTTCCACTGTTTCATATTTACGCCCCCTTCCGCTCTGCGGCGTACTGTGTGAAGTGGCGACCACTCGCAGAGCTACGGCAAGAGAACCCGCACCGGCTCAGGATAGACCAGAAGCACGACACGCCCACGCCGCCCTCGAAATAAGGAAGAATATTATACCCGGAACCATAGCCCAGCACCTCACGCCACGAGATACAACCGCTCGAAAGTGTTTCAAAGCTTCGCCCTTCCTGCAAAGCGGCTTCCGCTGCTTCATACAGCACCCGCAGAACGGCGGCGGACTGGTTCAGAGCTTCGCCCACGGCGGCGCTCTCCTTGTCATACCCGCACCCGGAAGCGTGGCCGGTGGTGGTGCCATCGTCCGCCCATGCTGTCGCCGTGGGATTGTTACCCCAATAGCTATTCCGTTTCCATTCCACGGTCACGGACAGGAACGAAAGAACGGGGGCAGCGGCGGCGGTTCTCAGCTTTTCGAGCTGCTGAGCTTCCCACTTCTTCACATCGGAAAAAGCCCGCTCCGTAGCCACCAGCACAGCCGCTTCACGGCTCAGGGTTCCGGCCTTGTATGCGTCCCACTTCGCCGGGGTCAGATACTCCCGCAAAGCCCGATCAGGTTCACCCCGGTGTTCTGCCGCCCATGTCCGGCAATAGCCATTTTCAATATAGAACTTCTTCCCGTCCATACGGGAAAGGGCTTCGGCGTGAACGGCTTCGGACAGCTTCGGGAACTTCACGGCGGCGGGGTCTTCGGGTTCATCGGTCTTCACATTTAGGAAGATATACCACATTCCGTCATGATCTTCAATCGCCCAAGCGTAGCCGGGGAAGGGGTTCCGGGTTCCGTCTGCCATCATGTTATCATTCATCTTAAAATAACCGTTTTCGGCGCTCTCGTTCATGTCCTCATACCAGCCGGAAACCTCGGAAACATTCGCAAGGGCTTTGAAGAAGCGGCGCAGCGCCGTTTTATAACTCTTGCACTCGGTCATGAGATCACATTTAATCCAGCCATTTTCACGAATAACGGTGACTTCCTCATAATTGCCAGCGGTGCCGCTCATGTCGAACTCTGCGAAACTGTTAAAAAATCTGGTCTTCATATTTCATTCTCCTTTTCTGCCCTGTCGGGCTGTCGGTGGTTTGATTTGCATTTACTCCGTGAAAGTAATTGTAATATACCACGATTGCATTTACCTGTCAAGCGTAAATATAAAAGAAAATCAAGATTTTTTGCAAATAGGGCAGCTATACAATATAAAGGGCTGAAAAATGTTACCGCTTTCAGATCAGGCCGGAACCCCGGCAGCGCCCACGCCGCCCCGGTAAAACCCGCCGCCGATCAGCCGGGAAAGAAAAAGCCGCCGACCCCGGAGCGGGAGATCGGCAGCTCTGTCAAAGTCGTAAAGTCGCTCGGCATAGTCGTAAGCCATAGTCGTAAGCCATAGTCGCAAAAGTCGTGAAAGTCGCTCAGTCCTCCGGGTCATAGTCGCTGGACGCACCCACCACATCTTCCAGATACTTCTTCTCCAAGTCCTCGGCGGGAACCTGATCTCCGAGCTGCTGGTTGGGTGTCAACACGACCTCCTGCTTGTCCGCATAGCCCATGTTGTTCTTCATCAGGAAGATACCGGCGACCGGATTGATCTTTCCGTTCTGCATATAACTTTCCATCTGAGCGTTCAAAAGTTGATATGCCTTTTTAATCAAGTTACGGCTTTCGGCGGGTAGCGTCTTACTATCCACCCCATTTGCCCATGCCCATATCGTCTTTCTATCAACTCCAAAAGCCAATGCCATACCAGCAACAGAGGGCTTCATATCGTCCTGAGCGCATAGAGCAAAGTACATTCCCATACGCTCTTTGACCTGTTCAGGCTCTCTCACATTCACATCAGGCCAGTCCAGCATGACCATCGAATGTTCCAGATATTTTCTATTGTCACCCGGCTCTGTATGAACGCTCAGGGCTTCCTTTACGATCAGGTCGAGTGCGTTTCTTCACAATTTCATCTGCCATAGTCGTTTCTCCTTTCAGTCGCCAAGGTGATAAAGGTGAGTAATCGGGTGCATTTCCTATAACTATTTCTATATACGCGCGTATAAGAGAGAGTTATAGGGATTTTAGCCCGATTACTCACCTAACTCACCTAAAATACGAAAAACAATTTTTCAAAACACGCCAATTTGAAAAAGTCTTTGCAAAAACACTCACCTTTATCACCTTTATCACCTAACTACCAGTCGGCGTTAATGACCACCTTGTTCCCGTGAGCGAGTGCTTCCGTCACAACTCTCTCCACGCCGTCCCAGTTGTAGACCTCTTTCTTCACGGCGTAATCGACAAGCTGCTTTGCCTGCTCGTTGTCAAGAACCATGTCCTTCCCGTACCAATCATTCTTCTCGGTACGCTTCTCGTAGGGAACATAGTAGCCGAGCCTTTCCAGAAAGTCGTACCAAAGACTACCGTTGCTGTCAGTGCCGTAAACCTCTACCGTATTGACAACCTCACCGCAACGAGGGCAACGAATATCTTTGTACTCCATGACCGTAATATCAAGACCCATTTTCCAACACCTCCTGAGCCATCTTCACCAGCTCGACCAAATCATAGAACCGCCGAGGGTCTAACCCGGTCTGCCGCTTCACCTTGTCCAGATGATAGGTCACGGTATTCCTGTGCATGAAAATAGCACGGGCAACATTAGTGACATTCATGTTGTGGTTTGCCATCGCCACAACGATGTGAGCGTCTTCCTTATTCATGGTCGATCTCCTTTCGCAGCTCGTCATAGAGTTCCGAAAAGCGGCGGTTCCAGTGGCGCAGTCGCCAGAGGAATAGACAGCCTACAACAATCCATTCAACGGCGGCGATAGTTGTCAGAATGTCACTCATGTCCTATGCTCCTTTCTTGCAAAGCGGTTGAGCAACACGCTCACGGTAAGCTGACCAATTCTGTTCACATAGGGACAGTTGAAGCGGTCCAGGGTGGGGAACGCTGTTGCCGAGGTCGATGACCAGATCACGGGTGTTGTAGGAAATGTCCTTCGTGATAGTCGGTGTGGCGTAAATCACCACATCACGGTTCATTGTGGCCTGCAAGAGACTCTTGGTTTTGGAGTGCGCCACCGTCACCGTTGCGTTACCGAGGGTGAGGTATTTTGCCAAGTTCTGAACAGCGTGACCCCGGCCTACAATGGTAATGTCCTTAGCATGAACTAAGTCCAATGCCAGCAGGAGCGCCAAAGTTGCCTGAGACACCGATGACATTCCCTGTGAGTAGGAGTGGTCAATGTCAACCTCAGCGGTGAGCTTAATGTCAGACGGGACGGTTTCTCTGTCCACTACCACGGCCTTGTACGGAGGGCATGGGTACTGAGTGAGGTCACAGTCAATGCCTAACAGGTCAGCCTTGCGCTTGACCGCTTTCAGAAATACGCTCTCGTAGGAACCCAGCAACAGCAGTCTGCCGGTAGGGTGAAAGCGGGTGGTTTCCTCGTCCAAGGTGACAGAAAGCGTTTTGATTTGCTCCATTACATCATTCATGGTGCTTCTCCTTTCTTTCAAAGTCATGGAGGGAAATCATCTTCTCACGGGTGAGCTTGTCAACCACTCGACCGATCTCAGAGTAGCCGCAGACCGCCGCCAGCCGTTCAAGGTTGCCCTTGGTCTGTGCCGTGACTACGATGGAAATACGGCGGAGGTTCTTTTTCTCAGTCTTCATCGCTTTCCTCCGTGAACACGGTTCCTCGAACCCTTCCGCTCTGCCGAGAAGTCTCCACAGACCTTCTTCCTGTTCGCCGCAACAGGAACAGGATTTTGCGGCGATTTTTCCGAGCTTCTGAGGAAAGTCCTCGTCTTCCTCGACATACAGAAGGTGTTCACATTTACGGCACATGAAGACGGTGAACATCGGGGGTAGTGGGATAGGCCGCTTTCGTCCACAACGATGACAGACCCACTCGTGCTTCCAGTCTTCACGAGTCATTTCATTGCCACATACACACTTTTTACTCATGTTTATCCTCCATTCGGTCGCAATCGTCAGAGATTGCACAGTCTTCACAACCCTTATAATAGAAGCAGTCTCGGCAACAGGAAATGACAGGCATACACCGCTCAGCGTATTCTTCACAGTTGGCAACAGGGCAAGTGCCATCAACGCAGGCAACGCCCACATAATCGGGGGCAGTATTCAGGTTTCATCATTGCTGTCCCCTTCCGTCAAAGCTCTTGCGAGATCGTCAATCATCTGGTGCATGACTCTATCGCCAACATCATCTTCGTTTTGACACCAGAAGGAGAATTTCAGGTGTAGCAACTCATGCACCAGCGTCTTTTCAAAATTGAACGGCACAATGCGGTCGCCGTAGCAGGCAGGGTTGATGATCTCAATACGAGCGGTCTTAATTGCTTCTGACCACTCGGTACAGCCTGCGGTATTACGCACCATCATTTCTTCGGGGCGAAGGTGGGTCAACAGCTTTATCCGCCACTCCTGCAAGCAGAGTTTCCGTTTCCACTTTTCCAGCAGGGCGAGTTCATCATTGGTGGCAATCATACTGTCACCTCTTGTTCACGAGGGAGCTTCACGGTGTTACCATCTTTCAGATCATCAGTGCTGAGTTGATAGGACACCAACTGCATACCGTGAGCCGTGACCTCTACGCCATTGAAGAACCCTGCAATAATGCCATCGGGAATATCAAGAGTAATTTTCATTACGGACGCTCCTTCACAATACGGATTTTTCTCAGGCGCTTACCACACCGCTTACAGACTTCATAATTGCTCTGCCAACGGTGAGAACCATTACGGCACCTGACCTGAATATGAACATACGGGGTCTACGGTGTGAATACCGAAGTGGCAGAGGATAGAATTGCATGAACGGTTCATTAGGACGCTCCTTTCAGTCTCAGGTTCTTGTAGACAGGGTAGCCCTGATACACGACCTTGCCGCCGTGCCACTCAGGGTGAGTCTCCATATCGGCATTGAACCGTTTGGCGGAACAGGCGAAGTATCCGTTGGACTTACACCAAATTTTGTATGCGTCAAACAGGGACTTCGAGCGGGTGTTGACCCCCTCAGCTTGCTCACAGCGTTCTTCGAGGAATTGCAGGCACAAGTCATTGTCACGCTCGTACTGGTTGACCACCTTCCGCATGGTGGGAGACATTTTCAGGCCGAACCGCTTATACTTGAAGTACCCAGTGACCAGCCAAGCGAAAATGCCCTGCATAGCTTCCTGTGTCTGGAACTCGTTTTTCAGGTTCTTGTCCTGCTCCGCTTCGGTGAAGTGGCGGTTGAACTCGATCACTCGCACACGGTCGGAAGCGAACAGGGACTTATCGCTGACAGTGGGAAGATCGTTGCAGGAGAGCCAAAGGGTGAACTGCGGCAGGAAGGTCGTGGCAGTCTCATAGAGGTTCCGGGCTTTGATTTCCTCGCCGCCTGTGAGCTGCTTGATCGTTTCCTCGTCCAGCTTGCCGTACTGGTTGCTCTCTGCCATCGTGACGAACCGCTTGCCTTTCAGAGAAGCCAGCATGGGGTTCGCTGCTTCGGCGTTCTTTGACCGCTCTGCCTTACAGATGATCGACACGGGAGACACGGAAGCATAATCACCGAGAAGGTGGTGAATTGCCGAGAGCATGGTAGACTTGCCGTTGCGGGTGGTCTTGCCGTGGAGAATGAATATACATTCTTCGTTCGCCATACCCAGCATGGAGTACCCCAGCGCCTTTTGCAGATAGTCAGCCTTGTCTTCGTCATTACAAGTGACCTCTGCAACGAACTTCTCCCAGCGGCGACACCGTGCGTCCTGCAAGGTGTAGTTGAAGTTGGTCTGCATGGTCAGGAAGTCTTTCCAATCATGCTCCCGGAACTCCATCTTTTCGAGATCGAAAGTTCCGTTCTTGCAGTTGATAAGGTACGGGTTTGCGTCAAACTCCGCCGAAGCGATAGGAAGCACACTGGCAGCGTCCTTCATCAGCCGGTCACGGAAGCGCCGGTCGCCCATCTTCACGATGAACTTCATGTACTCGGTGCGGCGTTCTTCATTGGCAATTTCGCCGCAGTAGAGAGCCATCAGGCGGCAGAACTCTTTGATTTTTTCCGCTACCAGCAGAGAACCCGTATCCTTGCGCCATGCTCCCTCGGAGTAGGTGAACCAGCTTTTCGCTTCGGGGCAGTAGCGGGTATCGTTCTTGTAGCACTCGGAGAACAGCTCCGCCATGCCGGACTCGTCCCACGAATACCCCGTGCCGCTGATCGGGTGACTATGCTCAGGCTGTGCTTCCTTAATTTGAAACATCACACGGGATTGAGCTTCGTCCATGATGTAGCGACCATTGGAGAGCTGAAAAAGCTCCTGATCTTCTTCGGGGGCAGTCATGATTTCATCAGCCATTTTCAGCACTCTCCTTTGCGAACTTTTTCAGGGGTTGAAGGTCGGCTCTGACCTTCTTGATATACTTCTCTACGATGGACTCAACCTCGTAGTGGGTGACGGGGCTGACCACAGAGCGGTCAAAGGCTCGTGCGATCTCATGAATTTCCCGTATGCGGTCAACTTCGTTGCGGTAACTGACAGCGAATTGCTGACCGTTTCTCATGGCAACCGTGAGAACAAAGGGATATTCCGACCGCTGACCCTTACTACTCGTGACAGTAACAATGTCTGCGACATTGAGAAGGGTTCCGTTGAAATTGTAAAGCATGGGTTCACTTCCTTTTCTTCATCGCTCTCGCCAGCACCAAGGCGGCGCAGTCCTGAGAGTCTTCGTCCCACCATGCACACCGCTGTTTCTGGCAGGGGCAGAGGGGAATGTCTTCAGGGGCAACTCATAGACAACGGGCAGATTTTCTTCTCACTCTCCATCGTCTACACCCCCCCATAGAAGAAAGCGTTCTTCAAAGCGGTGTCCACATGACGCATGATCTCAGGTGGCAGGGTGCAAATGTACTTCCAGTCTTCGGTCACATCAATGACTCGAACCTGTTCACATTCAATCATGCTCGGCTGTAAACTACCCCAAGTGACCGCAACATGGGTCGGCATTTCCAGTCGCTTAAACTTGGTGGTCAGGGGAACGACAATGCTGGTGGGCGAGAACTGGTTGCCGACATTGTTCTGCACGACCACCCACGGACGCTTACCGGCCTGAACATGACCGCTGGCAGGCAGAGGAACATCAATGACAACAACATCGCCACGCTGATAAGGTTTCATAATTACCTCCTGTATCTGGTCACGCTGTTGACAATCAACTCGACCTCGGACTGAGGGAGCGGGGGCTTGCAAGCCTGTTGATTGGCATACAGCAGCTCTTTGTAAATTTCTGCTTTGGTGTATCCTTGGTTGTGAAGTTGACCCGCCAGAGAAGTCAGGCTGAGGTTCCGGCTTCCCGGTGTGATAGGCGGGTATTCAGGCTTCAAATGCAGCTTGCCATTTTCGGGGCGGCGGTAGATGGGGAATAAATACGCTGAGGGGCGACCGTACCTGAGCTACTTTCTTTCGGTGTGTCGGGAAAATACTTCTCGATCACATAATCAATCGCTGACTGGTTTTCAACGATCTCGGAAAAGATCAAAACCTCGCCGGTCATGATGAAGTACCGATTACTCTTGTAAATCTCCACGGCGGCACGGTTATTTTTGCCCTTGAAGGGCAGTTCACCACGAACGAGAATGTGAACCCCTCTCCCGCTCCGGGACTTTTCCGTGTAGGAGTGACAACGACCAATAATATCAGCCGCCAGCGGGTTTAGAAGCCCATCAGTAAAGCCATCGTCAATGTCGATACCTACAACCCCTGTATCGTGAAACACATAACCAAGACCGTCATAGTAGCCGTGCTGGACATTGTGTTCAGCGTCAATGTAATTTGACCATGTATCCGGGTTAGATGAAGAAGCCGCCTTTCTGACGGTGGCCTGCATGGGAACCTTTGACCCGTCCCATACATTGACCCATGCCTTTTCCCCTCGAAGTTCAGCGGGTATATTCAAATAGCTCATAGGCTTACCTCAGCTTTCATACGGACTCGGTAAAGACCAGTCCCATCTATCACCGCCACGGTAGGCGTTGCGGAAGTGGTTTCTCTCGCCATCGCCAGAGAACCATAGGTAATCCGCAGGGAGGACACGACCGACCTCAACCTGACCTTCTCTCTCTGCATACCAGCGGGCCAGTACATCTATACAAAGAGTAATCAAACCATCATCGACCGGATTTTTCTCGTTGTACCCTACGAATTGTTTAGGTGTAGTCACGACCGTTATAATGTCGCCGTAGCCATGATCGACACGGTTGAGCGCACACCACACACAAGCGGCTTTCTCAGCGTCCGAGCTGACCCCTCTGGCTTCTCCCCATAGCATTTTCGCCAGTACAATCACTTCCTCGTCTGTCCACGGCTGAGGTGTCACCTCCGGTTCTGGCCCGGGGTGACTACCTCTACCACCTCGACAACGGGAGAAGGTTCTTCAACCTCAACCGTGGGTAATTTCAGACAGAGGACTGCGACAATGGTGACGAACCACAGGAAGATTGAAAATCTCAGCCCTCGCAAGGGGTCTTAGACTTGCTGGACTTGGGCTTTGTCGAGGTTCCAGCGAAATAGAACTTGTTATCTATGCAGATGGGGAAATCGGGAAAGAGCTTGCTGGCGGTCTGCGTTCCACGGGAACAAATCTGCTCTGCCGCCGCCAACGACATTTCATCTTTCACGAAGTCCTTTCCAGCAGCCATGATATACGGCACTTTGCCGTCAATGCTTTTCAGCTTCATTAGGTTCTCTCCTTTCACGGTTCCATGCTTCAACATCAACGCCGATACGCTTCAACATCTCCTTGCAGAGCCATGTGTAATCGTCCGGCATTTGATAATACTGGATAAGGCGGTCATGCTCGGCAGAGAAAGCGTCATAGAACTTCCGCAGGCGCTTCTTGCCGAAACCAAGGTGGACATGGAGGGTGTAAAGCACCATGGCGTCAATGTCATCGGCATAGCGCCTGTCGGCTTCCACGATCTGACGATTGATTTCCATGTCCATCGCTTTTCTCTCGGCGGCAGTTAAGACCGCACCAAACACCTTGCCGCCAGCTTTTTTGATCCTCATACCTCAATGTCCTCGAAGAAGACGGGATAGGTCTGTTTCAGCAGGGTCAGGAGCATATTGGCAACAACCCGCATATCGGGGTGAGCCGCTGCGGGACAGCGCATACGACAGAAGTGCCGCCACTCTCTTAGGTCAGCGGTCATGACCACCTCGGTTTTCAAGCTGTTCGGTAGAACAGATCGAGCTTCCTGCGGGGTACAACCTTCGTTCAACAAATCGAAGTAGGCAAGCTCGGCGTTCTCGCACGACCGCTTCCAGATACGATAGGGGAGTTGGTGTCGGCAAGTGCAAGGACGAATAACGGTGATCTCGCCGCCGAAGCCCTCCTTGCCGTAATTGCAGTACCGAGTGGACTCCTGACAGAACGCCGCCAGACGGTGACGGACGATCTCATGGCTCACACCCCGGTCGCAGATGAAGCGGACAGTGAGAGAGCCATGCTCAATGACAGCTTCGTGACCCCGCTTGATAATGCCCCGGACGAACTTCTCTGCGCTTCCGTCCGTGATTTTGTCTTCGGACTTATAGCAAGTGCGCCCTGCGGCTTCGATGGTGGTCAGAAGGGTCTTATAATCGGGAGCGTTGATAAGCTCCACAGAAGATTCAATGATTTTCATTTTCAGACTCCCTTTCATACCAAGGTTTGAAGTTGACAATCTGTTCGTAGAGGTTGTTTGCTCTGCCATCGAAACAGATTGCACGGTCATCGACATGAACAATGGAGGGAACTTTTCTCGCTTGAATTTGCACCATAGGGAACCCGTAGTGTTTCAGCCATTCAGCAATCGCCGTTTGTCCCTCAAAGGACTCCGCACGAGAAGAACAGATGACCACACATAAACCATCGCTTATGAGTCGTTCAATGACCTCTTTAATCCCTTCTACGGGAGGGTCAGGGATAACGGCAGCACCCTTCCACCCGCTTCGGTAGGAATGAATTACGCCATCGAAATCGAAAGAAACTGTTGGAATATACATACTTCACACCCCCGCAACATGGCTTGCCAGCATATCGGCTTGGTGTGTCCACAGCACATTCGGGTAGTTGTGAACAGCACGGGTGTAGTCATTCCACTCTGACTTGTCGGTGAAAGCGCCCATGTGATAGCGGATACACATGATTTCTTCCTCGGTCAGTGTGTAGAACTGAGAGAGAAGCATAATGGACTTATCGCCGTGACCTTTCAGAAGGGTGTCGGGGTTGTACTCCCACGCCCGTTCGTCATAGATTGGTGTACGACCACCATTAAATTCTTCAAAGTGACCTGCTACCGGGTGACGGTAAGTACTGGTCGATCTTGCACAGGTCATGGAACATACCCACGATGTAGGGAGAGCGGGACTTGTGCCAGATCAGGTGATTGTCTTGCGTGAGCGTCAGGAGGAACTTCGTGACCATGTAGGAGTGTTCCAGAAGACCTCCCTCGTAGTTGCCGTGGTACTTGGTGGAAGCAGGAGCGGTGAAGAAGCCGTAGGCCATCAGGTACTCCATCAGGTCATCAGAAACAACAGGGGTTCCGTCAGGCAGCTTCATAAAGTTCAGAAAATCGGTCACTTCGGACTTGGAGAAGCAGTCAGGCATTTTCGTACTCCTTTCTGTGAATACTCTTTTCACTGTCGAAGCCGTCAGGGTAACGAGCCAGCAACTTATCGACATTGTGCTGTGCCACATATTCGAGGGTCACACCCAAGCCGGTCGCCAACTGTGCGACATACCAGAGAACATCGCCCAGCTCGTCAACCATCTTCATCGGGTCGAAAGCATGACCCTGAAACTCGGTCTTTTTCAGAATGTCGATACACTCTCCGGCTTCACCGTTCAGACCGTAACGGCCGTTGCGAACCTTATCCCATGAAGTCAGGTTGCCGGAGGTACGCTCGGCAGCTTTCTGATAATCATTCAGCGTCATCGTCAGCGACCTCCTTCTCCAACTCTGCATACAACATCGTGTGCATATAGACGGACTCGGACTGGCCGATAGGCCGCAGAACGGTTCTCTTTTTCAGAGTCCACCCATCACGCAGAGCCGCATTTACTTCATCGTCAAAGAGGGCGGGATTGTCCAGACGGTTCCGAATGGTTTTAATCTGCAACATCTTCCGCTACCTCCATTTCCACCACCGTCATAATGGCGTAGTTAGCGAGATCAATCAGGGTGTCTCGGATAGACTCGTCATTGACCTTCTGCTCACCGCCACGGGAGAGGGTCTTGAAGCGGCTGAACTTATCTCCCAATCGGATACGAGCCATCGCCATTCCTTCTTCAACGAAGGTCTGGTGGAAACTGTCACCGTAGTCATGGTTCTTGCGCTCGTAGAGATCGTTGATCTCCTTGCAGATTTCAGCGTGGCGCTGAACCTTGGAGAGCGAACAAATATAGGCTTCTGCCATTGTAGCTTATCCTCACTTTCAACATAGTTTTCAACATACCATTGGCGAGGAGAGCGTTTTATTTTAGCCCTCCTTCGCACTCGGTATCAGCCAAGGAGAGCTGCCAAATCCATCGGGGTCTTAGGAGCCGTCTGAGAAGCCGCAGGAGCGGTTTTAACGGTGGGGGTAGCAACTGTATTACCAGAGCCGCCCCAGCCCTCAGAGGGGCGCTTATCGGCCAGACGGACGAAGGTAATGCTCTGTCCGGGCTTCTTCTTGTTCTCCTGAACATCATGCTCGATGTCGCACTCGATGAAGTGACCAATCAGGTCGGTGTGGTCGATCTCAGTCAGGTCGAAGTTGCCGAGGGCGGTCTTGGCGAAGTAGCTGAAAGCGTTGTATGCACCCTCGTTAGGGGAGCCATCGGATTTCAGCAGGGAGAAGCGTTCGATATGCTTGGAGCCGTTCTGCGTCTGCATATAGACTTCCAGCTTGCCGAAGTCCTCCTTGTACTTCACATCGGTAATCTGAAAGACATGAGTACCTTCGGGAATGAGGGTGAAACCCTCGGTGAGTCCTATTTTAGCCATTGTTTTTGTCCTCCTTCATGGTGTAGAAATTGAGCTGTTCTGCATACTCGCAGGGGAAGATGATACCAACCAACTGGTCTTCGTCATCGGGGTACTTGGCGTACTGCTTGACCAGCAGGGCTTTCGGTACGCTCTTGTCGCTTTCCAGATCGTAAGCGTACAAGATTTCGCAGAAATCAGACTTCTCGATCAGCGACCAGTCATCGTTGGTGACGGAAGGGTCATGGTGCTGTCCTGCGTAGCGAAGATACGGACACAATCCTTGATTGCGCCGTCCGGCTCAGGCATGACCGCCTTGACCAGCGTGGCGTACTCGGTGCAACCGACCTGAGAAATCAGGCGACCAATGCCGTCAGGCATTTTCTCGTTGCTGTAACCGGTCACGCTGCGGATACCATCGGGAATGAGCATGAGTACGGACGGGGAAGCAAGCCAGCGTTCGTCCATGTACTCGTAGATAGCACCGCCATCAGGGGCGAGGGACTTCACGAACTTGGAAAATTTCATAGGTCAATCCTCCTTAATGATTTTTGGGGAAATGCGGTAGCTGTCCTCGGTGGTCGTGTACTTCGCCAGAATACCGTCCGCTTTCATAGCGTCCTTGTCGATCTTCGTGGTGGAAGTACGGCTGACTTCCCAATTATAGGCAGAGCCAGCGATAGACACCTTCTTGTCGCCGTCACGGAACTGAGCGATTGCGGCTTTCTTAATCATGTCAGTCACAACCTTGTACCGCTTTTCCATGTCCGGGATACCTTCATGAGCCAAAATCCGTTCCATGGTGTCTTTCAGGTCTTCGGCTTCCTTGACCAGCGCCGCCATGTCCGTTTCGGGGACAGGTTGTTAGTGCGGAGGGCTTTCAGGATTTCAGCGTCCTTGCGCTCGTCAAAGGCGGGGGAAATGCCGCTTTCCACATATTCCTTCCACCATTTCAGGGCAGGCTTCACATACTTCTTCTCGAAGTCAGGATACCGCTCGGACACCTTGAAGGGACGGGTGATGGTGTTCTCACCGCTGCACACGAACTTCTCAGGGTCATCGTAGTCCTTGGGTTCGAGGAAGGAAGCAACCATGATAACCTCGTCTACGCCGAGAAGGTAAGCGTACAATGCCGCCTGCAAAGCGTAATACTCAGGAATGTCGTCCTTCCAGTCCTCGACACGCTTGGAGGTCTTCATTTCGAGGACGGTGGTGGGCTTACCGTCTTTGCCATAGAGCAAGTAGTCCCACATACCGCCGAGAACGGGGCTTTCCTTGAAGAAGTCACCGTAGGTCTGGTGGAAGTAGTCTTTGCCCCAAATGTCGGTCGGCGTGACCAGATTGCTCATGAAGTAGGTCTGCTTCATGTACTCAGCCTGTTTAGGTTCGATGGTCTTACCGGCGATGGTGTAGATGGTGTCCTCGAAGGGCTTCTGATAGGTACGGGTCACTTC
>VOFC01003589.1_pt1 | contig 16367 bp, 20 predicted proteins | sample 5384161 | NCBI WGS metagenome assembly VOFC01 (sample SAMN12384722, study PRJNA508395) | human gut metagenome | isolation source: healthy gut B | host: Homo sapiens | reverse complement strand
CCGCCCGACAAGCACCTGCCGGAGATGGTCACGTCTGCGGCCTGACGGCCCCGCCGGTGTTCCATCCCATTCTGGGGGACTATCCCCAGGGGATGGCCACCGCAGTGCTGTTCCGCAACGACACCCTGCCGGGCCGGCCACCGCCTACAACCTCTACAACGTCCTGGCGGCCTATTACGAGGGGCGCCCTTCGTGACCGTGGCCCCCTTCGGCGGGGACGAGCCGTGATCTTACCCGACACCCTGGTGGGCACCAACCATCTGCGGCTGATCGTCTGCGGCCACGAGCAGACCACCATCACCGCCCTGTTCGACAACCTGGGCAAAAAGGGCGCCTCCCGGCGCGGCGGTGCAGAACATGAATCTGATGCTGGGCTTTCCGGAGACCACTGGGCTCTGAGGGAGGTGCGTGCCCTGGGGGCCGTCCCGTGGTACGGACCCTTCAGGCCCTGCCTCCAGGCGGCCTCGGGCGCGGCGCCCGGGGGGCCCGCCTACCCGGCAGGGGGGCCCTGCTTTCTTTATAAAAAGCAGGGGAAAGAATCGCAGGGCTCTGCCCCCTGCACCCGGTCTTAAAGCCGCTCCGCTGCTCGCTCGCTCCCTCTTTTTGGGATATGGCGCAAAGAGAATATTATATGGCCTTTTTCGAGACCCATGTACGTGCCCTGATTTGGGGACTTTCTTTTGGAAAAATAATTTTGCTGGATTTTTCCGGCCCTTTTCCCTTCGTTTAGCAACTTACGTTTCCCCAGCCCGCCCAGCCGGGGCGGGCCCTTCCCCACGGGGGATACAGGGCCGCAGGCCAGGGAAGCTACAAGAACCACAACCCCTAGGGCATTTCCCACTAGGGGGGGGAGTCCAGAGGGAGAAACTCTCCCCCTGGTGTTCTTTCCTCCATTTCTCACATGAGAAATGGAGGCCGCCGGCAGGCACCCCCGCCGCGCCCCGAGGCTGGTAAAGCCCCGACCGCCCGTAGGGTCCGTACCCACGGGGGCCAGGCCCCGGCCAAACAAAAGCATTCCGCCCCTTTGGGGGGCATCCACAAACACAGGAGGTTTTTCCCATGAACATCATCTCTGGCGGCGTCACCGCCCCCAAAGGTTTTAAGGCCGCGGGCATCCACTGCGGCATCAAGGACAACTTCACCACCCCCAGCCGGAGAAGAAGCTGGACCTGGCTATGATCCTGCCGTCCCCTGCGCCGCGGCAGGGGACCTTCACCTGAACGTGGTGAAGGCCGACCCAGTGATCCTCACCTGGGGAGCACCTGGCCGACCACAGGCCCAGGGGATTATCTTTGACAGCGGCAACGCCAACGCCTGCGCCCCCCAAAGCATGGAGAACGCCCGCCGGATCAAATACGGCGGCAACGCCATGATCAACGAGACGCTGAAAAACGCGGTCATGAACGACCTCGTCACCCTGACCCTGCTTGGCGTCCGGGTGGTGCTGGTGCACGGCGGCGGTCCGGCCATCAACGAGATGCTCAAAAAAGTGGGCGTCGAGAGCCACTTTGCAGGCGGTCTGCGCGTCACCGACGACGCAACGATGGAGATCGTCCAGCAGGTGCTGGCCGGCAAGGTGAACAAAGACCTCGTGGCAAAGCTGCGGGGCCGCGGCGTGGGCCTCTGCGGCATGGATGGCCAGATGCTTCGCTGTACCGAGCTTGACCCTCAGCTGGGCCATGTGGGAGAGATCGTCCACGTTGACCCGACGCTGATCTCCAGCCTGCTGGACAGCGGCTATATCCCCGTCATTGCAACGGTGGGCATGGACGACCTGGGCCAGGCTTATAACGTCAACGCTGACACCGCCGCCGCACAGATCGCGATCGCGCTCAAGGCCGAAAAACTCGTCTCCATGACTGATATTGCGGGCCTGCTGCGGGATAAGGAAGATGAATCCACCCTCATCCCCGAGGTGGAGGTCTCCGAGATCGAGGGCTACAAGTCCGCCGGCATCATCGCGGGCGGCATGATCCCCAAGATCGGCGGCATGGCCGACGCTATCTATCAGGGCGTCCACGAGGCTGTCATTATTGATGGCCGCGTGCCGCACTCCATCCTGCTGGAGCTGTTCTCCGACCGTGGCTCCGGTACCCGCTTCTATCGCCGCAGCCATCACGAATAAGGGTTGCGCGATGCGCCGGAGTACCCTATAATAGTTGATAAGAAAACTTTCCGATATGCCAAGGCCTCCCCTCGATAGGCAACAGCGATGACCGCCGCCAGCCGTGACGGAGAGGTTTAGCCTTGCTGCGATTCACGGCTAGGCTCTCCTTCGTACAACCTCTCAGGCTCTTCGCGCCTGCTCCCCTTGTATGGGAGCCTTTGGCAAAGAGGGAAAGTATGTGGCTTCACCGTCAGGAGGTAGATATTATGGATTCCGAAAAAGTCATCAAGCGGGACGACGAGTATGTCCTGCATACCTACGCACGCAACCCCATCGTCCTCGAGAAGGGCCACGGCCTCTATGCCGAAGGCCCCGAGGGGCAGAAGTACCTCGACTTCACCAGCGGCATCGGCGTCAACAGCCTGGGCTACTGCGATATGACCTGGGCCGAGGCCGTCTCCGGGCAGGCACACAAGCTGCAGCACACCTCGAATCTCTACTATACCGCTCCCTGCGGCAAGCTGGCCAAAAAGCTCTGCAAGCGCACCGGTATGAGCAAGGTGTTCTTCGGCAACTCGGGCGCCGAGGCCAACGAGGGTGCCATCAAGGCCGCCCGCAAGTACAGCTTCGACAAGTACGGCGCCGACCGCTACAACGTCATCACGCTGGTCAACAGCTTCCATGGCCGCACCATCGCCACCCTGACCGCCACCGGGCAGGGCGTGTTCCACAACTACTTCGGCCCCTTCAACGAGGGCTTCCAGTACGTCAAGGCCGGCGACATCGTCCCCTGACCGAGATGGTGGACCGTCACACCTGTGCCGTCATGCTGGAGCTGGTGCAGGGCGAGGGCGGCGTCGTGGCCCTCGACCCGGAATATGTGCAGGCCGTCCGCGCCCTCTGCGACGAAAAGGACCTCGTCCTCATCGTGGACGAGGTGCAGACCGGCGTGGGCCGCACCGGCACCTTCCTGTGCTGTGAGCACTACAACCTCCAGCCCGACGTCGTCACGCTGGCCAAGGGTCTGGGCGGCGGTCTGCCGATCGGCGCTGTCCTGATGAATGAGAAAGTGGCTGCCGGGATGGGGCCGGGCACCCATGGCTCCACCTTCGGCGGAAACCCGGTGGTCTGCGCCGGTGCCAATGTGGTCGTGGACCGGATGGACGCCAGCTTCCTTGCCAACGTCAACGAGCGGGCCGTCCAGCTGCGCACCGGTCTGGAAAAGCTGCCCCGGGTCAAGAGCCTGTCGGGCATCGGCCTGATGGTCGGCATCGAGTTTCTCGAGGGCATCAAGGCCGCTGACGTGCTGGCCGCCTGCCGCGAAAAGGGTCCTGCTGGTGCTTACCGCAAAGACCCGCCTCCGCCTGCTGCCGCCGCTGACCCTGACCGCCCACGATGTGGAGATGGCGCTGGAGATTCTGGGCAGCGTCCTCGCGGAGATGGACCCCAGCAAAACGGAGGGGCAGGCATGAAGCATCTGCTGAAAATGAGCGACCTCACCCCTGACGAGGTGGCCCACATCCTTGATGTGGCCGATGAGCTGAAAGCTCAGCAGAAGGCCGGAGGCACCGGACCTCTGCTGAAGGGCAAGAGCGTCGCGCTGATGTTTTCGAAAAACTCCACCCGCACCCGCACCAGCTTTGAGGTGGGTGTCTACCAGCTGGGAGGCCTCGGCAACTACATGAATGCCGCCACTGAGCTGCAGTCCGGCCGCGGCGAGCCGCTCAAGGATACCGCCCGGGTGCTGGGCCGCTATTATGACTGCGTTGTCTGGCGCACCTACCGCCAGCGCGATCTGGAAGAGTTCGCAGAGTTCGCAGGCGTGCCCGTCATCAACGGTCTGACGGACTATGCCCACCCCTGTCAGGTGCTGGCGGACCTCATGACCATCCGGGAGCGCCGCGGCCCGCTGGCAGGGCAGAAGCTCTGCTTCGTCGGCGATGGCAGCAATATGGCCAACAGCCTTATCGTGGGCGGTCTGCTGGCCGGCATGAAGGTAGACTGCGTCTGCCCCCACGGCTACCGCCCGGCGGCAGATGTGCTGATGTTCGCCCACAAGTACGGCAGTGCGTTCCGCCTGCTGGAAGACCCCGCCGAAGGCGTCAAGGACGCCGATGTCGTGGTGACGGCTGTCTGGAATACCGCTGCCCCCGGCACCTCCGAGAGCGAGAGCCGTCTGCGGGACTTTGCAGGCTTCCAGCTCACCAGCGGTCTCCTGAAAGCCGCAAAGCCGGACTGCATGGTGCTCCACTGCCTGCCATCGACATCAGCCCCACCCATGTCAGCGTCATTGAGCGGGGCACCAAGATTCCCCGGCTGGATACCTTTGTGGCCATCGCCAACGCCCTGGAGGTCTCGGGGAGACGCCCTGTTTGCTGGACGTGGTGGACCACGCGGCAGAGAGCCAGGCCTCCGACCTGTCCGCCGCCTTGGAAGGCCTACCCTGGGAAGAGAAGCGGCGGATCCTGAAAGTGGTGCGCACCCTGGATGGAGGAATAACGAAAGGAAGAGCCGAGGGCGCTTCCTTTTTCTTTTCCTATGGGACAAGCTTCGTGTGACTTTCGACAAATCCTTCCCCTCTATACTTGCGCTATAGAACGATAAAATGTTCAAAAGGAGGGAAGAAATGAGGGGATTTCAAGAGATACTGGATATCCTTGCGAAGGAACACAACACCACCCCGGAGGATGTCTTGGCGGAAATGCAGCGCGCCCTGGACGAGGCGTATGACCACCGCACCCCAGAAACCCAGTCCATGTGGGATCAGCTGACTTTCCCCACTGGCCGCCCCACCGCCGAAACCTTTGTCCAGCAAATGGCGGAGCTATTGAAAAAGAAAGACCACCACCATCCGTAAAGGCCGAGGCCCCTGCATCACTGCAAAGGGGTCTCGTTTGCGCAAGAGGGAGAACGTTCAGCCCTCCACCTTCTCCACCAACGCCCGAAACCGAGGGGGAGTCCCGAAGTAGGTCATAGGTAGAATTGTCCGGGTCGGTGAGCTCCCGGAGGATGGCCGGGCGGAGCTGGGCGGTGAGGGAAGCCGTCTCCCGCCGGCCCAACCGGCGGAAGAGCGGTCCTAGTACCCAGGGCCGGTCCAAGGTGTCCAGCAGCCCTTCCAGGGCGGTGAGGCCGCCCTCCACGTCTTCCGTGAGAAGGGCCTCTTGCAGGCGCACCGACCAGGTCTCATAGGGCCACAGGCCGAAGCAGTGGGTGAGGGTGCAGGCGGCGTCGGCCAAGGGAGCGATGTCCCCCGCCGTCCCTCCTGGGCCGCCAGGTCCATGAGGGAGAGGAGGGTGCTCTGCACCTGGCTGATCTGATGCAGGAGGTTTCCCTCCCACTGCTCTCCTCCCTGCCTTGGCCCAGTCCTTCCGGGCCAGGGCCAAGCGGGCCTGCATGCTGGACTTGTCATACAGGGGCTGAGGCGGGAGGCCTTGGAGCCATTCCTCTGCCTGGTCCACCTCCCCGCCTCCAAGGCCTGGGAAAAGAGCATGGCCCGGGCCTGGGCGGCCACGGCGCTGTCCTCACTCTCCGCGGCTTGGCGGTAGAGGGCGCGGACCCACTGGGCGTCCTCTGCTTCCAGGGGTGCTCCGGCGAGGGCGGCCAGACCCTCCAGGGTCAAGGCGGTGTTCAGCGCCAACAGGCCGCACCGGGGGAACTGCTTCCGCTGCTCCTTTGCCAAGGCGAAGGCAGCGGCCAGGTCCCCCTCTCCAGCGGTGCGGTGGAGGGTTTCCAGGAAGGCGGACACCTCCTCCCGGGTCATCTCCTGCTGGAAGGCCAGCAGGTCGTTCAGGTCCGTCCCCAGCAGCCGGGCCAGGGCGGGCAGCAGGGTGATCTCCGGCAGGGAGGCGTTCCGCTCCCACTTGCTCACTGCCGTGGCGGTGACCCCCAGCGCCTGGGCCACCTGCGCCTGGGTGAGCCCCCGGCAGCCCGGCGGCGCGAATGATGCTTCCAATCTCCATGTGCATGCCTCCTTGGTGGTTCTGCCTCCAGGATACCACAGGGGGTGGGGAATGCCATGGCGGCGTGGTTGCCTTTTGGGGCGGATTTTAGCACCACCTGGCAAGTGGGGGGCGAAGGGGAAGCCGGTGCTTCGGACCAAAGGGTCACGCCTCTTTCCGGCGGGGGATGGCCTGGACGGCGGATAGGATCTCCCGATGTCGCCGTCCAGGCAGAGGGACTGGCCGGCGATGGCCTGGGGGTGGCGGCCTGCCCCGCGTTGAGGCAGACGTAGGTGGCCTGGGGATTTTGCAGGGTCCGCCGCCAGAAGGGGTACTTGATGATCCCCGGGGTGTTGTACCCCACCCCAGCTCCAGGTAGAGTACCCGGCCCCGCTCGTGCCGGCGGAGGAAGGCGGCATACCGGTCCGCCGCCTGGTACCACCCCCTCGTCCTGGACGAAGGTGTCGTCCGACCGGAGGTTCATGGTCAGGGGCCGGCCGCACCGGGGGCAGCTGGGGAGAAGGTCCGTGGGGATGGCCCGGTCCTTCTGCTGGGCGAGCATGGCCTGGATGGCGTCGCGGTTGTCCCAAGTCTCCTGGCGGCAGGGGCGGAGCACTGGAAGAGACCGTAGTCCCCCTGGGTATAGAACAGGCGCTTCTTGTCAAACCCCGCCTTTTTGGAAGCAGTGGTCCACGTTGGTGGTGAGGATGAAGTGGTCCTTGTCTACCAGCAGATCCCGCAGGGTTTGGTACACCGGCTTGGGGGCATCCTGGTAGCGGTTGACCCACACCATCCGGCTCCAGTAGGCCCAATGTTCCTCCAGGGTGGGGAAGGGGAAAAAAGCCCCCGGTGTACATATCCTGAAAGCCGTACTTGGCCCCGAAGTCGGAGAAGTACCGCTGGAAGCGTTCTCCGCCGTAGACAAACCCGGCGGAGGTGGACAGCCTGACCCCGCCCCCACCACCACGGCGTCGGCCTGGTCCAGGAGCCGGGCCAGGCGGCGAACCGGGGCGGGGGAGGCCTGGGTGCGCAGGCGGGAAAACAGTGGGTTCATCGGGAGGTTCTCCCCTTTCCTTTAGTCTTGTGTGGCGGCGGTCCGGGGCGGACCGCCCTTGCCGGGCAGTGCTCCAGGCAGCCCCCGCAGTGGAGGCAGTGTTCCTGCTGGATCACATAGGGTTCCCCCGGCTGGATGCAGCCCTGGGGGGCAGGGGTCCAGGCACAGGCCACAGGCAAGGCAGTCCTCTGTGATCTCATACCCCTTTGGGGTGGATGGGGCTGCCCCCCAAAGGCGTAGGTGGCCCGGAAGATGGGGCTGACTCCCAGGTGGAAGTACTGGATTTCCCCCGGCCCGGATGGCAAAGACCAGGCCGATCTCCCGGTGTTCCGGGGGTAGACATTGGCCAAATAGGGCTGCTCGGCAAAGATGCGGTGGATCCACGGGGCCTGCTCCTCTTCCGGCAGGGGGGACGGCCCGGGCAGACAGACGGATCATCTCCTTATACTTCGTGTAGCCCAGGATTTGCACCCGGCCGTCGGCCAGCAGTTCCTGGCAGAAGTCCTTTCCCCGGGCGGTGAAGAAGTAGAGGGCGTCGGGTTCGTAGTGGATGGCGCTGATGTTGCGCACCTGGGGCCGCCGTCCCGGCCCACGGTGGCAAAGGCTAGCACCCCTACGTATTCCAGCTTTTTCAGACAGGTGGCTGCGTCCATGGCGATTCCTCCTTTGGGTATCCAGGGATGTGGGGGGTCAAACCCGCGCAAAGACCCGGCCAGATTTCCGGGGCTTGGGGGTGGGGTGGGGGTCTCCCGGCCGGGGATACCCCAGCAGGACCTGGCAGACGGCATAATGGTCCCCGGGGATGGCCCACTGGGCCAAAATCTCCCTGGCCATAGGGGTCCGCGAAAGCGGCCCACCCCTGGCCGATGTAGCACGAGCCGATCCCCAGCGCGTCGGCGGCGAGCATCATGTTCTCCGCGGCCGCCGCGCAGTCCTCCGCCGCGAAGAGGAAGCCCTTGGGGGCAAAGCAGGTCACCACGGTGGGGGCGCCGTAGAAGGGGTCGGTGAGGTGGGGGTCATCGGCGATGCTGGGCTGCTCCCGGGAGACGTAAGTTGCCGCTTTTGGCCATCCGAGGCTTGGCGTTGGCCCGTTTGATCTTGCCCAGGCGGGTGTTCACGGCCCGGTCCTGGCACACGGCGAAGAGGACCCCCCGCTGCCGCCCCCGGCGCTGGGGGCATAGAGGCCGGCCTGGAGGATCTGCGCCAAGGTTTCCTCCCGGATCTGTTCCGGGCAAACCGCCGGATGGACCGGCGGTGGGGGATGGTTTCCATCACGGGTTGCATCTCAAAGAACCTCCTTCCAGCACTGGGGGTCTGGGGCATAGGGGTCCCCGTGGTAACCGGCGGCCACCGCCGGGCAGCCCCGGCAGAACCGCAAAGCTCACACTTGGCGCACTTTTTCAAACTGGTCGTATTGGCGGTAGGCCTCGTAGGCCAGGCCGGTGAAAAGGTCGTAGAGGTCGTCGGTGAGGGCGTTGCCCACCTTGCTCTCCATCCGGCGGCAGGCGTACACCGCCCCGTCGGAGAGGATGGTCATGTGGCAGTTGCCGCAGTTGCACCCGTCGTAGATGGTGTCCGGGTCCAGGGTCTCGTCGATGGGAAACAGGCCCTTCTCGTAGAGAAGGAGGGTCCACAGGTGGTCCTTTCGGGAGAAGGTGGTTGGGCACCTGGCGGCCTCGTAGGCCTGGAACTTCTCCCAGCAGGCTTCCAGCAGGGCCCGGTATTCCAGGGGAGAGCAGGTGGTGTCCCGGTCGGCCTGGGAGGGGCAGTACCGGGCAAAGGCGAAGATGTCCGCCTGGTGCTCCACCGCCACGTCTACCAGGGCGGGATCTCCTGGACGTTCCACTTGGACACGGTGGCCATCAGGGCCACGTGGATGCCCGCCTGCCGCAAAGAGGGGGATGGCCGCCAGGGTCTCGTCGTAGGAGCCGGGGCGGCGGATGCGGTCGTGGGTCTCCCGGAGGCCGTCCAGGGAGAGTTGGTACTTCCGGCAGCCGTGGTCCCGGAGTTTTTGGCACACGTCATCGGTGAGGTGGAAGGGGTTGCCCAGGATGGCGAAGGGAAGGTCCTGCTCCTTCAGCAGCCCGGCCAGCCGCCAGAACTGGGGGTGGAGGATGGGGTCCCCGCCGGTGAGGTAGAAGTAGGGCAGGCGGCCGGCCTTTGCGGCAGAAGGCCTGGCAGTTTTCGATGACCCGGACCATGTCCTCCAGGGCCATCTCCTGGAACTTGGCGTGGCGCCTAGGGCGTAGATGTAGCAGTGCTTGCACCGTTGGTCGCAGGCCTCGGTGATGTGCCATTGAAAAGCAAAGTATTCCATGGGATTCGCCCTTTGTTGGGTGGTAGATGGTGGCGGCGTGGGGTCTGGAACCGGCGCGTCTCCCAAAGGTCGGACAGCCAAGGCCGCCGCCTTTGGGGAGGCGCGCCCCCCAGTTGGGGGCACGCCGCAGATTACTTGTCGCCAGCGCCGCAGGCAGAACCACAGGCGGAGGGCTTGGGGTCGCCAGCGCCGCAGGCAGAGCCACAGGCGGAGGGCTTGGGATCGCCGGCGCCGCAAGCGGAACCGCAGGCGGAGGGCTTCTCCGGCTTATCCCCGGCGCCGCAGGCGGTGCCGCAGGAAGGGGCGGTGTTCTGGGCCTTGTGGCCCCAGGCAAACAGATTCTTCAGTCCCATGATGAAATTCCTCCTTAGTATCTGGGTCAAAGGGATGGCGGCGGCAGGCAGGCCGCCCTGCTGTCTTTAGGATAGCGGGTTTTGCCCGCTGGGGAAGTACGCACTTTTTTATATCTTAGTCACCTTTTGGTAACTGGGGGGCTCAGAACTTGCCGTTGTCGTTCTGCCAGGTGGACGGGTCGGCGATGGTCTCCATCACGTCCCAGTGCTCGGCGATCTTGCCGTTCTCCACCCGCCACAGGTCGTAGTAGCTGGTGGGTTCCCCGCCGTAGGTGCCCTCACTCACCGCCAGGACGTAGTTCCCCTGGGCCAGTACCATGTGGGTCTCGTCGTAGATCATCTGGATGCCCTGCTGGGCCAGGGCGGACAGGGCGGCATTCAAGCCGGATACGCCATCCGCAATCGCGGTGTTGTGCTGGAGGTAGGTGTCGCCGTCAAAGTAATCGGCCGTCTTGTCAGGATTGTTGCCCTGCATCACGTCGTAGAGGAAGTTCTTCACCAGTTCCCGGTTTTCCTCGGTCTTGTCCAAATCGGTCACTTCCATCGTGCCGTCGATCTGGGTGTGGCCGGAGGGGTTGGGGTCAGTGGCCAGGGCGGCCAGGTTGTCCCAGTGCTCGGCAATTTCGCCGTCCTCGTCGAAGCGGAAGATGTCGAAGGCTACCTGTTCCCCGGCGCCGGCGAAGTTGTAGACGTTCTGGAGGAAGACGTAGTCGCCATCTTCAAAGGCCCGGATGTTCTCTACGGTGGTCTCTGCGTCAGCGGCGGCCAGGCCCTCTACCGAGCCCAGGAAGGCGGCCTCCCCGGTGCCGTAGGCCAGGTTGTGCTGGATGTAGTTCTCGTCCAGGAGCTGGGCGGCGGTCTCGGTGTCGCCGGTGGCAAAGGTGTTGATGAGGGCCAGTGCCTTGTCCACGTTGCTCTCCGCCGTCTGGGTGTCCTGGGCGGGGGTGGTGGTGGAGGTCTCTGGGGTGGCGGTGTCCGCCTCCTGGTCGGTGGTCTTTGCCGCAGGCCAGGACGCCGGCGGCCACGGTGAGGGAGAGGAACAGGGCGGTTGCTTTCTTCAGGGTTTTCATGGGGGATGCCTCCTTGTTAGCATGGATGGTTTGGAAAGGCCAGATGGAATCTGGTTGGCGTGAACGGGGAAAACCGGCCGGGCTCTCTGGTTCATGGCTGTAGGATACCTCAGAAAAATCCCGCTGAAAAGTACGCACTTTTTTATTACATAGTCACCTTTTGTGCCCTCTTGACGGAAAAAGGGGAACTTGTATAATGAGAGTAAGATTGCACACCCACCATGGCGGCCCAACACGGCAAAAGGAGGTGAGCCTGCCATGATGACCAAGGAAGAGATGCCCGCCTGCCCGGTAGCCACCACCGTTGCCCTCATCGGCAGCAAATGGAAGCTGCTGATCATCCGCAACCTCCGCCAGCGCCCCTGGCGGTTCAACGAGCTGAAAAAGGACCTCCAGGGGGTGAGCCAAAAAGGTCCTCACCGACAGCCTGCGCAGTTTGGAGGAGGACGGGGTCATCGTCCGCACCGTTTACCCCGAGGTGCCGCCCCGGGTGGAGTACGCCCTCAGCGACCTGGGCAACTCCATGCGCCCCATCCTGGACTCCATGGAGCAGTGGGGGAGGGACTATCAGAAGCTGGTCCGGGGAGAGTAACCCGTGAAAACGAGCAAGCAGGGAGAGCACCCCTGGCATATCCAAGGGTGTTCTCCCTGCTCGCTTTTGCCTATCCGGCCCTGGGGCCGGAAGCAGTGCTTGAAAGCAACCGGCGCCCACGGCCATGGCCGTGGGCGCCGTTCTGCGTGTTCACTGGTCTTTCAAAAGGTCCCAGAGCTGCTGGAAGAGGGCGTCCCGCCGCTGGCGGGCGGCCTCCCCGGGGGGCGTAGCGGTAGAAGCCGTCCCCGGCCTTCACCCCCCAGGCGGCCCTGGTCCACCAGATCGTGGAGGGCCTGGCTGCGCTGGTCGTTGTTGAGGTCGGGGAAGAGGTAGTCGCTCACCGCCTGGAAGATGTCCACGCCCCCCAGATCGGCGGTCTCAAAGGGGCCCAGGACGGCGTAGCGGAACCCGGGGCCGTACTTCATGGCCGCGTCGATCTCCTCCGGACCGGCGGCGCCGGTGGCCAGGATGTGGAGGGCCTCCCGCATCACGGCGTACTGCAGGCGGTTGCCGAGGATGCCCAGGATGTCCTTCTGGACGATGACAGGCTTCTTCCCCCAGGGCCAGGGCCAGGGCGTGGACCGCCTGGGCGGCGGCTTGGCTGGTCTGGTCCCCCCCGGGTGATCTCCACCAGGGGCATGAGGTCTGGGGGTTCCACCAGTGCATGCCGCAGAACCGGGTGGGGTCCTCCACCCCCTGGGCCACGTCGGTGACCCGCAGGCCGGAGGTGTTGGTGGTGAGCAGGGCCTCCGGGCCACCCGGGGGAGATCTCCCGGAAAAGGCCTGCTTCACCGCCAGGTCCTCGGCGATGTTCTCCACCACGAAGTCCGCCCCGTCAAAGGCGGCGTAGTCGGTGGTAGGTCACCCGCCTGGCGATGGCAGCGGGGTCCTCGGTGAGAAGGCCCTGGGCGGCCAGGCGGTCTAAATCCCCGGCGATGCGGGTCTGGGCCCGCTCCAGGGAGGGGGCGCCGGTTCCACAGGGTGACGGCGAAGCCGTGTTAGGCGAAGATGCGGGCCAGGGTGGTGCCCATGGTGCCCCGCCCGGCCACCACAGGCCGGCGGATGTCAGGTTGGGTCATAGGGGATGCCTCCTTTGGATGGGATGGTGGGTTCGGCCGCCGCCGGGCCCGGTACTTAGCGGGGGAGAGCCCCGTCTTTTTCCGAAAGGCTTTGCCAAAATAGCTGGCGTCGCCGAAGCCGCAGGCCTCTGCCACCTGACTCACCGGCCAGTGGGTGGTCAGCAGCAGGTGGCAGGCCTGCTCCAGCCGATGGTTCAGCAGGTACTCCATGGGGGACAGGCCCAGCACCCGGCGGAAGCAAGCCAGGCAGGTGTTTCGGCTGACGTTGGCCGCCTGGGCCACCTGGTCCAGGGTGAGCCGTTCCTGGTAGTGGGTTTGGAGAAAGGTCAGCATCTGCTTGGCCCGGACCTGGTCCGTCCGCTGGGCGGGGGAGAGGGCCCGCCGGGGGAGTTCCTCCTGGTGCTCCGCCATGGCCTGCCACACCTGGCACATGTGGGTGTGGATGGCCAGTTCATAGGCCCCCGTCTCCGCCTGGCTCAGGGCATAGGCCTGGCGGAGCCCCTCCAGCATGGCCTGCCGCCAGGGGACCTCCGGCCGGAGGACCAAACTCCCCAGCCCCTGGCTCCCCAAGAGGGGGCGATGTACTTGCGGTAGATGACGCTCCCCCGGGGCCAGGAAGGCCGGGTCCATGATGACGGAGAACATGGCCGCGTCAGGGGTGTGGCTGGCGGGCTGGGCCATGTGGAGGAGGTGGGCGTTCTTCACGATGCCCTGGCCGGCGGTGAGGGTGTAGTGCTCGTTCTCCACGAAGTACTCCATGGTGCCTTTGGTGATGACGTTGAACTCCAGGGCGGGGTGCCAGTGCCAGTGGATGCCTGCCCGGTCAAACTGGTCCATAATGTCCAGGTAGAAACGGATGGGGTAGTCCTCCGCCCCCCTGGAGGTCCAGGGCCATGAGGGTGTGGTCGGTGAGGATCTCTGTGACTTGCATCAGGGGCCCTCCTTTGTGAAATCAGACCAAAACATTGGGAGATCGTCCGATGTGTTTCCGTGAAAAGATGGTACTATACTACCATAGAACATCCTCCCACGCAAGGGGAGGGGAGAGGAGGACACCCCATGGATACCCTGGGTTTCACCATCGGAAAGAAATTCACCTTCACCAAAACCTTCGCCGAGAGCGATGTTTACCTCTTCGCCGGCCTCATCGGGGACTTCTTCCCCGCCCATGTGAATGAGGAGTACTGCAAGACCATGCCCTACGGCACCCGGCTGGTCCACGGCTGCCTCACCTTCAGCCTGTGCTCCACCGTGAGCGGCATGGCGGGGGTGGCCAGCGGGCAGGACATCCTGGCCATGGGCTATGACCAGCTCCGCTTCCGCAAGCCGGTGTTCTTTGGGGACACCATCACCGCCACCTACTGGATCACCGAGGTGGACCCGGTGAAGCGCAAGACCACCGGCCAGTGCGTCATGACCAACCAGCGGGGGAGACCGTCCTCACCTGCCTGCACTACATGAAGGTCCTCGACCTGGAAGGGGAGGGAAAGGCATGAATCGCTGGCATCAGCATTACCTCCGGGGAGACTACCACAACCAGGACCCCAAGGCCCTCTACCAGGCCCGGCTGGCCACCGTCCAGGAGGCGCTGGACCTCATCCAGGACGGGGACTGCCTCACCTGGTCCACCCACGGCGGCGAGCCCAAGGTGTTCCTGGAGCACCTGCACACCATCGCCCCCGGCTGGACAAGGGGGTGGACTGCTGGAACACCATCACCCGGTATACCTACCCCGTCACCAGCGACCCCGGCCTGGCGGGGGAAGTTCCGGCACCACACCTTCTTCTTCGACAAGTGGTCGGTGGGGGCCAGGGGGAGCGGGCTGTACGACCATTTCCCGGTGGACCAGCACCTGTATGCCCAGGGAATCCAGGCCTGCAAGCCCCCCAACGTCTTTGTGGCCCAGGTGTCGGAAATGGACAAGCACGGCTATGTCCATTTAAGCTGTGACCTCATCATGACCCTGGAAAACCTGTACCGGGCGGACAAGATTATCTTCGAGGTCAACGCCCGCACCCCCCATGGTGTGGGGGAGAATGCCCCTGCCCGTCTCCATGGCCGACGTGCTCTACGAGGTGGATGAGCCCATCTACCAACTCCAAGATCCCCCATCGGGGGAGAAGGAGGAGACCATCGCCGGCTACGTCACCGAGATGATGAAGGATGGGGACTGCATCCAGCTGGGCTTCGGGGGGCATCCCCAACGCCATAGGGTTCCACTTAATGGAAAAGCACGACCTGGGCATCCACACCGAGCAGATCGGCACCTCCATGGCCCACCTCATGGCCTGCGGGGCGGTGACCAACCGGTATAAGTCCATCGACCAGGGGATCACCGTGGGCTCCTTCATCTCCGGGGACAACTTCCTCTATGACTTTGTGGACCAGCATCCCCCGGCTCACCGTCCGCCGCGCGGCCGGTACACCAACGACCCCTACGTCATCGCCCAGAACGACAATGTGGTCTCTGTAAACGCCTCCCTCCAGATTGACCTCACCGGCCAGGTGTGCGCGAGTCCATCGGCCCCTATCAGCACTCCGGCACAGGCGGCGCCACCGACTTTGCCTGGGGGCCTACCACTCAAGGGGGCCGGGCCATCCTGGCCCAGACGTCCACCACGAAGAAGGGGACCCTCTCCCGCATTGTGCCCATCCTGGACCCGGGGCCATCGTCTCGGTCTCCGGAACCTGACGGACATGGTGGTCACCGAGTACGGCGTGGCCAAGCTCCGCCAGCGCACCGTGGGCCAGCGGGTGGAAAACCTCATCGCCGTGGCCCACCCGGACTTCCGGGCGGAGCTGCGGAAGCAGGCCGCAAAATACATGTACTATTAAAACCAACACCACCCTTCTCCTTTTCTGACGGAAACCGCTCCAGCCCATTTTGGGCTGGGGCGGTTCCTCTGTTGGGCGAAGGGGAGAAAAAATGGTTGCGTTTTGCCCGGGATCGGCATCCAAATCCATTTTTGCTGCCTCTAATGGGTGAAAGCAATCGGAGCGGCCGCAAAAACGCTTTCAGAAAGGAAACCGCCAGCCATGATGAACCAACAGAATTCACCGCCGCCGTTCTGGCGGCGGAGCCCACCTCTACCGGGTGGCCAAAGCCATGGTGGGCAACGCGGAGGATTGCGCCGACGCGGCGCGAGAGGCCATCCTGCGGGGGCCTGGGAGCGGCTGGACACCCTGCGCCAGCCCCAGTATTTCCGCACGTGGCTCACCCGGATCCTCATCAACGAGTGCAAGGGAATTCTCCGCCAACGGGGGCGGCAGGCCCCCTATGACCAGGCGGCGGCGGAAGCCATCCCGCCCCGGCGGAGGAGGATCACAGCGACCTCTACGCAAGCGCTGGGCGCCCTGGAGGAGAAGTACCGCCTGCCGGTGGTGATGTACTACTGGGAGGGGTTCAAAACCCGGAGATCGCCTCCCTCCGCCTGCCGGAGGGGACCGTGAAAGCCGCCTGCGCACCGCCCGGATCCAACTCCGGGACACCCTGAAAAGGAGCGTGTTTTGCATGAAGAAAACCATACCCTGCCCCCCTGTGCCGGAGGCCTTCCACCAGCGGGTACAGCATACCTTGGAGGGTTTGCCGGAGCAGACCCGGTCCCAGAGACGCTTCCCCCTGCGTGGGGTGGCCGGGGTGGCCCTGGCCGCCGCTCTCTGCCTGGGGGCACTGCTGTGGCCGCCGGGGTCAGCGGGGGCTTCCCCTCTTCTTCCCCCAGGGGGGGGATGCCGCCCTGTCGGATTACATCGCCGTCCCGGCGGGGTGGTCACCGACGAGAACGACCACTACCGCATGACCGTGGACGCTTTCCTCTTTGATGAGGCCACAGGCACCGGCCTGGTGCGCCTGCACATCG
>VOFC01006679.1_pt1 | contig 16374 bp, 22 predicted proteins | sample 5384161 | NCBI WGS metagenome assembly VOFC01 (sample SAMN12384722, study PRJNA508395) | human gut metagenome | isolation source: healthy gut B | host: Homo sapiens | reverse complement strand
TACTTTGCAGACATTCTTTAAAGATAAACTTGCCATTTGAAAAATACTCCCTTTCATATTTACAATGTTACTTTCTCTCATTGTGAAACGATATGTCTCGTTTGAATCTGAAATCAGTATAACGAAATTCACGAAAATGTGCCATACCACTATTTCACAAAGATTTTGAATCATATTGTATGAATTGCTTTTTATAAACTTTTCTTTTTTTTTTTTTAAATGCTTGTCAGATTGAACAAATCTGTTTCTATTTCTTGGACATTTTCCACAAGGTGGTCTCTACTGTGTCTCTTTTCTCCGGCTTTTTGTAGAACGATAAGCTGATTTTTTTTCCACGTCTTTTTGACACATATAACGCATTATCCGCGGATTTGTACAGATTTTCAAAGGTATTGCCGTCTCCGGGGAACACTGCTGCTCCCACGCTGGCTGTAACAGAATACTTCACATATTCTCCGACTTCAAACTGGTGGAAAAAACTGTTCGATCTTCTTTCCTTCCCGTTCGATCATGGTAATATCACGGATGTCCTTGAGAAATACCATGAACTCGTCACCACCGTACGGCCCCAATGTCCGTTGCTTGCACGGAACATGGACTGCAGCGCACTGCCAGGTTCCGGAGCACTTCATCTCAAAGGCATGTCCCATGGTGTCGTTGATCTTCTTGAAATTATCTACATCCAAACGAACAATACCCCTGCTTATCCGGATATTGCTCCATATTCACGAATCTTACGCTCTGGTGGCCATCTTGTTGTTCAGATCGGTCAGCAGATCGGTATTCGCCTTGTCCTCCAGGAATCTTCGGAGCTGTGTTCTGGAGGCCTCTTTTTATTCGTACCAGCACATTGATCACCGTGGATCACAAAAGGGCTGCTGCGATCGATATGCTGATCTTGACGATCAGATTCACGGATAGGTCCGCGGGAAGGACTGCCGGATACCGACAGATAGGATTCATCGATGCCTACCACCAGATTCCATGTCTGTGTCCGCAATGGGGAAAATGACAGAGAATCTTACCTATACTGTCTTTCATTGACATGCAGTATCCCCTTGTCTCCTTCTGCTGTTGTCTGTCAAACAGTGTCCAGCTTCCCCAAGGCTCTCCTGCTACTCCTTTTTAAGGAATTCCAGAAATCGTTTTGTAAAATTTTCGTTCCTTGTGTCGCTCCATAGCATGCCATAATACTACCGTTGCGATCGACCAGAGAGAAAAATGCCTTATCTCCGTATACGGAATTCTCAAAGAAATCTGACATCTCATGGCTCCATATAACTCATTGAGCAGGTATCCGTTTACATTTCCGAATTTGTAATAGGACATACATAGATGAAAGCCATCTGTCCGTTGATCCGTCCGACCTGTAAACAGATAATGCGGTGTTTCACTGCTGATACTATCATAGTTTAAGTTCTCCGACATATCAATCTGCCGTCTGTCATTCAGAATTCCTTTTCCGTTCTTGCACAGTAAGCAACATATAGACGTTGCTGGCTTTTACAATGGTATCCAGCTTCTCATTCAGAACGCATCACTTCTGTCCGGGCGGCTCGCCATAATGTTTGACGCAACCGCATCGTGATATTTCCCAGCGCCCCCAGCGGCGTATCTACTCCCCGCGGAATGGTAAAGTCCGATCTGCTCTGCCTGATCATCCACCACTGTCTGTATTGCTGTGTCCATCTGATTATTAAAGTCATTATATGCTCAGGACCAGTGCGATGACTAACAATACACATGGCAGAATCCATTGAGGAAATTTTCCCATATTTTTCTCTTTTCTGCATACTCTGAACACCTCTTATCGTCTGATGCCCCATCAGACCTTGCCCGGCAGGCGACCTTGCTACTTATCCTCTATCTTAATGCTTTCATCGATCTCATCATGAAATACTCTTTCATCCTCTTCCGGTAGATACTTCCGGTGCCGGCTCCTGTTCTGACAAAACTGATCTTCCAGTTTTTGAAGAATTTATTATACAGCATGGCAGAGGCATATGCCGGCAGTGAAACCAAACAGGAAAGATAATGGGTATCAGTCTTAAAGATACCAGATAAATAATCAACGGAAAATGCCATCACAAACATCACAACTGTCTTGGGCAGCTGCAGAATGCTCATAATAAAAGCATTTCGATGGTTCCCCATGATCGTATTGTCAGAATTTGGCAAGTACCGGAAGTTATAAAGAAGTGCAGATCACAAGCACTCAGCAGCCATGATCAGAACCACCAGCACCTGCTGAACTGTATTCCGGATTTGGTAATAATGTAATAATCACCGCCAGTATCGCCGCTAGCATAAGCAGCAACCGATCAGGGTTGCCTGGCGGAAATTTGTCTTAAATGATTTGAAAAAGCTTCTGGTAATATAACTTCCTCATTGCGCACGATCTTTAGTGCCACATAATGCATGGAGGTAATGCCGCTCCTGCAGTAATAATGGATACAGCAGATCAGAGTCAGAATGTTCAGCCACATCAGGTCTGCCATTTTATTGAGTACATTCATTAACGGACTGTCCAGGTCAAAAATTTTCTAAATTTATATCTTATCCTTTTCTGTGTTTAATAAAAAATTTTTTTCCATGGGGGTCGCGCGGATTCCGAAAAATGCTTCCTCCTCATGCACTGCATGAAATCCCAGTTTCCGATAGAAATCCACGGCATACGGAGCTGCCTTCAGCGACATATACCGTTCCCCCGCCTCTTTTTTCAGATATTCGCACATTCTTCTCATCAGATCCCGTCCGATTCCCCGATGATGATACTCCTCATCAACAAAAAGAAGTGATAAATGATTATAATTCCGCACGGAAGCCGCTCCGATGATCCTGGCGCCATCCAAAGCCACCATCATCTGATATCTTCCCTGCTGGAACGACTTATAGAGGTGTTCATCCGTAATAAAATCATAAAAGTTACGGATTCCCTCCTCTGTATAATCCACCGCCTCAAATTTTAAAAATGTCTTCCAGATCATATGCATGGCAGGAATCCAGTCTTTGTCTTCCGCCCATCTGATCTCGTAAGTGCCCGCTGCCGTATCCGACATGATGCACCGCCTCTCTGATCCGAAAGCTTTCCGGTCTTAATCCAGTCCCGGAATCTCCCTGCGGATCCATTGATAGATGTCCTCCATGGCCTGTTCACCGTCTTCCTCATTCAAAAGCTCATGTCTGTCATTCTCGTACAGTTTGACGGTAATATTTTCACACCAGCCTTCTTCAGAGAATCACATGCCTTCCGGACACCTTACCGTAATCTCCCACCGGGTCCTCGGCACCGGATACCATAAGGATTGGCAGGTTCTGCGGTACCTTCTCCAGATTCTCCTGCTTCTGCAGTCTGCGGATCAGTTCAAACAGCGTCTCAAACCCGTTGACTGTAAAGACGAAGCCGCACTGTGGATCGTCCAGGTATTTTGAACCTCTTTTTTCCCGGGACAGCCAATCCATGCACTCCAACACCGTCTGTAATCTTTTTCTGATAGCTTCCAAATGCCATTTTGTCCAACAGACGGCTCACATGCGTATCCCCTAAAAAAGCCTTCTGAAGCTTCGTCACTGCTTTGGCTGCATTTAAAACCGCCTTCGGCTGCATACCGGTTCCCATCACGATCGCTCCGTCAATTCCGCTGCCGTAACGGCTCAGGTAATTGCGGAGGATGAAAGACCCCATGCTATGTCCCAATAACAGATACGGAACACCGGGATACTGCTCCTGCACTATTTTTTTGAGACGATGAACATCCCGAACTACCACCGTCGCCGGATCATGCGCGCAGAAATAGCCGTAGATTCCGTTTTCCCCGACGCTCTTTCCGTGTCCCAGATGATCCTCCCCGGTCACCAGAATCCCCTGCCTGGTCAGCACGGAGGCCAGACGCTCATATCGTTCGATATATTCCGCCATACCGTGCACGATCTGCAGGATACAGACCGGTTTACCCTCCGGTATCCATTTTACTGCATGAATCTTCGTTTTACCATCTCTTGACAGGAAAAAAATTTCTTCTTTTTTCATATCCCGTTCCCCCTGTTTCGTTTTCCCTCTCTTTTCCCGGAAACAGCCGCATGCCTCCGTTTACAGACAGAGCCGCAGCAAGAAAAATCCTGCTGCTTTTTCACAGCAAATTCTCTTCTGCGGCCCTCACATTTTTATATTAACATTATATAAAGTTCCGGTCAACTCTAACCGTCAGCAGATCTCTGCTCCGGCAGGCATATTTTTCTCCGGTGTTACCAGCGCAAGATTGCCTTCGGCATCCTCTGCACACAGCAGCATGCCTTCCGACAGAACACCGGCGAGCTTTGCAGGCTTTAAGTTCACTAAAACCATAACCTTTTTGCCTACCATCTCTTCCGCCGTGTAATGTGCGCGGATTCCGAAACGATCTGTTTTACTTCTTTCCCGATTTTTACCTGGGAGCAGAGAAGCTTTTTGGACTTCGGAACCGGTTCGCATTTGATGATTTCGCCAACCGCGAACTGCATCTTTTCGAAATCTTCAAAGGTGATCTCCGGCTTTTTCGTCAGCTCCATCACGTCCTCTTCTTTTTTCTTCCTCAGCCTCTTCCGCCAGTGCCTTACGCGCCTCAAACATCGCTGCTGCCTTTTCCAGAACTTCCTTTACATCCAGTCTTGCGAACAGGATTTCCGGTTTCTCTGTAACTTTGCTGCCGGATATATAGCCGCCGAAGGTCGTGCATTCTTCGAAGCTGCGCAGGGAAGTATTGAGCTGGGCTGCGATCTTTTTCCGCAGTGCCCGGCATATAAGGCTCCAGCAGGGACGCACCGATTACAATGCTCTCTGTCAGGTTATACAATACGGTAGCAAGACGGTCTGCTTTTGCAGGGTCTTTGCCAGCACCCACGGTTCTGTCTCGTCGATATATTTGTTGCAGCGCTTGAACAGCGTAAAAATATCGGTGATCGCGTCTGCGACTCTCCAGCCTTCCATCTTTGCCGCAACCTTATCGTAGGTTCCGGTTACAACTGCTTTCAGATCCTCATCAACTGCCTCTGCTGCGCCCTTATCCGCTACAACGCCACCGAAATACTTGTTGCTCATGGAAATCGTACGATTTACCAGGTTGCCCAGCGTATTGGCGAGATCGGAATTTAACCGTTCCACCATCAGCTCCCAGCTGATTACGCCATCATTTTCAAACGGCATCTCATGCAGTACGAAATAGCGGACTGCGTCCACGCCGAAGAAATCTACCAGATCATCCGCATACAGCACGTTTCCTTTGGATTTGCTCATCTTGCCATCACCCTGCAGCAGCCAGGGATGACCGAATACCTGCTTGGGCAGGGGCTCATTCAATGCCATCAGGAAAATCGGCCAGTAAATTGTATGGAAGCGGATGATATCTTTTCCGATCAGATGCAGATCAGCCGGCCAAAGCTTTTATACTGCTCGCTGCTGTTGCCTTCCGCATCGTAGCCGATACCGGTAATATAGTTGGTCAGCGCATCCAGCCATACATAAACAACGTGTTTCTCATCGAAATCAACCGGGATGCCCCATTTGAAAGAGGTTCTGAACATGAAGTTCTTCAAAGAAGACGAGCGTTATCTCGTGTTACCACTTCTCTTCATCTGTACCTCACAGCACAAGACCTCTTCGGGTCCGTAACCTATCCGCTGTAACAGGCGGATCCTGTCGCAGCCTTGCTTCTACCGTTCCTATTCTGTTCCGGTATCCGTTCGGTGCGCCGCTCAGAAGCCATCTTCTCTATCTGTCCGTTCCATTCCTCTCAGCCTTACGGAATGTTCTCTGTAAAACTTCTATGATAAATACTCTCTTCCTCATTTGCATTTTGCGTATTCTTACAGTAGCACAGAAATCCGGACTGTCAATGGGTTTGTTGCCAATACAATCGTAAAAAGGTGTAACCTTATATTATATAAGATGGAAGTACATAATAACATAGAGGATATAAAATGAAACAAAGTAAGTGCCAAACAGACCTTGATCATTCTGAGCATTAAGCTTTCATTTTCAAGTAATTTCCACGTCATGTGAGTTCTGCCCAGATCCACGGGATACAAGAGGAAAGAAGTACAGTCCACTCTCCGGGATGTTTGCCGCAGAACGCTGGTCTTGCAGCAGGAGATCCGTGAAAACTTCAACTATACAGCCTTGCCGTGCGATCAGTGTTTCCCCGGTACAGCCAATGCCAGCTCCATTGCCGCACAGTTGGAATCTTTTTCGTCTCCACCTATGGGTTTTTAAGCGGATTGGCTTCATCTCACCGGATGGTCAGGCAATGGCCACTGACGGCTATGTACAAAGATCTGTCCAGCAGAGATTTTTTCAAAGATGGTATGCAGGGGCTTCCCGGTATTACCAATACTCTTCAGGATCGAATGGGTACTCGGAGCCCATCAATGTATTCAGCATTCCCGTATATGATCAGAGTGATTCCATTATCGGTGTTTTATTTGCCACCTATCGGAACCAGCATTTTGAAGAAATTTTAGGCGTGCAATCCTTTAATAATCAGGGATTCAGTTGTCTGAAGGGGCGTGAAGAAAGTCCATGCTGAGTATCTGGCCGCAGGTGCGCAGGCCATCAAGACCAACACCTTCGGCCTGCCCCGGATGGCAGCGGCACAGATGCCGGGCTGGGAAGAGCTGGCCGAGGCGGGCTGGAAGCTGGCCTGTGACGCTGCTGCTGAGAAGGATGCCGCCGTCTTTGCTGACCTCGGCCCTGCCCCGGACACCGAAGCTGCCCCGGCCAGCAGCGCCTACGGCCTTGTGGCGCAGCAGTTCGCCGCACTGGGCGCAAAGAACTTTCTGTTCGAGACGCTCAGCTCCGATGTGGGCATTGTGGAGGCGGTAAAGGCACTGCGTGTGGCCGTGCCGGATGCCTTTGTCATGGTGTCCTTTCGCGGTGCTGCCGGACGGCTACACCCGCGAGGGCCTGCTGTTCCGCGACCTGCTGCATCGGATGGAGCAGAGCGGCGTGGTGGACGCCGTGGGCCTGAACTGTGTCTCGGCCCCCGGCGCGATGAAGAAACTGGTGCAGAGCCTTGGCGAGACGCGGCTGCCCCTGTCGGTGATGCCCAACGCGGGCTATCCGGTGGTCACCCGGGCGCGAGTGCTGTATCAGGGCAAGCCTGAGTATTTCGCCCGGGAGATGGGGCAGATCGCTGCCGCCGGTGTCCGCATTCTGGGCGGCTGCTGCGGTACGACGCCCGCCCACATCGCGGCCCTGCGTGCAGAGCTGAATGCCATGCCCCAGCGGACCGAAGCCGCTCCGGCAGCGAAGCTTTCCACCGGGACTGCACCGACGGTGGAAAAAGATGATGCCTTCCTGCGGAAGCTGAACGCAGGTGAGAAGGTCATCGCCATTGAACTGGATTCTCCCCGGGTGGCCGACCTGAGCGGCTATCTGGACGGCGCACGGAGGTTGCAGGCCGCAGGTGCCGACCTGCTGACCATCGCCGACTGCCCCATTGCACAGGCCCGGATGGATTCCTCCCTCGTGGCCTGCCGGGTACACCGGGAACTGGGAATGTGTGCTCTGCCCCACATGACCTGCCGTGACCGCAACCTCAACGCCACCAAGGCCCTTCTGCTGGGCCTTTACGCCGAGGGCGTGCGGGAGGTGCTGGCCATCACCGGCGACCCCATCCCCACCGCAGAGCGGGACGAGGTGAAGAATGTCTACCAGTTCAACTCCCGCAAGCTGGCCCAGTACATCGTCTCTCTGGCCGGGGAGGGCCGGGAGATGCCCTCGCCTATGACGGTGTTCGGTGCGCTGAATCTCAACGCCCGGAACTTTGACGTGGAGCTGCGCCGGGCTGTGGAAAAGCTGGAAAACGGGATGTCGGGCTTCCTGACCCAGCCGGTGCTGTCGGCACAGGCGGTGGAAAACCTCCGCAAGGCCCGTCAGACGCTGGGTGAACGGGCGAAAATTCTGGCCGGCATCATGCCCGTGGTCAGCCAGCGGAACGCCATCTTCATGGAGAATGAGATCAACGGCATCCATGTGGAGGAGGACATCATCCAGCGCTTCGCGGGCCTCGACCGGGAGCAGGGCGAGGCGCTGGGCCTTGAGGTGTCGATGCAGATGGCCCGGGAGGCTCTGCCCTACGCCGACGGCTTCTATCTCATGACCCCCTTCAACCGTGTGGCCCTGATGGAGCGGCTCATTGCCCGTCTGAAAACGGAGCTTCTGGACGCGGAAGGCTGAAAAACGGATAAATCGTTGAAAGCGCCGCAATGAGATGATATTATAATAAAGAATAACGAACAGGGTCCCTGTGGACCCTGTTGCAGCGAATGCAGCGGGCCACACTCGAAAAGGAAGGGACATAAGAAAAATGCGGACACGGTATACCCTTATCAATATGGTCGTCAATGGGGTGGACAGCTCATGAATCAGGTGCTGCTGTTCATCAGCCGGATGGTATTCATCCACTATCTGTCGGCGGCATATCTGGGTGTCAACGGACTGTTCACCGATGTGCTGGGCATCCTGAACCTTGCAGAGCTTGGCGTCGGCACGGCGATGATATACAGCCTGTATGAGCCGGCTGCGAAGAATGATGAGCATCGGCTGGCGCAGCTGATGAACCTTTACCGGCTCCTCTACCGTATCGTGGCGGTCGTGGTGCTGCTCGTGGGCCTTGCACTGATGCCGTTTCTGGGCTTCTTCATCAAGGACAGCGGCGGCATCGAGAATTTAAAGCTCATCTACCTGATGTATGTGACAAACTCGGTGTGCTCCTATCTGCTGAGCTACAAAAACTCCATCTTTCTGGCCTACCAGAAGGCCTATGTCCGCAACCTCTGGGCGCAGCTCTGCGACGCGGTCAAGACTCTGTTCCAAATCGTCCTCATCGTGCTGACCGGAAACTTTATCCTTTATCTGGCGGTGCAGTTTGTGATGCAGTTCATCCCAAACATCATCATCGTATCGGTCAAGGTGGATAAGGAATTTCCCTACCTGAAAGAGTGCAGGGAGCTGCCGGAAAAAGAAAAATTTCACGGTATCCTGCGGAACATTGGCGCGATGAGCTTCCACAAGCTGGGCACGGTCATCGTGCGGAACACCGACAGCCTTTTGATGTCCAGCTTCGTGGGCCTGCTGTCAGTGGGTATCTACTCCAACTACAAGCTCGTTCTGTCCGGCATCAACAACCTGATGGATAAATTCTCGAACGCCTTTACCGGAAGCCTGGGCAATCTGGGAGCCATCGAGGATGAGACACGGGTGTACAGCATCTACCGGGAACTGGACCTGCTCTTCTTCGTCATTTACGCTTACTGGGCGGCGGGATTGTTCGCGCTGTTCAACGCTTTTATCACCCTCTGCTTCAGCGCGGAATACTGCTTCTCCACGGCGACAGTCGCCGTCCTCGTGATGGAATTCTACATTTCGGGCCAGCGGAAGGTCAACCTGATCTTCCGTGAAGCCAAGGGCCTGTTCTGGTACGACCGGTATAAGCCGCTGTTCGAATCGGCCATCAATCTGGCGGCGTCGCTGCTGCTGGTGCAGAAGTTCGGCGTGGCGGGCATCCTCGGCGGAACGGTCATCAGCACCGTGACGACCTGCCTCTGGATGGAGCCTTACATCCTGATGCGCTACGGCATCCGGGAAGACTGGCAGGGCAAGCTGAAAGACTACTTTGTCCGCTACGCCGAACGCGTTGCTGTCGTCGCGGCGCTGGCTGCTGTGTCCTACGGATGGGTGAGCTTCTGCCCGGCGAAGAACATCGGCTGGTTTCTGCTGGACGGTGTGCTGTATACGCTGCTGTTCGGGGCTGTCATGGTGGTGCTCCACCGGAACGCGCCGGAGTTCAATCAGCTCAAGGGCCGTGTCACGGCTGTTTTGAAAAGGAGGGAAAGCTAAATGGCAGGGCGGGACAGCCACGTCCTGCCCATCCGGCAGAAGAACGGCGGTCTGAGCGCGGCCCGTACGCTGAACGGCAGCTGTGAAAATTTTGTTCCGGACAAAAAGAGATTGACAAAACGCACAAAAAACGCTATATTCTTTTTATAAATGCAAGGAAAAAAGAGTGTGCGTCGTTTTCGCCATCCAGAGAGCCGGGGGCTGCTGAAAACCCGGTACGGCCGTGCGGTGTGCTGTCGCTTTTGAGCAGAGGCGGGGAATGGAGTAGTCGCCTCCGGTTCTGCCCCACGTTATCGGGGCATCAAGGGGCATACGGCAGAAGGCCGTGTGCAATTTGGGTGGTACCGCGGTTATATTACAGCCGTCCCATGGAACGCTCCGTGGGGCGGCTTTTTTCCCCACGTTATTTATTCATCTGGGAGGATACTATGAAAGAACTCGCAAAACAGTATGATCCGAGCCAGGTGGAAGACCGTATCTACCAGTTCTGGCTGGATGGCGGCTACTTCCACACGAAGGCCGACCCCGACAAGAAACCCTACACCATCGTGATGCCCCGCCTCCGAATGTCACCGGCCAGCTCCACATGGGCCACGCCGTGGATAACACCATGCAGGACATCCTCATCCGCACCAAGCGGATGCAGGGCTATGCCGCCCTGTGGGTGCCTGGCACCGACCACGCTTCCATCGCTACGGAGGCCAAGGTCGTGGAGGCCATGCGCGCTGAGGGCCTGACCAAGGAGATGGTGGGCCGCGACGGCTTCCTGGAGCGTGCCTGGGCCTGGAAGACCAAGTACGGCAACCGCATCGTCAGCCAGCTCAAAAAGCTGGGCAGCAGCTGCGACTGGGAGCGTGAGCGCTTCACCATGGATGAGGGCTGCTCTGAGGCTGTCAAGGAAGTCTTTGTCCGCCTGTATGATCAGGGCCTGATCTACCGCGGCAACCGGATGGTCAACTGGTGCCCCCACTGCAACACCTCCATTTCCGATGCCGAGGTGGAGTATGAGGAGAAGGACGGCAGCTTCTGGCACCTGCTCTACCCGGTCAAGGAGACCGGCGAGATGCTGGAGCTGGCCACCACCCGTCCCGAGACCATGCTGGGCGATACCGCTGTGGCCATCAACGGCGAGGACCCCCGCTATGCACATCTGCACGGCTGCCATGTCATCCTGCCCCTGCTGAACAAGGAGATCCCCATCGTCTGCGACGAGCATGCCGACATGACCAAGGGCACCGGCGTCGTCAAGATCACGCCGGCTCACGACCCCAACGACTTCGAGGTCGGCCTGCGCCATGACCTGCCCATCGTCCGCGTCTTTACCTACGATGGCCACATGACCGGCGCTGCCGATAAGGCTGCTGCCGATGCTCTGTTTGCCGCGGGCAAGAACACCGTCAACGAGCCCCATGTGCTGGACTGCGGCAAGTATGCCGGCATGACCACCCTCGAGGCCCGCAAGGCCATCCTCGCGGACCTGAAGGAGGGCGGCTTCCTGAAGGAGATCGAGCCTCTGAAGCACGAAGTCGGCACCTGCTACCGCTGCCACTCCACCATCGAGCCCATGGTGTCCAAGCAGTGGTTCGTCAAGATGGAGCCTCTGGCCGAGCCTGCCATCGAGAGCGTGGAGAAGGGCGACATCAAGTTCGTGCCGGAGCGCTTCACCAAGAACTATATGAACTGGATGAAGAACACCCGCGACTGGTGCATCAGCCGCCAGCTGTGGTGGGGCCACCAGATCCCGGCCTGGTACTGCGACGACTGCGGCGAGACTGTGGTCGCCAAGAGTGCACCCTGCACCTGCCCCAAGTGCGGCAGCGCAAAGCTGACGCAGGACCCCGACACCCTCGACACCTGGTTCTCCTCCGCGCTGTGGCCCTTCAGCACTCTGGGCTGGCCCAATGAGGAGAGCGAAGACCTCAAGTATTTCTATCCCACCAACACCCTCGTCACCGGCTACGACATCATCGGCTTCTGGGTCAGCCGCATGATCTTCTCCGGTCTGGCTTACACCGGCAAGGTTCCCTTCGACACCGTCTGCATCCACGGCATCGTCCGCGACAGCCAGGGCCGCAAGATGTCCAAGAGCCTCGGCAACGGCATCGACCCGCTGGAAGTCATCGCCCAGTACGGCGCGGACGCCCTGCGCTTCATGCTGGTGGACGGCTCTACCCCGGGCAACGACATGCGCTACAGCGAGAAGAAGGTGGAGGCTGCCCGCAACTTTGCAAACAAGCTGTGGAACGCTACCCGCTTTGTGCTGATGAACCTGCCCGAGGACTTCCAGCCCGGCCTGCCCAGCGAGGAGAAGCTGGACATGAGCGATAAGTGGGTGCTGACCAAGCTGAATCAGGTGGCCGGTGCCATGAGTGACAACCTCGACCACTACGAGATGGGTCTGGCCGCTGCCAAGATCAACAGCTTCATCTGGGACGTCTACTGCGACTGGTTCATCGAAATCGCAAAGCCCCGCCTGAACTCCGGCGACGCCGAGCAGGCCGACACTGCCCGCCGCGTGCTGGTGTATGTGCTGGACAAGGCCCTCAAGCTGCTGCACCCCTTCATGCCCTTCATCACCGAGGAGCTGTATCAGGCTCTGCCCGGCTCTGCCGAGACCATCATGACCCAGAGCTGGCCCACCTTCGATGAAGCTCACAACTGGGCCGACGAAGAGGAAGCCTTCGAGAAGGTGATGGACTACATCAAGGCTGTGCGTACCATGCGCACCGAGATGAACGTCCACCCCGCCAAGAAGACCAGCATGATCATCGAGACGGCCGACCCGGCCCCCTTCCAGAGCGCCGAAGTCTATCTGGCAAAGTTCGCGTTCGCCACCGATGTGACCTTTACCGCCAAGTATGAGGGCAGCACCGACGGCATGGTGCAGGTATCCACCCACGCCGCCCGCGGCTTCATCCCCATGATGGAGCTGATCGACCGCGACAAGGAGCTGGCCCGTCTGAACAAGGAAAAGGCCAAGGCCGAGAAGGAACTGGCCATGTTCGAGAACCAGCTCAACAACCCCAAGTTCGTCGAGCGCGCTCCCGCCGCTCTGGTGGAGGACATCCGCAATAAGCACGCCAAGAGCCAGGATAAGCTTGCCAACATTGAGCAGAGCATCAAGGCTCTGGGCTGATGCGGGAAACGGATCCTGATATGCAAAAAACTTCTCCCTGGCTCATTGCGGCACGAGTCATCTTTTACCTTTGCGCTTATCGCCTGCATCGTATTCATCTTTTCCAACTCCATGCAGATCGGTGACGTCTCGGAATCGGCAAGCGGACGAGTATTGCTCCTGATGAAAAAGGTGTTCACCCGTCTGGGAATGCCCGGCGCGGCGAACCATCTGACAGACCACATCGTGCGCAAGCTGGCACATTTCTGCGAGTATGCGCTGGAAGGCTTCCTGCTCACGCTCTGTCTGCGGGTCTACACCCGGCACTTTTTCGTTCACATCTCGTGGCCTATTCTGGGCGGTCTGCTCACGGCCCTGACCGACGAGACCATCCAGATGTTCAGCGATGGCCGGAGCAGCCAGCTCACCGACGTCTGGCTGGATTTTTCGGGCGTGATGGCCGGTATTCTGGTGGGCCTGTTCTGTCTGGCCCTGTGCAGGATGTGCTATCTGCTCTACAAACATCGAAACGAGGATTGACGCAATGACCATCGAACAGGCAAACGAATATTTCTCTTCTCTGCCCGAGGGCTTTGCCCCGGCGGAGGAGCTGCGCGCTGCCCTGACGGCGGATGCCCGGAAGGTGCAGTTCGTCGGCGTGGCCGGTACGGCAGGCAAGACCGCTGCCGCAGGTCTGCTGGCGGCTATCCTGCGGGAGGCGGCGTTCCACGTCGGCTTCTACCGCGCCGGCTGTGAGCCGCTGTCGGCCCGCATCGCCATCGGCGGCGTGTCGGTGGACCCGGTGCTGCTCTGTCAGGCTGCTGAGGCTCTCAGTGCCGCAAAGCCTCTGCCCCGCGCAGCGGCAGAGCTGGCGGCGGCTGCCCGCTGCTTCGGTGCGGCAGGCTGTAAGCTGGCTGTGGTGGAGCTGCCGGATGCCGGTCTGGCGGCTGCCCTGCCCAGTATGCCGGTCTGCGCCGTCACAGCCATCGGCCCCGACGGCGTGAGTCGTTCGGTGGAGCGTCTGGCCGCGCTGGCGGCGGGCGTCATGCGGAAGGCGCGGTCTGCGTCACCGCGCCGGAGCAGCCGAAGGCTGTTCTGAGCGAGCTGGTGGTGGCGGCGGCTAAGGCGGAGTGCGAGCTTGTGGTGCCCGACGCCGAGGACATCACCTTCCTTGAGGCGGAAAAGTTCACCAGCCGGGTGGACTACGGCGGATACACCGCGCCGCTGGCCTTCCTTGGCCGTCACGCGGCGGGCAATGCCGCCGTCGCAGTTGAGCTGGCGCTGGCCCTCTGGCGGAAGGGCTTCGAGATCCCCGATGAGGCCATTCTGGCGGGCCTTGCCGCTGTGGAGAACCGCAGCAGCATCCGCGTCCTGTCCCAGAAGCCCCTCATCATCCTCGACGCCTGCCGTACCCCCCAGCAGGCTGCAGCCCTTCTGCGCGTCCTCAATATGGCCAAGGTGCGCCATATGAGCGCCGTGATCGGCCTGACGGAAGAGGAAGGCGCGGAGTCGTTCCTTGCCTCACTGGAGACCGGCCTGACTTCGGAAGAGCAGAAGAAGGACAAGAGCACCATGCCCGGCATGGGCGAGAACCCCTTCGACAAAGTCTTCCTTGTCGCCCCGGCGGGAACGGAAGCGGCGCTGGCAGAGCGCCTGACCGAAAAGGCACGGTATCACTTCGACGCGGTGTTCTGCCCGACGCTGGCCGACGCCGTGAAGCAGGCGAAAGCCAACAGCCGCCGCGGCCTGCTGGTCTGCGGCAGTGAGGCCATCGCCCTCGAGGCGGAAAAGCTGCTGGAGAACCGCTGAGCGACACCGTTCTCTAAAAAATAACCCGAAAGACCTGTACACTGAAAAGGTGTACAGGTCTTTTCTTTATGCCAGAAAAAAGGAGATGAGGATATGGCGACAGTGACATTCAGCGCGGCAGATGATGTGCTCTACGCCTATCTGGCCGGCGAGATCGACCACGACGCGGCGCAGGGGCTTCGCATCCAGCTGGACGACGCCCTGCTGACCCGCAGCCCGCGCATTCTGGTGATGGACCTCGGCGGAGTGGGATTCATGGATTCGTCGGGCATCGGGCTGATCTTAGGGCGGCAGCGCTGTGCCCGGACGCTGGGCGGCAGCCTGCGCATCCAGCACGCGCCGGAACAGCTCCGGCGGGTCTTACAACTTGCAGGCATCCCCTGCACCGAGCCGGGCGGGGAAGTATCAGGAGGGGTATAAATGAAAGCGGAAAACAGTGTGAAAATCCAGTTTGATTCGCTCAGTGCCAACGAGGCCTTTGCCCGGGGCGCGGCGGCAGCGTTTCTGGCCCGGTACGACCCCACCGTGCCCCAGTTGGCCGACATCAAGACGGCGGTGTCCGTCCGAGGCAGTGACCAACTGCATCGTCCATGCCTACCCGGATGCCATCGGTCCCGTGACCCTGAGCATCGCAGTCTACCCGGAACGGCTGGTCAAGATCACGGTGATGGATAAGGGTGTCGGCATCCCGGACATCGGGCGGGCGATGGAGCCGCTCTTCACCACCGGCAATCCGGAGGAGCGCTCCGGTCTGGGCTTTGCCGTGATGCAGAGCTTTATGGATAAGGTCAAGGTGTCCTCCCAGCCCGGTAAGGGGACGCGGGTGGTGCTGACCAAGCGTCTGGATGAGCGCTCTACATAATAAAAGAGAAAGAGGGCGTCGCAATGGTAACGGACAAGACCCGGCGGAGCGCATTCATCGAGCAGAATCTGGGGCTGGTGCATTCCTGTGCCGGACGGTTCCGGGGGAGAGGCATTGAATACGACGACCTCTACAGCGCCGGCTGTATGGGGCTGGTAAAAGCGTATGACGGCTTTGATGAGTCACGTGGCGTCTGTTTTTCCACTTACGCTGTGCCGGTCATTCTGGGCGAGATCAAAAAGCTGTTCCGGGACGGCGGCAGTAAAGGTGAGCCGGTCACTCAAAGAGCTGAGCCTGCGCATCAATGCAGCCCGGGAGCATCACAGCAAGCTTTGCGGAGCAGAGCCTACGCTGTCGCAGCTGGCAGAGGAGCTGGGGGAAAGCGTGGAGAATATCACGCTGGCGATCCAGGCGGCGCAGCCTGCAGTGAGTCTGACTCCGGAGAATCGGGAAGAGGGCGACCGGCAGATGGATATTCCGGTAGAGTCGCCGGAGGAAGAGCTTGCAGATAAGATAGGCCTGGCGGAGGTATTGAAGAGCCTGCCCGAAGAGGACAGGCTTATTATCCAGCTGCGTTTCTATGGGGGCAAGACCCAGAGTGATACGGCAAAACTGCTCCATACCACGCAGGTACAGATCTCACGGCGGGAGCGCAAGATATTAAAGGTGATGCGGGACAGGCTGTTGGACGAATGATGGACAGAGCGGCCAAAT
>VOFC01002512.1_pt1 | contig 16374 bp, 29 predicted proteins | sample 5384161 | NCBI WGS metagenome assembly VOFC01 (sample SAMN12384722, study PRJNA508395) | human gut metagenome | isolation source: healthy gut B | host: Homo sapiens | reverse complement strand
AACACCTTCATCTTCCCCCGACATCAACGCCGGCAACATCGGCTACAAGATCGCCCAGCGCCTCGGCTCTTCGACGCCTACGGCCCGATCCTGCTCGGTCTGAACGCCCCCCATCAACGACCTGTCCCTGCAACGCCCGCTGCAATCATCACCGCCGGCCTGCCAGGAGGTCCCCCGTATATCGTACATAAAAGGCCATCATCACCGCCGAATCTCATCCGGTTCCGGTTCCGGCATTCGCCTTCCTCTGGTCCACTGGCGGCGAGCTTCCTCCGCCTCTTCCGGTTTGCCGCAGGACGTCCGCGCATCACACCCGCTGCAGTCCGGGTATCCCCCGGCTGCGGCAGCAGGCCGCCGCACGACAGGCGCCCCAGACCGGCACGCCCTCTGTTTCCAGGCAGCCCCGGCACCCGTTCCGCTGCCGGGACTCACAGTTTCCGCAGTCCTTTCTGCACATTCCAGCCATCAGGACGCCCCCTTTTCGGCAATCGCCTTTTTTCAGTATCGCACGAAAAATTTCGCCGTTTCCTTACAAAGCGGTAACAGTTGCCCGCCTTGCAAAGCCCTCCGGCAGGGTTGTTACACTGGGCACAACAGAAAAGGAGGCCCGGTCATGTTCGATTATCTCATTCACAACGCCCCGGATCCTGGATGGCTCCGGCGCCCCGGCCCGGCAGGGGGACGTGGCGCTTTCCGGCAGGCACATCGCCGCAGTTGGGCATCTGACGGACGCAGAGGCCGCTCAAGTCCTGGACGCCCGGGGCCGGTATCTCACCGCCGGCTTTCTGGACATCCACCGTCACGCCGACGATGCCCTTTTCCGCCCCGGCTGGGGGAGCGGAGTTGGCCCAGGGCTGACCACCGTGGTCAACGGCAACTGTGGGCTGTCCCTTGCCCCGGGTGGAGGGCCCCCACCGGCAGGAGACCCTCTCCTACCTGGCTCCCATCGTGGGCCAGCTGCCCGCCGGGCGGGATGTCTCCACTCTGGCGGACTACCGGCGCCAGGCCGCCCACGCCCGCCCGCCTCCACACCGGGATGCTGGTGGGGATGGGGACCCTTCGGGCCTGCGTGGCCGGGTTCCGGGACGGACCGCTGACGGAGGCAGAATACCGCCAGCTCCACGCCCTGCTGGAGCGGGCGCTGGGGAGACGGCGCCCTGGGGGGTCTCCCTGGGGCTGGGGGTATGCGCCGGAGTGCTTTACGACACCGCCGGCCTCATCCGGGCGCTGGAACCCCTGCGGATTCCGGCGTTCCCATCACCGTCCACATGCGGCAGGAGGGGGACGGCGTGAGTGGAAGCCCTCTCGGAGATGCTCACCGTGGCCCGGAGCCTTCCGGACCCCGGTGGAGATCAGCCATCTCCAAGGCCATCGGCCGGCGCAACTGGCGCCGGGCAGTGCCGCAGATGCTGGAGATGCTCTCCCAGGCCGGGCAGGAGGGACTGGACATCGCCTGCGACGTCTACCCCCCATCCGGCGGGCTCCACCCAGCTCATTCATGTGCTGCCGCCGGAGTTCCAGGCAGGCGGTATGGAGGCCCTGACAGCAGCCCTTCAGGACGCGCAGCAGCGGCAGCCATGCGGCGGCGGATGGAAACCGGAACGGACTTCGAGAACATTTCGCTGCTGGTGGGCCTTTTGAAAATATCCTGCCCACCCCTCCACGACCCCGCGGACCAATCCTGGGAGGGGGAATCTGGCGGACATGGCGGACCGGCGGGGAGGGACCCCTTGATGACGTGCTTTCTTCGACCTCCCTGGCCCGGGAACACTGCGCCGCCTCCATGATCGACCGCATCACCGACCAGGCAGACATCGACGACATTCTCCGTGCCCCCTTCTCCTCGCAGTGATCTCCGACGCCACCTATCCCGTGGGAGGTCTGCTGCATCCCCGGGTGTACGGCACGTTCCCAGGGTTCTGGAATCCTACGTCCGGGAACGGCATGTGCTGACATTGCCGGAGGCCGTCCGTAAAATGACCCGCCTCCCGGCGGACCGGCTGGGCCTTGTCCGAAAAGGACGCATTGAGGTGGGTGCCGACGCGGACCTGTGCCTCTTTGATCCCGCCGCCATCCATGAGCGGGGTACCTGGCAGGACCCGGAACAGCTGGCCGCCGGAATGGACTATGTGTTCGTGGCCGGCGTCCCCCGCCATTGCGGAGGGCCGCTTCACCGGATCCCGAACGGAGAAGTTCTCTGAGGCACTGCTTTTCCGGCCACAAAATCTCTTGGCGTGACAAAATACGGCAAAAAAGTTGATTCCCCGAGTAATTCTCCGGGGAATTTTGCGTTTTGTATTGCGGGTTCATGGTGCAACCGCTGGTTGCTCCCCTGCCAAGCCCACTTTGATAGACATTTCTTCCTCTCTGGTATCATGACATCAAAAAATGCGAACGGAGGCGGTCGATATGACACTGGGACAGCGCCTGACACAGCTGCGAACCAGGCTGGACTTTCTCAGGACACCCTGGCGGAACAGCTGGGGGATCTCCCGACAGTCCGTCAGTAAATGGGAGACGGACGGGAGCATCCCGGATCTGAACAGGCTGGTAAAAGCTCTCGACAGGTGTTCGGCGTCACACTGGATGAGCTGGTGAAAGGAGAGTCCGGGCAGTCCCCGGAACCGGAGACCGACGGTTTCCTCTGCTTCTGCATCGGAAAGTGGCCAGTCCGCCGCAGCCCCTGCGGCAGAACTCCTCCGGCTCCACCGGCAGAAGCTGGCGGGGATTTTGCTTATGGCGATCTCTCTGGCAGTGACATTACTAAATGTCGCCCTGCTTTTTGTCACGCTGCCGGTCTTTGCAGCAGGGGTGCTGTGCCTGCTGGTGCGGCGGCGGCTGGGGCTTGCCATCGGGTGGACACTATGGATCTTTGCCCTGCTCATCACCCGATCTGCCACCAGCATCAGCATGAACCGGCTGACAAGTCCCGAATACTGGCAGCATACGGCGCTGCTTGTCTCCTTTGCTGGCGCTGGTGCAACTGGCGGCACTGGCGCTCCTGGCCTGGCGGACCCTGCGCAACCCGCCGGGACTAAAGGCCTGCTGGGCCATTTGGCTGGGACTGCTGGCTGCGCTGTGGCTGCCAGCACTGTACCTTTATCCGCTAGCCAGCTCCATCCCCTGACCGGGGTGCTGCTGTCCAACTTTTTCCTGTTTCCGCAGATTTCTACCGCAGCGCCCCTATGGGTGCAGTGCTGTGGTGGTGCTATGTGCTTGCCGCTGTGTGGCTGGTGCGCCGCACCCTGCGTTCCGCAAGATGGTGTCGGTCATGCCGTAGGAAGCGGGACCGGCTGCCATGTTGTCCGGGATGCAGGGTACGACCCGGCCGCCGCCGGAGGCCACGGAGAAATACTTCTTGCCCTGCTCAACGCACTCTTTCTTGTAGGTGCCGGCAACGGATGCTGGAAGCGGGTGGGGTTGGTGGAGTTGCCGGTGATGGACACATCCACACCCTCGTGGTGCATGATGGCCACGCCTTCGCGCACGTCGTCGGCGCCGAAGCAGCGGACATCCGCGCGCTCGCCCTCGGAATACTTGAACTCCCTGACGATCTTCAGCTCGCCGGTGTAGTAGTCGAACTGGGTCTGCACATAGGTGAAACCGTTGATGCGGCTGATGATCTGCGCGGCGTCCTTGCCGAGACCGTTGAGGATGACACGCAGAGGCTCCTTACGGGCCTTGTTGGCGGTTTTCACGATGCCGATGGCACCCTCGGCGGCGGCGAAGGACTCGTGGCCGGCCAGGAAGGCGAAGCACTTGCTCTCATCGCTGAGGAGCATGGCGCCCAGGTTGCCGTGGCCCAGGCCGACCTTCCGGTCCTCAGCCACGGAGCCGTCGATGCAGAAGGACTGCAGGCCGATGCGCCGATGGCCTTGGCGGCCTCGGCGGCGTTCTTCACGCCCGTCTTCAGAGCGATGGCAGCGCCCACGGTGTAAGCCCAGCAGGCATTCTTCAAAGCAGATGGGCTGAATGCTCTTCACGATCTTCGTAGGGATCAAAACCCCTGGCTGCCTTGCAGATGTCCGGCACTCCTCCACGCTGGCCGATGCCGTACTGAGCCAGGACGGAATTGATCTTGTCGATTCTTCTCTCGTAGCTTTCAAACAGAGCCATTGGTCAATTCCCTCCTTTTCTTATTCCTGACGGGGTCGATATACTTCACAGCGGCATCAACTGACCATAGCGGCCCTTGGCCTCTTCTCCATGGCCTCATTGGCGTCGGTGCCCTTCTTGATGGCATCCATCATCTTGCCCAGGTTGATGAATTCGTAGCCAATGATCTCATTGTCCTTGTTGGCCACGCGGGTGACATAGCCCTCGGCCATCTCCAGGTAGCGGGGGACCCTTGGCCTTGGGATGCCGAACATCGTGCCCACCTGGCTGCGCAGGCCCTTGCCCAGGTCTTCGAGCGAGCCACCCACGACCAGACCGTCCTCAGAGAAGGCGGACTGGGTACGGCCGTAGACGATCTGCAAAAACAGCTCCCGCATGGCGGTGTTGATGGCATCGCACACCAGGTCGGTTTATCCCAGGCACCGCCGGCGTTGGACATGAACACGGCCATGGCAAAGCCGGTGACGGACACGCCGCCCAGCAGACCCACCACGCCGGTGGGGCCCAGCACCAGGCCGGTGGCCAGGGGACGATGATGGCCAGCAGGGCAGGGCACCACCATCTTCATGGAGAGCACCCTTGGTGCAAAGGGACACGCAGGAGGCGTAGTCGGGGTCAGCCTCGCCGGACCATGATGCCCGGGATCTCCTTGAACTGGCGGCGGACCTCCACCACGATGGACTGGGCGGCCCTCTGCACCGCGCTCATGGTGAAAGGCGGAGAAGACGAAGGTCAGCATGGCGCCGATGAACATGCCCACCAGCACCGTGGGGCTGGTCAGGGTGAAAGTTCAGGGGGCTCGGTGGTGTTCTCCTGGACGATGTTGACGTAGGAGACCAGCAGGGCCAGGGCGGTCAGGGAGGCGGAGCCGATGGCGAAAGCCCTGCCGGTGGCAGCGGTGGTGTTGCCCAGGGAATCCAGGGCGTCGGTGCGCTCCCGACGGACTCCGGCAGGCCGCCATCTCGGCAATGCCGCCGGCGTTATCGGCCACAGGGCCATAGGCGTCAGTGGCGAGGGTGATGCCCAGCGTGGACAGCATGCCGACGCCGGCAATACCGATGCCGTAGAGGCCCTTGTTGAAGGCGTCGGTGAAGGCGCCCGCCTCATCCACGATGACGGTGGAGCCGCCGGCGGCAAAGTAGCTCACCAGCACGGCCGACGCCACAATGAGGATGGAAGGTCATGGTGGACTTGAGTCCCAGGGACAGTCCGCCGATGATAATGGTGGCAGAACCGGTCTCGGAGGCCGCCGCCAGCTCCTGAGTGGGCTTGATAGGTGTCGGAGGTATAGTACTCGGTAAAGTAGCCGATGGCACAGCCGCCGATCAGGCCGCAGAGGATGGACACATACACGCCCATATGCCCGTCCAAGATGAAATAGGTGAGGGGACGCCGCCAGCACGGCGGAGAACGGCCGCGGTGTAGGTACCGGTCCGGAGACTCTTGAGCAGGGCCTGCTGGGAAGCATTTTCCCGCGTCTTGACGAAGAAGGAGCCCAGGATGGAGCACAAGATGCCGCACACCGCCAGCGCCACTGGCAGCAGCAGTCCGCCCCAGCCGTAGCCGCCCACGGCGCCCAGCGCGAAGGTGGCGAGAATGGATAGAGCCCATAGGACTCGTACAGGTCGGCCCCCATACCGGCCACGTCGCCGACATTGTCGCCGACGTTGTCAGCTATCGTAGCCGGGTTTCGCGGATCGTCCTCCGGAATATTGGCTTCCACCTTGCCTACCAAGTCCGCACCAACATCGGCAGCCTTGGTGTAGATGCCGCCTCCCACACGGGCGAAAAGGGCCATAAAGGAGGCGCCCATGCCGTTCATCACCATGATATTGCCCAGGTGAACGGGATCATTGATGCCGAAGGCATAGCGCAGCAGGAAGAACCAGATCGTAATGTCCAGCATGCCCAGTCCCACCACGGTAAAGCCCATGACGGAGCCGGAGGAAAAGGCCACCCGCAGGCCCTTGTTGAGGCTCTCGGAAGCAGCCTGCGCAGTGCGTGCATTGGAGTTGGTGGCAATCCTCATGCCGATGAAGCCTGCCAGCATCGACCAGATGCCGCCGGTAACAAAGGCAAACGGCGTAAACTTGGAAAGCATGCTTCCGTTACTGGCAAAGGCAATGACCAGCAGGATCACAAAGACCACCACAAATACCTTGGCCACCGTGGTATACTGGTGCTTCAGATATGCGTTGGCGCCTGCCCGGATGGAGGACGCGATCTTCTTCATCGTATCCGTTCCCTCGGAATAACGCAGCACCCGCTTCGCCTGCGCCCAGGCAAAGAGCAGCTACCAGACGCACCGATGAATCCGATCCAGAATAGGTTTTTCCATGTTTTCTTCACTCCTTGTTGTTTCGGCCGCTGCCGTTTTGTTTGTGCATAAATTGTACCACAGTTTCCGCATTTTTAGCAAGCAATAGTCAAGCGTTTTACCAAACGTATCAGTTTTTTGCAAAACTTTCTGCAAGTATATACGCTTTTGAATGGAAATATTTCTTGCTCTTTCTTGTCGCGGGACGCAAAAAGCCTGCCCAAACTTCTTCGGGCGGCGGCTGAGGGCCTATACGGACTTCCTCCGCCGCATCTGTTCATCCAGCCCTTCAGTAGACCAGCTGGAACTCGGTGAAGACCCACCGGTCCTCCACCCACTGGTAGGGGAAGGCATAGCATTCCACACCGGTGACCTCGCTGCGGTCCTCCCCAAAGGTCCACGGTCACATTGACGGCATAGGCGGTCTCGCTTTCCTGCTTGACCTGAGCGCTGACTTTGCCCTTATCCGGATCCTTCTCCCGCCGCTGTTGGCGCGCACACAGCGCCCCATCCACATCCCGGTACAGCGGGCGTTTTCCGCCGGTGGCCAGCAGCTGATTCGTCCGCATCCTCAGAAAACAGGCTGCGCAGATAGCTCCGCAGCTCCAGCATGGTGGTCATGCCCTGCTGGTCCACCGGCAGTACGAGCTCCCGTCCACTTCCACAGCACCGCTCCCCGGACGGGCAGAGGCGTCAGCTCAAACCAGCCGTATGCCTCCACGGCCTGATCGTAGGCGCGAAAGGACCTCTTCCCCCCGTCAGGGGGCGGGTCTCTTTTCCGTCTGCTCCGCCGTCATGGCTCCGTCCTGTGCCATAAACTCCGCCGGCTGGAATCCTCCGGAGCACTGCGGTCCACTCGTCCGCCGCATCCGCTGAGCAGCAGCACCAGCAGCAGCGCCGCCAGGCACCTCTCCTTCATCTCCATCTCCCCCTCCGCAAACAGGGCGTCTCCCTCCTGTTTGAAATCCACGCCCCAGCTTCACTGTATCATAGTCTTCCAGAAAAATCCACGGATTTTTTCTTTTTTTGACGGTCTATCTGCAAAAAAAGATGCCGCCGGCTTGCGCCGGCGGTGGCCCCAGGCCTTGGTGCCCGGCGAAGCCTCTCTATGTCAACAGGAATATCTTCCCGCAAATATCCGCCGCCAGGGTAAAAAGAAAAAGCCCACGTCCCATCCAGACGCGGCTTCCGTTCTTTTTATCCGTTCAGCATTTCTTACCGCTCGCTGCTGGTCCAGCTGCCATCAGAGAAGATCAGATCGTCCACATCTCCGCGCATATTGAGATTCGTCATGTCACATACCTCCTTTCCTGTTTGGTTGCGTTTATTGTAGCACTTTTTTGACGGCTCCGCAAGCCCTTTTTGGTTGTATTATATAAACTTATTGTTAACTTTTTTTGTATAATTTGCGCATCACCGTTCGACAGTCCGTTCTGACGGTGATGCGGGAATGCTGTCGAAATTACGGAAACCCGTGGAATTTTCAGCTTTTTTTCCAACCTCTTTGTTTATTTTTTTCCCTCGCACTGTTCCTGCCTCTTATGGTATAATAAGGATTCTAGTGTGGGAGACTTTGTTTTCCCCGCGGAACCCCTTGAACCGCGGGAATATTCTTGAAAGGCAGAGGAGGCCGTTCATGGCATCGCATCCCCGAAAAAACGCCGTCCGCTGCGGGCCAGTCTGCCGGTGCTGCTGGCGGCCATTTTGCTGGCCGTTTTTCTCTGGTGGGACAATACCTCCCTGCAGGTGACCGGGCAGACCCTGTGTTCTCCGACCTGCCGGCCGGGTTCGACGGCTGCCGCATCGCCGTACTCAGTGATCTCCACAGCGCCAGCTTCGGCCCAAACAACCAGACACTTTTTGAGACCGTGGCCCGGCAGCAGCCGGACTATATCTTCTACCTGGGCGATCTGGAGGATCAGTACCGGGGACGGAAGCCGGAATACGTGGCAGAGGTGGCCGACGGCCTCACCGCCATCGCCCCCACCTACTACGTCACCGGCAACCATGAGTGGGCCATCGGCCGTGTGCCGGAATTGAAAGAAGGCCCTCGCCGCTCACGGGGTAACGGTGCTCTCCAACCGGTTTGTGACGCTGGGCGGGGCGGGGACACCGTGGTGCTGGCCGGCATCGACGATCCCAACGGCTATGCCGACCAGAAAACGCCGGAGGAGCTGGCCGCAGAAGTCTATGCCGCCTGCGGCGACCCCTTCTGGATGCTGCTGGCCCACCGCAACGACCACTTTTCGAGCCAGTACAGCCTGCTGGGAGCGGACCTGGTCCTCTCCGGCCACGGCCACGGCGGCCTCATCCGCCTGCCCTTTACCGACGGGCTCTTTTCCCATGACTGGGACCTGTTCCCGTCCAATACGGCGGGGCTGTACGAGGAAAACGGCTCCTGCCAGTTCGTCACCCGGGGCTGGGCAACTCCGGCATCACCTTCCGGCTCTTCAACCGGCCGGAGGTGGCCATGGTAACGCCCACCGGGCCTGAGACGCCCGCCGGAAACCTACAAAAAAGAGGATCTTTCATGACAGAATTTCACGCCGGACAATTTGATATAGCTGTCATCGGCGCCGGCCACGCCGGCATCGAGGCGGCGTTGGCCGCCGCCCGGCTGGGGATGCGAGACCATCGTATTCACCATCAACCTGGACGCCGTGGGCAACATGCCCTGCAACCCCGCCATCGGCGGTACCGGCAAGGGCCACCTGGTCCGGGAGCTGGACGCCCTGGGGGGTGAGATGGCCAAGGCCGCCGACGCCTGCTGCATCCAGTACCGCCTGCTTTGAACAGGGCAAGGGCCCCGCCGTGTGGTCCCTCCGGGCGCAGGCGGACCGGCGGAAGTACCAGGAGCGGATGAAGCACACCCTGGAACGCTCAGGGGAACCTCACGTCCGCCAGGGCGAGGTGGTGGAGGTCCGCACGGAGCAGGGCGCCATCAGCGCCGGTGGTGCTCCCAGCCACCGGAGCGGTCTTTCAAGTGAAGGCCGCCATCCTCGCCACCGGCACCTATCTCTCCGGCCGCACCATCATCGGCGAGTGCGTGGAGTCCTCCGGCCCCGACGGGATGCATCCCGCCCTGCGCCTGACGGACTCTCTGCTGGCCCTGGGCCTGCCCCTGCGGCGGTTCAAGACCGGAACCCCGCCCCGGGTCAACGCCCGCAGCGTGGACTTTGACGAGATGGAGCTTCAGCCCGGGGACGCGCTGCCCGGCCCTTCTCCTATGCCACCGCCGACCCGCCGGAAAACCGGGCGGTGTGCTATCTGACCTGGACCACGGAGGAGACCAAACGCATCGTCCAGGAAAAATCTGGACCGGGCCCCTGTTCTCCGGGCGTCATCGAGGGCATCGGGCCCCGGTACTGCCCGTCCATTTGAGACCAAGATCGTCCGCTTTCCCGGACAAGCTGCGCCATCAGCTCTTTGTGGAGCCCATGGGGCTGAACACGGAGGAACTGTACATCCAGGGCTTTTCCTCCTCCATGCCGGAGGATGTGCAGCTGCAGATGCTGCACAGCATCGCAGGGCTGGAGCACGCCGAGATGATGCGTCCCGCCTATGCCATCGAGTACGACTGCATCGATCCCCTGGCCCTGCGGCCCCCCACGCTGGAGGTGAAGGCGGTCCCGGGCCTGTACGGCGCCGGCAGTTCAACGGCTCGTCCGGCTACGAGGAGGCGGCTGTCCAGGGCTTTGTGGCCGGCGTCAATGCCGCCGCAAGCTCCGCGGGGAGCCCTTTATCCTCTCCCGGTCGGAGCTACATCGGCACCTCATCGACGATCTTGTCACCAAGGGAACCAACGAACCTTACCGCATCATGACCTCCCGCAGTGAATACCGCCTGCTGCTGCGCCAGGACAACGCCGACCTGCGGCTGACCCGCCGGGGGTACGACATTGGTCTGGTTTACGGAGGCGCGGCTGCGGGCCGTGGAGGCAAAGTACGACGCCGTGGCCCGAGAGGCCCGCCGCCTGGACCCACCGGCGTCGCCCCCACCCCCGGCCTGGCCGCGTTTTTGGCGGAAAAGGGCACCGCCGACGCCCCCGACGGCTGCCCCCTGGTGGCCCTGCTGCGGCCCCAGCTCCACTACGACGACCTGGCCCCTTTGACCCCACCGGCCGGACCTGCCGGCGGATGTGCGGGAGCAGGTGGAGATCGGTGAAGTACGAGGGCTACATCCAGCGCCAGCAGCAAAGCAGGTGGAGGAGTTCCGCCGCATGGAGTCACCGCCTGCCGCCCCGGACTGGACTACGCTTCCATTCCAGGGGCTGCGGCTGGAGGCCCGGGAGAAAGCTGAACGCCGCCGTGCAGGCCTCCCGCTGGACCTGGGGCAGGCCGGCCCCTGCCCCTGCTCTCCGGCGTGAGCCCGGCGGACATCGCCGCGTACTGATGATCTATCTGGAGCCGCCACACCTGATCTTTTTGGCCGGATATTTTCAAACAAGCGTAGATGCCCCCGACCAGCGGTAACCGTCTCCCACCACCATGCCCTCGCCGTATGGAAGGAAAGGAAGCCATCATGATTATCGACCTGACCCACACCATCACGCCGGAGATGCCCATGTATCCCGGCTCCGCCGCCCATCACCACCGCCCTGACCCAGGACGGGTTCCGGACGCCCCCCTCCCACACTGGTACCCACAGGACGCCCCGTCCCACATGCTTCCCGGGGCTCCACGCTGGAGGTGCTGCCGCCTCCCAGTTCTGCGGCCGGGCCGTGGTGCTGGACGTGACCCACCTGGAGCCCCGGCGTCATCACCGCCGAGTATCTGCGGGGCAGAACGGGACCATCCTTCGCACGGCGGACTTTCCTCTTCTACACCGGCTGGGAGCGGGAAGTGGGGCACCGGACGCATTCCTTGAGGACGATTTCCCCGGTGCTGGACGAGGATGCCGCCAAGTATCTGGTCTCCTGCGGCCTCAAGGGCGTGGGAACCGACGCCCTCAGCGTGGGACCCTCGGTGATCAGCCGAGTTTCCCGCCCACAAGATCCTGCTGCGGGGCGGCCTGGTGATTCTGGAGAACCTGTGCCTGAAAAAAAGGTGGTGGGCCGCACCGACATTATGCTCTTGGCCCTGCCCATGAAATTTGAAACGCCGACGGTGCGCCGGTCCGCGCCATCGCAGGAATTCAGGACTTCCCGGCGGAAAAGGGAGATGGAACAGCGCGTTGAAAAGTTTCTGGCCATTCTGGTGTGCGCTGGGACGGGCGGTAGGCCGTCTCGTGGGCAAGGGAAGCTCCCTATGCCCGGCAAATTCGCATTGAAGATCTGCCCGGATATCCTCGCCGGGTCCAGCTGCCCCACATTATCGCCGTCACCGGGTCCAACGGCAAGACCTCCACCGTGGAAATGATCGCCGCCATTTTACGTTCCGGCGGTAAGACGGTGGTTTACAACCAGGAGGGCTCCAACCAGATTGAGGGTGTCACCACCCGGTGCTCACCCATGCCACCCTCACCGGACGGGTTCGGGCGGATGTGCTGCTGCTGGAATCCGACGAACGCTATGCGCCCACAGCTTTAAGTTCTTCCACCCCACGCAATTTGTTGTTACCAACCTCTACCGGGATCAGCTGACCCGGAACGGCCATCCTGAGTGGGTGTATGACGCCATTCTTCCTGGCCATCCATCCGGACACGGAACTGATGCCTCAACGCCGACGATCCCTTTCCAGCCTGCTTTGCCCGGGGCCATGAAAAGGTGAAATGGTTCGGCCTGGACCACTGCTCCCTTCGACCCCGACACCCCCCCACCGGCGTCTATCACGATGGCGCCTATTGCCCGGTGTGCAAGGCCCCCATGGAGTATGACTTTGTCCACTACAACCACATCGGCTCCTATCACTGCACCCGCCTGCGGCCACCACCGGCCCGATACCGACTATACCGTGACGGCAGTAGATCTGGGGCGGGGCGGCTCACCATCGACAATACCGTTACCATCCAGCTGGCCTTCCGCAGCATCTACAATGTCTACAACATCCTGGCAGCCTACGCGGTCTGCCGCCGGGTGGGATCGCCGCCGACACCATCGCCGGCGTCATCAACAACTACATTCTCAAAAACGGCCGGATGCAGCGCTTCACCCTGGGCGCCCACCACGGCACCCTCCTCACCAGCAAGCACGAGAATTCCGTGGCCTACGACACCAACCTGCGCTATATCCGGGGTGAGCAGTCCCCTGCACCGTGCTGGTGATCGTGGACGCGGTGAGCCGGAAGTATTTCACCAGCGAGACCAGCTGGCTGTGGGACATCGACTTCGACCAGCTCAGCTGTCCCCCAGGTCCAGCGGGTGATCCTCTCCGGCCGGTACTGCAGCGATTTGGCGGAGCGGCTCTCCTTCACCGCGCTGCCGGCGGAGACATGGTCCGTCCAGCCGGACATCGCCGCCGCTGCCAAGAGCTGGCGGAAAGCGGCAGCGAGGACGTGTACGTGGTGACCTGCTTCTCGGACCGGGACAAGATCCTGGCCCATGGAAAAGGAGGGCATGTGAGATGGAACTGCGGCTCATTCATTTCTATCCCGACCTGATGGGACTTTACGGCAGCTATGCCAACGTCTCCGTCCTCAAGCGCAGCCTGGAGGGCCTGGGCAACACCGTCACCGTGGAGACCGTGCTCCCGGGGCAGGAAGCAGACCTGGAGGGGCGCCGCCGACTTCCTCTATATGGGCGCCGGTACGGAGCGCAGCCAGCTGGCGGCTCTGGCGGACTTCACCCGGTATGGGGACGCGGTCCGGGCCCTGGCGGAGAACAGTACCGCCATGCTCTTTGCCGGCACCGCCATGGAACTGCTGGGCAAGACCATCACCGACGCCAGCGGAAGGAGCACCCGGCATCGCACTGGCAGACTTTACTTCGGTGCAGGAACGCGGCGCATCGTGGGCGACGTCTACGGCAAGACCGACATCTGCCCCCCAGGCAGTGGTAGGCTTGCGAACAAGTGCGCCGTGATCTCCGGCGTCACCGCACCGCTGCTGACCGGTCTGGAGCTGGGCTTCGGCAATGAGGCGGAGCAGGGGGAGCGAGGCTTCCACTGGAAAAAACGTGTTTGCCTCAGAGCTGACCGGCCCCATCCTGGTGAAAAACCCCGGCTGCTGGACGCGGTGGTCTCCGCCATCTACCAGCACCGGAACACGCCGCTGCCCCAGGAGCGGCCCGCGGATTCCTGGGGCGGAAGCGGGATACGCCATTACGGAAGAGCAGCTGCGGCTGCGCTGCCAGGGCAATCAGAAATAATTCATCGCCCCTCTGCGAATACCGTTCGAAGATTCGCAGAGGCGTCTCTTTTTCTCTCCGCCTCTGCGCCGCAAAAATACGGGAGCCCGCCGAAGTTCGGCGGGCTCCCGTGGTTTTTTGTCCGGAGCGCTTATTCCGTATCGCTGAGGATCTGCTTGTGGGTATCGATGACCCGGATGTTGAAATCCTCCCACATCCATGGTGCCCGGGTTTCTCCCTGCACCTGCAGGGATCCAGGGCGAAATATAGGCGGTCTTGAGTTCCTTGCCGCCCACGGTGACTTTGCAGTAGGGACTGAAATTCTCGCCGTTGATATACCAGGCGTCCATGCCGTGGGTCACGGGCGGATGGTAATGGGCGCCATGCCCATCTTCATATCCGTGGGCTCATAGGGAGACTCCCCCATCGTAAAGGTACTTCTGGCCGTACAGCGTCGTACTGCAGCGTCCAGAGGCCCTTCCAGTAGGTGCTCTCATCCCGCAGAACTGCTGGTACTGGTTCATGACGCCGTTGGTGATGCCCAAACGGCCCAGCACCGCGGCAGAGAGAGCTGGTAGGCGGTGAGGTTCTCGTCCTGCTTCTCCAGGCCGAAGTTGTCCCAGATCACATAGCGGGTCCGGTAGAGGGTACCGGCCTTCATGTCGCTGGCCTCCAGGTTCAATGCCGGCAGATGATCGCCGTAGAGCACCAGGACGGTCTTTTCATCCCGCTGGGACAGCTCGTCGGTCAGCGTCTGGATGAACTGATCCATCTCATGGATCTGGTTGACGTAATACTCCATGGCATAGTGGTATTCCTCGTCCGGGCAGGACTTCACCGTAATGGCGGGGTCCTCCAGCACCTGCTCGGTGGGATACTTGCCATGGCCCTGCACGGAAACGGTGAACACCAAGTCCGACTGGTCCTCCGTTATCCAGTGCCTTGATGATCTGGTCAACAAGGATGCTGTCCTTGGCCCAGTTTTTGGGGGTCCGCCCCGCCTTGGGCATATATTTCGATGGAGGTGAAGTCGTCAAAAGCCCAGGTTGGCATACACATCGTTGCGGTTGTAGAAGGCGGCCCGGTGGTTTGTGGATGGCGTGGGTGGCGTATCCGTTCTCCTTGAGGTCATAGGCCACGGACTCCACCGTCCGGTCCATCAGACGGGTCTGGTAGGGGTACTCGCCGGGCCCGAACAGCAATTGCTCATCCCGGTGAGCACCTCGCACTCGGTATTGGCGGTACCGGCACCCACCACAGGCACCGTCAAGTAGCCGGAGGAGTACTCCTCCGTGAGCCTAGTCCAGGTGGGCACCCGCGTCCTCGGACAGCTCCCAGGTCCGTGATCTCCTTGGGATCAATGAAGGACTCCAGCTGCACGTAGATCACATTCACGTCCGTCTGGGGATCTTGCGTCGGCCGCTGCGGCAGCGGCGTCTTCCGCCTGCTTGCGGGGGTTTTGCACCGACTCGGCATTGTAATTCTCCGGCCGGCGGATGCCCTTTGTTCCAGCCAGGTCTTGCAGGAAGCAGTAAGAAAAGCCGTAGTCCTCATAGGCAAAGGCCAGGTTAACAAGGTATTGGAGACGGTATCCCGGGCGGAAGGCCCAGCTGCCGCCCAGCAGTCCGCCGCACAGCACCACCGCCAGCAGTCCGGCGCCATCCGGTGGCGCAGGGATAGTCATTGCGGGGGCCCTTCCAGAACAGGATCAGTCCCACCGCCAAAATCACCAGCGCAGCCGCCAGCATGACAATATATTTGGTGGAGAGGTAGTTGGGCAGGGTATCCAGGCCGGTGTTGAACACCGTGAGATCCGCCACGGTGAAGGGCGTCATACGGTTGAGCAGATGAATCCGTTCACCGCGCCGCCCACGACCCAGATAGAAATCAGCGCGCACCAGAGAATGCCCGCCGGCGCAGAAACAGCGCCGGAGACAACGTAGCCAGGTGCCACATTGCCAACAACAGCGGCCAGAGGCTTTCCGACACAAATTCCAAAAACGAGTCCGTCCGCTGGTAAACGCCTTGTGGTTGAACAGCTCCACCACCAGTGTCAGTACCACCGCCAGCAAAAGACATACAGGAACGCCCTGCGTTCCTGCGGATGCCGGCATCCGGAGCAGCGGGGATTTCTGTGCAAGTTTCATGGTAGGGTATACTCCTTTTCTGTATTTCCGTTCCAATCTTCCAATCTATTTTCATTCCAAGTAGAGATTGATTTATAGACCTTTGTTGTGAACGATTCTACCGGTTTCTAACTTTTTCTTTCGTTATTTTTAACAAACATTTGCATTTGTTCCCCTGCATTCGCCGTATCTTCCCCAGTTTTCGGCTTTTTGCCCGCCATTTGTTGACAATTCCTGTTTTGCTCCGTTTAAAAATGCCCTCCTGCCGCCCCAGGCAGGGACCACGGGTAAAACAGTGGTCCTTTTTATTCAGGGGGGAGACTCTTACTCAGAGTACATGGTCTTCAGCTTCAGCAGGTGCTGATAGCGATCCATGGCGCTCTTCTCATTCCGTGCAAACAGATCAGAGGCACGGTCGGGGAACTCGCGGGTCAGACGGGAGTAGCGAGCCTCGTTCATCAAGAATTCCTGATAGCCGCCGGCGGGCTCCTTGGAATCCAGGGTGAACTTGCCGCCCTTTTCGTCGGGCTGGAAGCGGAACAGGTTCCAATAGCCGCATTCCACAGCCTTCTTCATTTCCTTCTGGCAGTTCAT
>VOFC01005823.1_pt1 | contig 16376 bp, 25 predicted proteins | sample 5384161 | NCBI WGS metagenome assembly VOFC01 (sample SAMN12384722, study PRJNA508395) | human gut metagenome | isolation source: healthy gut B | host: Homo sapiens | reverse complement strand
AAGGTTACACATGTGCTCCGGGGTTCTGCTATGAGCAGTTCCCTTCGGAGTCCCACCATGGCCCAGTTCGGGACGTGGACGAGGCTGTGGTCATTGTGGACTCCGTTTCCAAGCGGTTCTCCGCCTGCGGCTACGGGTTGGGCTGCGTGGTCTGGAACAGGAATTGCAGCAGGCCATCCTGAAATTCTGCCAGTCCCGGCTGTCCGTGGCCACCATCGACCAGGTGGGCGCTGCGGCCCTACGAGGTGGACCACGAATTTTTCCGCCGGTCAAGGAAGAATACCGGAAGCGCCGGGGACACCGTCGTCCTGCCTCCGGGCCATTCCCCATTTACAGGTGGAGGAACCTGGGGGCTTTCTATCTGGATGGCTGGGCTGCCTGTGGACGATTCCGACAAGTTCCAGCGTTGGCTGCTGGGAGGAATTCGATTACGAAGGAGAACGGTCATGTTTGCCCCTGGCACCCTTCTGGACCCCGGCAAAGGGCATCAATGAGGTCCATTGCCTACGTCCGTCAGATCCCGGAATTGGAGCGGTCCATGGACATTGCTGGAAAAAACCATCGCCCGGTATCAGAAGGAATGTATGTAAAAAATCTGCCCACCGATTGGCGGGCAGATTTTTTACTTTTCAGCACCGGAACGCCGTTTTCCATGGTCAGCACCCGCTGAATGATCTCCTCGCCGCTGCGGTAGGTGAGAAGCAGCGGCGTATTTTCCAGATCCGCCTGGATGCTTACCGCCTGAGAGGCGTTCATGGCTCCGGCGGCGAATACCGTCTCCGTGGGGGTGAAGGTGCTGCCGTCATAGCTGCCGGACTGAATTTTCAGGTTCGGACCGCCTGATTCGTGGTCAAAATCACCGGCTGGCTTCCCGGTCAGGGAAAGCTCTGCGTATTCCCGGCTAGGGGCGTTCTCCGTGAACAGGGATGCTTCCAGTGTGCCGGTGTAAGCGCCCTCCTCCGGGGGAAGTAGGCGTCGTTCATCAGCCCCTGCCAGGGAGCCGTAGGGAATCTCCGCCGTGACCACGCCGTAGGAATAGGGGGCGATGTCGTAAGGGGAGAAGAAGAAGCACAGGCCGGTGGTGGTGAAATACCAGCCGTCGGCCCCGTCCATGCAGTCCTGGACCCGCTCAGCGGCTACGTTGGCATAGTCGGCGTACAGATTTCCCTCCTGTTTGGAAAGGGAAGCGAGCAGCAGGGTACAAAGCTGTTCGGCGGTGACGTTGCCGTTGAGAATATCGGAAAGATGTAATTCCGCACCGGTGAGCAGGTCATAGCGACTGCCGTGGACAGGAAGCTGGCGTGAACGCCGCTGGGATAGGACCGGACCTCCCCGTACAGGCTCAAGAACGCCCACGTCCACCCGTGTTGGCGTGTAGGAAACGCTGAGAGGTAGGGGGTGAAGCCTCGGTGCCGTAGGCTGCCTGGGCCTGGGCTTCCAGCTCCGAGCCGTTGGACCGGAACTCGTCAATGCGACCCATCAGGTCCACGGTAACGTCCTGGGTCGCATCGGCCCGGACCGTCACCAGGTAGGGAATGGGATACCGGAAGGAATAAACGGTGGTCCCGTCCTCGGCAGCCGTATCCAGCTGGGTGTACTTCAGGGAAATGGCCGTCAGGTCCACGTTAAAATGCTCACCGGCTCCGTGGTGGTATCCGGAGAGGGTTTCCGTGGGGTCCGTCCGCAGCAGCGGCGGCAGGGTGGAAGTCTCCCGTATCCTGGGGAATCGCTTGGCGCAGCTGGAAAACGTCAGCAAAAGCGCAGCGCAGAGGACTGCGGATAATATTTTTTTTCATGGGGGTACCCTCCTTTACGGAAAATACTATATCACATTTCGCTGCTTTTGCAATCCTTCCGGCTTGGCACTTGACAGGGCGGGGCGGATGATGGTAAAATAGACCCATATTCGTGAAGAACGGAAAGAGTACCGATGCTGTCTCCCTCAGAGAGCCGGGGCGTGGCTGTGAACCCGGCGGAGTGCAGTTCGGGAAGGTGCGTCCGGGAGCGAAAAGTGCATATTTTGAGTGAAAAACGAGAGTGGAACCGCGGCTTTGCCGCCTCTTATGCCGAAGGGTATAAGAGGCGGTTTTTGATTTCATACTGTTCATTAGGAGGAAGTTTTCATGTATCTTTATAATTCTCTTTCCCACAAGAAGGAACTGTTCCAGCCCAATTCCCCGGACATCGTGAAGATGTACACCTGCGGCCCGACGGTCTATCATTTTGCCCACATCGGCAATCTGCGGACCTATATCATGGAGGATGTTCTGGAAAAGGCCCTGCGCTACGAGGGGCTTACAACGTCAAGCGGGTCATGAACATCACCGACGTGGGGCATCTGTCCAGCGATGCGGACACCGGCGAAGATAAAATGCTCAAGGGCGCCCGCCGGGAGCATAAGACCGTGCTGGAAATTGCCAAATTCTACACCGACGCCTTTTTGAGGACTGCCGGAAGCTGAACATCAAGCGGCCTGACGTGGTTCAGCCCGCCACCGGATGCATTGACGAGTATATCCACGATGGTCACGACCCTGCTGGACAAGGGCTATGCCTATCAGGCGGGCGGAAATGTGTATTTCGACTCCTCCAAGCTGGAGAAGTATTACGTCTTTAACGACCACGACGAGGAGGACCTGGCCGTGGGCGTGCGCGAGGGTGTGGAAGAGGACCGGAACAAGCGCAACAAAAACGACTTCGTGCTCTGGTTCACCAAGTCCAAGTTTGAGGACCAGGCTCTGAAATGGGACTCTCCCTGGGGCGTGGGCTATCCCGGCTGGCACATTGAATGCTCCTGCATTTCCATGAAGTATCTGGGGGGACGATCTGGACATCCACTGCGGAGGCATCGACAACGCCTTCCCCATCACACCAACGAGATCGCCCAGTCTGAAAGCTATCTGGGACACAAGTGGTGCAATTACTGGTTCCATGTTCACCACCTGAACACTGAGGACGGAAAAATGTCCAAGTCCAAAGGGGAGTTCCTGACGGTCTCCCTGCTGGAGGAAAAAGGCTACGACCCTATGGTCTACCGCTATTTCTGCCTGCAGAGCCACTACCGCCGGAATCTGGTGTTCTCCTGGGAGAACCTGGACAACGCCGCTGCGGCTTACGAGAAACTCATCGCCCGCATTGCGGCCCTGAAAGCAGAGGGCGACGTGGACAGCGCCGCTTTTGATGCCCTGAAAGCCCGCTTCACCGGTGCTCTGGACGGGGACCTGAACACGTCTCTGGCCATTACCTGCCTCTTTGACGTGCTGAAGGCCAAATGCTCCGATGCCACCAAGCTGGCGGCCCTGGCGGACTTTGACCGGGTGCTGAGCCTGAATCTGCTGGAGAACGCCGAAAAGCTGCGGAAAAAGCAGGCGGAAGAGGAAGCCACTGCCGCTGACCCGGAGATCGACGCTTTGGTGGCCGCCCGGACGGAGGCCAAGAAGGCAAAGAATTTTGCCGAGGCGGACCGCATCCGGGACGAACTGAAAGCCCGTGGCATTGAGATCATCGACACACCTCAGGGTGCGAAATGGAGAAAAGTATGAAGCTGATGATCCTGGACGGGAACAGCGTCATCAACCGGGCGTATTTCGGGGTCCGACCCCTGACCACCCGGGATGGTCTGTACACCAACGCCATTTACGGCTTCCTGAATATTCTGGAAAAAATGGAGCGGGAGGAGCAGCCGGAGGCCATCTGCGTGGCCTTTGACGTACACGCCCCCACCTTCCGACACCTGCAGTATGACGGCTGGTTAAGGCCACCCGGCACCCCATGCCGGAGGAGCTGGTCATGCAGATGCCGGTGATGAAGCAGGTCCTGTCTGCCATGAATATTCCCATTTACGAATGTGAGGGTTGGGAGGCCGACGACGTGATTGGAACCGTGGGCCGGGTCTGCTCGGAGCAGAACTGGGACTGCGTGGTGGTCACCGGCGACCGGGACAGTTTGCAGCTCATCAATGACCATGTGAACGTGAAGCTGGTCATTGCCAAGCCCGGCCAGACCACGGCCACCCTCTATGACACGGAAAAAAATTCCGTGCGGAGTACGGCTTCGACCCCATTCACATCATCGATCTGAAGGCCCTGATGGGGGATTCCTCCGACAATATCCCCGGCGTAGCCGGAGTGGGACCGAAAACGGCTACGGACCTGCTGCTGAAATTCGGCACCCTGGACGGGGGTCTACGAGCATTTGCAGGACCCGTCCATCCGGCCCAAGCTGCGGGAAAAACTGGAAGCGGACAAGGAAAAAGCCTATCTTTCCTATGATCTGGCTACCATCCGCACCAATGCGCCCATCGATTTTTCTCCCCAAGAACGCCATTACCCAGCCCTATAACCGGCTGGAACTTTTCAAGCTGTTCACCCGGCTGGAATTCGTCCGGCTCATTGACCGCTACGGCCTCCGGGGTGCGGAACTGGAAGAAGCGGCATCGGAAAGTGCGGAAGAATCGCCCCGGGGAGACCCTGCCCCGGGTAGATACCCTGCCGGAGCTGGGGATGGAGGGAGCCGCGTATCTGGCTCCGGACGGGACGCTGGCCATTGCCTGTGCGGAGGGGTCTGCACCTGACACCTCTGGAAATTCACCGGGCGGCGAATCTTCTGGCAGGACAAAGCTGGGTGTGCCATGACTGGAAAAAGTCAGTCCCATGCGCTGGATGCTCTGGGCATCATCATGGGACCGGCGAAATTCGACACGGCCCTGGCGGCTTACGACCCTGAACCCTCCCAGTCCGATTATCCCGTGTCCAAGCTAGCGGCGACCTTCCTGGGAGCCAGCGTGGAGGACGGCGATGCTGCCGCCTGCGCCGAAGCGGTGTTTTTCCTGCGGGAAAAGCTGCGGCAGGAACTGGACAAGCAGGGGCATGGGGGACCTGTACGACACCATCGAACTGCCCCTTTGCCCGGTACTTTATGAGATGGAGCGCACCGGTGTGGCCATCGACGAGGAGCAGCTGCGGCAGTTCGGGTCCATGCTCTCCGAGCGCATTGCCGACTGCGAAAGCCTGATTTTCGGCTTTTCCAAAAGCCCCTTCAATATCAACTCCCCAAGCAGCTGGGCACGGTGCTGTTTGAGCAGCTGCAGCTGCCCGGCGCCAAGAAAACCAAGACTGGCTACGCCACCAATGCGGACGTGCTGGAAAAACTCCGGGACAAGCATCCCATCGTCCCGGCTATTCTGGATTACCGGATGCTCACCAAGCTGAAATCCACCTATGCCGACGGCCTGGTGAAGGTCATCGCCGCCGACGGGCGTATTCATACGACCTTCCAGAACATGGTCACGGCCACCGGGCGGCTGTCCTCCACGGAGCCGAATTTGCAGAACATCCCCGTCCGCACGGACCTGGGGGCCGAAATTCGGAAAATGTTCATTCCCAAGCCCGGCTGCGTACTGGTGGATGCGGATTACAGCCAAATTGAATTGCGGGTCCTTTCCCACATGGCCGGGGACACGGTGATGCAGGAGGCCTTCCGCAGCGGAGCGGACATTCATACCATCACCGCCGCCCAGGTCTTCGGCGTAAAGCCGGAGGAGGTCACGCCCCTGCAGCGCCGCCATGCCAAGGCCGTGAATTTCGGTATTGTTTACGGCATTTCCGAGTTCTCCCTGGCGGAGGACATCGGCGTCAGCCGCTATGAGGCCAAGGCCTATATCGAGGCCTATCTTTCCAATTACCACGGCGTGCGGGAGTATATGAAGAACGTGGTCGCCGAGGCCCGGGAAAAGGGCTACACGGAGACCCTCTTTGGCCGCCGCCGGTATCTGCCGGAGCTGAAAAGCAGCAATTTCAACGTCCGCCAGGGGCGGAGCGGATTGCGCTGAATACCCCCATTCAGGGGACCGCCGCCGACCTTATCAAGAGCTGGCCATGATTCGGGTGGACAAAGCCCTCAAGGAGCAGTACCCGGAAGCAAATCTTCTGCTGCAAGTCCACGATGAACTCATCGTGGAATGTCCGGAGGAAATGGCCCAGGGCGTTGCCCAGGTGGTCCAGGAGCAGATGGAGCAGGTAGCCCATCTGAATGTGCCGCTGGTGGCCGAGGCCAAGTGGGGAAAGAGCTGGTACGAGGCGAAATGATGGAAATTTTACCCATGAACGCCGCCCATGTGGCCGCCGTTGCGGCCCTGGAGAAAAGACTTGCTTTTCCGACCCATGGAGTAAAAAGCGTGGCTTCGGAATTGGAAAACCCCTTTCCCTGTGGCTGGTTGCCACGGAAGGGGACCGCTTGGCAGGCTACGTCGGCTCCCAGACGGTGCTTGGGGAAGCGGATATGATGAATCTGGCGGTGGACCCGGATTTCCGGCGGCAGGGCATCGGCGAAGCGCTGGTGCTGCGGCTGGTGGCAGAACTGAAAAGCCGTGGGGCCTATTGCCTGACCCTGGAGGTCCGGGCATCCAATGAAGCTGCCATCGGCCTTTATGACAAGCTGGGCTTTGCCGCCGTGGGCCGCCGCCGGGGCTATTACGAGAAGCCCCGGGAGGACGCCTGCATTTTGCGAAAGGAATGGAACCTATGAAGATCCTTGCAATCGAATCCTCCTGCGACGAGACCGCCGTGGCCATCGTGGAGGACGGGCGAAAAGTGCTTACGGACTGCATCGCCTCCCAGGTGGCCCTCCACCGGGAATACGGCGGCGTGGTGCCGGAGATCGCCTCCCGGAAGCACATCGAGGCCATTTCCGGACTGGCCGAGCAGGCCCTGGCCAACACCGGCTTGACCCGGCAGGACATTGACGCCGTGGCCGTCACCTACGCCCCCGGTCTCATCGGGGCCGTACTGGTGGGCGTGAACTTTTGCCAAGGCGGCGGCCCTGGCCCTGAACAAGCCCCTGATCCCGGTCCACCACATCCGGGGACATATTGCCGCCAATTATCTGGCATTCCCGGAGTTGGAGCCGCCCTTCCTGTGTCTCATCGTCTCCGGGGACATACCATGATCGTGGACGTGAAGGACTACACGGAGATGGAAATTCTCGGCACGACCCTGGACGATGCGGCAGGGGAGTGCTTCGATAAGGTCGCCCGGGTGCTGGGAATGCCCTATCCCGGCGGGGCTGCCCTGGACAAGGCGGCGGAGCGTGGAGACGAGAAAAAATACACCCCTTCCCCGGCCCAAGCCCGGCGAAAATCCCTATGATCTGAGCTTTTCCGGCCTGAAAACCGCCGCATTGAATCTCATTCACCATGCCGAGCAGGTGGGGGAAGCGCTGGACGTGGACAGCCTCTGCGCCGGATTCTCCGCCGCCGTGTCTGATATGCTGGTGCCGCGTGTGGAGTTGGCCCTGCAGGCCACCGGCCGGAAAAAAGTAGCCATTGCCGGAGGTGTGGCTGCCAATTCCCGCATTCGACGGGATGTGACCGCCATGGCGGAACGTCTGGGCAGTGGAACCTGTTCATGCCGCCCCTGTCCCTCTGCGGGGACAACGGCGCCATGATCGGCGCACAGGGCTATTACGAGTTCCTGGCGGGCCACACCGCCGGAATGGAACTGAACGCCTACGCCACCAAGTCCATTCTGGGTGAAAGTCTGTAAAGAATGCAGGGCGGAGGAATCTGCCCTGCATTTTGCATTTCCGGCGGGAGTATTCATTCAGAAAATGAATAAAAATTTCGGCGTTTCCACGAACCGGATTTTTCAGACGGAAAACAGGATGGATTCCCGAAATTTCAGGAATGGGAGAAAGAAAAACCGGGGGAGAATAGCAAGCTGTGCCTGTGGAAAAGTCTGTGGATTGTGTGAATAACTTTCGGTATATCCGAATGAACGCCAGTCGAATTGACGGGGAAACACGAACTTTTTTCGGAGAAACCGTCGAAAGTGACGGGCAATGCAGGAATCGGCCTTGCGTAAGGGGGAGAAAGAATGTTGAGATCGTCCGCTCCATGGGAGCGTTGGATTTTGAAGAACTGATGGCCGTCTACCGGGAGAGCAATGCGGAAAACGCCCAGAACAGGACATTCCGATTGCTCAGGCGGAGCAGAATTTTGCCGATTATCTCCGGAGGACTTCTTCCGGCAGAAGGGGGCTTTTTACTGCCTCTGGAAAGAGAATGGGCGCACGGTTTCGGCCCTGCGCCTGGAGCCTTTTGAGGATGGACTGCTTCTGGAAGCCCTGGAGACCATGCCGGAGCAGCGGCGGAGGGGTTACGGGAAAGCCCTGGTCCTGGCGGCGCTGGACCATGTGCGGAACGAGTACGGAAAGCCGGTCTATTCCCACGTCTGGAAACGAAATCATGCTTCCATGGCCCCTCCACGCCGCCTGCGGCTTCACCCAGGTGCTGGACTACGCAAAACTCATTGACGGCAGCGTCAACACCAGCCATGTGACCCTGAAATGTTTATAAAAAACCCGCCTCCGATGCGCTTTTTGCACCGGAGGCGTTCTTTAGAGAGATGAAATCAGAATTTGACCTTTGGGGTCCCGGAATTCACCCAGCCGCTGCTCATAGGCAGTCATGGCGGCCTCCCCGGTGGGCGGCGTGCGGTTCCCGGACACCGGCCAGCGTCATCAGATGCTCGCAGAACAGGGGATTCAGGGGCAGAATGGGTCCCTGCAAATTGGTCCCGAAGAAATTCTTCCGGCGGATGCCTTCCAGATCGGTCTGGGGGTTGATGCCGATGGACCGCTGATTTTTGCCGACGAAGCCGCCGGAATTATCTCCGTACAGGAAGCTGAACTGGGACCGGAAGCCCACCACGGGGATGCCGTCAATGTCGCCCAGGAACTTGCCGTTGTAGCGGTGGAACAGATCGGTTTTTGCCGTCAGGTCAAAAAGCCCCAGGCCATCCACGGACAGCTTCTCGGTCACATAATCGATGTGCTTGACAAAGACCTCGCAGGCGTTGCCGGTCATCAGGAACACCACGCCGTCGTCGATCAGCTTTTCCAGCCGGTCCCGGTAGGGCCGCAGCGTTTCGATGACCCGCCGCTGAATGGCCTCCGTCATGGTGCCCATCAGCACCATATTCGGCCGCTTCTCCGCAAAATAAGGGGCGTCCGTCAGGGACGTGAAGATAAAATCCGCCTCCGGCAGGCTCTGACGAAGATATTCGACGTTCTGAAAATCGCCGCTGAGGTTGCAGACTTCACTATAAAGCACTTCAATTTTTCATTTCTCTGCATCTCCCTTCATCCGGGACACCAAGCAGTTCTGAATTTGCCGCTCCTCGGCACCACGATAGGGGTCATAGAGCAGGTACGTCCTTGCACACGCTCAGATCGATCGCATCCACGCCCTGCTGCCAGGTCTCCAGGGCAAAAAGCCGGTCCTCCGACACGCCCGCCATCAGCGCCCGCAGATAATAGTCGTGGCAGCGCTTTCCGATGAAAATGACCTTGGCGATGGAATCGTCCGCCAGAGGGGCGTAATCCGTGTCGAACACCCAGCTGACGTTCTCGGAATTGTTGTGATTGTCGCCGATGTCGTCCAGGAAATGAGCAGGTTTTTCCCTTCGCCGGGGCAGCCCGCCGCATAGCGGATCACGCCGGAGCAGGCGATGGGGTTCTGGCCCTTGGCCAAAATGACCGTCAGCTTGTGGTCGCCGACGGTGATCTCATCATACCGGGGATCTGACGATCTTCGCACCGGCGAAAGCGTCCCGCAGCTGTTCGTAGGAAAGACCGAACAGGCTCAGCACGGTAATGGCACCGCAGAAGTTATATAGATTGGTGATATTCCGATTGATGAGGGCAAAGTCATGGGCTTCTCCGCCGTGGGTCACGGTGAAGGTATTGGCCTCCTCATCAATGCGGCTGACAACAAACTCCGGTTCCGGCGTCTGATAGCTGCAGTCCGGGCAGTAAAGCCGCCCAATGTGATTATAGCGGGCATATTTGGCTTTCAGCAGAGCGCCGCACTCCGGGCAGTAGACAATATCCCGCAGGAAGGGCAGGGCATCGCTTTCGGGGGCGTCGGCGCTGATTCCAAAGTAGGTCCGGTCCTGGCATTGGGGAGCCAGGTGGGCACAGATGATGTCGTCTGCATTCAGGATCAGCTTTGTGTCCGCCGGGATGGCCTTATTCAGAATAAAGGAAATGAAATCCGTGTGGGCATTGCGCTTGATGGAGTCCCGCATGATGTTGTTGCACACCAGATAAGTGGGATGGATATAGGGATAGATCAGCAGAGAGCTGCGCTCGTCGATTTCCAGCACCGCAACGTCTTTCCGGATGGTCCCGCCAAAGGTGGCGTCATCCAGCAGCGCCGTGCAGACACCGGCCTGAACGTTGGTTCTCAGGGAGTTGTTGGTGACGGTATAGCCGCACTCCCGAGCATCCCGGTGAGCAGATTGCTGACCGTGGTCTTGACCGTTGGTGCCGGTAACGCAGATAACGGTCTTGGGCAGGGTCAGCCGCCCCATGAAATCCTTGCAGATGGTCAGCGCCACCTTGCCGGGAAGATAACTGGCGTTCCGGCCCAGCAATTTCAGCAGGGCGGAGGCGGTCTTTCCGGCCAGCATGGCCAGATAAAAGGAGATTTTTCCCATGACGTGTTCTTCCTATCAGAGAATTTCCGTCAGGGACTGCTTGAGGATGTTCAGGCCCTTCAGCAGCAGCTCGTCGGAGATGACCAGCGGCGGCATCAGCTTCAGCACGTCGTTGTCCCGGCCCACCCGCTCGACGATGAGGCCGTTTCTGAAGCAGGCGGCGATGAGAGGCTTGGTCATGTCCTTTGTCGAAAGCGTCGAAGTCCACACCCCCAGATGAGGCCGATGCCCCGATAGGTGATGCGCTTGTCCAGGGGCAGAATTTCGGTTTTCAGGAAATTCTCCACGATCTGCCTTCCGGCGACATTTTCCAGCAGGTCCGTTTCCGCCATGATCTCCAGACCGGCTTTCCCGGCCACCAGGGAAAGCTGGTTGCCCCCGGAAGGTGCCGGTGTGCTGGCCCGGCTCCCACTGGTCCAGCTCGGGCTTCATCAGCACGATGGACATGGGCATACCGAAGCCGCCGATGGACTTGGACATCGTCACCATATCCGGCACGATGCCTGCCCGCTCGGGAGGAGAAGAAGTAGCCGCCCCGGCCGCAGCCCACCTGAATGTCGTCTACGATGAGCAAATGTCATATTTGTCGCACAGAGTCCGCAGCCCGGAGCCACTGGGAATCAAACACATAAATGCCACCGTCGGCCTGGATGGGTTTCCAGAATAATGCCGCAGGCTTCTCCACGCCGGAATGATCGTCGGTGAGCAGCCGCTCCATATAGGCGATCGTGTCCAGCTCCGGGAACATATAGGGCGCAGGAATGTGGGTCACGTTGGGCAGAATCTGCCCGGCGCCGTCCCGGGAGCAACGGTCCGTGGTCAGCGCCAGGGATTCTGCGGGTCATGCCATGGAAAGCGCCCATGAAGGCGAAGATATTTTCCCGGCCCTTGACCTTCCGGGCCAGCTTGGTGGCACACTCCACGGCGTTGGTGCCGGTGGACCGGCGAACTGATCTTATAATCCAGTCCACGGGGGCCAGGATGTGGTCATGGAAATATTCCAGAAATTCCCCGCTTGGGAGCGGTGTACATATCCATGGAGTGGACGATGCCGTCGTTTTGGAGATAGTCGCAGACCCGCCGGACCATTTTCGTCCGGGTTGTGGCCGAAGTTCAGGGCACCGGCCCCGGCGAAGAAGTCGATGTCATTCCTTTGCCGTCCTCGTCCTGCATGATGGCGCCCTTGGCACGGGTGAACACCGTGGGGAAGCTGCGGCAGAGAGCGGACGTTGGATTCAAAAAAAATTTCCGTATTCATAAAGAACACTTCCTTTATTCGTTTGCAAAATAGGGGACTTTCGTGTCAATATACCACAATCTCCTCCAAAGTCAAGGGCGGCAGAAAGCAGCGGAAAATTTGCACTTTCCTTGCGTGGGGTGAAATTCATGGTATAGTGAAAGAAAAAGGGGGAATCACCATGAAAAAGACCGTTCTCAAACTCTTTTTTGCTGCTGGCGGCGCTGGGATTGCTGCTGCATGGGAAAACCTGCGGTGCTGCGGGCGTGGACCGGGGAGGACCTTTCCTGCGGCTGGACCTGAGCCTGGCGGCGTTCCTGAAGCTGGGTTCCATGGTCGTGGGGCGTTATCCTGCTGGTGACGGTGCTGAAGCTGCTCTTAGGGCTTTTTAAGCCCAGGACCCATCGGGGGACAGACCCTGCGCTCTCTCTGGTGTACAGCCTGATTCAGTACGCTGCGGCCCTGACCATCCTGTGCTGGGGCCTGTCCATCCTGGGCGTGAACGTATCGGCCATCCGGCGTGGCCATGGCATGTTCTGGCCCTCATCGTGGGCTTCGGTGCGGAGAGCCCTCTGTTTGCCGATGTGGTTTACCGGTGTATTCATGCTCTTTGAGAACCAGTGCAATGTGGGAGATATCGTGGAAGTCGGCGGCTTCGGGGACCATCCAGAAGATCGGTATCCGGACCACCTGCGTGGTGGACAGCGGCGACAATGTGAAGATCATCAACAATTCCGAGATGAAGAACATCCTGAACCGGTCCGACAACGCTTCCCGGGCGGTGTGCGATATGGATATTCCCTATGAAACGGACCTGGAAGCGCTGGAAGCAAAGCTGCCGGAACTGCTGGAGAAAATCGGGAAGGACCATGCCGATGTGCTGCGCTCTGCCCCGCAGTACGTGGGCGTTCAGTCCCTGGAGGCTTCCTCCGTGCGGCTGCGGTTCGTGGTGCCGGTGGCTGAGGAGAACATTTTCTCCGCCCCAGCGGCCCTGAACCGGGAATTGCTGCTGGCTTGGCGGCTGGGGTGGAGTGCCCCTTCCCGCAGCTGGATGTCCATAGCCAGGTAACGCCTATGGAGTATCATGTTCCAAAGGATGCCCCTGGAACGTTCGGAAGAATACCCGGACCTTCCCAGGGAGGAAGTACTCCAGGGCAGGGGAGTGGACCCCTCCGGGACCGGAATATACCCCGCCGCTGCCGGAATACACGGAAAGCACCCCTTCGGAGGAACCGCAGAAAAATCGGCGGAAGGGAAAGTGGTATCTGGCGGCGGCCATGGCCCTGCTGGTGGTGATGGCCTTCCGGGAACAGACAGCTCTAACCCCCCGAAAGTCGAAACGACGGAGCCGTCTGCGGTGACGACGGTACCGACGGCAGCCCCGGACGGCATCCACGGAGCCGGTCCCAACGGAACCGCCCACGACCCAGCCCCCAAGTATGGAACTGTTCGGTTGGTGGTTACCGGGTCATATATCGACGGCACTCGGGAGGCAGTGTTGCTGGACAGCACTTTCCCCGGAGGGGACGTTTGCAGACCAGATATTGCCACAGCCGGAGGCCCGGCCCGGATTTGAATTCCTGGGCTATGTGCTGGCTCCGCGCTCCCAGCCCTACCGGCTGTATGGGGACACATTCCCGGAAGCGGATGCCTATCTGGTGGAGGCGCAGGACGGAGTCCGGCACATTACCCTCAGAGCTGCCTGGCGGAGAACGGAAGGGGAGGCGTTTCTGCCTCTGCACTTGATGCTAACGGCGGCAGTCCTTCAGCGGACTACGATGCTGCCGGACCGAATTGTTCCGGAACAAACGTGTTTCTCTGTGCTTTCCCGGAGCCGGCCCGGGCTGGCTACCGCTTCGATGGCTGGTACACGGCAGCAGGGGAGCGAGTGGAGCGCCTGAGTGCCGCAGATTTTTATGGACAAACGGACGGACAGACCGACTGGACAAACCAAATCCCCCGTGACCCTGTATGCTCATTGGATACCGGAAGGGTAAGCTGTACGCATGAAAAAGACTATTGACAAACGTGCCAATGTCCGGTATAATACTTTTTCGCAATGCGAGAGTGTTGGAATGGTAGACAAGCACGTTTGAGGTGCGTGTGGTGAACGCCGTGGGGTCCGAGTCCCCCTCTCGCACTCAGAAAGAACCGGCGATTTTCGGAAGAAAGTTGCCGGTTCTTTCTGTTCTTTTTTTTCACTCTTTCACTGTTCACTTTTCTCGTCCGCCGGTTCCAGATAAGAGAGAAAAAGAGAATAGTGAAGAGAAAAGGTGGCTTTGCTCTGCAAAGCATTGATTCCAATAGAGTTTTTATGGTATCATTCTAACCGAGGTGAAGCCCATGAACAGCCCGCTACTGGATAAATCCCTTGACTTTGCGACGCAGATCGTATTGTTCTTATGAAGCGTTTTTGCAAAACGAAAAAGATACCACGATCGCAAAGCAGCTTCTTCGCCCGCTACGAGCATTGGGGCCAATATAAACGAAGCCGTTTACGGCAACAGCAAGGCAGATTTTGTTTCCAAATTGCACATTGCACTCAAAAGAAACGGGGAAAGCATCTATTGGCTCACCCTTTTGAAGCGGACAAAATCTCATCGACTATCCTTTTTCGATGAATTGCTTTTACTGGCCGAGGAGATCAAAAGAATGTTGATCGCATCGCTGAATACCGCAAAGAGAAATTAAAATCACGAATGCAGTTACGATTTCCGGCCGCAGCGTTCTGAAATAGCCTTATTTTTTTATGGAAAACCCGGCAGGCATCTCCTTGATGCCGCCGGGCGGTATCTTTATTTCTTCCTCAAAATCCCATCACCTGCTCATAGAATTCCTCCGGGTGGAGCATGACCAGTCGGCATGGTCCATCTTGGGGACGCAGACGGTCTGACATTCGGGAAATAGTTCCGGATAAAGCGGATATTCCGGCTCCGGGCCTTTGCTTCCTCCTGGCCGTACCAATAAGTGACGGTGCAGCCGGTTTTGCCGGTTCCGGCGGCAGAGCGTAATTATTGGCCGACCAGAACACATTCCGGATGGTCCGGTCCGAATAGGTCCGCAGGTAGGCCGCCAGAACATCGTATTCCGCCTTCGGGTCCCGGCCCGGCAGGGTCCAGCGCTCGGGGATAGACCGCTTCAGCAGCTTCCCGGTTCCGCATGACCAACCGAACCCCAGAAAATCCCCCAAGCTTATGCGAGCCGCCGGAGGAGCAGCGGCAAGCGATAGGGCGTGATGCCCGCATCGATGACGGCACGGCCCACGGGAATCTCCCCCAGGGCCAGGAACCGGGTCAGGCAGGCCCCACCCAGGGAGTACACCCGTAAGCGGCATCCAGCCGATGAATACCGTGCCGATGGAGCCATTCCGTCACCTGGTCCACTGTTTTTCCACGGAGACGAAATCCTCGCCGGTTTCGCCGTGACCGTCGTAGACCACCTGCAGCACATATGAAACCCCTTGCCAAAAGCGTCACCGAATCGGTGAACGCCCATTCCGTTCCGCCGTGCAGGGCAGAAACAGCAGCGCCTTTTCCCTGTTCCGTTCCGTATTCCAAAATCCGCATGATGTTCGGCTCCTTTGGTTAGGCAAACTCTAACCGGATTATAACAAGTCAGCATGGAAAAAGTCTATGCTGTGCGGCTCGGTTACATGGAAATGCTTTTCAGCCGGAAATATAAAAATGGAGGCATCTCATTTCAAAGACGCCTCCAAATTTCTTCTTTTACGCACCCAGCTGGGCCTGGGCTTCCTTCAAGGCCTGGGCCAGCTGGTCCGGGCAGGAGGTGGGCTTCATGTGCCGCAGCGGATGCCCTCCACACGGGGGATCACATCCTCGATTTTCTGGCCTCTACCAGAGAAGCGATTCCCTTCAGGTTGCCGTTGCAGCCGCCCAGAACTCTACGTTATGGATCTTTCCGTCCTCCACGTCAAAATTGATGAGCTGAGAACAGGTCCCCTTGGTCTTGTAAGATAAAGTGCCATGATAAATTCTTCTTTCTTAAATGCAGAGGTCTGCAAATTCTGCGTCCACAAGTGCCGCCAGTGGCTCCGGCGGTTCACGATCATCTGATGACCCCGTAGCCCCGGCGGACACGGCAATCTCGCTCAAGGCAGCTGGCAGGTCTCGTCGATGTGTAAAGTGGGGTTTTTTTCTTCATTGCCCACCGGCGAGCAGCCGCCCCGGATGTAACCGGTGGTTCCCCAGCAGCTCCTTCCACATGAATGAGTTCCTTATTTCCTTGTCCCCGGCGGCTTTGGCGGCCTTTTTTTCAGGTCCAACTCGAAGCACACGGGGATGCAGAATATTATTGATGCCGGTCCGTTCTCCACGGGCCACCAGCGTTTTTGAAGACCTGCTCCGGCGGCCCGATGCCCTCGGCGGCATGGAGACCGTTCAGGTCGTTTTCGTCAAATCATATTCCGCTTCCCGGCAGGGGATTTTTGCCTGCTCAACCAGCCGGACGGCGTTGGTTTTTCGATGCCATATTTCATCACCCGCTTTATTATAACAGAAAGCTGTCAACCTTCGCAACAGGTATTTTTTCGCATTCTCTGGTTATCCTAGGTCCAAAGGAGGAATTTCCATGGAGATCAAAGCAGGATGCGGATAAAATCAAGCAAGCAATACGTAACCGGAATGAA
>VOFC01004340.1_pt1 | contig 16378 bp, 28 predicted proteins | sample 5384161 | NCBI WGS metagenome assembly VOFC01 (sample SAMN12384722, study PRJNA508395) | human gut metagenome | isolation source: healthy gut B | host: Homo sapiens | reverse complement strand
CTCCACAATATCGTCCATAAGCATCAGGGAGCCCATGGTATTCACCGCCGAGCCACACAGCACCGGGGAACAGGGACAGCTCCCGCACGCCCTGGCGCAGGCCCTGGATCATCTCCACATAGGTGAAGTCCTCGCCGGAGAAGAATTTGTCCATAAACTCCTCGCTGGTCTCGGCCACGGATTCCTTCAGAGCGTCGTTGAACTCGGTAACCACTTCGTCCTTCCCCTCGGGGATGTCGATCTCCTCCCGTTTGCCGTTCTGCATCTCGTAGGCGCGCTTGTTGAGCACGTCGATGATGCCGGTGACCCGCTTGTTGTCGTCCCAGATGGGGACCACCAGGGGGGCGATCTTGTTGCCAAAGCGCTCCCGCAGGGCGTCGAAGGTGGCGTTATAGTCGGAGTTTTCCTCATCTGTCTTGGAAATATAGATAAAGCGGGGCATGTCGCGCTCCTCGCAGTAGCGCCAGGCTTTTCCAGCCCCACAGAGATGCCGTCTTTGGCGGGAGCAGACGATGATGGCGGCGTCAGAGACCTGAGGGCCTCCAGCACCTCACCTGAGAAGTCGAAGCTGCCCGGGGTGTCCAGAATGTTGATCTTGCAGCCCTTATATTCCAGGGGAGCCACGGAAGTGGAGATGGAGATCTGGCGGCGGGTCTCCTCCGCGTCATAGTCGCAGACGGTGTTTCCGTCGGCGTTCTTGCCGATGCGGTCGATTGCGCCGGTCATGTAAAGCAGGCTCTCCGCCAGGGAGGTCTTTCCGCTCCCACCGTGTCCCAGCAGACAGACATTGCGGATGTTTTGTACAGAATAGCTCATTGTTACCACTCCTTATGTTTGACTGACTCATACAGACTCCCCAGGCGGAAGCCGCCGTGGCGAGGTGATCTGCTATTGGCTATTATATCGTAAAATGCACATCTGACAACCTCTTTTTTGTCGCAGACGTAAAATGAAACAAAAATGAAGAAAAAGCGGCTCTCCCACGAAAAAAAAGCAGAAAAGAGCCCTGGACCGGGCGCAAATCGCGCCCGGTCCAGGGCTGAAGTAAGATTCAGGGATACACCAGAGCCACTGCGGGGCCCTCCGCCCCGCTCTCCCACAGGGCGGCGGCCTGGGCGGTCAGGGCGTCCAGCAGGGAGTGGTCCCCCTCCGCCTCCAGGGCGGTCCAGCGAAAGCCGTCCGTCTCCTGCCAGTCCCGGTCCTCCAGTTCCTCTGGAATGGTGGAGAACAGGAGCAGCCGGCCGGGACTCTGGTCCAGCTGTCCGGCCAGGGCTTCGGACAGGGCGGGGGGGGCAAGGGGCGGAGAAGTCCTCCGGTGCGCCCGCTCCCCTGTTCCTGCAGGAGAAGGGAGCGATGGAGGCGGGGGACTCCGCCTCCATCGGGGCGGTGTCCTCGGCTTCCGGACGGCCCGCATTGCTGGAGCGGACCTCGGTAGGGGGGGAGGACTCCCCGCCGGCAGCATAGGCACCGGCAGCGGGAGTGGAGGAAGCGGCCTGGGACTCCGAGGCGCTGGCAGGGGCGGCGCCGGTGCTGTTCCCTGCCGCCGGAGGAGAGACCCGCCATTTGGGGAAGCAGGCCGATGCACAGGGCGGCGCAGGCCGCCATGCCCAGTGCTCCCCGGAAGGCAGGGCGTTTCCAGAGCGGGACGACCTTGGCAGGGGGGCGCTGTCGGCGCGTACCCGCCCATCACGCCGGAGACGAGCTGGGGCGGGGGATCGCACTCACCCAGCTGGACGAGGGCCCTCCAGCTCCTCCAGCTCCCGGGCGGCGGCCCGGCAGGCAGGGCATTGTTCCAGGTGGGCGTCCAGCTTCCGCTGCTCTTCCGGGGACAGGGGGGCCGTCAAGACGCAGGCCGATCAGGTCCAGCGCACGTTCACAGCCTGACATGCCGGGTCACTCCTTTCTGTGTCGTTCTATCTCCATAGACGCCGGAGAGTCAAAAAAGTTCCCATCCTCCAGCAAAATTTTCTCGCAGGGAGAGACGAGCCCGGGCGATACGGGATTTCACAGTCCCCAGATCCAGGTCCAGGACCTGGGCGATCTCCTGGTAGGAGAGTCCGGACAACTCCCGCATGATCAGCACCTGGCGGTGGTGATCCGGGAGGGGAGGCCAGCCCCCGCTCCAGGGCCCGGCGGCGCTCTGAGCGCTCCACCGCCTCCTGGGGCTGGAGCTGCTGGTCCGCCACCTGGACGGGACCGTTTTCCTCGTCGTCCAGTGAGAGGGCGGGCCCCATGGACTGGGTCCGCCTCTTCTGAGTCCGCAGATGGTCCAGGCACAGGTTGGTGGCCAGGCGGTAGAGCCAGGTGGCAAAGCTGCTCCCCCTGAAAGGTGGGGAGGGCTTTCCACGCCTGGAAAAAGGCATCCTGGGCCAGATCCAGAGCATCCTCACGGCTGCCCGTCATTCGCAGCGCAAGGGTATAGATCCGTTTTTCGTTGTCCCGACCAGCTGTTCGAAGGCGTCCTGGTCCCCGTCCCGCGGGGCCGCCAGCTCCTGGTCAGTCATACCTTCACCCCTTCCAAATCCAAACCCTCCGGCCCCGCGGCCGGGGTCAGCATTGGTCCTGCTTGATCCCCTTTGTCACCCGGTACACGTCCTCCAGGGTAGTGATCTTCACGATCTGCTCCTTATAATATCCCGCGGGGGGACCCCCTTCAGATACCATGCGTAGTGCCGCCGGGCCTCCAGGCAGGCGATCTTCTCCCCTCCTTGATGGCGGCGGACTGCTCAAACTGCCGCACCGCCGTGTCACACCGCTCCGCCAGCGGCGGCAGGGGGAGGGATCTCGCGGCCCTCCAGAGCTGCCCGGCACTGGGCAAACAGCCAGGGGTTGCCGAACACCCCTCTGCCGATCATGGCGATATCCGCCCCGGTGTACCGCAGGATGCGGGGGCGTCCTCCGGCTTGAACACGTCGCCGTTGGCGATCACAGGGATCTTCACCGCCTCCTTCACGGCGCGGATGTGGTCCCAGTCCGCCCGGCCGGCGTACATCTGGTCCCGGGTGCGGCCATGGACGGCCACGGCGGCCACCCCGGCCTGCTCCATGGCCTTTGCAAACTCCACGCAGTTGATGGAGCCCTTGTCCCAACCCAGCCGGAACTTCACCGTCACCGGACAGCCGGCCCCCCGGATGACCGCCTCAGCCACCCGAACCGCCTTGTCCGGGGTACGCATCAGGCCGGAGCCGTCCCCGCTGTTGGCCACCTTGGGCACCGGGCAGCCCATGTTGATGTCGATGAAGTCGGCGCCGGAGACCTGGCGGGCGATGGCGGCCGCCTCCTCCATGCAGACCGGGTCGCTGCCGAAGATCTGGGCGGCGGCGGGATGCTGCCATCCCCAGCTGGAGCAGGGGATGGACTTCTTATCCTGATAACACAAGGCCTTGGCACTGACCATCTCCGTACAGGTAAGCCCCGCCCCCTGCTCCCGGCAGATGGTACGAAAGGCCATATCGGTCACTCCGGCCATGGGGCCCAGGGCCAGGGGCGCTTCGATGGGGATGCCTCCAATGGACAGCATATGGGCAAGGACAGCGGGGCGGGGCCCGAGCAGGCCACCGCTTTCACGCGCCGCGTCCTCTGTCTTCCTTTCCTGAGTCAGATTTATTTATTGTATCATACCCCCACCCGGTTGACAAGGCCGCCCTGTCCGCTTTACAATGAAAGAGATCACCTGCGGAAGCAGGGGAACTGGGAGAAATAAGATGGAATTTGATGTACTTTGGGCGGCCCTCCATGGCGTATCTGCCTATGCGGAGCTACTGAAGACGCCGGTGATGGAGCAGAGCCGGGCCCTGGTGGGCAGTCTGGCCCAGGGGCGTGGAACGGAGGCCCTGGAGGCCTATACACAGCTCTTCCACCTGCTGCGGCGGGAGGGATACCAGGGACTGGGTGACTGGCTCTGGGACGGCCTGCGCTATGTGGAGAGCCCCTATGGAACGCTGGCGGAGCGAGGGGACAGCGACCCCCGCCCTGGAGAACGCAGCCCGGCGGGAGGTGGAGACCTTCCTCCTTCTGGCCCGGATGGACTGCGACCGGTATGTGGGGGGGCTGTCCAATCTGCTGCCCCCGGTGTACGCTCCGGTGCTGGCTGGGCTGCCCCGGTGGCGGGCGTCTGCACCTTTGACTTTGACGGCCTCACGGCGTTTTACCAGGAGAATGGCTGCGGCCTGTTCGCCCGCTACCGGGCCTTTGTCTGGGACAGCGGGGAGCTGATCCCGGTGGCCGACCCGGACTGCCCCCGGCCGGAGGAGCTGATGGGCTACGAGCTGCAGCGGGGACAGGTGGTGGCCAACACCCAGGCCATGCTGGAGGGGCACCTGGTGAACAACGTGCTCCTCTTTGGCGACGGCGGCACTGGCAAGTCAGCCACTGTAAAGTCTATGCTGTTCCGCCCCGGCTTCGGGGATCTGCGGCTGATTGAGGTGCAGAAGGAGGGGCTGGCCCAGATGCCCCGGCTGATCCGCTCCCTGGCGGGACGGCGGCAGAAGTTCATCCTCTTCATCGACGACCTGGCTTTCGACCAGGACGACAATACCTATTCCATCATGAAGACTATCCTGGAGGGCGGGCTGGAGCGCCGCCCGGCCAATGTGGCCATCTACGCCACCTCTAACCGCCGCCACCTGGTCCGTCAGACCTTTACCGACCGGGCTGGGGACGAGGTGGACACCTTTGAGACGATTTCGGAAAAGACCGCCCTGGCCGAGCGCTTCGGCCTGCGTATCCCCTACCTGACGATGAGCAAGGCGGATTATCTGGCCCTGGTGGACCATCTGGCTGCCCGGGCCGGGGGTGGCCATGTCCGCTGAGCTGCTCCACGCCCAGGCCATGACCTGGGAGATCCGCCACGCGGGGCGCACCCGCGCACCGCCCAGCAGTTCATCGCCAGCCTGTCCCTCCAGGAGAAGCAGTAACACCGGGAACGGAAGAGCTCCCCGGACGCGCCTTAGGGCGTGTCCGGGGAGCTCTTTTGCACGGGGCAGGTGGGCCGGAACTTTCGACAGAGGGGAAGGACCGGGAGAATAGGGACTTGCGTGGGGGGAATAGAGTAGGGCGGAGGTGTTGGCATATGTTGTCGCCATGGATCTATCTAATGATGAACGGTCTGTTTTTACTCTGCGGCTCTCGGGCGGGAGCAGGTCCTTCCCACGGCCGCTGAAGGCCGCGGAGGAGCGGGGAATACCTGGAGCGGGCCGCCCAGGGGACCTGGAGGCCCGCAACCTGCTGGTGGAGCACAACCTGCGCCTGGTCGCACACATTGTGAAAAAATACTATGCCCAGACTGGAGACCAGGACGATCTGATCTCCATCGGTACGATCGGGCTCATTAAGGGCATCAACTACCTTCAAAAGTGATAAAAACGTCCGTCTGGCTACCTACGCCAGCCGCTGCATCGAAAAACGAGATCCTGATGCACTTCCGGGCGCAGAAAAAGCTGGCAGGGGAGGTGTCACTGGCGGACAGCCTGGATGGCGATGACGACGGCAGCTCCTGTCGCTGATGGATGTGATCGCTGTGGACGACAACATGCTGGAGGAACTGGACACCCGGGACGCCTGCCGCAAGGTACGGCACTGCGTGGCCACCTGCCTGACCGATCGGGAGCGGTCCATCATCACCCTGCGCTACGGCCTGGATGACCGCCCTCCCAGAACACAGCGGGAGATCGCCTCCCGCTGCGGCATCAGCCGGTCGTATGTATCGCGCATTGAGAAGCGGGCGCTGGAGAAGCTGGAACAGGCTATGCGGGAGTAAGGGCGTCGGAATGCAGGGGAAAATGTTAAAAAACGGAATGATGCAAATACTGCATCATTATATTGAAAAAGAAGGAAAAATGAGGAAATCCGAAAGAAAAAAAGAAAAAACAGAGAAAAAACTGCAAAAATGAAGGAAATTATGCAAAATGACCGAAAATAAAAAAGCGACTTGCAATTATAGGCAAAATGTAATATAATAACTCTGCAAATAGGTCGGCCGCATCCCTCGGGCGGAAGGCCGAGTAAAAAGCTTGAAATGGAGGAAAGAGAATATGAAGAAAACACTTGCTCTCATCCTGGCGCTGTCTCTGTCCCTGGCGCTGGCCAGCTGCGGCAATCCCAATCAGCCCAGCAATTCCGGTACCACTTCTACTCCTGCCGCTTCTACCGGCACTACTTCCACCACCACACCTCCGGCCGGCGGCTCCGGCGAGACCGTCACCCTGGCGACCGGCGGCACCTCCGGCACCTATTGCGCCTACGGCGGCGTGATGCAGACCACCCTCAACCCCCTGCTGACCACCGGCCAGCTGAATGTGACTTCCACCGGTGCCTCTTCCGCCAACATCCTGGAGGTGGCTGACGGCAATGCCCAGATGTCCATCCTGCAGTCCGACGTGCTCTCCTATGCCCACAGCGGCACCGACCTGTTCACCGAGGCTGAGACCAGCAGCCAGTGGGTGGCCGGCCTGTACAACGAGACCGTGCAGATCATCTCCGCCCCCGGCATCAAGGACGTATCCGAGCTGAAGGGCAAGACCGTCTGCGTGGGCGATGTAGGCTCCGGCACTGAGGTCAACGCCCGCCAGGTCCTGGAGGCCTACGGCATGACCACCGCCGACATCACCGCCACCAACGGTTCCTTCGGCGACGCCGCCAACGACCTGAAGGACGGCAAGATCGACGCCGCTTTCACCGTGGCCGGCGCCCCACCACCTCGATCACTGAGCTGGATGCCACCGCTGAATTCGATATGATCAGCCTGACTCCCGAGGCCGTGGAGTATCTGACCACCAACTACCCCTTCCTGGTCCAGGAGGACCTGCCCGCCGGCACCTACCCCAACAACATCGACTATGATGTGACCTGCGTGGCCGTGAAGGCAGTTCTGGTGGCCTCTGAGGACCTGTCCGAGGACTTCGTCTATGAACTGCTGACCCAGATGTTCGAGAATCAGGAGAGCATGGCCGCTACTCAGGCCAAGTTCCAGTTCCTGACCCTGGAGAACGCGGTGGCCGGTGTGGGTGATGTGCCTATGCATCCCGGCGCTGAGAAGTTCTATACCGAGAAGGGTGTCCTGTGAGGGAGGACCGACCTCGCCGCACGGCCCGCCGGTCAAGTTCCGGTGACGAGTGACACCGGGATCTGATGAAAAAAAGGGTAATGGGAGCCGCCGCGATAATCATCATTATTGCGGCGGCTCTTCTAGTAACAGTCAGCATGCGGGCGGGCTGGTATCTCACCCTGCGCGGCGGGGAAAACGGTGAGACCTGCGTCCGCTACCGCCTGGACGAGGGAGACTGGTTCTGCGTGGGCTTTATCCACTCGGTCCATAAAAATCCGCTGATCGACTGCTATCAGATCCAGGAGCACAAGATCTATGTGGAGCAGACCTACTATTACAGCTTCGGCGCCGGGGGTACAGAGCCAGCTGAACGAAGGGGAGTCCATGACATTGGGCGAGGACGGCTCCATTGTAGTGAGCAATATCCACAAGGATTTTGAGACGATCCCCCTGCAATATATCGTAGGCTCCCGATCAGATCACACGCTGATCCTGGGCGACATCCGGGAGGACTATGACCAGGTCCGTGATCTGGTCGGGGTGTTCCCGGAAGATGGGATGGAGGAGGTGACTTTGGAGAGCGGGATTCGAGTCATCAGTTTGAGCGCACTGTTTGGAAGAAGCTCGGTGGTCTCCATCGGGTACGAGTATCGGCTGTTCTGACCGCCTTGTCCGCTAGGGGCGGCGTCAGAACGATGCGACTAAGGAGGAGAATAATGGGCGATTTGGAAGATCGCAGCGTCAACACGGCTCCTGCCGGTGATCCCAGTGTAGACGTGGGAACGGCGGAGGACGTGGAAGCGGTCATGAAGAAGTACGACCGCGAATCCAACACCCGGATCTGGACCGGAGTCCCGGAGCTGGTCATCCGGATCATGCTGGCTCTCTTTTCCCTGTTCATGGTGTGGATGAACCTGTTTGCCAGCTTTGACAACCGCGTCCGGCACTGCCTGTTTTTGGGCTTTATCATTTTGTTTGTATTCATTCTGTACCCTGCGAAAAGGGAACACAGAAGGTGAATCACATCCCCTGGTATGACATCGTATTGGCAGTGGTGGGCGCGGCCTGCTACTTTAACTATGTCATCAACCTGAAGAGCATCGTGGCCATGATGACCCGGATCGGCACCACTGAGGTGGTGCTGGGTATCATCGGCATCCTGATCCTGGCGGAGTGCTGCCGCCGGGTGGTGGGCATCCCCATCCTATGCGTGGCCACGGCCTTCGTTCTTTATGCTTATCTGCCCATGTTTGCCGGAAAGACGGTGCAGAGCATTGTGTACAACCTGTTCTACACCACCAACGGCGTCATTGGCACCCCCCATCAGCGTGTGCTGCACCTACATCGTGCTGTTCATCATCTTCGGCGCTTTCCTGGAGGCCACCGGCATCGCCAACTTCTTCATTGAAGGGGCAAACGCCATCGCAGGCTCCGCCTCCGGCGGTCCCGCCAAGGTGGCCGTCATCTCTTCCGCTCTGTGCGGCATGGTGTCCGGTTCCTCTGTGGGCAACACCGTGACCACCGGCGCCGTTACCATCCCCCTGATGAAGAAGACCGGCTATCCCCCGGAGTTCGCGGGGGCTGTGGAGGCCGCCGCCTCCACCGGCGGACAGATCATGCCCCCCATCATGGGCGCCGCCGCTTTCCTCATGGCCGAGATGGTCGGCGTCCCCTACTCTGAGATCGTGATCCGGGCCATCCTGCCCGCTTTCCTGTACTTCGCGGGCATCTTCCTTATGGTCCACTTCAAGGCCAAGAAGATGGGGGCTGCACGGTCTGCCCAAGGACTCCTGCCCAAGGCCAAGGATATCCTTCCCAAGATCTACCTGCTGGTGCCGCTGATCGTGCTGGTGTACATGATCATCGTGGGCTTCACCATGTCCCGCAGCGCTGTGTATGCCACCTTCGCCGCTATCACCATGGGTATGGTGGACCGGGAGAAGGGCGGCAAAAAGCTGCTCATGGCCCTGCCCCTCATCCCCCCTGGCTGTCATCGTGATCCTGGGCAACAAGTCCTACGAATGGATCCCGGAGAACCTGGATAACATCTGTATGGGCCTTTGGGGTGGTGCTGTTCGTTCTCTTCACGGTAATGAGCAAGCCCAACCGTGAGGCGGCCCCCCCTATGTGGACGCCTTGGCCGCCGGGACGGAATACCCTGTCTGTAGGCGTAGCCTGCGGCATCGCGGGCATCATCGCCGGCGTGGTGACGATGACCGGTCTGGCCAATGTGCTCATCACCGCCATCATTGGGTCGCCAACGGTCAGCTGATCATCGCCCTGTTCCTTACGATGCTGACGTGTATCGTCCTGGGTATGGGCGTTCCCACCACTGCCAACTACGTCATTATGGCCACCACTTGTGCCCCTATCCTGGTGCAGGGGGCATGGGCATGGATCTGATGGCTGCCAACTTCTTCGTGTTCTACTTCGGCATCGTGGCCGACATCACCCCATGCCCGTGGCCCTGGCCGCCTATGCCGGTTCCGCCATCGCCAAGGCGCCTCCCATGAAGACCGCCTTCAACGCCACCCGCCTGGCCATCGCGGCCTTCATCGTGCCCTATATCTTTGCTTTCAATAACACAATGCTGTTCATTGGCGATTTCAGCCCGCTGGACGTGGTGCAGGTGGTCCTTACCTCCTCGGTGGGTATGTTCCTCATCGCCGCCGGCATGATCGGCTACATGCTCCGGGATCTGAACTGGGGCGTGCGGATCGTGTATCGCCGCCGGTCTGATGCTGATCCATCCGGGCACTCTGACCGACATCATCGGTATCGGCGTTCTGGTCGTGGTGCTGGTGTTCCAGATCATTACCGGGAAAGGGCAGTAAGGCTGTCAAGGCGGCCTGATTCTGCAGAAAGAGCAGAGCCTGGATCTTTACCAGTCAAACACAGGCCCCTGCGTCTTATGGCCGCAGGGGGCCTGGTGTATCTTGGGGAGGATCTAAAAAGGCAGCATTGCGCTTGGGTGGTAAATGAGATATAATAAATACGATATTCATTTCTGACAGGGAGCACCGGCTGCCGGACTCCGCAGTCAAAGATTTCGGAAAGGGAGGTCCCCGTGACATGAACACACTTTTAGAGCTTTTGGAACAGGACTGCACACAGTCTCCCGCACAGCTGGCAGCACAGGCCGGCATGACCGAGGCAGAGGCAAAGGATGAGCTGCGCCGGCTGGAAGAGGAGGGCGTGATCCTGGGATACCAGGCTGTGATCGACTGGGACCGGGTCAAGCGGGAGAATGTCACCGCCCTGATCGAGGTGAAGGTGACGCCTCAGTCCCTGGCCGGATTTGACCGCATCGCCGAGCGCATCTACCAGTATGACGAGGTGGAGAGCATGTATCTGATGAGCGGCTCCTTCGACCTGACAGTCATCATCTCTGGACGCAGCCTGCGGGAGGTAGCCCAGTTTGTGGGCGAGCGCCTGGCCCCACTGGAGGGGTCACCGGCACGGCCACCCATTTCATTTTGAAAAAATATAAGGAGAAGCACCTGATTTTCCGGCCTCAGGAGCCCCAGGAAAGGGAGTATATCTTTGTATGAATTATGAGACGATCTTGAATCAGAAGATCCAGGGCATCCAGCCCTCTGGCATTCGGAAGTTTTTTGATATTCTGGAGGAGATGAAGGACGCCATTTCCCTGGGCATCGGGGAACCCGACTTTGTGACACCCTGGCACATCCGGGATGCGGGCATCTATTCCCTGGAGCGGGGTACACCAAATATACCTCCAACGCGGGCATGGCGGAGCTGCGGCGGGAGATCGCCAGCTATCTGGACCGCCGGTTCGGCCTGAAATACGACTACGCCAGCCAGATCTTGGTCACAGTAGGGGGCAGCGAGGCGCTGATCTCTCCCTGCGGGTGCTGCTTAACCCCGGGGATGAGGTCATCGTCCCCGTTCCTTCCTTTGTGTGCTACGGACCGCTCACCGAGATGGCAGGCGGTGTCCCGGTCTATGTGGAGCTGAAGGCAGAGAACCAGTTCCGCCTGACGCCTGAGCAGCTGAAGGCCGCCATCACCCCCAAGACCAAGGTGCTGGTGCTCCCCTTCCCCCTCCAACCCCACGGGAGGCATTATGGAGCGGCAGGACCTGGAGGCCATGGCCCAGGTGTTGCGGGACACGGAGATCATGGTGGTCTCCGATGAAATCTATGCCGAGCTGACCTACGGCCAGCGCCATGTGTCCATGGCCAATCCCCGGAGATGTATGACCGGACCATCGTGGTCAACGGCTTCTCCAAGAGCCACGCCATGACCGGCTGGCGCATGGGCTATGTCTGCGCCCCCCAGGAGCCTATCATCCAGTGCCTGACCAAGCTGCACCAGTTCGGCATCATGTCCGCCCCCACAACCAGCCAGTACGCCGCCGTTGAGGCCATGCGCAACGGCGACCCCGGGACATCGAGAAGATGCGGGACGAGTACGACGGCCGCCGCCGGTATCTGGTGGAGGCCTGCGCCGCATCGGTCTGAGCTGCTTCGAGCCCAAGGGCGCCTTCTATGTCTTCCCCTGATATCCGTTCCACCGGCCTGACCTCCAACGAGTTCTGTGAGCGCTTCCTGCGGGAGGAGCGGGTGGCGGTGATCCCCGGTTCCGCCTTCGGCCCCGGCGGCGAGGGCTTCATCCGCCTGCTATGCCGCCTCGATGAAGGATATCTCCGAGGCCATCACCCGGATGGACAACTTCCTGACCAACCTGCCCGCAGCCAGGGCAGGGGTTGAAAAATGAACTCAAATAGGATATTATTCGAAAAAAAATTACAAATCGTATTGAAAAGCGCCCGGCTTTGGTCTGCCTCTGGGACGAGCCCCATGTAATCCCTGTACCCTGTGCCACACAAGAGAAGGGACTCGGTCGGGGACATCAGGCCGGGAAACAGAGAGGAGAATCGACCATGAATATCGTATGCCTGGATATGGAGGGGGTCCTGGTCCCGAGATTTGGATCGCCTTTTGCGGAGGAGAGCGGTATCCCGAGCTGAAGCGCACCACCCGGGACGAGCCCGACTATAACAAGCTGATGAACTGGCGACTGGGCGTGCTGAAGGAGCACGGCCTGGGGCTGAAGGAGATCCAGGCCACCATCGCCAAGATCGACCCCCTGCCCGGGGCGAAGGAGTTCCTGGACGAGCTGCGCACCCTCACCCAGGTGGTCATCCTCAGCGACACCTTTGAGCAGTTCGCCAAGCCCCTGATGAAGAAGCTGAACTGGCCCACCCTGTTCTGCAACACCCTGGAGGTGGCCCCCAGCGGCGAGATCACCGGCTTCCAGATGCGCTGCCCCCAGTCCAAGCTGACCACGGTGAAGGCCCTCCAGTCCATGGGCTATGAGACGATCGCCAGCGGGGACAGCTTCAACGACCTGGGCATGATCCAGGCCAGCAAGGCGGGCTTCCTGTTCAAGAGCACCGCCGCCATCAAGGCCGACCACCCCGAGCTGCCCGCCTTTGAGGAGTTCGGCGAGTTGTTGGAAGCCATCAAGGGGGCCATAGGCTGATAGCTCTCTGTCTAAAGAACGGAGAAGACGAAATCAGACCGCACTTCAAATCACATTGAGGAGTGCCCCCAACAGAGCAGAAGCAAAGATAGGTGTTGCGAAAGGAGTGGGCCCTATGAAGACCGTGGCGGTCATTTTGGACTTATTTTCCTCGTCTACCTGGTGGCCTGGCTGGGCAGCCTTGACATGGCGGCCCGCATCGCGGCCCTGCTCCTGATTGCTGTGAAGGCTGTGGGGCTGGGAGCGCTGGTGGTCCTTTGCTGGAAGGTCAAGAAACAGTGGGACCGGATGGAAGAAAAGCTGGATGCCATAATCTCCCAGCTGGAGGAGTGGGAGCAGCTCAAAAAGTAACCTTTCCCACAGTGTGCCGTCCAAGTGTGCCGCTCCTGCAAAAAGGGGCCTCTTCGGTGATACCGTAGAGGCCGGTCCCAGACCGGCATGCCAGGATTCGCACCGGGAGTGTCGGCTTAGCAAAGCCAGGCGCAGTTGTGGAATTGCATGCGCCCTGAATTTCTGCAGACCAGGGCCCAGTGGCCCGGCGGGAATTTAGACCAGCCACTCCTGATTTTGCGAGCCGGAAATAACGTATGACCAAACAGGAGCGTGTCCCGTAATGAAGGACCCGGGGTAAGGCGGATATGAGCGCGAAGCGATCATCCTGAGCTGCCCCCGGCGATCCTTTGGTGACTTTCCCGGCGCTGGGAAAGTCAAACTGCCGCCCGCAGGCGGCGACCCACCGCGAAAACTACCCAAGACGGCGCGCCGCGTCATCGCGCCCTGCGGAAAAGAACCAAAACTGCCAAGGCCGGCAAAATCCCCTGCATCAAGAGAACGATTAAAGTGAGTGACCATTGATGAATGATTTATTTTGAAACCCTCCCCTTTCGTCCGGCGGATATCCTGCTGCCCCAGAACTGCGACCTGGGCCTGTGGAGCGTGGTGGCCTGTGACCAGTACACCTCACAGCCGGAATACTGGCAGCGGGTAGAAGAGAGGGTGGGGCGGGCCCCTCATCCCTGCGGCTCATCCTGCCGGAGAGCAGTCTGGACGGTCCTCACGTGGAGACAGACATCATGGATGTGAACAACACCATGACCCACTACCTCCGGGAGGATCGCTTCGCCCTTCTGCCCCAGACCATGATCTATGTAGAGCGCACCCTGCACAACGGAAAGCTCCGCAGAGGACTGGTGGGCATGGTGGACCTGGAGCAGTACGACTATGAGCCGGGCTCCCCCGGCCCAGGTGCGGGCCACCGAGGGCACCGTCCTCTCCCCGTATCCCGCCCCGAGTGGCGGTGCGGAAGAACGCCCCCATTGAGCTGCCTCACGTCATGCTCCTCACTGACGATCCGGAGCGCACCGTCATCGAGCCCCTGGCCCGGGAGAAGGCGGGCATGGAGCAGGTCTATGACTTCGATTTGATGGAGCGGGGCGGCCACCTGGCCGGTTGGAAGCTGGGGAGGGAGCAGCTCTCCGCCGTGGCCGGCGCCCTCCAGGCTCCTGGCTGATCCCGCCGCCTTCAACGCCCGCTACGGGACCCAGGACCAGCCTGTCCTCCTGTTCGCTGTGGGGGACGGGAACCACTCCCCTGGCCACCGCCAAGGAGTGCTATGAGCGCCAGAAACGGCTCACTCCCCCGGAGCAGTGGGCCGACCCTGCCCGCCCGGTACGCTCTGGTGGAGCTGGACAACCTCCACGACGCCTCTCTAGAGTTCGAGCCCATCCACCGTGTGGTGTTCGGCGCGGAGCCGGCCCAGGTGCTCTCCGCCCTGCGCATGGCTTACCCCGATGCCCGGGAGGGGAGGGGACGGACATGTGATCCGCTACCTCTACAGGAACGCCAGGGGGCCTCACCGTCCCTGACCCCGCCGCCCAGCTGGCGGTGGGAACCCTTCAGTCCTTCCTGGACCGGTGGATGGAGGGCGGTCCGGCGTCAGCCTGGACTATATCCACGGGGCCGAGGTAGTGGAAGAGCTGACCCGGCGGCCCAAGGCCATCGGCTTCCTCCCGCCGCCCATGAAAAAGGAGGAGCTGTTCCCCACCGTGATCCACGACGGAGTGCTGCCCCCAAAGACCTTCTCCATGGGGGAGGCCCACGACAAGCGCTTTTATCTGGAGGCCCGGAAGATCCGGCTGTGAACCGGTGGAGGTGCGGACGATGGAACGATTTGCCCCCCGCCAGAAGCTGAACCTGACGCTGGATGTGCTGGGAAAGCGGCCTGACGGCTACCACGACCTGAAGATGGTGATGCAGTCCATCACCCTGGGGATACCCTCACCCTGGAGCCGGGCGGGGAGGGCGTGCGGGTGCAGACCGACCTGCATTTCCTGCCCACGGGGCCCAAGAACCTGGCCGCCGCCGCCGCCCTCCGCTTCTATGAGACGCTGGGACGACCGGTGCCGGGACTGGAGATCTCCATCCGCAAGCGCATCCCGGTGTGCGCCGGGATGGCCGGCGGCGGCAGCACCGATGCCGCCGCTGTGCTGCGGGCCCTGAACGAGAAGGAGGGGGAATCCCTTCTCCATGGAAGAGCTGGCACGGGTGGGGGAAGGGGTGGGAACCGACGTCCCTTACTGCGTACTGGGCGGCACCGCCTTGGCCGAGGGGCGGGGGAGATGCTGACCCCACTGCCCCCGCTGCCCCGGTGCTGGGTGGCTGTGTGCAAGCCGGATTTCCCCGTCTCCACGCCAGAGCTGTTTGCACGCATCGACGGGATGCGGGTCCGCTGCCGGCCCGACACCGCCGGACTGCTGGCAGCGCTGGCGGCGGGGGACCTGCCTGGTGTGGCCCGGGCGCATGTACAACGTGTTTGAGAAAGTGCTGCCGGAGCGGCAGGAGGTAAGGGTGGCAGAGATCAAGCACACTGATCCAGTGCGGAGCCCTGGAGCGCCACCATGAGCGGGACGGGCCCCACCGCCTTTGGCCTGTTCCAACGGAAAGGAGCTGGCAGAGGAGGCCTGTGCCCTTCTGTCAGAGCAGAACCGGGATACATTTTGGCGGAAACGGTTTAAGAAGGAAAGACACTGTCCATACTCTTCGTAGAATTCCACTCGGAAAATACGAAAGGTATGGATGGTGTTGTATATGGACCGAAAAAATGAAGCGCTGGGAGTTGGCGCTGATGTGCGGCGTGCTGTGCGCACCGGCACTGGGGGGATGGCTGGACCGGGAGCAGGAGCGGCTGGCGGACCAGGTGATCCGCCTCCATGTCATCGCCAATTCAGACAGCGGAGGACCAGGCATTGAAACTGGAGGTTCGGGACCAGGTCCTGGCCACGCGGAGGAGCTGTACCCGGCGGGGGCAGACCGCACGGCGGCGGCGGCGGCCATCAGGGGAGCATCTGCCTGAGCTGGCGGCAGGACGGCGGTGCTGGAGGAGCAGGGCGCGGCGCTACGCGGTCGGGCGGTGACAGGGCCTGGTTCCCCCACCAAGGAGTATGAGGACTTTGCCCTTCCGGCAGGAGAATACACGGCCCTGCGGGTGATTGTCGGCGAGGGCGGGGCAGAACTGGTGGTGCGTGGCCTTCCGCCCCTGTGCTTGGGTGCGGCCAGCGAGACGGTGGAGAGGCGGCCCAGGCGGGACACTTTCACCGATGACCAGGCCGCCTGATACTGGCGAGACCCAGGGATATGTGCTGAAGTTCAAGGCCATCGACTCCTGGGAGGGGCTGAAAAAAGCTGACCAGGGGTTGAAAGAACAGGCAGGGGAGCCGGAGGGCCTCCCCGCCTGTCGACAAAGATTCAATGAATCTTTTGCATGGTATGAGATTTTAACACTAGAAAAATGTATTGAACAGGATATAATGAAAGACATCAGTCCAAG
>VOFC01002378.1_pt1 | contig 16382 bp, 33 predicted proteins | sample 5384161 | NCBI WGS metagenome assembly VOFC01 (sample SAMN12384722, study PRJNA508395) | human gut metagenome | isolation source: healthy gut B | host: Homo sapiens | reverse complement strand
GCTATAATAATTATAATTATGCGGATTCACCGGGCCTGCCGCTGTAAACATTCTGCCAGGAATATTGGCAGGACGATTGCCACTGGGTTCGCCGCAGGAACAGGACGCGCAAAACCGCGCGAGACAGGCGGAAACAATGCTGATTTTAGGAATTGACCCCGGATATGCTATTGTCAGGCTATGGGTTATTGGAATATCAGAACAACCGATTTCGTACAGTGGACTATGGTGCGATCACCACTCCCGCCGGGATGGATTTTTTCCCAGCGGCTGGAAGTCATTTACCAGCAGATGCGGCTCTATTGTTCCCAATACCGCCCACAGGCGATGGCGGTGGAAAGGCTGTACTTTCACAACAACCAGAAAACGGCCATCGACGTGGCGCAGGCCAGAGGCGTGATCCTCCTGGCAGCGCGGCTGCAGGGGATAGAGGTCTTTGAATATACGCCGCTGCAGGTTAAGTCGTCGGTAGTGGGATATGGGCAGGCAGTGAAAAACAGGTGCAGGAGATGACCCGTATCCTGCTGCATCTGGACGCTGTCCCGAAGCCGGATGACACGGGACGCGCTGGCTATTGCCATCTGCCACGCCCCATTCGTCCGGCTCCTTGATCCAACCGGCTCAAACAGTACCAGTAAAAAGGAGGAAGCGTCATGTTTTATCATGTGCGGGGAAAGCTGATCCATGTGGAGGAAGGGATGGCAGCGGTGGAATGCGCAGGGGTGGCTTTTTGCGCTGAAAACCACCAACAACACCCTTCCAAGCTGCCGGCATTGCAGTGCCTGAGGTGAGACGCTGTACACCTATTTCCTGGTCCGAGAGAGGGATCGATGGAGCTGTATGGTTTTTACGACCAGGGGAGCTGAACTGTTTTCAGATGCTTTTGACGGTTTCGGCGTAGGCCTGAAAGCAGCTCTGGCAATTTTGTCCCATTTGTCTCCGGAAAATTTGCCCTTTGCGTGGCGACAGGGGATGTCAAATCCATTACCCGCCCAGGGGTAGCCGAAACTGGCCCAGAGGCTGATTCTGGAGCTCAAAGGACAAAGTGCGGAAGGAGCAAAATCGCCAAGGGGTGGGGATGGACTGGACGTCCCGGCACCGGCGGTCCTCGCCGGCGCCCAATGTTCAGGAGGCCATCAGCGCTTTGGTGGTGCTGGGGATATACCCAGTCAGGCAGCGTCTCTGCAAATGGCGAAGCTGGATCCATCGCTGCCGGTGGAGGAATTGATCCGGCTGGGGCTCAAAAGCGATTGCAACAGGGAAATAAAACAGCTTGCAGAAGAAGGAAGGCGGGAAGCATGGAAGAAGAAATGGATTTTGAAAACCCGGATCCTGACGCCGGAATACGGGCGGGAGGATTCGGATATTGAAGGGTCCCTGCGCCCCAAAACCCCTGCAGGAATATATCGGCCAGGAAAAGGTCAAAGGAAAATATGTCTGTCTACATTGAAGCGGCCCGGATGCGGGGCGAACCGCTGGATCATGTACTGCTGTACGGCCCGCCAGGCCTGGGAAAAACTACCCTGTCTGGCATTGTGCCAACGAAATGAATGTCAATCTGCGCATCACTTCCGGCCCGGCTATTGAAAAACCGGGGGATTTGGCGGCGCTTTGACCAACCTCGGGAGAACGACATTCTTTTTATCGACGAAATTCACCGGCTGTCCCGGGCGGTGGAAGAAGTATTGTATCCCGCCATGAGGACTATGCGCTGGACATCATCATTGGAAAAGGGCCGTCGGCCCTGATCAATCACGATTGACCTTCCCCTGCTTTACGCTGGTCGGAGCCACTACTCGCGCCGGGCAGCTGACTGCGCCGCTTCGAGACCGATTCGGCGTGATCCTGCGCTTGGGCTGTATACTACCGAGGAACTGGCCCAAATCATCCGGCGCAGCGCCGGGATCCTGGGGATTGCCTGCGATCACGACGGTTCTGTCGAGCTTGCTAAGCTTTTCGCGGGACTCCCGCATTGCCAACCGCCTGTTGAAAAAGGGTGCGGGATTTCGCTCAGGTGATGGGAGACGGCACCATTACGCTGCCCATTGCCCGGCAGTCGCTGGATCGGCTGGAGATCGACGGACTTAGGCTGGGACGCCATCGACCGGCGGATACTTTGACGATCATCCGCAATTATGGCGGCGGTCCCGTAGGGCTGGAACGCTGGCAGCAGCGATCGGCGAAGAAGGCGGTGACACTGGAGGACGTTTACGAACCATATTTAATGCAGATTGGCTTTTAAGCCACGCCCCGAGGGCGTTGTGTGACTCCATGGGATACCGGCATCTGGGGATTGCCGCCCCGGGGGAAAAAACGGCGACCAGCTGAAACTGGATTTGTGATAAAGGAGCAAAGCTATGGGGAAATTGTTTGGAACAGACGGCATCCGAGGAGTTGCTAACAAAGAATTGAGTGTTGACCTGGCCATGGAAGTGGCGCAGGCGGCGGGTACGGTCATTAAGGAAAAGACGGGCCATAAGCCGCGGTTTGTGATTGGGCGGGACACCCGTCTGTCTTCCAGTATGCTGGAATCCGCCATGGCGGCGGGCCTTTGTTCGGTGGGCTGTGACGTGCAGCTTTTTTAGGTGTTGTTCCAACGCCGGCAGTGGCTTATCTGGTGCGGAAGATGGGCGCCGATGCGCGGATTATGCTGACCGCGTCCCATAATCCATTCATGGACAACGGCATCAAGATCATCAGTGGCACCGGCTTTAAGCTTTCTGATGAAAGAGGAAAAGAAGAGATCGAGGCCATCATCATCGACAACGAGCGGGTGCCGCAAAAGGGCCCCCGCCGGAAAAATCGGAATGGTGACCGCTGCGTTCGATGCGGTGGATCGATACGTGGATTATCTGGTCAGCCTGGGGAGAGGGCCCTTTTCCGGAATGAAGGTGGCGCTGGACTGTGCCAACGGGTGTGCCAGCGTTACGGCGCCGAAGATTTTTTGAGCGCCTGGGAGCCGAGTGCCATTTACTGCATGCCGAACCCAATGGGCTGAACGTCAACCAGAATTGTGGCTCTACCCATATAGGAGGGCTGCAGGAATATGTCAAGGCACATGGATGCGATCTGGGCTTTGCCTTTGACGGGGATGCGGATCGCTGTTTGGCGGTGGATCGAAACGGAGATCTGGATGGCGACGTGCTGATGGCCATTTTCGCTGGATTTAAAAAACGTGGAAAACTTAAAAATAACGGCTTGGTGGTAACGGTCATGTCAACCTTGGCCTGTTCCATTTTGCAAAAGAGCATGACATTGCAACGCCAACTACCAAAGTGGGCGACCGTTATGTACTGGACCATCATTCGGGATGGGTACAGTCTGGGCGGTGAGCAGTCAGGCCACATTATCTTTTTTGACGATATGACTACCGGAGACGGCCAGCTTTCGGCAGTGCATCTGCTGGGCATCCTGGCCAGGGAGAAAAACCGCTCCACGAGTTGCACCGTATTATGACGACCTAACCGCAGGTTTTGAAAACGTGCGGGCGGACGACGAACTCAAGGCCTCTTTGTGGGAGCTGGACGATCTGTTTAAAAAATGGACGACCGGCTGGGCGATCAGGGGCGGGTGCTGGTGCGCCCATCCGGTACGGAACCGCTGGTTCGTGTGATGGTGGAAAGCGCCGATTATGCCCAGATTGAGAAATTGCCGAGGTTGATCGCGGCCGCGATTGAAGCCAGGCAAAATTAGGGGGGCTGGTTATGAGAATTGCCGACCAGTGGAAAGACTATGAAATCATCGATACTTCCAAAGGGGAAAAGCTGGAACGGTGGGGAGATGTGCTGCTGATCCGACCGGACCCTCAGATTATCTGGAATACTCCCAAAACGCACCCTGCCTGGAAAAAGGCGGATGCCAGGTATATCCGCTCTCAATGTGGGCGGCGGCCGCTGGCAAAATCGAACCTTGGATCAAAAAGAATGGAAAAAATCCGATACGGGGGCTGACCTTTAAGGTTAGCCCTACCGGATTTAAACATACGGGATTGTTTCCGGAGCAGGCGGTAAACTGGGACTTTATGGCCGGGGAAGATCCGCGCTGCGAACCGGCCGGTGAAGGTGCTCAATCTGTTCGCGTACACCGGTGGCGCCACTCTGGCTTGTGCCGAAGCGGGCGCTTCGGTCTGCCATGTAGACGCTTCTAAAGGGATGGTAGCCTGGGCCAGGGAAAATGCCGCGCTATCCGGTTTAGGGGACAAGCCCATCCGCTGGATTGTGGATGACTGTAAAAAAGTTTGTGGAACGGGAAATTCGCCGCGCAACCGGTATGACGGAATCTGATGGATCCTCCGTCTTATGGGCGAGGCCCGGCGGCGAGGTCTGGAAATTGGAGGAACAGATTTACGAGCTTTTGGTTTGACCGCACAGATCCTTTCGGATGATGCGCTTTTTTCCTGCTTAACTCCTACACAACCGGACTGCCAGCTTCGGTAATGGAATATCTGCTGGGCGTTACGGTAGGGCGGTGGCCGGAAGGGCCGGGTCTGGGCGTCAGAAATTGGGCTTCCGGTAGCAGCGTCCGGTTTTTCACTTCCCTGCGGATCCACTGCTGTATGGGAACGCTAACCTGAGCCAGAAGAAGAATATCACATGGAACCGATTTTATCGGCAAAGGGATGTCTTATCCTTTGCGTATGACAACTACGAAGAGAAACAGTTGCCGCCCATCGTGCTGGAAGGTGTTTCGCTGGACGTTCGGCCTGGGGAATTTGTGGCGGTTCTGGGCCGCAACGGATCAAATAAATCCACCCTGGCCAAGCACTTCAATGCGATTTTGCTGCCTACCTCCGGAACCGTTTTTTGTTGACGGTATCGACACCAAGGAAGAGGACAGGCTGTACGATATCCGCCAGACAGCGGGCATGGTGTTTCAAAACCCGGATAACCAGCTGGTCGCTACCATCGTGGAGGAGGATGTGGCTTTTGCGTTGGAAAATCTGGGAGTGCCTCCGGAGGAGATCCGTCGCCGGGTGGATGAATCGCTCAAAGCGGTGGGCATGTACGAATACCGGGAACACTCTCACCAGCTTTCCAGGAGGGCAGAAGCAGCGGGTGGCCATCGCAGGCATTATCGCCATGCGCCCCCAAATGCATTGTGCTTGACAGGCCCACCGCCATGCTGGACCCCCAGGGGAGGCGGGAGGTGCTTCGTACTATTCGGGAACTGGGCAATCAATTCGGTATCACGGTGGTGCTGATTACCCATTATATGGACAGAAGCTGCCCAGTGTGACCGGTGGGTTTGTGATGGATAACGGAAAAATCATTTCTCGATGGAGTGCCTCGCGCCGTGTTTTCCCATATGGAACAACTGAAAAATGTCGGGCTGGACGTACCGCAGGTGACGGAGCTTGCCTGGCTGCTGCTACAGGACAGTTATTGTCTGCCGGACGACATTATCTTTAGGGAAGAATGCGTCAGGCCATTGAAAAAAAACTGTTGGAGGAACGCCATGTCAGTCATTAAAACAGAGCATTTGACCCCACCTATTCACAGGGAACCAGCTACGAGGCAGGCAGCGGTCTCTGATGTTACTTTTGGAAATCGAGCCGGGGGAGATGATTGGGGTCATTGGCCATACCGGGTCGAGGCAAATCCCACCTTGATCCCAGCATTTCAACGGACTTTTGCGCCCCATCCGGGAAAATTTTAGTAGACGGTGAAGATATCTGGGAAAACCCAAAAGAAATCCGCCGTATCCGGTTTAAGGTAGGGCTGGTGTTCCAATACCCGGAATATCAGCTGTTTGAAGATACGGTTTACAAGGATATCGCCTTTGGCCCCAAAAGAATATGGGCCTTTCAGAAGGAGATTGATCGGCGGGTCAAAGGAAGCGCGCTTTTTGTAGGGCTTAAGCCTCATCATATGGAAAAGAGTCCCTCGGCTTTCCGGCGGCCAGAAGCGCCGGGTTGCCGGTGTCATCGCCATGGACCCGGAGGTGCTGATTTTGGACGAACCCACTGCCGCCTGGATCCAAAGGGCCGGGATCAGATCCTGGGCCAGATCCTGGAATATCACAGAGAGCAGAAAACACCATTCTGCTGGTGTCCCACAGTATGGAGGACGTGCCAAATACACCGAAAAGGTGCTGGTCATGAACCATAGCAGAGTAGCCATGTTTGATCAAGTGGAAAAGGTTTTCTCTCATAGCCGGGAGATCGAGGCCATGGGGCTTGCCGTGCCGCAGGTGTCGCGGGTCTTTCTGTCGCTGAGCGAAAGAGCTGGCCGGTGCCTTCCAACGTTTATACGGTGGAACAGGCCAAAACAGCGCTGGAAAAGATTTTAGGGCAGGGAGGCGGCGCCAATGCTTAAGGATATCACCATCGGACAGTATTTTCCGGGAAAGTCGGTGCTGCACCGGCTGGATCCACGGATGAAAAATTTTGCTGACAGTGGGTTACATCATCATGCTGTTTTAGCGTATCCAACCCGTTGGGATTGTGCGTGGGCATTCTGTTTTGGTTTTTGCCTATGCGATTTCGGCATTCCGCCCCGCATGATTACCAAAAGCTTAAAGCCGGTAATCCCGTTATTATTTTACCACTGTGCTGAACATGTTTTTTGTAAAAGGGGATCCTCTGTTTGACTGGTGGATTTTCCACTTTCCCGTCAGGGGCTTTTGACAGCGGTTGTTATGACCATCCGCATTATCTGTTTGATCGCAGGAACTTCGCTTTTGACTTATACGACCTCGCCGATTACATTGACCGACGGGCTGGAACGGCTGATGAAACCGCTGAAAAAAATCCATTTCCGGTACATGAGCTGTCCATGATGATGACCATTGCCCTTCGTTTTATTCCGACCCTGATCGAGGAAACAGACAAAATTATGAATGCGCAGAAGGCCCGGGGCGCTGATTTGGAAAGCGGCGGCATTATGCAGCGGGCCAAAAGCGCTGGTGCCGATTTTGATTCCTTTGTTCGTTTCCGCCTTCCGCCGGGCGGACGAGCTGGCGCTGGCCATGGAGTGCCGCTGTTATCGGGGGGGATGTAGGCGCACCCGCATGAAGCAGCTGCATTACAGCTGGCAGGACGGTGTGGCCGCTGCGCTGACGGCGGCCTGCATCGCCGTAGTGGTTATGGTGAATATTTTTTGCACCGGTGGTGTTTAAAACCAGAAAAGATTTTGCCGGGGCGGATTGTCTGGGGAGAGCGGGGTGCGCAATATTTTGATGACCCTTTGCTATATTGGGACAGCTTACCACACGGCTCTCAGGTGCAGGCGAATGCATTGTCCGGTAACAGAAGTGGTGCAGGATGCAATGGAAACGGTCCTGCAACGGCGGGAAGATGTAAAAGGCTGTTCCACCGATTCGGGAGTGCATGCCAACCGCTTCTGCATGAATTTCCATACAGAGAACCCATCCCTCTGTATGCATTGAAAAAGAAGCCTTAACGCTCTTTTGCCGATGATATCAGGGTGCTGGACCTGTCAGGAGGTGCCCGCCGGGTTTTTCATGCCAGTATAGTTGCGTGGGCAAGCGCTATCAATACCTGATTTGGAATGCGGATGGGAAAAATCCGTTTTACCGTGGGCGCGCGCTGGAATACTGGCGGCCGCTGGATCTGGAAAAACTGCGGCGGTATGTGAAATGTTTCTTGGAACCCATGATTTTCAGGGGATTTTGCAGCGCGAAAGCAAATTTGGAGGATACCGTGCGCACCATTCACTGCTGTGAAGTGAAACGGCAGGGTGATCTCGTTGTCTTTACGATAGGGGCGACGGTTTTTGTACAATATGGCGGTACGGATTATTGTCGGAACCCTGCTGCGGGTTAATGAAGGAAAAATCGGCCTTTGCCAGGTGCGGCGGGCGCTGGACGAACGGGATCGGGCGCTGGCTGGGGTTACCGCTCCGGCCTGCGGACTGTATTTGGACGAGGTGTTCTATCAGCGGCCGGACAGCTGGAAGAAGTAAAAAGCGGTTTTTCGCCGCGGGACGGCCTGCCTTTGGCGGACAGTTGGCGGCGCAGTTTGAAAAAGGGAAATCAAACCGGAAAGCGATGAGTCGGAATGGGACAGCTGGAAGATATCGAGCGGCTTGAGGAAAAGCAACCGGCGGCAGAATCAAACGGCTGGCTGTCTTCCTGCTGATCCTGGCTATTTTTTTCGGCGGCTGGCTGTCTGGAAAAGATGAAGCAGACAAGCCTGGCGGAGCAGCTGGCACGGCGGTTTTGCGGAATTGGGTTCAGGCAGCGGATATCCAATGGAAATTTCCGGCGTTACGGTCCGTCAGATAAAAAACGATGGGAAATGTGCTGTTGGTTCTGACGGATACGCATCTGCATATCTATAATAAGAACGGGAAGCTGTTGCGCGAGGTCAGCATGATTATGCGAATCTGGTGATAAAATGTTCTGGCAGCAGGATCATCCTATATGACCCTTCCTCCAGGATATTGCGGGTAGAAAGCAAAACAAAACAGTGAAAGAAAAATGACGTTTGATGAGCCGGTGTTGTTCGCTGCGCTGTCCGATCAAAACGATTTGGCGGTGATCACCAATACCCAGCGGTTTTAGGGCAGGTCATCGTATACGATAATTCGTTGGAAGAGCCGGTTTTTTCTGGAAATCGGCAGAAAGCTATCTGTATGGAGCCGCTTTTTGAACCAGGCGGCGATAGTATTGCGGTGTCTTCTGTGCAGGTGCAGGGACGGCGATCTGGTCAGCGGGTTGACCATGTACCGCCTGGATGAGAAAGCCCTTTTATGCAGCGGCAATTTGTAGACGAAACGATCCACGATATCAGTTATCCAAAATGGAGAGTTGCAGGTGCTGACGGATCAGAATGCTTTATTATTATTCTGAATCAGGCAAAGAAAAGCGGTAGTTTCTTTCAGGAAGAGCCGCTTCGCATGTTTTGTTCCAGGGGAGAAAAAATTTCCGCATTGATATTAGGGGATTATCGGGAGTTTAAATCGGTCAAACTGTCTTTGCTGGGCGCTTCCGGTCAAGAGAGCGGTACGGTGTCTCTGCAATTCCAGGTGGACGCGGATTGATGTCAGCGGCAGCCGGACGGCGCTGCTGTGGCGGCAACCGCATTGAAATTCCCAATGCAAAGGGGAGAGCTGATCCAGGAAATCGCGCCGATACGGGAAGTGCTGTTCTTGGCGCTGAACAACGGGTTTGTCTATTATGTAACGCCGGAGGCTGTTTGCCGAAGCGCTTTCCTGATCGGATTTGTGTTTTCAAGCCGACAGTCCGGGGAAAAAGGAGAAGGGATGAATATGGAAAGAATTTTGCCGCTTTTTTTTAGATCTGGCAGCTGTTTTGTTTGTAATCGGTTACATTCGTTCGGCGGCTCGCCGCGGCTTTTGTACGGCACAGCAGTACAGCTTGATCGGTTTTTTTTTTCCTTGTTTTTTGGCAAACACATTGTCCAGCGTGGTAGCAGAATACACCTTTACAAACTTTATTCAACAAGGGCTGACGGATAAAATTTCAGAGCAGATCGCATCTTCCGGTTCTGCCGACGGCGTTTTGCAGACGCTGGCGGCGGTACTGGAAAGTATCCCGTCTTATCTGCTTAACGCGCTGGAATTTGCCGGACTGCCAGCGGATTTGACGTTGCTGCCGTCCGCCTTGAACAGTGTGGAGCAGCTGGCGGCGATATTGTGGAACAAACGATAGGGCCTACTTGCATTGCGCTTTTTTCCACGATCTTTTTTTCTGTTGTTTTTTTCGCTTTTTATGTTTTTGACCCGGACTGTCGCCCGCTGCTTTACAGGGCTTCGGCATGTTCCGATTGTGGGTCCTCAATTCAGTTTTGGGGAGGCTGTGTCTGGTGCGATAGAAGGAGTGCTGTATCTGTATTTGATCGTTGCCGTTGTAAGCATCTTGGGCGCTGTCTGGTGACAGCATTCCATATCTGAACCGTCAGACGTTGGAAAAACACCTGGTTTTTGCGGCTGTTTTTGGAAAAAATGCCCTGTTCTCTGCCGGTACCGGATTTTTCCGGTTATGCTGCCGTTGGGCAGGCCTTTTACAGTCGATGGCGAGCCGCTAAAGTTTTTTTCTGTGCGAAGTTTTTTCACAACCAGTTCATATTTGCTTTTTATAATGAGCCTTAATCAAGGTTCGTAAATACGGAAATCGTTTTTGAAAAAATATATGAGGTGTAGATTTTGGTAATGAGTATGTTATGTTCCAGATGCAGAAGAGAGTCGCGGTAGTCTTTATGACCCGCATGGAAAACGGTAAAACCATCAATGAAGGGCTGTGCCTGCAGTGTGCCAAAGAGCTGGGATCGGCCCGGTAAACGAGCTGATGGAAAAAAATGGGCATTACCGATGATGAAATCGAAAATATGAACGATCAGCTGATGGGAATGATAGATGAAAATGGAGAGGAAATAGATCCGGACTTGGATCCTGATGATCCGGACTTTGTGCCTGGCGGCGCTCAGACCTTTCCGTTTTTTCAGAATATGTTCCGGAAAGATGAACGGAGCGTCGGGGCAGAATCCGCAGGACCCGGCGGAAAAAAAGGACCGGCGGCCAGAGAAAAGGGAAAAAAAAGAACCAAAACGAAAATTTTTGAGGCATACTGCACTGACCTGACACAAAAAAGGCGCGGATGGGCAGCTGGATAACGTCATCGGCCGCGACGAAGAGATTTTACCGGGTAGTGCAGATTCTGAACCGCCGGACGAAAAACAACCCCTGCCTGATTGGGGAACCCCGGCGTGGGAAAACGGCGATTGCCGAAGGAATTGCCCAGCGGATCGCCGCCGGCCGTGTGCCGCTAAAATTAAAGGATAAAGAAATCCACCTGCTGGATATGACTGCCCTCGTGGCGGGCACCCAGTCCGGGGACAGTTTGAAAGCCGCGTTATGGACTGATAGACGAGATTCGCTCTTCTGGGCAATATTATTTTATTTATTGATGAAGTGCATAATTTTGGTGGGTGCCGAAGTGATGCGGAGGGTTCCAATGCTGCAATATCCTGAAACCTGCCCTGTCGCGGGCGAAATCCAGGTGATCGGCGCGACCACTTTCAGCGAATACCGCAAGTATATTGAAAAGATTCGGCTCTGGAGCGCCGGTTCCAGCCGGTGACGGTGAACGAGCCTTCTATCGAAGATGCGGTAAAGGTGATTAGGCATCCGCGCTATTAAAAAGTATCACAGAGTTACCGTTTCCGGAAATGGCTCGCAGCATGGTGGTGCTGTCTCGAGCGATATATCAACGACCGGTTTTTGCCGGATAAGGCCATTGACCTGCTGGATGAAGCCTGTTCCTGCGCCGCTTTGCGCAATAAGGAAATGGCCGAGTACGACGAATTGAACAAAAAGCTTTTTGACATCCCGCCAGCGGGTGGAAGAGCTGGAAAGTGATCCGGAGCATTTGGACTATGAACAACTGGCGAAGATAAAAGCAGACCAGCTGCAAATGGCAGCCAAGCTGGATGAACTGAAGCCAATGGCTTTGGCGCTGAAGCAACCAGCGAGGACGTGGCTAAGGTCATTGAACTTTGGACGGGTATTCCGGCCAGCAAAAATCAGGAGTCAGAACTCAATAAGGTAGCCCGGCTGGAGGAGACTTTGAAAAAGAAAAATCATTGGCCAGGATGAGGCCGTGGAGTTGGTGGCTTCAGCGGTCCGCCGCAGCAGGGTTCAGATTTCTGCCCGCAGGCGGCCTGCGTCCTTCATCTTGTAGGACCCACCGGAGTGGGGAAGACCGAGCTGGTACGGGTGCTGTCTCAGGAGCTGTTTGACTCTACCGATCCATTGATCCGGCTGGATATGTCCGAATTTATGGAGAAGCATTCCGTTTCCCCTGCATTGTAGGGGCGCCTCCGGATATGTGGGCTATGATGAGGCCGGTCAGCTGACGGAAAAAGTACGCCGCCGCCCATATTCGGTGATCATGTTTGATGAGATTGAAAAAAGCCCATCCGGACGTGATGAATATTCTGCTGCAAATTCTCGACGAAGGAAAAAACTGACCGACGCTCATGGACGTACGGTGTCTTTTGAAAATACCGTGATCGTGATGACCTCCAATGCGGGTAGCGAGTGGAGAGCACCGTCAGATTTACTAAAAATGAAGCGCAGGCCAGAAAGGACCATACCTATAAGGCATTGTCCCAATTCGCGGCCGGAGTTTCTGGGCAGAATTCTAAGCAGTAGGCCAGGGGTTCGAGTCCCTTTTGGCGCGCCATATGGTGGGTATAGCTTAGCTGGTTAAAGCGCTAGGTTTGTGGCACCAGAGGAGAGCGTCGGTTCGAATCCGACTATCCACCCCAATTTTTTTGATTTTCGTTCAGCATATGACTGTTCGTATGCTGAAGAAAATTTTTTCTGGGGCTGTCGCCAAGCGGTAAGGCAACGGACTTTGACTCCGTCATCTGCAGGATGGACCGAGGATCTGGTAGATCTCTCTTGCGCTTCTTGTAATACTGCCGCCAATGGAATCCAGGCCGATTTCTTCTGATGTAAAGGCCATTGAGAGTCCTTTCCGCATGATAAATAAAATAATCCGAGGTTCTGACGGGTCTGTTTTCGCTGTTTTCCTTCGTTTTTCCAGGGGTTGGGGACGGCAAACAAAACCACGCATAATGGTGGAAGAGGGGAAAAACCGGACATCTGCCGGATTTTCATATATTTTCTACTTTGCAATCCGGGACAAAAGAAATCCGATAAATACAATGATCGGACAGGAAATAGAACAGATAACGGTGTCCCAATAAAGCCTGTCGATGGAAGCATCATGAGCATAAAACAACCGAAGGGTTCCATCCAGCTCTTTTTGATAAAAATTGCATTTTCATCGACCGAGGTACTCGAACAGGGCGTAACCCCACCGTCTGTTTCCACAATACCTTTCCGAAAAGTATTCTTCATAAGAAAGATTCTCTTTTGATAAGACGTTCATATGTTTTTAAAATAATGGATTCCTGCTCGTCAGGCTGTGAGGAGGGCGGATGGAAAATCACCCGGCAGAGGCTGACTCGAAGGAAAAGAGCTTTGTTCGCGGCTGGAACGCCGCCGCATCCGTTTAGAAAAAAACAACCTAGAAAGATCAGCGAAATCCAGGAATGCCTTTTTATACATGGCTGTACCACCTCGAATGCTGTCCGCCCTGGAAGCACTTGGAAATAAGCGGGATTTCAGAGATCAGTCTAACAAACTATATTTTTTCTGGTATATTTCTTTTTGACAGGAGAGTCTTTTCTTTTGTCTCAAGATTATAATAATAAATATAGTCGTTTTCCTCTCCAAAAATGAGTTTGTCTGTCTTTTTCAAAAAGAATGATGGCTTTATTATTATTGTAAGGATGCCAATGAAAAAGGGCTTTCAGAAGAATATACTTCTTCGATTACATCACCAGGCAAAAAAAACTCTGTAAACAGAATTGCCAGATGAAAAGAAAAAATCAAATCGTTCCCCCATATAAGAGTATCTTTTTACCTCATGTCCGTTTGGTAAAGAGGGGAAAAACGCCATTCGCCATTGCGTAAAAGTCTTTAAATGCGGCAGAAAACACTTATCTTCTCCACCAAATTCATACGCCCTTTCCTGTGAAAAGTATTCATCATAGGATAAAAAATCTTGGAATGTTGTTTTTCATTGGGATGATACATTGATTCTCTATATCATACAGGTTTTCAGGGGAGAGGGCGAAAAAAGCGATTTCTAAGGATTCGGTCGTCGTAACCATATGCTTCAGGGAATACTTCTTTTTCTTCCTGTTTTTGTGGTTAAAAAGGAAGAATCTGCGTTTAGAATCGTCCACAGTTTCATACAAAAATAGTAAAATTGGTCAAAGGCTGAAATGTGACAATTCCATCGCGGCGGAGAATTGTTTCAACGTTCTGATCTTGCAGCGAAAGGCGGTATATGGTTCCCTCTGAAAGAAAATAGAAGCAAGCGTGATTATAATAATAAGCTGTTTCGATCGAAGTTGGATGCTGGTAAAAAATCTGGTTATCTTTTTTTGAGAACAAAAAGTATTTTGCCATGGATTAAACCATAGACATGTTCAAATAGATCGTAGTGATAATATTCTTCTTCAAAAGAAGTTCCTCGCTTGAGGAGGGTAAAGCTATTTATTTCTTCGCTTTCATCGGATAGGGGAAAGTTGTTGTGGTGAACTTCGATTGCGACAGCCTCCCAACAGAAAAACCATTATACAGCAAATGAGATAGATACGCTTCATAAAAGTCCTCCCTCCCAAAAAAGGAAATGTGTCATTTCTTTTGCCATCCCAACAATTGGGGGTGCGAGCTCTAACATAGGTATCAAAATAATCATAAAATTGTTCAGCAGTGAATCTTGTTATCGTCACAAGATTGTGTGTGGTGCTAAAATTTGCATGGTAGACATCAATATAATTTTTCCTACCATTGAGAATGTCTGCAACTTTTATCATGGTATGCCTATCATTTGTTTTTCTTTAAAAACCCTTTTTTGAAAAAAAAGTGTTACAAAATTATCAATAAATTATAAATAATTTATTGATAAAATGTATAATAACCAATGATAGGCGGCATGATCCTTCCTGATTTCTTGCGCTGGTTTCAAAATTTTCGGTTCCGGCGCAGAAGGGGGGGGCGTATCTTTCGGCCCTGAAACCCTCAGCCTTTTGAGCGGATTTTTCAAAGCGCTCTTTTTTATGGAAAAGCGCTTCCCTTGCTTATCGATTGCGAGTGGAAAAACCGGGAAAGTCTCAAAAAGAGGATATTCACAAAGGCTGAAAAAAAGACATATTTTATTTATGAATATTTTGGAAAGATTGGACAAAAAGAAGACAAAAGCTTGTGTTTTATACCGCCATCGGTTAAAATAGCCATGTAAGAAATGAGGGGAAACTGCGCCTTTTATGGGCAGCTTTCTTGAGGGAGCGATGTTTTGGTCTCCATTTTGATGGCGCCATATAACGGCGCCCATATATCGCCGCACAGATCGATTCTATTTTGCAGCAGACTTTTCGAGACTTCATGCTGTATATCCGTGACGACTGTTCAGACGATGGGACATGGGAAATCATACAGGTCTATGCGAAAAAAGAACCGAATAGGATTGTTGCGCTGCAAAACGCCAAAAATTCCGGCAGCGCCAAACACAATTTTTTCCGGATGATGCTGGAGCATCAGGATGATTATGTCATGCTCTGTGATCAGGACGACGTTTGGTGTCCTGACAAAATCGAAAAAGAACTCTTTTGCCATGGAAAAAGCAGAGGAGCAGGCTGAAAAGAAACGCCGGTTCTGGTCCATACGGATCTGACGGTAGTAGATGAAGACTTAAGGGTGCTGGCATCCTCCTATCGCCATACGGTAAATGGCAACTGGCAGCGGACGGCCCTGCACTGGGAACTTGCGCAGAATACAGTGACTGGATGCACTGCTATGTACAACCGTGCGTTGGGCGATCTTTTACAGGACGAGCCTTCCTTTTTTTGTCATGCACGACTGGTGGCTGGCATTGACGGCAAGTGCCTTTCGGCCTGATTGTTCCGCTGGACGAGGCAACAATATTGTACCGGCAGCATGGAGACAATGCTGTTGGCGCAAAGTTTGTCCGTTCCCCCGCGTTATCTGTTGCGCCGGCTTTTTGATGTGAAAGGGTACCGAAGGAACTGGCTGAAACATTTTTGCAATCGGAGAGTTTTTATGATGCGTTCCCGGGACCGTCTGTGTCTCCTGAGCAGAGGGCGCTGACTGCCGTTATGGAAGCCTGTCCAAAAGCGGGTGGTTGCGCCGCAGGTGGTTTCAGTTGAAACCGCACTGTGAAGTATGGCGTTGTCAAAAAAAGCCGCTGGATTTTTATTTTTGGATAAAGGAGAAAAACAATCATGAAAGGCATTATTTTGGCCGGAGGTTCCGGCACCAGACTTTACCCTTTGACGCTGGTCACCTCTAAGCAGCTTTTGCCTGTATACGACAAGCCCATGATCTTTTTTACCCCCTGTCCACGCTGATGCTGGCTGGAATTCGAGAGATTTTAATCATTTCCACTCCGCAGGACCTGCCCAATTTTGAGCGGTTGCTGGGAGACGGCTCTCAGTACGGCATTCGTCTCTCTTACGAAGTGCAGCCTTCGCCTGACGGGCTGGCTCAGGCGTTTTTGATCGGGGGAGAGTTTTATTGGCGGTGACCGCTGGCAGCCATGGTGCTGGGGACAATATTTTCTATGGCAACGGGCTGACCCGTCATCTACAGCAGGCGGCAGCGAGAGAAGAAGGCGCGACGGTTTTTTGGCTATTATGTAGACGATCGGAACGGTTTGGCATTGTAGAGTTTGACGAAACGGAAAAAGCTGTTTCCATTGAAGAGAAGCCGAGCACCCTAAACCACTATTGCGTTACGGGGCTGTATTTTTATGATGATCGGGTTTTGTGAGCTGGCTAAAAAGGTCAAGCTGTCCAAGAGGGG
>VOFC01005722.1_pt1 | contig 16383 bp, 29 predicted proteins | sample 5384161 | NCBI WGS metagenome assembly VOFC01 (sample SAMN12384722, study PRJNA508395) | human gut metagenome | isolation source: healthy gut B | host: Homo sapiens | reverse complement strand
ATTTATACCGACTTTTCCTGTTCTAAAATTACTCCCCACTCTAACGATTCGTTTCTTGAAACAAATGCATTAATCTTACTAAAATCCCATGTGATGGAACGGTAAAAACTCTACCCTTTCCACATTATCAATCTTTTTTTAAATATTCTACTAATGAGTCAATATATTCTTCACTATCCATCATACCAGGTACAACTACTTGTCTAATCCAAACAGGTTTACCACTTTTATTCATCGCTTCAATAAATTTTAAAGAGTCATCCATTTCTCTACCAGTTAAATGTTTATAACCTTCTCTTGTAGTAAACTTAACATCAAATAAGATTAAGTCAACAAGACTAAGTATTTCATCATAATCGCCTTTTCCTACTCCACAAGTATCTAAAGCGATATGAATATCTTCTTTCTTTAATTTTTACAAACATCAGTTAGAAACTCAATTTGAAGAAGGGGCTCTCCACCAGAGAAAGTTACCCCTCCTGAGTTTCTTTTAAAATATGGTTTACTTCTTAAAACTTTCTTAACAAGTTCATCACTAGTAATATTATCTTCTCTTTTAACCCACATTCTGGATTATGACAGTAAAGACAACGAAGACGACAACCTGTTAAAAAGACAACTGTTCTAATACCCGGTCCATCAACAAGTCCAAATGTTTCAATAGAATCGATTGCACCAGTCATTTACATTTTCTCATGGAAAGTTCTTGCAATTACTTCCTCTTGTTGCTTTCTTGTAAGTTTATTAAATCTAACTGCATAACCAGAAACACGGATTGTAAGTAGTGGATATTTATCAGGATTATTCATAGCATCAATTAATGTCTCACGGTTTAGTACGTTTACATTTAAGTGATGTGCTCCTTGAATAAAGTAACCATCAAGTAATGATACTAAGTTTTCAATACGTTCTTCTTCACTATGTCCTAAAGTATTAGGAACAATTGAGAATGTATTAGAAATACCATCGCGACAGCAGTTAGCCCAATCTAGTTTTGCTACTGAGTTAAGAGATGCTATAGCACCAGATGAATCTCTTCCATGCATTGGATTAGCTCCTGGAGCAAAGGCAACACCTGCTTTTCTACCATCTGGAGTAGCTCCTGTATTAGAACCATATACTACGTTTGAAGTAATTGTTAAAATAGATAATGTTGGATGAGCCTTTCTATAACAAGGATGTAAACATAACTCTTCATAGAATTTATTAATTATTTCTTTAGCAATATCATCTACTCTATCATCATCATTACCAAATTTAGGATAATCTCCTTCAATTTCAAAATCAACAGTTATACCATCTTCATCTCTAATTGGTTTTACCTTTGGCATACTTAATAGCTGATAGTGAGTCTACTGCTACTGAAAATCCAGCTACACCATAAGCCATTAATCTATTAACATAAGTATCATGTAGAGCCATTTGACCAGCTTCATAAGCATACTTATCATGCATGTAGTGAATAATATTCATAGCATCAGAATAGATTCTTGCTACTTCATGCATCATCTTATAGTAAGCATCTTTTACCTTATCATAATCAAGTACTTCATCAGTCATCTTTTCAAAACCTGGAATAACTAAATCACGTCTTACTTCATCAACACCGCCATTTAGGGCATATAATAAAGTCTTAGCAAGGTTACAACGAGCTCCAAAGAATTGCATATCTTTTCCAATTCTCATGGCTGATACACAACAAGCTATACCATAATCATCACCCATAGATGGACGCATTACATCATCATTTTCATATTGAATAGAGTCAGTGGCAATACTTACTTTAGCACAATATTTCTTCCAAGTCTCTGGTAACTTATCAGCCCATAAAACAGTCATATTAGGTTCAGGAGCACTTTCTAAGTTCTCTAGTGTATGAACAATTCTGAAACTTGTCTTATTAACTAATGTTTCTCCTTCATTAGTCATACCACCTAATGAACAAGTAACCCAAGTAGGATCACCTGAGAATAATTCATCATATTCTGGTGTTCTTAAGTGTCTTGCTGCTCTTAGTTTAATAACAAATTGATCAACTATTTCTTGAACATCACTTTCAGTTAGAGTACCATTTGCTAAATCTCTTTCAAAGTATATATCAAAGAAAGCATCTACTCTACCTAAGCTCATTGCAGCACCATTATTTTCTTTTTTAATAGCTGCTAAGTAACCAAAATATGTCCATTGTACTGCTTCTTTAGCATTCTTTGCAGGTCCTGAAATATCAAATCCATAGCTCTTAGCCATTTCTTTAATTTCATTTAAAGCTCTATACTGCATTGATATTTCTTCACGAAGTCTAATAGTTTCATCATCCATAACTGTTATCTTCATGTTATCCCAGTCATTTTTTTCTTCTGTTCCATTAAATAATCAATACCATATAATGCTACTCTTCTATAGTCACCTATTATTCTTCCACGTCCATAAGCATCAGGAAGTCCTGTTAATAACTTATTATGACGAGCACGTCTAATCTCTGCTGTATAAGCATCAAATACTCCATCATTATGAGTCTTAACAAGATTAGTATCTTTTATAAAATGTTCAAGAGTAGGATCCATCTTATAACCATAAGCTTCTAACTCTTGATAAACCATTTTTATTCCACCTTTAGGAACAATTTCTCTTTTACCAAGTTCATCAGTTTGAAGTCCAACAATTACATCATCATCTTCTGATATATATCCTGGTTTAAAAGCATTAATTCCAGCAGGATTTACTGTATCTATATCGATAACATGTTTTTAACTTCTTCTTTACACATATCATCATAGACTTTTAAAACTCTCTTAGTTTTATCAGTTGGTCCTACTAAAAAGCTTTCATCACCTTCATACTTTTTATAATTTTTCTTTATGAAATCATTTACATTAATTTCTTTTGTCCAAGCTCCTTCATTAAAGCCTTTCCATTCGTCTTTCATCTTTTCCTACCTCCTACTTCTATAGTATATCATGTATCAAGTTTCTTACTCAAATATCTTAGAAAAAATTTTACAATATTTTTACCTACTTATAACAAAAATAGGATATATTATTCCTAATATATCCTATATTATAACTTAATAACCAAGTCTTAATATTTCAAAGTTAGCATTATAACTTACACCTTTTAATCTAGCTTCACGACTAGTTGTGTATAAAAGGTCAAAAGCAAATTTTTTAGCTGTTCCCCTGCCAATATCTGGTCCTCTATCTAAAACAATACCAAGTACTGTTCCTTCATTACTATTAGATATTCTAACTATAGTACCAAAAGGATAATTTCTATCTCCTGCTAAAATTCGAACTTCACCATACTGATTATCATTATAAGTAATATTATCACCACTTATTTGATAACCAGAAGCAGTATAATTACCAATATCAGCCCCATAACCACTCATCTTTGCAGTAAAGATTTCACCTTGATAATACATTCTTACTTCTTCTTGATTATTATTAGTATCATTACTGATTGGTTTAACTTCTTCTACTTCTTTTTTTACTTCTTCTTTTGTTTGACTAACTACTTGTTTAGTTTCTTCTTTAGTTTTTCTTTTTTTTTTCTTAACTTCTTCCTTGGTTTCTAAAGAAGCTGATTGAACTGCTATTTCCTTTAGTAATTATACTACTATCAACAAAAAGTATTGATTCTTTTAATTGATACAGATTTACTATCAGGTATAACAGTTGTAACTGTTAAAATAGATGCCATTACAAGACAGGTATCTATAAAAACAAATAACTTTTTCATTAAATCACCTATTAATTTTATGATACTAAAGATTTTACTTTTACGGCAACCTCCGTAAAATAACTTTTAATCACTTCATAATCAGAATAAGGTAAATATTCTTTACCAAGAGCCATATAATTATCTCTTCCTTTTCCTGTTATAAATACAATATCATCCTTTTCAGCCATTGCTAAAGCCTTTATAAATAGCTTTTTTTCTATCTATTATTCGCTCATAATTTGTTAAATCTAGTTGTTAATAAATCATCTATTATTTGATTAACATCTTCTTCCCTTGGATCATCCATAGTAAAGATTACATAATCAGACTTTTCAAGAACAACTTTTCCCATACTTGGTCTTTTTTTTTTTTCTCTTCCCCCAGCAGATCCTGTCAACCGTAATTATTCTATTTTTCTTAATCTTATCTAAATATGTAAGTATCTTATCTAAAGCATCGGTTGTATGAGCATAATCTAACATAATCATGTATTTATCAGTAAATGGTAAAACCTCTAATCTTCCTTCTATCTGATTTAAATTTTCTACTCTTTTTAATACTTCATCTATATTAATCCCTTTAGCAAGACAAGTTAAAATAGCAGGAGCAAGATTAAAGACATTAAATTCACCTAATAATGGACTTAAAACAGTATAGTCTTGATTATTATATCTAAAAATGTAATTTTCATCTTATTACCTTGTTCTTCATAATTCTTTTATATAAAGTGTATCATTTTCATTCATACCATAAGTTAAAACAGTTCCTTTACTATTTTGTAAAACTCTTTCATAGTTTACATCCATACTATTAAGAATAGAATAGCCATCTTCACTAACTTGTCTAAATAATTGACACTTACAATCTATATAATTTTCTAAAGTTTTATGAATATTCAAATGGTCTTCTGTTATATTAGTAAGGATAGCAATATGGTACTTAATATCATCAAGTCTATGTCTAAAGAAAGCTTCGCTTGACGCTTCCATTACAGTTATTTTACAATCATCATTTACAAATTCATCTAAATACATGTAAAGTCTATCAACATCAGGAGTAGTATTACGCATCGGTAAAGACTTATTTTTCCACTTACGTCCATTAGTACCAAGATAAGCACAATCATCACCTAATAATTGATAAACAATTTCTGCAACCGTGGTTTTACCATTAGTACCAGTCACCCTATCATTTCCATTTTCTTATAAGGATAGTCATAATACTTAGAACAAATTCTCTTAGATAACTATTAGTGTCATCTACTTTTATTAAAGGAACAGACTTTTTCACCCACATCTTTAGAAACTACAACAGCACATGCTCCATTTTCTATAGCCTCATCTATAAAGTCATGTCTATCAGCAGTAACACCCATTGTACAGACAAAAATATCTCCTTTTTTGACATCCTTAGAGTTTATTTTTATACCCTTCACTTCACAATTATTATCTATATTATTAAAAAATTCATTTAATTTTTTTCATTTCACTCACCTACTATTAGTATAATCGAAATCTAAAAAAATAAACATTTACTTTTTTAGGAAATACTAATTATTTTATCTTTATTAGAAATAGTTTTTTACTTTTACTTTCTTTAGTTTATTAGCATAATCTTCCCTACTACCTCTATATAGTGTATCTTCAGCTAGAATAGAATCTGCTAAAGAAGAGAAAGTTACACTCTTTTAGAATCTACTGCTGTATAAGCAAAACTTCTTCCGAGAATATTTAAGGAAAGAGCAGGATTACAAAGATTATCACTATAATTTCTATGAGTCTTTTTAGTAGACTCAATTAACAATCTAATTAATTTATCAGCATCTTCCATTCTTATATTTAATTTATTTTCATATTCTATCTTTTTTAGTATTTAATATATCATAAAGAACCTCTTCATTTGGTTCATCAATTACTACCTTATGTTAAATCTTCTTCTAAAAGCTTTATCATCTAATATATATTTTTTCATATTCTAAAGTAGTAGTAGCTCCAATTATTTGTATCTTTCTATTACTTAAATAAGACTTAATCATATTTGCAATATCTATATTATCACTAGAACCTTTACCTGCTCCCATAATCATATGTATCTCATCAATAAAAAGTATTGTATTATTATCTTTTCCAAAGCCACTAATTAACTTGTCGAGTTTAGCCTTCAAATCACCTCTATATATTAGTATTAGCCATTATCTTTACTAAATCTAGAGAAAATATCTTTTATCTTTTAATATATTAGGAACTTTATTATGGTTAATAAGATATGCAATTTTCAACTACTGCTGTTTTACCAACACCAGCTTCTCCTATTACAATTACATTGCCAGGAGAAATTAAACTAGCTTCTAAATCTCTTATTTCTTTTTCTCTTCCTTTTATATTTTTTATTACCAATATCACCAGTTAAATAGTAACCAAAGCCAGACAAATTAGTCTTTTCTTTATTTTTAAATTTATCTTCTAAAAAATCTTCTTCATCTAAGTTAAGTAATCCCTGTTTCTTACATCAGATATACTTATCTTATTATCTTTAAAAAAACTCTTTATAGCATCACTATTTCTCTATATTCATAAATAACATTGTCTACTAAGTTAATTATATCTATTTGATTCCACTCATAAAGTATTAGTTATTTTCTGTAAAAAAGCTACCATAGCCATGAAATAAACTCTTCTTAACTGATCAGGATATAGTTTTTAAGACATCAGTTAAATCAATATCTAAATAATCAGTAATCTTTTCTATAGTGATACCATATCTTTAAAATAATCATTTAATTTCTTATCACTATCTAATATAGCTATAAAGAGTAGCAAAAGAATATTTATCTACTATATCCATTGATTTTTCCATTGAGTGTGAATAATAATCTATTTTTTTATATTCTAACACTTTATATATTTCAATTGCTTTTAAAAACAACGTCTTTAATCTCTTTTCTTGCTTTAGATTTAAATTCTAAATAATCACTTACAAACATTTGAATCCCCTTTGTAGACAAAAGCAGAAAGATTATCTTCTTTCTACCTTTAGTCCTACAACTATATCATTTAATTCCATATCTTTTTCAATATTTTGATCTTCAATTAAAGAATCTGCTAATGTTTCATTTTTAATATATTCATCATATGATGCTAACATCTTATCAAACATTTCATCTCCATGATAATATAGGTTAATATGATCAGTTATTACAAAATCTGCTTCTTTTCTTAGATTTTGTACTTTTCTTACTACTTCTCTAGCAAGTCCTTCTAATATTAAATCTTCAGTTAATGATGTATCTAAAACAATACTTGTCTTACCATTACTTGCAGCACAATAACCTTTCTTATTCTTAAGAGTTGTTAAAATCATATCTTCTGTAACTTCTATTTCTTCACCTAAGAAATTCATCTTAAAGTATCCTGCTTTTATCTTATTAACATCATTAATATCTAATTTACTAACTGCTTCTTGAAAGTCCTTCATCTTAGGTCCAAATACCTTACCTACTACTTTAAAGTTTGGCTTTAACAATATAATCCATATACTCAGTCATATCATCTTTATAGACTATTTCTTTAATATTAAGTTCTTCTTTAATGATACTTTCAAAATCATCAATAACTGCTTCATCAACAAGTGGTAAAATCATAAAGTTAAGTGGTTGTCTTACTTTGATAGCAGCATCTTCTCTAGCATTTCTTCCTAAACTACAGATATCTCTTACAAGTTCCATTCTCTGTTCTAAGTCCTTTGATAGTAATGCTTCATCTACTTTAGGGAAGTCTTCTAAATGAACAGAAGTATTACCTGTTAGGTTTTGATATATTTCTTCTGAGATATATGGTGTAACAGGTGCCGTTATTTTAGCAAGTGTTAATAGCGTTTCATAAGTTGTTAAATAAACTGCTTTTTATCTTCTGTTAATTCACTAGCCCAGAATCTTCTTCTATTACTTCTAATATACCAATTAGAAAAGTCATCATTAATAAAGTCTACTATTTTATGAACAACAATATTAAGATCATATTTTTCATAAGCCTCAGTTACATCTTTTACCATATGGTTTAATTTAGATAGTAACCACTTATCGGTTAAATCACGTTTTGAAACAGGGAATATTATATTCTCTTGGATCAATTTTATCAGCATTAGCATACATTTCAAAGAATGAATAAGCATTTTTAAATGTTGATAAGTATTTAGAATATACTTCTTTTAATCCATCATCATCAAATTTTATAGGTGACCAAACAGGTGATAACATAAGGTAAATAGAAACGAATTGTATCTGCTCCATATTTTTTCATAGTAGTGAATGGTTCTACAATATTACCTTTACTCTTACTCATCTTTTTTACCAAATTTATCTAATAATAAGTCATTTACTAAAACATTTTTATATGGTGCTTTACCAGTTACAAAGGTAGAGATTAGTAATAAGGTATAGAACCATCCTCTTGTTTGGTCAATTCCTTCACAGATAAAGTTAGCTGGAAATTGTTCTTCAAATAGTTCTTTATTTTCAAATGGATAATGATATTGAGCAAAAGGCATAGAACCAGAATCAAACCAGCAATCAATTACTTCTTTAACCCTTGTCATTTCTTTACCACAATCTGGACAAGTAATATGTACATTATCAACATAAGGACGATGTAAGTCGATAGATTCATCTATTTCTTCAATAGATTTTTACTAATTCCTCCCTGGAACCTATCATTTCCATGTGTCCACAAGAACATCTCCAAAGTGGTAATGGTGTACCCCAATAACGGTTTCTTGAAATTGCCCAATCATTCATATTTAATAACCAGTTACCAAATCTTTTTTCTCCAACAAATGATGGATACCAATTAACACCATTATTATTTTTAACTACTTGGTCTTTTAATTTAGTAACTTCCAAGTAATATGATGGTTTAGCATAGTATAGAAGTGGCGTTCCACATCGCCAACAATGAGGATAGTCATGTTTAATTTTTTCTTTTTGAATAGCTTATCATTTTCTTTTAAGTATTTGATAACATCTATATCAACATCAAAGACGTTTCTACCTTTCCAAAATCCTTCCGTATAACAACCATCTTCTCCTACTGGATTTAATACTGGTAAATCATATCTTTTGCCAACATTATAATCGTCTTGTCCAAAAGCAGGTGCAATATGAACAATACCAGTTCCAGCATCCATTGTTACATAGTCAGCTACTGTAACAAAGAAAGCTTTTTTATCTACTTTAAGACTTGGTATTAACTGTTCATATTCCATATATTCTAAGTTTTTACCACTATACTCTTCTAATACAGTATAATCATCACCTAATACTTTGTTAGCTAAAGCTTTAGCTAACAATAAACTTAGTACCACGACTTTCTGCTAAAATATATAATTCTTTAGGATTAACACATAAAAAGCTACATTACTAATTAAAGTCCAAGGTGTAGTAGTCCATACTAAGAAGTAAACATCTTCATCTTTCTTCTTCATTGGAACAATAACGGTATTAGCAGTTACTTCTTTATAACCTTGAGCTACTTCATGAGAAGCAAGTCCTGTTCCACATCTTGTACAAAATGGTAGTATTTTATGTCCTTCATAGAATAATCCTTCATCAAAGAATTTCTTTAAAATCCACCATTCTGTTTCAATATAGTTATTATCATAAGTAACATAAGGATGCTCTAAGTCAATAAACTGTCCCATTTCCTTAGTAAGATCAGAGAAAGCTTTTTCATTCTTCCAAACGCTTTCCTTACATTTTTTTATTAAATTCTTCAATACCATATTCTTCAATATCTTTCTTAGAATTGAAACCTAATTCCTTTTCAACTTGCAATTCTACAGGAAGTCCATGTGTATCCCAACCAACTTTTCTTAGGACACGATACCCTTTGCATAGTTTTATATTTACAAAATGTATCTTTTTAGGAATTTTGCCATCATATGATGAAGTCCTGGCATTCCATTAGCAGTAGCAGGTCCATCATAAAAAACAAAGTTGTCACAGTCTTTTCTATTATCAATACATTTCTTTAGGATATCTTCTTTTTCCCATTCTTTAGCAATTTCTAATTCAATATTATGTACATCACCTTTTTTTAATTCTTTAAACTTCATAGTATTACCTCCTTATAACAAAAAAAAATCTATGCCAAAAGGACGAACAACTCCGTGGTACCACCTTTCTTCATAGATTAATCTATCTTATTCTAGTTAACGTCTAGTCCCCGTCTTTATCTTATCCATAAAGCACAACTTGAAAGTGATCTAAAATAAGTTCCATCTTCTTTTTCACCAACCAAGAAGTCTCTACTAATTTTCCTTATTTCCGTCTTTCGCACTTGTTTTTCTTAATTAATATACCATTTAATAGTATGTTTGACAAGATGATTTTAAAACTTTTTTTTAGACCATCTATGCAATAGTAACAGTTCCCTTAGCACCTAACTTATCTTCTAACCAACTCTTAGTAGTAGCATCTTTTAGTTATTATGTTTATAGTAGATGAAGTATCATAAAACATAAAACTATAACTAGTTACTTTATCAAATGTAGCTTTTCTAAAAATCTAATTTTATTAATTTTCTACATTCAGCAAACATATCATACATATTTGTTACTTGTGATGTATCAAAGCTACTTACATCCAGACTTGTTAAGCTGCCACAGTCATAAAACATACTACTCATATTTGTTGCTTTTGATGTATCAAAGCTACTTAAATCTAGACTTGTTAAACTTCTACAATCAGAAAACATATCATACATTTGTTACTTGTGATGTATCAAAGCTACTTACATCTAGACTTGTTAAACTGTTACATCCATCAAACACACTACTCATGTTTGTTACACTTGATGTATTGAATTTACTTACATTTAGAGTTGCTAATTTGGAACAATAATTAAACATACTAGTCATTGTTGTTACGTTTGATGTATCAAAATAAATTTATATTTTCTATCTCAGTTAATTTTGAAAATTTATAAAATAAACCACTACTATCATAATTAGCTGTTACTCCACCATTACCTTGTATATACAAAGTATTGGTTGTTGTATCATCAGTATTTGGTACTAGTCTTGCCATTACTGTTTTATTCTTAGCAGATGATATATCCCAGGACTCACTTTCTCCCTCTATTTTATTAATTGAATCTTGAAATACTATCTTTGTTACTGTATCTTGTTTCCTATTCCAAAGATCACCATTATAGTTATTAGTAGCCATCATTCTCGTATTTTGACTACCTACTATATTTAGTTTGGCTTTAAATACTTTATTTTCTTCTGATTGAGGTATATCATTTGCAAACCACAACCTCATCTTATAATTAATTGTTTGATTCTTTTTGATAATACCTTTATCTATTGCTTGGTCTCCTTCTAAAGCTTTAGCAGGTAAAACACTACTATCTTTTTCTAGATTATAATGGACATAACTTTGTCCTACTCTTATATCACCATCATTTAAGGGTTGATCTTCTAGATAGATGGTATAGGCTGAATCTATTACTCCATTATTTTTTTTAAGAGCAAAGGTAAAATAATTATCTTGTTTTACTCCTTCACTATCATACATAGGAGTTCCATCTTCTACTGTTATAGCATTACCTGATGTTTCATCTAATACTAATGATAAACTTCCTACTTTTAAGACACTAGTTTTAGCTCCAAAGAAACTGGTCTTTAAAAAAGCATAACTCATACCTACTGCTATTAGTATTAGACAAAGTAATATTACTGATAAAATTATACTTTCTTTCTTCTTATCCATTTTCTCTTCCTCCAGTAAAAAACAGGGTAAGACTATCCTATCCTGTTATTAATCCATGATAAAAGAAAGTAGTTATACTGTCTAATTGCCACCTTCCCATGTTAACTAAATACAAACTTAACATTTATTCACAACATGGATAGGCACCTACTTTCTTTTATCTTTGATACCTAAATTTTAACATACATTTTTTGATTATCAACACACATTTTGCACTTAGCATCATGCATAAAACTAGATACTTTTTTTCTCTATTTCTGGTAAAGCTCTCTTATCAATATTACTTAAGATAATAAATTCATGTAACATATCAATTTCTACTTTTCCAAAGATAACACCACTTTTAACTTTTAAATCACTAAACATATCAGGAGTAATACTATCAAAGAAATAGCCAACTACTACCCTATCTCTTCCTATAACTAATCTCTTATTAGTAAGAACAATAACACCTGTTCCTAGAATATTTAATGGATTATCATTTTTTGAGCATAAAAAGCATAAAGTATTTCTTCATCATCATAAAGATGCTTTTAAAACTATCTTACTATTCTTTTCAAGTCTCCACCCGATAGTCATTGGATATTTTGATCTAAATTCACTCAGTAATCTTCTTAGCGTTTTCTTCATTATTCATCAAATCACCATTAATCTTTTATGAAATCATATTTTTTAAAGAATGAAACAATATCTTCTTTTTAAGTTAAACCCTTCAATCTTATCTACTATCTTATTCTTTTGAACAACTAGAATTAATGGAGTACCATATCCTTCACTGAAATAGTCATCAGATTTAATTAACTTAGTATTACCATCATCATCAAGTTCATCAGTATTTAAGTAATTAACTGTAACTTTAGTTTCATATACAATATTTTTAATAATTGGATCTTCTTGTTGACAGTAATGACATGTTGGTCTTGAAATATAGATAATTGACTTATCACTACCTTTTTAAGTGATAAATATTTATCAATATCAATACTATTTAATTCAGCTTGTTTATCTTCACTAATTTCCTATCATCATCACCATTTGTTGTTGTATCCTTTTGATTATTATTTGTAGGTGTTGTTGTCTTACTAGATGTATTCTTATTAGATTTAACCTCTGATGCAAAAATAACTACCTCCAAATACAATAACTAATAATAATACTATAATAGCAACTGTTTTTATTTGTTCTTTTTTCTTATCATCCATCTTTAATTCTCCTCTCTAGCAAGATTATAACACACTTTATTTTATTTTGTCGAATGTTGACTGTAAATTTTCATTGTTTTATCACATAAAGTTATACAGAAAGGAAGGCTCTTATGGATAGAATTGGAATACCTAGAGGATTTTTATACTACCGCTATGGTATATTGTGGAAAAAGTTTTTTTGATGTATTAGAAATACCTTATATAGTTAGTGATAATACTACTTATAAAAACATTAGAAAGAGGAAAAAATATTGCCTTTAGATGAAGCATGTTTATCCATGAAAATATTCTTAGGTCAAATAGATGAGATAAAAGATAAGTGTGATACTATCTTTATACCAAGAATTTATTCTTTAAAAAAAATGAACAAGTATGTACTAATTTTAATGCTTTATATGATTTAGTAAGAGTACTATTTAATAAGAAGATACTAAACTATAATGTTGATGTAGAACACCATAACAGTGAGAAGAAAGCTTTTTATTCTATTAGGAAAAGAACTAGGGTTTAGTTATTTTGAATCTAATAATGCTTACTTAATTGCTAAGGAAAAAGAAGAGTTATATCTTGATAAGCTTAAGAAAAGTGGACTAGAGAAACTTAAGTCTAAGAAGAAAAAGGTTCTTTTATTAGGACACAGTTATAACTTATTAGATTCTCTAATTGGCGGTAGTGTTACTAAGTATTTAAAAGAAAATGATATAGAAATAATTTATAGTCATGAAATAGATAGAAATATAATTGAAGATGAAAGCAAAAGCATTACTAAGACTGTTCACTAGACAATGAATAAAGAACTGCTGGGAGCTTTTTCTTATTATAAAGATAAAGTAGATGGAACTATCTTAATAAGTGCTTTTCCTTGTGGACCTGATTCTTTAACTAATGAAATGATTTTAAGAAAAAAGGGAATAGTAAAGTACTTATTACTTACTTTTGAAGAAATTAATAGTGATACAGCTATTATTACTAGATTAGAAAGTTTATAGATATGTTGAAAGGAGGTATTCATCTTTGAAAAAGGTACTAGCTTTTCCCTCAACTAGGTGATTATAAACATCCAATTGGTAAGTTTTTTAAGAAGAGTTACTAACTTTAGAAGTGATTGACACTCCACCTATTACTAGAAAGACTATTGATTTAGGTAGTAAGTACTCCCCTGATTCTGTTTGTATCCCTTTTTAAATATAATTTAGGTAACTTTATAGAAGCCTTAGATATGGGAGCTAATGTTTTATTACAAGCAGGAGGAGGATGTAGATATAGATATTATGCAGAAGTACAAGAAACTATTTTAAAAGATTTAGGATATAACTTTGAGTTTATTCAAATAATTGGTGGTGATAGTTTAAATTTTAAGGAAGTATTTACTATCTTTAAGAAGTTAAATCCTACTCTTACTAAACGAAAGTTTATTCATGAAGGACTATCTACTCTTTTATATATTAATTATTTAGATAAACTAGATATAGAAATTAGAAAAAGAATTGGTTTTTGAAAAGAATAAAGGTTCTTTTCTAAGATTAAAGAATAGATTTATTAGTGAATGTAATAATGCTAAAGGTATATTTGCTATTAGAAAGATATATAAAGATTCTCTAAGATATTTAAAAACTATTCCCATTAATAAACCAAAAGATTGTTTAAAAGTAGGTATTATTGGTGAACTTTATACAGCTATGGAACCATATTCTAACTATGAGCTTGAAAAGACTTTAGCAAGTTATCATATAGAGATTAAAAGATTTACTAATATTAGTTACCTTTTATGGCAAAAAGAAGGTTTTACTACCATTTATGAAGTTTAGAATTAGAAAGTACTGTAAATATACTTTAGAGCAGATGGACTTGATAATGTCTATCGAATTAATTATTTAAAAAGACATCACTTTGATGGTGTCATTCATACTAAACCGACAGGATGTACCCCAGAAATAGGAGCTATTCCAATTATGATTAAAGAAGCTAAGGATTTAAATATTCCAATTACTTTTTTTCTTTTTGATGAACAAAGTGGTTTAGATGGAATAAAAACTAGATTAGAAGCTTTTTATGATTTATTAAATTTTAAGAGGGAGGGATAATAATGACTGGTTATTTAGGTATTGATATTGGTTCTATTTCTACTAAAGGTGTAGTAATTGATGAAGATAATAATATAATAGCTAGTAGTTATTTATGGACTGAAGGTGATCCAGTTAAAGCTGTTAAAAAGGTTTTAAAAGGAATTAGAAAAAGATTGTAAAGATATAAAGATATTAGGAGTTGGTACTACTGGTTCTGCTAGAAAGTTAATTGGTACCATGCTAGAAGCAGTTAGTATAAAAAATGAAATAACTGCTCATGCTATTGGCACTTTATCTAAAGTATCCTGATATTAGAACTATTCTAGAAATTGGTGGACAAGATTCTAAGATAATTTTATTAGATAATAAGATAGTTACTGATTATGCGATGAATACTTTATGTGCTGCTGGTACCGGTAGTTTCTTATCTAGTCAAGCTAAGAGATTAGGACTTGATGTTAAAGACTTTGGGGAAATCGCTCTTACTAGTAAGAATCCAACTAGTATTGCAGCAAGATGTACTGTCTTTGCTGAAAGTGACTTAGTTCACAAATTACAAATGGGGTATCAAAAAAATGATATAATCGCTGGTCTTTGTTACAGTGTAGCAAGTAACTATTTAAATAATGTAGCAAAGGGCAAAAAAAAATAGAAGGTCCTATTATTTTCAAAGGTGGAGTTAGTAAAAAATATTGGCGTAAAGAAAGCTTTTGAAGATTTATTAAATGAAGATATAATTGTTGATGATAACGGACATTTAATGGGAGCTTTAGGTAGTGCTATTCTAGCTAAGAAAAGTGGTATCAAGAAGGAGTTTAGTTTTAAAATTCGTGATGCAAAGTTTGAAACCAGTGGTATCACTTGTAAGGGATGCCCTAATCACTGTGAAATAATTATAGTAAAGAAGAATGGAAAAATACTAGATACTTGGGGAAACCGTTGTCCAAAAGGGGCCTTAACAGTAAAAGAATAACTGAAATCGGCTCTTCGAAGTTCAGCGGTAAGCTATTTTAAACAATTTACTTATATTTAAAGAATAAAAGTGGTATTTTAAAGTTTAAATTTTAATTATGCCACTTTTTATCGCTTTCTAAAGATAGTTTTTTTAAATATATAAAATTCTCAGCCTAAAAAAAACTCAAAAATTTTTATATCCAAACCCACTCTTTATTTTATTATTTAATTTCTCTGTGAAACCATTAGATAATCTTTTATCCAATACTATATAATCTAGCCAGTTTTCTATCGTGTTGGATATTCTATAAACTTTCCAACACTTTCTACTACAAAATCTATCCAACATTTTAAATCAGTTTTTACATTTTCATACACTATGATTAACTATATCCAAAAACGAGTTCTTTTAGTCCACAGACTTTTATTTTTATTGGTAATTAGTTAGTTAACGCTTTGACGTTTTATATCTTACGTGAATACATAAATAGAAGTCTTGTGTAAAACATACAGTGCATTAATACTAATTAGGAGGTGTTTTTTATTATGTATTTTGTTGGTATTGATATTTCAAAATACAAACATGACTGTTTCATTTGTACTGAAACGGGAGAAGTAATTGAAGAAAATTTATCTTTCACAAACACCAATGAAGGATTTAATCAATTAC
>VOFC01006915.1_pt1 | contig 16390 bp, 32 predicted proteins | sample 5384161 | NCBI WGS metagenome assembly VOFC01 (sample SAMN12384722, study PRJNA508395) | human gut metagenome | isolation source: healthy gut B | host: Homo sapiens | reverse complement strand
GCAAGCTTCAGGAAAAAGCGGGAGCTATGCTGGTTCTTGGTTTATGTGGCATGACAATTCTTTTTTGTCTCCAGCTGATGGGACAGGTCGCATGTATTTCCGTTATGCTTCTGTTTATCCAGACCTTTGATGATGACAGTGAGTATTCCCCGTCCAGACTGCTGTTTTTAGTTGCAACAGTAAACTGTCCAACTTCCAAATTCCCGATCGGCATGGGTGCTACGATGCCAGGCACGATCACTTCTTACTATCAGGGACTTGTTGGTCCGGAGGATTATCTGGGAATTGCTGATTTCTGCAAGGCAGGAATCCTTCCGCTGATCGTGGGTGTCATTTATTGCCTGGATCTTCTATAAGCTGATTCCGAACGGAACGATTGATAAGTCCCAGGTGAAAGATGTTAAGGATGCAGCGCCGATCTCCAGAAAGATGAATATTTTATTTTGGTGTATTTGCAGCAATCATGCTGGGCTTTATGTTTACCAAGCAGCTTGGAAGTGATATTACCAACGTGATTCCGGCAGCAGGCCTTCTGGTTCTGATCGTGTTTAAGGTTCTGGAGATTCCGGAAGTGATGAAGACCCTTACCTGTGATATGGTATGGATGGTGGCAGGAATGAGTGTAGTTTCTACCGCACTTTCCAAGACCGGTGTTGGTGAACTGATCGGACAGACGGTTTTAAATATCCTGGGTGGACATCCGAGCGGACTGTTTGTAAGTATTGTCTTCTGTGTGGCATGTGCACTGATGACAAACTTTATGTCTAACATGGGTACTATGGCGCTGATGAGTCCGATCGCAGCTTCTACCGCGCTGGCAGGCGGCATGAACGTGAAAGCAGTTGTTCTTTGCTGCTGCGTATCTGCATGGCTGGCATTCGTAATGCCGACCGGCTGCTCCGGCACGATGATGGCATTTGGTATCGGTAATCAGAATCCGCTGAAGACGCTTAAGTTTACCTTACCGCTTCTGATTCTTACTATGATCGCGTTGATCATCGGCATTAATATTTTCTTCCCAATCTATGGTTAAGAGAGGGAAATAAGGAGATAAAATCATGAAAACAATATTTAATCCGGGGACAAAGAAAAAACTGACTCTGGTCGATAATGTAGTGTATTCCACGGTAAAAGATTTAAACGGTGATCCGCTGGAGCTGAAAGCTTTCGGTTCTGCTCCAGAACGGAAACAGTGAGATGCGTGCTGCGATGGGGAAGATGATCCGAAGGAGGATCACAGTCCGAAGCCGGCACTGGTATGGGTACCGGGCGGCGGCTGGAAAGGCACAGACAAGAATATGATGCTGGGGGAATGACAGAATTTGCAAATGCCGGATATGTGGTTGCTTCGATCTATTACCGCAGCAGTGCCCAGGGGCATTATCCGGATCAGCTGATCGATGTGAAAACGGCAATCCGTTTTCTGCGTGCTCATGCAGCGGAGTTCGAGATCAATCCGGAGAAGATCGGTATCTTTGGCCGTTCGGCAGGTGCACATTTGTCAGCAGCAGCAGCTATGAATCAGGATGGTTTTGACAGTGAGGAATGGAGCGGCTATTCCTCTAAGGTTCAGGCATGCTGCGATATGTTCGGACCGGTTGATATCAAGGCGTTGATGGAAAATGAAGAAAAGCAGTTTTCAAATCCGTCTGCACGCTGGCACAGTGTTGAGGAAACCCATGGAGGATGTCTGTTGGGAGGAGATCCGGCAACGATGAAGGAACGCGGTGCGAAAGCAAGTCCGGTCAATATGGTAAATCGATATATGTGCCCGATCCAGATCCTTCATGGCGATAATGACCCACTTGTTCCGGTAGAGATCAGCAGCGAGACGCTTTATCAGAAGATTGTGGCTGCCGGTATGGAAGATAAAGTGGATTACTATGTGATTCCGGGCGCAGGTCATGGAACGAGAGTTTTTCCAGGATGCCACGAAGGAATTGCAGATTGCATTCTTTGATAAGTATTTAAAGTAAGTTCGTTAATTAACAACCCCACACGTTATACCAGAAACTTATAAAATGGCTTGAATCCCACGGATTTAAGCCATTTTTTTCGTGCATCCCGGTATAGGGAATCTGCAACATTGTACGAAATTTAAAAATACTTGTTTGGCTTTTAACTTAACTTTGTATACAGCATACAACAGGTGTAAAAATAAAGCCGTAGTTGAAAAAGTGAAATGAAAACAAGAAACCGGCCTGTCCTGAGAACGGCGGCGGAACAAAAAGGAGAGTAAGCTATGGCAGTACATGTAATTAATGAAGCAAACCGTTGTCTGAATTGCAAGAAACCGATGTGTATGCAGGGTTGTCCGATCCATACCCCGATCCCTATGATGATCAAGGCATTTAAAGAAGGAAACTTAAATGAGGCGGGGGATGCTGTTTGAGAACAATCCCATGTCCATGATCTGTTCCTGGTCTGCAACCATGAGAACCAGTGTGAGGGTCACTGCGTGCTGGGCCGCAAGGGGGGAGCCGGTGCATATCAGCAGCATTGAGAATTATGTTTCCGATACTTATTTTGATAAAATGCAGATTCCGTGCCAGCCGAAGAACGGCAAGAAGGTAGCTGTGATCGGTGCGGGTCCTGCAGGTATTACCATCGCCATCCTGCTGGCGAAGAAGGGCTATGGCGTGACCATCTTTTGATTCCAGGGATAAGATTGGCGGTGTACTGCAGTACGGTATTCCGGCGTTCCGTCTGCCGAAATCCATTCTGAGCGGTATAAGAACAAACTGCGCGAGATCGGTATTAAGATCCGTCCGAACACCACCATCGGCGGAGCGCTGAGATCAAGGATCTGTTCCGGGATGGTTACCAGAGCATTTTCATCGGAACCGGTGTATGGAGACCGAAGACGCTGGGGAATAAAGGGAGAGTCTCTGGGAAATGTGCACTTTGCGATTGATTATCTGGCAAATCCGTTCCTATGATCTGGGTGATCATGTAGCGATCATTGGCATGGGCAATTCTGCCATGGATGTGGCAAGAACCGCTCTGCGCAAAGGCAAGCCGCCATGTAACGCTGTATGCCCGCGGACTGACCAGCCAGGCAAGTGAGCATGAGACAGCCTACGCAAAGCTGGATGGTGCGGAACTGGCATTTGGCTGGCAGCCGGTGGAAATCAACGATGATGGCCCGGTGTTTAAAAAGTTCTGTTTGACGAAGCTGGAAATCAGACCGGAATGGATCCGACTCCGGTTCAGGTACAGGCGGACAGTGTGATCATCTCGATCAGCCAGGGACCGAAGAGTAAGCTGGTCAATACGACAGAAGGCCTGAAGGCTTCCGAAAACGGACTTCTTGTGACCAACAGCTTTGGAGAAACGACGCATCCTGGTATTTTCGCAGCCGGTGATGTGGTATTAGGTGCAAAGACGGTTGTGCAGGCAACTGCGTATGCGAAGCAGGTGGCAGAAGCCATGGACAAATACATGCGCGGGGGAGCTGGAGGTACCGGAAGTATCATTCTGGTCAGAAATGTCTGCAGCAGAGGTACCGGCGGCTAAAAGCACCGACAGCAGACGCACCGGAACAGGCATAGGCCAGATAAAAGCAGTGATAGGATTGTGTCGTATTTATCCTGGTTCTTTGCTGTGTCGGTGCGTATGCGACCAACAACCCGGATCTTTGATGTACAGTCCATCCCGGTGATCTTCGGTATCGTAGGTTATGTGTACCATAAATTCAGCCTGCCGACTACTCCGTTTGTTCTGAGGCTTCCAGATCAAATGAGATGCTGAAACCATACTAAGATCTTAAACGCATCATTTCACGTCCTTTCCTTTTCTTTTGCAAGACCGATGATGCATTCTTTCTTTGTTGCTATCAATACCATCATGAAGGAAAAAAGCTTGCAGACAAAAAACAGCATCGACCAGTAACAGCTGCTCCAGCAAAAGAAGCAAAGACCCCGTAAAAGCACGCCGGAGATGGCGGCTTTGGCGGGGCCTTTATGGTTAAAGCTGAGAGAATCAGGCTCAGATCTGATCCGGCTGAACTGTTTTCCACCAAACTTACTGGCTAGCCGGATGAATTCCCGGGCGCCGGTGCTTAAGTAGCCGGTGGTGGGATAGCTGACAGGTAATGTCCCAGGAGGGATGTCCCGGCAGACGGAAACAGGCCAGCTCATCCGATGGGATCCTTGTATAGTACCAGGGGAACAATGCCGCAGCAGATGGTGGATTTTACCAGGGATACAATACCGGCGGTGTTGTTTGCTTTCAAACAGGACGTTTGGCTAAAAACCGCTGTGGGCAAAGATCTGATCACAGAGGCTGCGCAGCGTGGAATTGCGGTCCATCAGTACAAAGGGGCTCGTAACGGATCTCGTTTAAATCCAGTGTGGCCAGGGGTTCTCCCGGCGGGGGCAGCTTTTGCGCCACCGGGTGGACGGCCGGGATGATGGCGATCAGTTCTTCGCTCCCAAAGTACCTCATACTGGTTTTTCTGCCAGTCGGATCTGGAAAGGACCTGAAAGCCGACATCCAGATCTCCGGCGGCAATGGCAGCCTGCTGGGGGCTACCCGCATTTCCAGAGGCCGTATGGTGAGGTTTGGCATGGAGCGGTGAAGCTCCGGGTAGATGGCGGTGAACATGTCGAGCCCGCGTCCGGGGCGAGACCAATGTTTAAAAGTCCCTTGCGCAGGCGCGAAACATCGTAGAGCTGATTATAAGTATCTTTTTTGATCTGCATCATTTTTTTCTGGCGCCCTCACATAGATGCGCCCGGCATCGGTCAGGCACCACTTGTTTTTGGTGCGCTGAAACAGAGGCGTGCCAAGCTCCCGTTCCAGCTTTAACAGCTGCTGGTTTAAGGCAGACTGGGTAATGAACAGCTTTTCTGCTGCTTTGGTGATGTTGTTTTTTCTTCTGCGATCTGCAGAATATATTCGATTTGTCTGGTGTCCATGGACATCCTCCGTGTGTTATTCTTCTGATTTTTCCATTTCAGAAATAAATTTCCGATTCTATTGTAACAGTAAAATAAGAAAATGCGTCGGGAGAGTGAAAAGTCTTAACGGAACTCTAACAGAAGGCGGTAAAAAACTGTAAAGAAAGTATAAAAATATTTCCGGAACACTTGACAATGTGACAGGCTGTCATTATAATATGACACATTGTCACACTAAAAAGTGACAGATTGTCATAAAATAAACAAAATGAAATATTTTTACAAAAGAGAAACGGGAAGGAGGTGCTTAACATGCCTACGGAACGATTTTATCGTCTTCCGGAAGCGAAAAAAGCAGGTGATCCGGCAGGCCGCCATCAAAGGAATTTGCGCGAGTTCCCTTTGAGAAGGCCTCTATCAACCAGATCATACAGAACGCGGATATTTCCCCGCGGAAGCTTTTACACCTATTTTGAAGATAAGCAGGATGTGGTCCGCTATATTTTTTGAGGACAATGCGAGACAGATGCAGGAATGCTGTGAAAGGGAGCTGGACAAAATGACGGTAATCTCTTCGACATGCTAGAATGGCTGTTTGAGTTTACGATCCGCAAGCTGGAAGAGTCGAAGGAGATGGTACAGCTGGTGCGTAATGTCTGCTCCTACCAGGAAAAATACCAGGGCCATGGGCTTTGAAATCGGATACAGACCGCCCATGGGAAGCCCGGGAAAAGAAAAATGGCCCAGTGGCTCGCAAAGCGGATCCGTATGGAGCGGTTTGCAAGACGTTCGGAGGAGGAACTGGATGTTGTGCTGCAGCTTGTTACATCCCTGATTTTAGCGGTGCGCTTTTACTATGAGCAGCCGGATCAGCTGGATCAGATCCGGAAACGTTATCTGGATTCCCTGGAAGTGATTAAGCATGGAGCCCTGATTTCGTAATAAGTATGAAAGAATCACGATCATAAAAAGTGGAAAATAAGAGGAGACAGCTATGAAAAAAAGAAAGTGGTAATTGCAGGAGTGGTCGTAGCGGTGATTGCGGTTGCGGCCGGCATCAGCGCAATGCGCAAAAAGCCGGTGGAGGAGGAAGCCCCTGATTCCGGTGGTGAATGTAGAGAACCCGCAGATGGGAAGTATTGAACTGTACCGCAGCCTGGTGGGCAAGGTAGAGCCGTCTGATGTGGTTTACATTTATCCGAAGGCAGCCGGTGAGATCACCGATGTGTTCGTAAAAGCAGGTGATATGGTACAGGAGGGACAGCCAATCTGCAAAATCGATACCAAGCAGGTAGAGGCAGCAAGACTCCAGATGGAATCCGCGCAGCAGGCCATGAATGATGCCAATACCAATCTGGGACGTCAGCAGGCGCTGTTCGCGGCAGGTGATATCGCAAGTGTGGCATTTGAGCAGGCTCAGACTCAGGCCAAGAATGCCCAGATCGCCTATGATTCCGCAAAGCTGAACTATGATTATCAGGTGGAGTTTGCAAACGTGACTGCACCGATTTCCGGCAAGGTGGAGACCTGCAACATTGAGGTGCACGATAACGTGGCTTCCCAGGTGCTTCTGGCCGTGATTTCCGGCGCTGGCAGTAAGTCCATCACCTTTTCTGTTCCGGAGAAGGTGGTAACCGAGCTGCATGTAGGCGATCCGATCAGCGTAGATAAGAATGGTACCGATTATCAGGGGCACCATTAATGAGGTCAGCAGCATGATCGACGATTCCACCGGACTCTTTAAGGTAAAGGCCTCCGTGGAGAACGGCGATGCGCTCCCAACTGGTTCCACCACTAAGCTTTCCGTTATTTCCGACCGTGCGGACAACGTGCTGACCATTCCGGTTGACGCGGTTTACTATTCCGGCGGAGATGCTTATGTGTATACATACGATAACGGAACCGTTCATTACGTTCCGGTGGAGGTTGGCTTATACGATTCCCAGAAGGCACAGATCCTTTCCGGCATCAATGCATCCGATGAAGTGATCACCACCTGGAGCTCTGAGCTGTACGAGGGTTCCCAGGTACAGAAGGCAGACCCGAATGCGGCAGCAGATACCCAGGAAGCAGATGTATCGGCAGAGACCTCTGCTGATGCGCAGAGCGCGAGACAATGCAGAAAGCACAGAGGCTTCCGGCGAAGAGACAAGCGGCAACTAGTGTGAGAGCAGAAGGAGGAAAACATCAATGGGATTAACAAAATCAGTCCTGAAGCGGCCGGTTACCGTTGTTATGGTAATCCTGTGCCTGATTGTGTTCGGTCTTCAGTCTGTTCTTGGCGCAAAGCTGGAGCTGATGCCGACCATGGAAATGCCGGTACTTATCGTGTATTCCGTATATCCGGGAGCCAGCCCGGAGGATGTAAATGATCTGGTAAGTACGAAGATCGAGAAAAGAGATAGGCTCCTTTGAGCGGTGTTGATACCATTCAGTCCCGCCCATGGAAAACGTATCTCTGGTCATCATCCAGTATGATTATGGCAAAGACATCGATGAAGCATACGATGACTTAAAGAAGAAGATGGATGCCCTGGAGGGAGATCTCCCGGACGACTGCAATGCCCCCGGTTATCATGGAGATGAATATTGACGAGATGGATACCATGTCCCTGTCGGTCAATAACAAGGCACAGTCCGACCTTTAGCAACTATGTAAACAACAAAGATCGTTCCGGAGTTTGAGAAGATCACCACCGTTACCGATGTCAGCATCAGCGGCGGACAGAAGGGAGTACATTCAGGTACAGCTGATTCCGGAGAAGCTGGAGCAGTATCATTTAAACCTTTCTTCTGTGGCTACTGCCATCGGCAGCGCAGACTTTACCTATCCGGCCGGTGACACCATTGTGGGAGGCCAGAAGCTTTCCGTCAGTGCGGAACCCAGTATGACACAGAAGAATTATTAAAGAGCATTCCGTTAAATCTCGAAATGGCAATGTGATCTACCTGTCTGATGTCGCAAACGTTCAGATGGCGAAAGAGGATGCCAGCAGTATTGCGCGTTATAACGGTGAGGATACCATTTCCATCGGTATCAAGAAGCAGCAGAGCGCTTCCGCGGTGGATGTTTCTAAGGCAGTCAAGAAGACCATCAAGAATCTGACCGATGCAGATGAGAATCTGGAGATCATCACCGTAAGTGATACCAGTGATGAGATCAACTCTTCCTTAAAGAGCGTTATGCAGACCATGGTGATGGCAGTTATGGTCTCCATGCTGATCATCTTCCTGTTCTTTGGTGAGATCAAGGCATCCCTGATCGTTGGTACCTCCATCCCGATCTCCATCCTGGCTGCCCTGATCCTGATCCAGGTTATGGGCTTCTCCTTAAACGTAGTTACCTTTATCGAGCCTGGTGCTTGGTGTTGGTATGATGGTGGATAACTCCATCGTAGTATTGGAGAGCTGCTTCCGTTCCACCAAGGGAAAAAGGCATTGTGGGATACCGGAGGCTGCCCTGGAGGGAAGCGGCATTGTGCTGCAGTCAATTATCGGAAGTACCGTGACCACCTGTGTTGTATTCCTGCCGCTGGCTCTGCTTCAGGGCCTGACAGGCCAGATGTTCAAGCCGTTAGGCTTTACGATCATCTTCTGTATGGTGGCATCCCCTCATCAGTGCAATGACCATCGTTCCGCTTTGTTACTGCTTCTACCGCCCGCAGGAGAAGGAGGAATCTCCGGTCGGTGCTTTGATCCGTGCCATGCAGAATGGCTATCGCAGCATCATGAAGGTGCTGCTGAAGAAAAAACCGAAAACCTCTTCACTTCTGTTGCATTGCTGGTGGCTGCCTTCTGGATGGCTTCTCAGCTGCGCATGGAGCTGATGGTTTCCGATGATACCGGTGAGATCTCTGTCAGCATTGAAACCCGTCCGGGTCTGACCCTGGAGGAGAAGACCGGATTTACGAGCAGGTAGAGAAGATCGTTACCGCAGATGAGACCTGGATTCCTATATGTTAACCTCCGGTGGAAGCGGTATGTCTGCCATGACCAGCTCCGGCGCAACGCTGACTGCTTACTTAAAGGATGACAGAAAGCGTGAAACCAATGAGGTCATCAAGGAGTGGGAAGCCGCTGTTAAACCAGATCGCAGGCGCAAACATTTCCATGGACATCGCGTCCTCGTCTACGATGACCAGCAGCACCAGCGGTATTGAGTATATTTTACAGGGTACCCAGTACGATGAGCTCAAAAGCGCATCTGACCAGATTACCAAAGAGCTGCTTGCGTCCGGAGGTTTCCAAAGGTGCACAGTACCCTGGAGAATGCGGCGCCGGTTGTCAAGCTGAACATTGATGCTGTGAAGGCAAACGCGGGAGAATATCATCACCGCTTCAGATCGCAGGCACCGTCAGCACAGCATGCTGGGCGGCAAGCAAGCAACCACCTTAAACGTAGACGGCGATGATGTCAGTGTTATGGTCGAGTACCGGAGGATGAGTACGACACCATCGACAAGCTGAAGGGCATTGTCCTGACCCTGGAAACGCAGGCGGCTCCGTGGCTCTGGCAGATGTGGCAGATATTTTTTCCAGGACAGCCCGAACACCATTACCAGAAAGGATAAGCAGTATCAGGTAACCATCACCGGTGATGTTCCGACCGATGATGCCCGCCAGATCGATGCGATCGAGAATAAGTTATATAATGAAGTAGTAAGCAAGCATTTAACTTCGACCATCACCCGCGTTAAACTCCCAGGATGAGAGCATGAAGGAGGAGTTCGAAACCTGGGCACCGCGATCATCACGGCAATTTTCCTGATTTTCGTGGTCATGGCGGCGGCACAGTTCGAGTCACCGAAGTTCTCCTTCATGGTCATGACCACCATTCCGTTCTCCCTGATCAGGTTTCCTTCGGACTTTTATACCTGGCGGACTGCCCGATCAGTATGGTATCCCCTGCTGGGATTCCTGATGTTAGTCGGAACCGTAGTAAACAACGGTATCCTGTATGTCGATACCGTAAACCAGTACCACCGTAGTGAGATGGACCGCGACACCGCCTTGATCGAGGCCGGCGCGACCCGTCTGCGCCCGATCCTGATGACAACGTTAACGACCATTGTATCCATGATCCCGATGGCGCTGGCCTACGGTGACAGCGGTAAGAGCATGCAGGGCCTGGCCCTGGTAGATGTGGGAGGTCTCGTGGCTTCCACTGTGCTGGCACTCTTAATGCTGCCGATCTACTATGAGGTTATGAGCCCGAAAAAGAAACCGGAACCCCATTACGATTAATAAGCCAGACGGCTTCGGAGGATGTTAGATGAAACGATTAAAACAGGCATTATCTCTGGGAATGGCCGGAGTGATGATGACAGCAGCGCCGGTCACGGCGTTTGCTGCCAGCCCGGAGTTTCACGCAGTGCAGAGGAGTGGGCCAGATTACAGGACAATAAGATCGAGTACGATGAGATTGCAGATCTGATCCACGGAATACAATGCGACCGTCCAGAAAAATGCCATTGACTTAAGCAAGTTCCGTAAGGATTACGGCGAGAGCAATGACGAATGGGCCAACCGCTACCGGGAACTGGCAGACGATCTGGAAGGCCAGCTTAAGCTACCCGGATGTGGATGATACTTCCTATGCAAGTATTATGACGGCCATTGTGACCAGTGAGATGCAGATCGATAACTGGAGAAAATCCGCCGATGAAGCGGTGGATGATTACATGACCTACTATTATAATTATGCTTCCTGCGGAGGCCATGCTGACCTCCAATGCCCAGCAGCAGATGATCGCATATTATGTAAAACCAGCTGCAGCTGGAGCTGGATCAGAAGAATCAGGAGCTGCTGACTGAGACATATCAGAGTGTTCAGAACCAGCAGTCTCTGGGGCTGGCAACCGATGTGGATGTTCTTTCTGCGGAGGAGAATTTAAGAAATGCCAACAAGGCGATTCTGGATGACCAGAATACCATTGAAAACAACCAGGAAAAACTGTTTGTTGCCCTGGGCTGGAAACACGATGACCGGCCGGAGATCGGCACGCTGCCGGGAGCCGGATCCGACCGATCGCGGCCATGAATCCTGCTGCGGATAAAGCGCAGGCGGTGGAAAACAGCTACACCATGAAGGTAAATAAACGGAAGCTGGAAAACGCAAAGAGCGATGATACGAAAGAAACCCTGGAGAAAACCATCCGGGAGGATACCCAGACCATCGGAGCTTCCGTAACCGGCAGCTATCAGAATGTGCTGGCAGCGAAGGCTTCCATGGACCTGAAGGGGAGCACAGGCTCAGCTGCAGGAAAAGACCATGCAGACAACGGAACGCCAGTATCAGCTTGGCATGATCGGGAAGCTGGACTATCTGAACAGAAAGTATGCATACGATTCTGCCGTGATCCAGGCACAGATTGCAAAAGTATAACCTGCTCCAGGCAATCCAGTCCTATGAGTGGGTACTGAATGGCCTGGCAAATGCATCATAAGGCGGTGAACAGGATGAGAAAAAATTGCAGCCGGAAGGCATATCTGGAAACGATGTGGGAGCAGCAGTAGCTTGCAGGCACCATGCTCCCTTGCGGCAATGCCGGGTACTGCATTGCGGCGTATGCCCCGGTCACCGGAAACCGGAGGACACTTACGATGCAGAGACCTGGGCAAAGCTTCAGGACAACGTGCTGGAATATGATGAGATTCCGGATCTGGTGCATGTCTATAACAGCAGCATTTCGGAAATCTGGAAAAACCTGCGGGAAAGCAAAGGAAAAAATTGACCGGAATATCCAGGAGCTGGACAGTCAGCGGCAAGATGAAAAAATCTGAAGGACGAGGCGAAGGATCAGGAAACTGGACAGGATACGGAAATTACACCATGCAGGAAATCATCCTTGGCAAGGTTGCATCGGGCCTGCGCAGCACCGATCTGTACAACCAGAAAACGGTGGCCGGCATTCAGAAGGGCGAAAAGCAGATCACGAAGGCGGCTCAGTCCCTGATGATCACCTATGATTCCCTGTTAAAACAGCGCAATACCCTGGAAAAGCTGCAGGAGCTTTACGCAAAGCAGTATCAGATTGCAGTGAATAAGCATGCCCTTGGCATGGCGACAGACCAGGATGTGCTGACAGCCCAGACCAACCAGCTTTCCGCGGCAAGCTCCGTGGCATCTTTAGACGGCGGACTGCTGAAGTTAAAGCCTACGTTATGCACTCTCGACCGGATGGGCCGCAGATACTTCCCGGAGCTTGCTCCGATCCCGAGACCGATCTGACTCGGATCGATCAGATGAATCTGGAGGAAGATACGAAGAAGGCAATCGGCAAAGAACAGCACCCTGATCAGCCAGCGTACCTCCGCAAAGGGAACCAGCAATGCCAGTATCGAGAGCCGTCTCGGTGTGATCGAGGAGGGGCGAACAGAAGCTGACCATTGAGATGAAGCGCCTGTACAACGATGTGCTGGACAAAAGAGGCATTCGAAGGTGCAAGAGCCGGTTATCAGGCAGCTCAGAAAACACGACAAATATACACCCGCATGTATCAGATGGGACTTCTCGAGAATCCGATTACATTGGCACCGAGATTTCAGCTATCAGGCAAAGGAAGTTCCTATGAGAGCGCAGATACTGCGCTGCGCCTGGCTGCCATGGAAACCTATAACTGGGGTGTTCATTGGGCCTGGCGTCCATAGAATAAAACCTGGGCAAAACAAGCTCAGCCGCTGCTGTGTGATGGCAGCACCGGCTGAAAATCCGGGAAAAAGAAAAAACGAATATTCAGTTCAGGGCGATGATCCTTAAGCAGGGATAATCGCCCTGATTTAGTTTTTCCTGAAGCTCCCTGCGGCTTTCCTCCGGAATTTCCCTGCAGGCTTCATCGAGAAAACAGAACCGCGGGTAGAGGACGCACCACCAGTTGTGGCCCTTTCCTTTTCCGAGAATGAGACGGGCGCGCATCGTAGGTGCCGCAGGAATCACCAGATCATCGTAGACTCTTGTGGGAAACCAGGTGCGTTCCAGGGAAAGCGCAGCGCTATAGGGTATTTGCTTTTCGGCAAGAAAACACTGGCTGGCGCAGTTCCAGGCTGGTTTTGTTTTTTGAAAAGCCAGCCGGAAACCCTCGTTCTTGCTGTCTGCGCTTTCCGGCAGGTGGTCCCGGATATAGTCTAAAAGAAAACTGCGTATCTCCAGCTTTACGGCCTGATCGGTTTTGGAATCGCTGTTGGCGAGAATATGGAAGCGCAGAATGGAAGGGCGCAATACGGTCTGCCAGTGCCTCCCGGGTTTTTTCTGCAGGCTGCCCATGGAAAACAGCAGACAGGCAGGAAAGGGGCAGAAGAGAATTGGGGAAGAAAATTAATTTTCCAGTTTCATGGAAAAAAAAGCCTCCTTCTGCCAGGGAAAAGATCTATTCTTGTATACCCTGTCACTTCTTAAGTGTTGACAGATATGTTATAATTAATCAGATATTTTGGAAAAGAAAAGAGGGAATCTTTATGAGTAAAAAAGAAAATCGCAGTCCTGTTTTCGGCGGACAGTCTTCAGAGCATGTAGTATCCTGTGTGTCTGCGGCCAAATGTGATTGACCAGATAAATAAAGAAAATATGACCTGCTCCTCATCGGCATTACTGAGGAGGGACACTGGGTGAAGGCAGAGAGCGTGGAGGATATCCGTTCCGGAGCCTGGAGAGAGCAGCGTGGAGGTTGTTATCTCCCCGACGCAACAAAGAAGTGCGCTCTCATTACGGGAGAACGGCGTGACCAGAGAAGAGAGGATCGATGTGGCATTTCCGGTGCTCCACGGCCTTTACGGCGAGGACGGTACTGTTCAGGGCCTGTTTGAGCTGGCAAAGATCCCGTATGTAGGCTTGCGGCGTATTGGCTTCCGCAGTTTCCATGGATAAGCTGTACACCAAGATCATCGTAGATACCCTGGGCATCCGCCAGGCAAAATATGTTCCGGTGATGCGCTGGGAGATGGAAAAGGATATGGATATTCCGGTGCGGCAGTGGAGACCATTTCAGTATCCGGTATTTGTAAAGCCGTTCAACGCAGGCTCTTCCCGCGGTGTAAACAAAGCAGAAACCCGCAGAGAACTGATCGAAGCCTTTAAAGGAGGCTGCGAAGCATGACCGCAAGATCCTGGTGGAGGAGACTATCGTGGGACATGAGGTAGAGTGCAGTCCTGGCGGCGGCCAGAAGCCGGTAAAGGCTTCCGGTGTCGGCGAGATCCTGGCAGCAGCAGAGTTCTATGATTTCGATGCAAAATACAATAATGCAGAGTCCCGCACTGTTATCGGACCGGAGCTTCCGGGCGATTCCGGCAGAACTGCGTGCGCGAGGCAGCCGCAAAGATCTTTAACGCAGTAGACGGCTATGGCCTGTCCCGCGTAGACTTCTTTGTCACCAGCGACGGCGAGGTGATCTTCAACGAGATCAATACCATGCCGGGCTTTACCGCCATCAGTATGTACCCGATGCTCTGGGAGGCAGCCGGTATTTCAAAGCCGGAGCTGGTAGACCGCCTCATTGACCTGGCGTTTGAAAGGTAGAAGTCATGAGTGACAGAAACGCGCCGGTTGGCGTATTTGATTCCGGTGTGGGCGGTCTGACGGTGGCAAGAGAGATCATGCGGCAGTTGCCGGATGAACGGATCGTTTATTTTGGAGATACCGCAAGGGTCCCCTACGGAAGTAAATCCCGGATACGGTCCTGCGTTATTCCGCCAGATTATCCGTTTCCTGCGGACCAGAGAGGTGAAAGGCCATTGTCATTGCCTGCAACACGGCAACGGCTCTGACTCTGGATACTGTGGCGGCAGAGTCGGATATTCCGATCATTGGTGTGATCCATGCCGGGGCAAAGACGGCTGTGGAATCTACCAGAAACGGCCGTATCGGTGTCATTGGAACGGAAGCGACCATCGGCAGCGGTATTTACACGGAGGTCATGAAAAAAGATGAAGCCGGGGCATTCAGGTGTTCGGCAAATCCTGTCCGCTGTTTGTTCCGCTGGTGGAGGAAGGGCTGCTTCATGATCCGGTGACTGATGAGGTCGCTTCCCGGTATCTGAGCAGCATTTTGAAGGAGGCGCTATATTGACACCCTGGTGCTTGGCTGTACATTATCCGCTGCTGCGCTCTACCATGAGACGGCTGATGGGGAGGATGTCACTCTGGTGAATCCGGCTTATGAGACCGCGATCGAGCTTCGCGGACTTCTTGCGGAGCTATGGGCTGAGCCGCGATCCGTTCGCGCCGTTTGCAGGGGAGAAGTATCAGTTTTATGTCAGTGACCTGGCAGAGAAATTTTTACAGATTTCAAGCTCCATATTACCGGAAGATGTAAAGGAAAACAAAGAAGATCAATATCGAAGAATATTAAAAATGCATAGAAATGCCATAAGAGAGTTGAGGATTATGACAAAGAGATGTACTGATTCGCTTAAGCGGCCTCCAGGCCACGGAGGGCGACGAGTGGCGTTGTAAGGAAGTGATCACCGCAGGGGATTACTTCTGGAAGAATAACAAACATTATCTGATCTATGATGAGATCATGGAGGAACGGACGGAAAACCATCCGTAACACCATGAAGCTGACACCGGATAAGCTGGAGATCAAAGGAAAAAATGGCCGATATCTGCCAGTATGGTGTTTGAGGTGGACAAAAAGACCCAGACCCATTATGCGACTCCCATGGGAGAATATGCTGGTGGAGATGACCACGAGCCGGATTGGCTTTGAGGAAGAGGATGATCACCTGAAGGTAGAGGTGGAGTATTCCCTCGATATCAATTACGACCATGTATCCGACTGCCGCATTGTCCTGGATGTGACATCCAAGGGCTGTGCAGAAGCTGGAGCTTGGGAAGCGTAAAGAAAAAGAAGAGGCAGGCGCCTGGCGCTTACCTCTTCTTTTGGCATTCATGATTTAATTTTCTTTTTTAAAATCTCGCAAAGAAACCTTTTTCTTCTTTGGTGCCTGCGGGATCGCTCCGCCGCGGACGCTTTTGATCTCGGTAATGTAAAGACCGCTTACGACTACTTTGCCTCGGTCTTAACCGGAGAGATGCAAACACGCGCTCATCTGCCAGCAGGGTCATAACCTTCGGACCTACCTTCGCCTTTACAACCGGAACCTTCGCCCAGCGCATGTACTTTGAGTCTGCTCGTAAACGATTTTTGGAAGACCGGAATCCTTGATCTTCATTTTCTTTTTTGTCGATGACCAGCATGGAAACGGTCTGTTTGGACATCTCCAGAAGCTGCTGCTGCTCAACCTGACGTTTTTCGAGTCCTTCCCAGAAGTACAGAACTGCAAGAGCAATCACTGCGATCACCAGAATTACCAGCAAAACGTTTAAAAACAAGTTGCATGGGGCAATACCTCCATTAGGTTCTTTTTTGTGTAACAGGACAAACCTGTACAAAAAGTATAGCATTTTACGCAAAAAAAACAAGGAAAAACTTGACACCTTGACAGGCGTATGATATTATGGAGTGTGCACTATTGTGGCGTTCTGGGCTTTT